>Ga0315319_10000005_pt1 | contig 336166 bp, 310 predicted proteins | sample M1500m3416metaG_FD_203463 | JGI IMG/M metagenome (GOLD analysis project Ga0315319, IMG submission 203463) | Ammonia-oxidizing marine archaeal communities from Monterey Bay, California, United States - M1 500m 3416 | ecosystem: Environmental > Aquatic > Marine > Intertidal zone | place: USA... | reverse complement strand
TCGGCCTGCTTGAGGATGGCGATGATCTGGCTGTCCGAAAAACGCGATGTCTTCACGCAAAATTTCCTTGATCCGATTAGGAGAAAATTCTACTTCTGACGAGTACTGATTTCAGGGGGGATTACCGTAGCATCGAGTTGCCGGCAAGTTAATGCCCTTATTTGTGTCGAAACAAGGAGGTGGCTGAATGCTCGCAAGCATCACAAATAACTTACTCAGTTTATCCTGGCGCTCCGCAGAGCCGGCCTTTTGCTTCTTCGCTGGCATCGCTTCCGCGCGCGCCCGGAAAGTCCTAACAATGCGCTCAACTATCGCTCACTCCGTTCGCTGGACAGTCAAAAGCTGCGCTTTTGCCTGCCCGTTAGCTTAATCGTTAGAAGCCATAGGTAAATATCTGTGTTTGCATACATATGCCTCGGCACAAACGATCTTAATGGCGCAATTAAATTCTATGACGCAGCACTTGCCCCGCTCGGCCTCAATAGATGTAACACAGGTGACGAACCGAATTGGGAAGGTTGGGCTGGCTGGGGCACCTATGAAGCAGGAGGAGCAAAAGAACTTGCACTCTGGGTATGCACGCCTTTCAACGCAAACACTGCAACTTCTGGCAATGGCACAATGGTTGCTCTTCGTGCCAACACATGGAAAGAGGTCCAAAATTTCTACGTAGCAGCAATTGAGAACGGTGGCACATCTGAAGGAGAACCGGCACTTCGGCCGCAGTACGCTAGCGATTTTTATGCAGCCTATGTCCGCGACCCAGATGGCAACAAAATTGCGGCCGTATGCAGAACTATTACACAGCCCAAATAACCGCTTAAAAAGCAGTTCCGCGTAAAGGCTTCTAACATGTGGTTCAAGCCGTTCGCTTCGCTCACTCGGGACGGGCTAAAGCCCGCCCCTTAACCAAACGTTAGGCACTCTGAAACATGAATATTAAATCTACGATTTTTAATAGCAGTATTGGTGCGCTTCTTCAGAGCAATCATTTATTAACCTCGGACATTGAAACTGGTACTGAGGTTTCTTTGTTTGTTGCTGGTCCAGCGCAAGAACCTTCCGGTGTCGTCGGGATTCAGGTCTTTGGTAAAACGGCTTTGCTGCGTTCTTTAGCTGTTTCAGAGTCAGGCCGTGGCAAGGGCTTAGGTTCTGCACTTGTCGAGCATGTGGAGCATCACGCACGTTCATTGGGCGTCAGATCCATTTATTTACTTACAACCACTGCTGCACAGTTCTTTGAGACCCGAGGCTACAACACAGTCAACCGCGAAGATGCGCCAACCTCTATTGCTGAAACCAGTCAATTTTCCAGTTTGTGCCCCGGTTCGTCGGCATTAATGGTCAAGGTGCTGGGTGCCTAACAACTGGTTCAAATCGTTCGCTTCGCTCACTGGAGTGGGCTAAAGCCCACCCCTAGCTTAATCGTCAGGGCATTCAATGCATCGCAAGGCTGTAAGTCGCTTCTAAATTAATCCTTTTCAGGCGTCGCGCTGTACGTGTCTGATTGTTTATAAAAGTCATGCAGATGACGCATTAGCACCATGATCACTGCGGCCAACGGGAGGGCCAACAGGATGCCAGTGAAACCGAACAACTGGCCGCCGGCCATAATGGCGAAGATTACCGCGACCGGGTGCAGGCCGATGCGGTCGCCCACCAGCATGGGCGTTAACAGCATGCCTTCCAGCATCTGTCCGACAATAAACACTGCCGCAATACCCAATAACGGGTAGATATCCGGGCCGAACTGGAATAGGCCGGCCATCAAGGCAGCGCCAATGCCAACGACAACCCCCAGGTACGGCACGATACTGGCCAGCCCCGCCAACACACCGATCAACAGGCCGAGCTCCAGGCCAATCAGCGTCAGCCCGCTGGCATACAACACGCCAAGCGCCAGCATCACCAGCAACTGGCCGCGCAGAAACGCTCCCAATACCTCATGGCACTCGCCAAATAGCTGTACAACCAGTTGTTCACGGTCGCGTGGTATGAGGCGCCGCAGCTTGACGAGCATCTGGTCCCAATCGCGCAGCAGATAAAAGCTCACAACGGGTATCAACAGCATATTGGCCAACCAGGCCAGCAACGCCAACCCCGACTCAGTAGCCGTGGATAACAGCATGCCGGCGATATCGGTCGTTTTATCCAGCTGACCGGACAGCGCGCCTTTCAACTGATCAAGTCGCCAGAACCCGTCACTCAAACCCAGCTGGAGCTGGAGCCATGGCAGGGCCTGATGCTGCAGCCAATCGAGCATCTGCGGAGCCAGTTCATACAAGCGCACCAGTTGCCGACCGAGCATGGGGATCAACACCAGCAGCAAAATAGCGATGGCAAGCGCGATCAAGGCAAAAACGGCTACGACTCCCCAGGTTCTCAACAACTTCCAGCGTTGCAGCCGATCGACCAGTGGATCGCCCATATAAGCCAGCAAGATGCCGATCAGAAACGGGGAAAGTATCGGCGCCAGTAAGTACAGCAGGCCGCCCGCTAGCAGTGCCGCAGCGATCCATAGCCAACGGTTCGAATCGTTCATGCGTTGCTCTCCATGTGCCAACATTTCATCCCGAAAAATCCCAACTCAGTAACGTTTACTGCATAGAAAAACCGCAGCTAAAGCTGCGGTTCGTTAACGGTTGGGCTCATGCTCGCAATTTACCAGCGAAACCTCAGTACATTGTCACGCGGCGCGGCTGGCGCCACAGGCTCAGCCGCTGCGTCTGACGGATTAATCGCCTGGGCCGCATCAATTGTCGGGGCCTCTGCCGACACTTCCTGCAAACGCGCCAGGCTCAGCTGCGCCCGCAGCTGCTCGGCGTTGGCATGCACCGCAAAAGTCAGGGTATCACCCTGAACCTTGCGCAATTGCGCAGCAAAAGGCTCAAGCATGCGCTGCAACTCGGCATAGCGAGCCAGATCGACACCCTGCACTTCTACGACCAGGGCACTGGCCGCCCCCGGCGCCACAATAAAACGTGGGGCCAGACGCTGATTGACCGCCAACAAGATGGCATCGGCCAGCGCCGCCTGATCAGCACCCTGTACGCTCCCCTGCTCACGCTCAGCGCCGAGCCAGAGCCGCCACTCGGCCTGCCATTGGCCATTGCTTTCACGCGCCATAACGGCCAGCAGGGCATCGGCGGCATAGCGCTCAGAGGCTTCACGCAGCGCGGTTGGGTCATTCGCCGTTAGGTTTTCTGGTACGGCAACCAACTGCTCGGAGAGGTCGGCCAGTGGCAAACGCAGCGGTAAACCACGGTGCTGCGCGGCCTGATTGAAGGGTGCAGCAGCGGCTTGACCGTCGCCAAGCAAGTAGCTGCCATCACTGGCATCACTCAGCCACCACATCAGAATGCTCGGGCGATTCGCCCCCCACAGCGCCAGGCCCGCCTGACGCAAGCTGCGCTCGGTACTGAGTGGATCGAAATCGACCAGCAGTTGCTCGCCTTCATAACCATATTGGCTAACGATCTGCTGCGGATCTTTACGCAGCGCCGCCAGCGCAGGGTTTTGCGCGGCATCGGCCTTGCCGGTCAGGCGCAGCACCAAGGTGTCCAGCGCCCGGCTTAGCGCCTCGGCGCGTTCTTCCGGCTGCTGACTGCTGACCGCCTCGCGGACCTGGTACAGGTTACTCACGGGCGCAGCCAGGGCTGGCAAGCCGGGCAACAATAAGCAGACAAGTAACAGGCGAGCAGTCAAGCGCATGGTGGATTCTCGGCGGACAGAAAGTGGCGCACAGGCCAGATTTAACAACAATGACGGTCAACCCACGCCACACGACGCAACCGGCAATGGCTCAAGCTGGCGAGTTTATGGGCTGTTACGACGCATTCCAACGTGATTTTCAGCCCCGGCTCGCCAATAGCGATTAGGCGCTAAACAACGAGCTACCTTAAACAGCCACCTTGGCGCCCGCAACCTTCAGCACTACTCGGGTGGCCGCTGCCCGGCAAGCCTGATAAAATCGCGCGCCTTCGCAGACCGCCGCCAAAAGCAGCGGCGCCTATTCGAATTTCCCCCTAAAGGCCTGGATCTATGAGCAAGCAACCCTCCATCAGCTACAAGGACGCAGGTGTAGATATTGACGCAGGCGAAGCCCTGGTCGAACGCATCAAAGGCGTGGCCAAGCGCACCGCGCGTCCGGAAGTCATGGGTGGGCTGGGCGGCTTCGGCGCGCTGTGCGAGATCCCGGCTGGTTACAAGCAACCGGTACTGGTTTCCGGTACTGATGGCGTCGGCACCAAGCTGCGCCTGGCCTTGAACCTGAACAAACACGACAGCATCGGCCAGGATCTGGTCGCCATGTGCGTCAACGACCTGGTGGTGTGCGGTGCTGAGCCACTGTTTTTCCTCGACTACTACGCCACTGGCAAGCTCAATGTCGACGTAGCCGCCACCGTAGTCACGGGTATCGGCACGGGCTGTGAACTGGCGGGTTGCTCTCTGGTCGGTGGTGAAACTGCCGAAATGCCAGGGATGTACGAGGGCGAAGATTACGACCTGGCCGGCTTCTGCGTCGGCGTGGTGGAGAAAGCCGAGATCATCGACGGTTCCAAGGTCGCTACCGGTGACGCGCTGATCGCCCTGCCGTCCTCCGGCCCGCACTCCAACGGCTACTCGCTGATCCGCAAGATCATCGAAGTCTCGGGCGCCGAAATCGAAACCACCCAGGTCGATGGCAAGCCACTGGCTGATCTGCTGATGGCGCCGACACGCATCTACGTCAAACCGCTGCTCAAGCTGATCAAGGACACTGGCGCGGTCAAAGCCATGGCCCACATCACCGGCGGCGGTCTACTCGATAACATCCCACGTGTACTGCCCAAAGGCGCCCAGGCCGTGGTCGATGTGAACAGCTGGACCCGTCCGGCGGTATTCGATTGGTTGCAGGAAAAAGGCAACGTCGACGAACACGAAATGCACCGCGTACTCAACTGCGGCGTTGGCATGGTCATTTGCGTGGCTCAGGATCAAGTCGAAGTGACCCTGCAAACCCTGACCGCCGCTGGCGAGCAGCCATGGGTGATCGGTCAGATCGGTGATGCGGCCGAAGGTGCCGCCCAGGTCGTACTGAACAACCTGAAACAGCACTAATGCCGGCACAGTGCAATGTGGTGGTGCTGATCTCCGGCTCCGGCAGCAACCTGCAGGCGCTGATTGACAGCATCACCCATGACGGTAATCCGGCACGCATCAGCGCGGTGATCTCCAACCGCGCCGATGCCTATGGTCTGGAGCGCGCAAAGCAGGCCGGGATCGCCACCTGCGTGCTCGACCACAAGCAGTTCGACGGACGCGAAGCCTTCGATGCCGCACTGGTCGCAGCCATTGATGCCTATGATCCGCAGCTAGTGGTACTGGCAGGATTCATGCGCATTCTGACCCCCGCTTTCGTAAGCCACTACGCCGGCCGCCTGCTGAATATCCACCCCTCGCTGCTGCCCAAATACAAAGGCCTGCATACCCATCAGCGGGCGCTGGACGCCGGCGATAGCGAGCACGGCTGCAGTGTGCACTTCGTCACCGAGGAACTCGATGGCGGACCACTGGTCGTACAGGCAGTAGTAGCGGTACAGTCAGACGACTCGTCAAGCAGCCTGGCACAACGTGTACATGAGCAGGAACACCTGATTTACCCGCTGGCTGTGCGCTGGTTTGCCGAAGGTCGCTTGCAGCTATCGACGCAAGGGGCCATGTTGGACACGCAACTGCTACCGAGTACCGGCTATCTCATTCGAACGTAAACAGGAGACACCATGGGTCGCGCCTTACTGTTCGCACTAACACTGTTTAGCTTGCCGACATTCGCTGTCGAGCTGACACCCTTCTCCGCCAGCTACACCGCCGACTGGAAGCAATTACCCGTCAGCGGCAGCGCCGAGCGTAGCCTGCAAGCCCTGGATAACGGCCTCTGGCAGCTCAATTTTGAGGCCTCCATGCTGGTGGCCGGCCTGACCGAACAAAGCACCCTACGGGTAGATAACGACGTATTCCTGCCGCAAACCTACAAGTACGAGCGCAACGGCCTGGGCAAAGGCAAAACCATCGAGCACGACTTCGACTGGGACGCCAAGCAGGTGATTGGCAGTGACCGCGACACGCCGGTGCGCCTGCCGCTAAACCGCGGCCTGCTGGATAAGTCGACCTACCAGCTGGCGCTGCAATATGACGTAGCCGCCGGCACCAAGAGCATGAGTTACCAGGTGGTCGATGGCGATGAAGTGGAAACCTATGATTTCCGCGTACTTGGCGAAGAAACCGTGCGCACCAAGGCGGGTCTGATCGATGCGGTCAAGGTGGAGCGCGTACGCGACCCAACCCAAAGCAGCCGCAAGACCATCCTCTGGTTCGCCAAGGACTGGGACTTCCTGCTGGTACGCCTGCATCAGATCGAGAAAGACGGCAAGGAGTATCAGATCATGCTTAAGGAAGGCACGGTCGACGGCAAAGCGGTTGAAGGTCGCCAAGACTGAGTTAGCGCAATAAAAAGCCGAGCTAAGTGCTCGGCTTTTTATTGCGCTGGTTTCGGTAAACCGGGCCTAACAGCGTCACCCCTTAGAGCCTGTTTACGATCTCGCGAGCTAGAGCCAGACAAGGCGCTACGTTAGTAACAGCCTCCGTCTGGTCAAAACAGCCGAGGAAGCGGAGTGTACTTTTGTACATGAGCATTCCGAGGCTGTTTTTAACGCCGGATGGCCGACGCGCAGCAGATCGTAATCACCACATCAAATCATCCGGTACCTGATAAGCCGCATACGGATCATCGGCATCCGGCGCTTCGGTCGGGGTATTGAGCAGGACCACACGCTGCGCATCGCGCTCCTGAATCTTCAGCGCGGCCTCACGCGGAATCACCTCATAAGCACCGCCGTGGCGCACGATGGCCAGCGAGCCGCTGCTGAGCTTGTTACGCATCAGCGTGTTCACCGACAGGCGCTTGACCTTCTTGTCGTCGACGAAGTTGTAGTAATCCTCGGTGGTCAGTTTGGGCAGACGCGACACCTCAATCAATTGCTTGATCTGCGCGGCGCGGGCTTTCTGCTCAATCTTCTCCTGCTGCTGACGGTTAAGCTCCTGATCACGCGCGGCCTTCTCGGCCATGGCCTGCTGAGCGGCGAGCTTTTGCGACTCGTCCTTCTCGATATGGCCTTTCTGCTCCAGACGCTGCTTCTTCTGCTTTTCCTTGCCGGCCTGCTTGGCCTGCTTTTCATTGACCAGTCCAGCTTTAAGCAACTGATCGCGTAGTGAGAGAGCCATAACCTACCTTTCCAACCATCAAAAATGAGTGGCTGCAGCCACCCGTAGCATTTCGCGATAGACGCTAAGCGTCTGTGTATTCAACAGCTGGGGGTGAGTTTTTCCAGTTTCTTGGCTTCACCCCACAGCGCATCCAACTCATCCAGGGCGCAATCTTGCATAGCTCGCCCCTGCTCGCGCAAGACCTGCTCGATAAAACGCAAGCGCCGCTCGAACTTGCCATTGGCCGCACGCAAAGCCGTTTCCGGGTCTACCTTGAGATGCCGCGCCAGGTTGCCAACCACGAACAGCAGATCACCGATCTCTTCAGTAATCGTCTCCTGGTCGTTTTCACTCATGGCTTCGAGCACCTCATCGAGCTCTTCGCGCACCTTGTCGACCACCGGCAAAGCCTCCGGCCAGTCGAACCCAACCTGGGCGGCACGCTTCTGCAACTTGATCGCCCGACTCAACGCCGGCAACGCTGTAGGCACATCATCCAGCAGCGACAACTGCTCGGGAGCGGCAGCCTTCTCGGCACGCTCCTGGGCCTTGATTTCTTCCCAACGCTGCTTGACCGCCGCCTCGTCCAGTTTGGCCACATCCACTGAGCCATACAGGTCGCCATCGGGAAACACATGGGGATGACGGCGCAGCAGTTTGCTCGTGATGCCATCGACCACCTGGGCAAACTCGAAGCGCCCTTCTTCGCGCGCCAGCTGGCTGTAATACACCACCTGAAACAGCAGATCACCCAGCTCACCGGGCAGGTGTTCGAAATCGCCGCGTTCGATCGCATCGGCCACTTCATAGGCCTCCTCGATGGTGTGCGGCACGATAGTCGCGTAGTTCTGTTTGAGGTCCCACGGGCAACCATGCAGCGGGTCGCGTAGACGGGCCATCAGGTGCAGCAGGTCGTCGAGTTGGTACATAACAAATCCCGGTAATACCCATCTGCAGGATGGGTTAGCGGCGCAGAAGAAGGATTACACGGCGCCGACAAACTCGCGTGCCGTGTAATCCATCGAGTCAATGCTACGAAATCCGATGGCGACGTGCCTCGATGATATTGGGCAGCTGGGAAATACGTCCAAGTAGCCGGCCCAATGCATCCAGCCCGGGAATTTCCACGGTGATCGAGATGGACGCCGTGTTGTCGTCCTTGTTCGAACGGGTGTTCACCGCCAGCATGTTGAGCCTCTCGTTGAGCAGCACCTGGGTCACATCGCGCAACAGACCGGAACGGTCATAGGCGCGAATGATGACATCCACCGGATAGGTCTGTACCGGTACCGGCCCCCAACTGACCTGGATGATCCGCTCTGGCTCACGTCCGGTTAATTGCAGCACCGAGGCGCAGTCCTGGCGGTGAATGCTGACGCCCCGACCTTGCGTGATGTAACCGACAATCGGATCGCCCGGCAGCGGTTGGCAGCAACCGGCCATCTGCGTCAGCAGGTTGCCCACCCCCTGAATCTGAATATCACCACGTTTGCCCGGCTTGAAGCCCAGTGCTTTGCGCGGGATCAATTCAAGCTGTTCGTTGGCCCGATCCGGCTCGACCAGCTGCTGCGCCAGGTTGACCAGCTGCGCCAGGCGCAAGTCACCGGCGCCCAACGAGGCAAACATGTCCTCGCTGGTTTTCATGTTGGCTTTATCAGCCAGCTTGTCGAAATCCACATGGGGCAGCGCCAGGCGCTGAAACTCACGTTCCAGCTGGGTTTTACCCGCAGCAACGTTTTGATCACGGTCCTGCAGTTTGAACCAGTGAACGATCTTCGCCCGCGCCCGCGAGGTGGTGACATAACCCAGGTTGCTGTTCAGCCAGTCACGGCTCGGAGTGCCATGCTTGCTGGTGATGATTTCCACCTGCTCGCCGGTCTGCAGGCTGTACGTGAGCGGCACAATGCGCCCGTTGATCTTGGCGCCCCGGCAGTTGTGGCCGATCTCGGTGTGCACCCGGTAGGCAAAGTCCAGCGGTGTCGCGCCCTTGGGCAGGTCGATGGCGTGGCCGTCCGGGGTGAACACATAGACCCGGTCCGGCTCGATATCCACCCGCAGCTGCTCGGCCAGGCCGCCGATATCGCCCAGCTCCTCGTGCCATTCGAGCACCTGACGCAGCCAGGAAATCTTCTCTTCGTAATGATTGGAACTGGCTTTGACGTCGGTGCCTTTGTAGCGCCAGTGCGCGCACACGCCCAGCTCCGCTTCCTCGTGCATTGACTGGGTGCGAATCTGCACTTCCAGCACCTTGCCTTCCGGGCCGAGCACGGCAGTGTGCAGCGAGCGGTAGCCGTTTTCCTTGGGGTTGGCGATGTAGTCGTCAAACTCCTTGGGGATGTGCCGCCACAGGGTGTGCACGATACCCAGCGCGGTGTAGCAGTCACGCACCTGGGGCACCAGCACGCGCACCGCACGCACGTCATAGATCTGGCTGAACTGCAGGCCCTTGCGCTGCATTTTGCGCCAGATCGAATAGATGTGTTTGGCCCGCCCGCTGATATCCGCCTGAATGCCCGTGGCTTCCAGTTCGCTGCGCAGCTGCCCCATCACTTCATTGATGTAGTGCTCACGGTCCAGCCGGCGCTCGTGCAGCAGCTTGGCGATCTGCTTGTACTGCTCGGGCTCCAGATAGCGGAAGGAGAGGTCTTCCAGCTCCCATTTGATATGGCCGATGCCCAGACGATGAGCCAGTGGCGCGTAAATATCGAACACCTCACGGGCCACCCGCTGGCGCTTCTCATCATCGGCCTCTTTGACCGCACGAATCGCACAGGTGCGTTCGGCCAGCTTGATCAGCGCCACGCGCACGTCATCGACCATGGCCACCAGCATCTTGCGCAGGTTTTCCACCTGCGCCTGGGAGCCGAGCACCAGGGAATCACGCGGGTTCATCGAGGCGCTGATCGCGGCCATGCGCAGCACACCCTCCACCAGCTTGGCCACCACCGGACCGAAGCGCTGATGGACCATGGCCAGCGGCACTTTGCCTTCACGTACGCAGCGGTAAATGACGGCAGCAACCAGGGAGTCCTGGTCGAGCTTGAGGTCGGCGAGAATTTCGGCAATTTCCAGGCCGGAGCGGAAACTCGACGCGCCCTCGGTCCATAGATTTTTCGCGGCATTGGCCTGCTGCTCAGCCTCACGGGCGAACTCGCAGGCTTCACGCAGGGCCTCACGATCCAGCGCTGGATCGACACTCAGTACATGCCCGAGCCAGGCTTCAAGGTTGATGCTGCCGTCATCGTTGATCGGCTGATGCGCTCTGACCTGAACCATCTTGCTTACCTTCCCTACGGTGCGCGCCATGCACACCGAACAGTCGCCTGCCTTTTACAAGGCAGTCGGTTTAACCACCTAAGGCGTAATCCCTGTACGCCCCTGCTGCTCTGAAATAAGGGCGGGAGCGGACAAAACCAAGCACCCACGGCCTAATTCCGGCATGTCTATCTACTGCCTAACAAACAGCGCCATTGCTTCAACGTGCGCGGTTTGCGGAAACATATCGAGGATACCGGCGCGTTCCAGCCGATACCCCTGGGCCTGCAACTCGGCGCTGTCACGGGCCAGCGTGGTCGGATTGCACGACACATACAGCAGGCGCTCAACACCCAGTGCCGCAACCTGCCTGACCACCTCAAACGCACCGTCACGCGGCGGATCGAGCAGCGCGGCAGTAAAGCCGCCCTGGGCCCAACGGGCCTCGGCCAGCGGCTTGGACAGATCCGCCTGGTAAAAGTGCGCATTGCTCAGACCATTGTTCAGCGCATTTTCTGCGGCGCGCTCAACCATGGTTGCCACACCCTCTACCGCCACCAATTCACGCACCCGCTGGGCCAGCGGCAAGGCAAAATTGCCCAGGCCGCAGAACAGATCCAGCACCCGCTCATCCGCCTGCGGCGCCAGCCAAGCCAGCGCCTGGGCCACCATGGCGTCATTCACCGGCTGGTTGACCTGGACAAAATCGCCAGGCCGGTACGCCAGATTGAGCTGGTAACCCTCCAGGCGATAACTCAGTGGCTGCGCCGGCTCCAGCGGCTGCGGCTCGGCCACACCCTGCAGCCATAGCTGCGCAGTGTGGGCGGCGCAGAACGCCTGCAAGCGCGCCAAGTCCGCCTCACTCAACTCAGCGGTGTGCCTTATCAGCACAGCACTGCTGCTGCCACTGAACAACTCGACATGACCAATGGCCTGAGGCTTGTTCAGCTCACGCAAGACCTGCGGTAACGCGCGCAGGATCGGCTGCAAGGGTTGTACCAGCACCGGGCAATCTGCGATGGCGATGATGTCCTGACTGGCCGCCGCACGGAAACCCACATCCAGACGCTTGGCCTTGTTGTCCCAGCGCACGGCAATCCGTGCGCGGCGGCGATAGCCCAGCTCAGGGCCGACCAATGGCGCTGCCCACTCTTGCGGCTCAAGATTGGCCAAGCGGCTGAGTTGCTCGGCGAGCATGCGCTGTTTCAGGGCAAGCTGGTCGCTATGGGGCATGTGTTGCAGGCTGCAGCCGCCACAGACCTTGGCGTGAGCACAGGCCTCGACGCGGCGCTCGGCACTGGCGGTGAGAATGCGCTCAACCCGCGCCTCGACGATTTTGCCGTGGGCACCGAGCACCCGCGCTTCAATCTGCTCACCCGCCAACGCACCGCTAACAAACCAGGTGCGCCCCTCAACAAAGCCGATGCCCCGGCCATCATTGGCCAGGCGCTCAATCAGCAACTTCTGCTTCTTGCCCACCGGCACCTGCGGTGCTCGGCTGCCACCGCTGGGTTGAAAGCGCAGACCGCCATCTTTCTTCGCCATCAGTTGCTCGGTGCGTCGTAAACGCCACTGGACAGGTAACGGTCGCCACGGTCGCAGATGATCGCCACCATCACCGCGTTTTCGACCTCCTGGGACAGACGCAGCATGGCCGCCACCGAACCACCGGAAGACACCCCGCAGAAGATGCCTTCTTCACGCGCCAGACGGCGCATCACCTCTTCGGCTTCCTGCTGGCCCATATCGATGATGCGATCCACCCGTTCGGCCTGATAGATCTTCGGCAGGTATTCCTGCGGCCAGCGACGAATGCCCGGAATCGCCGCGCCTTCCATGGGTTGCAGGCCGACAATCTGCACCTCCGGCTTCTGCTCCTTGAGGAAACGCGAGACGCCCATGATGGTGCCGGTGGTGCCCATGGAGCTGACAAAATGGGTGATCTGCCCTGCCGTCTGCTGCCAGATCTCCGGCCCGGTGCTGGTGTAGTGGGCAATCGGGTTGTCGCCATTGGCGAACTGGTCGAGCACCTTGCCCTTGCCGTCGGCCTGCATCTGCAGGGCCAGATCGCGGGCTTCTTCCATACCGCCGACCAGAATCAGTTGCGCGCCGTAGGCGGTCATCGCCGCCTTGCGTTCAGCGGTGGAGTTGTCCGGCATGATCAACACCATGCGGTAACCCTTGATCGCCGCCGCCATGGCCAGAGCAATGCCGGTGTTGCCGCTGGTGGCTTCGATCAGCACATCACCCGGCTGGATGTCACCACGCAGCTCGGCGCGGGTGATCATCGACAGCGCCGGGCGGTCCTTCACCGACCCGGCCGGGTTGTTGCCTTCCAGCTTGAGCAGCAAGGTGTTGCTGGTATGACCCGGCAGGCGCTGCAAACGCACCAGCGGGGTGTTGCCGATGCAATCGGCGATGGTTGGGTAATGCGGGCTCATGGCGAACGAATTGATCCAGAAGCAAAGAAGGCCGTCATGATAACGGCAAACCTTGCCCGGCCCTACCGACTAACGCCTTATAAGGTGAACGCGCCGGTTCAAACCGCCAGCCAATACGCCACGCCCCACAGCGGCAACCCGACCAGCGGCCAGTACACCGCCAGACGCGGTGCATAGGGCAGCAGCAGGGCCAGGCTGAAAGCGCTTATCGACAGCAGCCCAAACCAGCCGACCGGCCCCATCGCCCAGCCCCAGGCCTGCGCACTGGCATACAGGCTCAAGCCCACTAGCAACCAGCCCGCCGCCCGCAAGGAGCGCCGCAGCCAGATGGCTGGTGGTTTCCCCCAGACCTGCTTGTAATGGCGTTCCAGACCCTGACACAGGGCCAACATGCCGGCGTAGGCAAGCAACAGCGCGCCGCACAATGCAGTCATCATCTCAGCCCACCTCCGCCACTGCGCGCGGGCTACGCCGCGCCACGTTCTGCTCGGCTTTTCCACCCACACGCCAGGCCGTCCAGCCCAGCAGCAGGCCACAACCGAGCACCGCCAACTCGACCAGCAGCCGCGTGCTTTCGGCCCAGGGGTGCGCCAGCGTCAGCAGGCTGAGTAGCGGCAAGCCCAGACAAAGCGCCGCAGCAGCGCCCAGTTGCTCACGCCAGGCCTGCACATGCGGGCGGCACCAGGCGTGCAGCAGGCTGAGCAGCCACAGCACGAAGAACAGCCGCACTTCCCAACCGGCACGCTGCGCCAGCTCCACCGGCAACAGGCGGTTGACCCAGAACAGGCCGATGCAGGCCACTCCCAGGCCGGCGACCACGGCGATATTCAGGCTTTCGATCAGCCGATCGCCAACCCCTTGCGCCCGTCCCTCGACCAGGTACTTGCGCCGGCGTTTGACGGTGAACAGCACCAGACCGCTGGCGATCATCGCGCTGCCGATCAGGCCACAGACGAAATACAGCCAGCGCATCGGGTAACCGCCGAACTGGGCGAAGTGCAGGCCAAACATCACCCGCTGGGTCAGCACGCTGGGACGCAATTCAGGCGGGCCGGCAAGCAACTGGCCGCTGACGCCGTCAAACACCATGTTTTGCCCCTTGGTCAGGGCAATGCGGTTGCCCAGTACGCGGCGCACCTCGACCAAGGCATCGGCGCGGCCCGGATGGCTGATGCTCAGACCGCTGAGCGGCCCCATGCGGTGTTCGGCCTGCGTCAACAGCGGCCCGAGGGCGACCAGTGGTGCGAGCGGCGCGGTACTCGGCCCATGGTGATGCGGCGCTTCCTCGATGTATTCCTCGTAAAAGGTAGCGATATCACCGTCGTACAAAGCCTGCAGCGCCGCCGGCAGATAGATCAGGCCGAAAATGATAATCCCGGTGTAGACGATCATCAGGTGAAACGGCATCAGCAGCACACCGGCGGCGTTGTGTGCATCCAGCCAGGAACGCTGGCCCTTGTTCGGGCGGAAGGTGAAAAACTCCTTGAACAGCTTCTTGTGGATGACAATGCCGCTGACCAGCGCCACCAGACTCACCAGCCCCACCAGACCGACCACCCAGATACCCGCCAGCCGCGGCAGGTTGAGGGTGTAGTGAAAGTGAAAGAAAAACCCGCCGCCGGCGCTGTCGCGAACCAGCAATGGCTCGCCGGTCTGCGGGTCCAGGTCGGTGCTGATACCCCGGCGGCGATCCCCGGCCGTCACTTTCAAGCCCGGATTACGCTCGTTGGGCAAGGCAATATTCCAGGGTTCGACATCCGCATGCTCACGCTGCAAATACGCCACCGCACGTTCAGCCGCCAGGGCAACGGGGACAGCCTGACGCTGGATCTCCGGTTGCATCCACTGGTCGATCTCCTGATCGAACACCGCCAGGGTGCCGGTGAGAAAGATGGCAAACAGCGGCCAGCCAAACAGCAGACCGCCCCAGGTGTGCAACCAGGCCATGGACTGGGTAAAGGTCTGCTTCATGCCAACCGCTCCAATAGTTGCGGCCAGAAGCCGATAAGCGCCAGGGGCACCGCCAAAGGCACGCCCAGCCAGGCCCGCCAGGTACTGCTCGCGGCAAACGCCCAGATAATCGCCAGGGTGTAGAACAGGAAAGACAGCAGGGTCGCAATCAACAGCGCGTCAACCCGATTGAATGGCAGTACCTGCGCCAGTGCTGCCGTCAGGGCATAGGTGAATACATAGCCACCGAGCAGCCCGGCCAACAGCCTGGAACCGATTGCCAATGCAGCGTCTGCACGCTTGAGCTTATTCATGCGCGCTCTCCTCCGGCAGCCCGGCCGCCATGCGCAGCGCCGGCCGCAATGAAGCGGCCAGCATTGGCCCGTGCGCCAAGCCTGCAAACTCCTGATACCTCACCTGCAACGCCGCTGACTGCGCCAACCGCGTGGCCATTTGCCGGGCGGCATCGGGGCCCACGGCGGCCATGGCCTGGCGCCGCTGCGCAAGCACAGCGGGGTCGACGCCCGGTCGAGTCTGGCCAGGCAAGCCTTCATCACTGCCACGCAGAATCAGCACCTGGGCCGCAGCTCCGGTAAACCCCTGCTCAATCTCGAGAAGTAAGCCGGACTGCCACCACAGCGAGGGGCTGGCGGCGATGTAACGGGTAAAACTCGCAGGCTGGGTGAACAGTGTGTTGAGCACGAACAAACCGCCAAACGAATGCCCCCAGATCGCCTGCTGCCTCGGGTCAACCGGCTGCAGCGCCGCCACCTGCGGCTTGATCTGCTGTTCAAGCAACGCCAGAAACTGCGCAGCACCGCCGCCCTGCACGCCATTAAAAGCCTGCATGGCCTGGCCATCGAACCGCCCCGGGGTGTAATCGACAGTACGCGCCGGCACGTTGAACGACCGCTCGCCGGCATGCCCGATAAACACCAGCAGCGGTGGATTGCCAGCGCCCAGTTCGGCCAGCCAGCGCTCATCCAACGCCGCCAATGCCGCCTTGCCATCCAGCAAATACAACACCGGATATCCCTGCTCAGGCGCGGCCCGCTGCGGCCGTAGAATCTCCACCTGATAGTCACGCTGCGCGTCCGCAGAGCGCAGTTGGAACGGCTCAAGCCGGGTATAGCTCAGAGCAGTGCCGGCCTCATTGGCAACACTTACGCAGGGCAGGCAGCCCAGTAACAGCGCCAACAGCCGCGCGGCCGCGCGCTTGAGCTGCAGCAGAGCACCAGAGAAGATCAGCGCTGGGCGTTCGCGCACACTCAAACTGGCGCCCACTGCCTGCTTACCGAAGCATGCCGACGGCACATGACTGGGCTGCGCTGGCTCAGCCAGACACCCCGAAATAGACACTTGCATAACGGACTTTCCTGCACTGAAAAAGCTCCGTCAGAGACATCTGACGGAGCCGAGGCCCGTCGCGCAGACGGGCAAGGAGCGCATTGACGCTTAGAACGAAGCAGTTAAGGAGGCGAAGTAGGCACGGCCCGCCTCGTTGTAGGTATTGGCGCCGGCTTCGGTGGCGTTGCCCTCACGGTAAATGCGCTTATCAAACAGGTTGTTGATGCCCATTCGGACGCTGTACTGCTTGCTGAACGCATAACCGGCACTGACGCCCATCAAGCCATAGGGGTCGACATCCTGTTGCGCCTGGGTATCGATGGCGACGTTGCGGCGTGAGTTGTAGCTGGGCGATTCCTGGGTGCCGTAGTAAGTCCCGCTGATCTGCAAGGACAGCTTCTCGGTGGCGGCCCAGTCCAGGTTGGTGTTGACCGTGTACTCCGGGATGATGCTTAGCGGCTCGCCGGTATCCTTGTCCTCGGACTCGATCATGTAGGTGAAGTTGGTGTTCCACTCAAGGCTTGGCGTCAGGGTAATGAACAGGTTGCCTTCAACCCCCTCGACCACCGCCTTGCCGGAGTTTTCCCACTGCAGCACGCGCCGACCATCGCTCAAGCGGAACTCGGCATTGTTGCCGGACACGATCTTGTTCTTGTAGTCGTTACGGAAGTAGGTCGCGCTGGTGCGCCAGGTGCCCTTGTCGAAGGCCAGACCAATCTCTTTGTTGATGCTGGTTTCCGGATCCAGGTCCTGGTTGCCGACCAGGTAGCAGCCACCAATATTGGTCTCGGCCGTGTTACAGCCGTAACCACGGCTGTAGAGCAGGTAGTTGGGGTTGGACTGGTACAGGTTGGGGGTTTTGTAGGCCCGCGCAATACCCCCTTTCAGGGTCAGCTCGTCAGTCAGCTCATGGGATGCATTGAGGCTCGGGCTCCAATTTCCGCCGAACTCCTCATGATCATCAAAGCGCAATCCCGGGGTGACGATGGTGCGCTCACCCAGCTCGATATTGTCCTCGGCAAACAGGGCATAACTGTGCGCTGTGGTCTTGGTCTGGCCACGTTCAAAGCCGGGAACGGTGGGAACATTACCCACCCCCGGATCCCAGCTTTGCGCCCGCAGAGAGCCTGGATCATTCAAGCTTTCATAGAGGTATTCACTCCCCAGGGTCAGCACTTGCGGCGCCCCGAACTCCAGCGGCAGGTTGACCTCGGCATTGGCCCGGGTATTGCGCAGCCGCGAAGCGAAAGACCCCGCACCCTCTGCCGGAGCACCCTCACCACCGCCGGCCAAGCCTTCATTCAAGCGCTCATTGCGGGTGTAATCATACGCCAGCGCGGCGGTGGAGCTGCCCCAGTCATACTCGCCGTTGTGGGTCAGTGCGTAACTGCTGCGCTGAATCACATTGGTTTCCTTGCCGACCATCTGGTTAACGAAGTCGCTGGCACTGTTGAGCATGGTGTCGCCGGTGTAGATGTTGCCCTGACGACTATAAGAGGCCTCCAGATCGAGGCTGTGGTCGGGATTCAACTGCCAGCTGAGCAGGCCGCTGATGTCCTTGTTGCGCACCCCTTCGCGTCCCGCCACCTGGCTGCCTACACCCTCGGCATGTGCCGAGTTGATATCGGCATCATCGGCATTGGTTTTGTTGGCGCCGCCATACACACGGAACGCCAAGCTCTCATTCAGCGCGCCGCTGAGGTTGAAGTTGGCGCGCTGGCCGGCACCTTCGGCATCGTCTTCCGGCTCAATCGCATACAGCGTGACCGAGCCACGCAGCTCTTCGGTCGGGCGCTTGGTGATGATATTGACCACCCCACCCATGGCACCCGAGCCATAACGGGCGGCCGCCGGGCCACGGAGAATTTCAATGCGTTCGACCTCTTCTGCCGGCACCCAGTTGGTTTCGCCACGGGTATCACGGTCACCGGTCCAGCCATAACGCACGGCGTTGCGCGAACTTGAAGGGCGCCCGTCAATCAGGATCAGAGTGTTTTCCGGGCCCATGCCACGCAGGTCAATCTGGCGATTGTTACCGCGACTGCCACTGGTGCTGTTGCCGGTCAGGTTGACCCCCGGCTCACGGCGGATCACGTCAGACAGGTCATTGGCCGGCGGCCGCTTCTTGATGTCTTCAGCGGTAATGATCGACACACCCGGCGCCTGCTTGAGCTCCTGCTTGGCGGTCACCACGGTGTCGTTGAGTTTGATCGCCCGAGGCTGATCGGCGGTTGCACTCAGCCCATCCGCCTGCGCTGGCGGCACCTCGGCCGCGATCAGCAATGCGGGGGAAAGACTGGCCGCCAGAACGGCCAACGACAAATGACTGAGCTTGAATCGCAACTGCATGAATACCCTCTCCTGTAGCGAAAAGTCCGCATACAAGCGAGTCGCAGCACCGACAGGATGCGCCGACCCGGCGAGGTACGCGGGAACGGCGCAAATGCTACTTATTCCTATTTGAGAGTAAAGCGCATTTACAATCTATACACTTTCCAGCTGGAAGTTCAGCCGCAAGCCTTGCGCCGTGTTCTCCGCCCACATCGCCCCACCCTGCATCTGCACGGCCCCACGGGCAATCGCCAGGCCCAGACCAAAGCCATCACCATCGGGACGCGCTGCAGACAAACGGGTAAACGGCAGAAACATCGTCTCCAGCTGGGCGGTTGCCACACCACCGCCTTGATCGTCCAGCCAGAACTGCCAGACGCCGTTGTGCAAGTGCCCATCCAAACTGATCACACCACCAGGCGGTGAATGGCGAATGGCATTGCGCAAACCATTTTCAAGCGCCTGCGCCAGCCCATTCAGGTGTCCGCGCACACAACACTCAGCCGGCAGCAGGCAACGAAACTGCTGCTCAGGCCAGCGGCTTTCAAAGCTGGCATCCTCGACCAGCAGCGCCCACAACGACGCCAGGTTGATCGGCTCAAGCGGTGGTTGCGGGCGCTCCGTACCCAGCCAGATCAACTCCAGGGTGTCATCCACCAGTTGTTGCATGCTGCTGACCTCACGCTCCAGGCGTGCACGCAATTGCGTGGCATCCAGGTCGCTTTCACTGGCCACACGCAGACGGCTCAAGGGCGTACGCAATTCATGGGAAAGATCGCGCAACAATTGCCGTTGCAGGCCCAGCATGCCTTGCAGGCGCTCGGCCATGTGATCAAACGCGCGCCCCAGTTCGCCCAGCTCATCGTGCCGCGCACTGATATGCGTAGCGGTGCGCGCATCCAGTTGCTCACCGCGCAGGGCATTGGCCTGCCTGCGCAAGTGCTGCAACGGCGTGATCAATAATCGGTACAACAAGGCGCACAGCAGCAACGTCAGCGCGCACGGCAATAAACCATGCACCAGCAACTGGGCATGCCAGGTAAACCCCTCGGGCAGAAAACGCTCCGGCAACTCCATCACCAACTGCCCGTCCTGCGGCTGCTGCGGGAACGGCAGGGCAATGATCGGCAAACCGCTGGCCCGCTTGCTCATGGGCCAGTCGACCTCGCGCATGGACGTCAGGCGCTGACTTTCATCCAGGCTTAAGGCGCGCGTCCCCAGTGCACGCAAATCGCGGCCGATGACTGCCAGCCAACTGCTTTCACGCTGCTGCAGTTGCGCTCGCCACTGCTCGACACCCTGCGCACCACCACTGCGCCAGGCCTGCTCAGCCTCGGCGGCATAGCCAAGCAATTGTTGCCGCGCCGCCTGGGTGAGCAAATAGCCGCGAAACTCGATACGTCCACCCCAAGACCAGCTCACCCAGATAATCAGCAGACAAAATCCCAGCACCAGCAGGGTCAGCTTCCAGAACAGAGAATGACGGCCCGGCATGCCTCAAACACTCTCGCGGGTGAACAGGTAACCCTTGCCCCAAACGGTTTCGAGCCGCCCGGCGGTGTAGCCAATAGCGGCCAGCTTGCGACGGATATGGCTGATGTGCATGTCCAGCCCCCGATCGTGGCGTGAGTAAGCGCGGCGCAACACCTGCTGATAGAGAAACGCTTTGCTCATCAACGAATCCGGGTGCCGGACGAACAACTCAAACAGGCGAAACTCGGTTGGGGTCAGTTCCGCCCAGTGCCCGGCCAACTGCACATCAGGGCGCAGATCATCGAACTGCAACTGCGGATCAAGCTGCGGTGGCGCAAACTCACGCCGCTCGTAGGCCACTCGACGGAGCACCGCCTCGACGCGCACTTGCAGCTCCACCATGCTGAACGGCTTGGGCAGGTAGTCATCAGCGCCCTGGCTGAAGCCGGCAATCCGGTCCTGCTCGCCGCCCAGCGCCGACATCAAGATAACCGGCACACCACGCCGCTCACGCAAGTTCTGCAACACCTCAAGGCCACTGATGCCCGGCAGCAGAATATCCAAGAGGACCAGGTCGAAATCGTCCTGGGCTGCTCGTTGCAGGCCGTCACAACCCTCCTCGCTCAAGCAGACAGAGTAACCACTGCCCTGCAGATGCTGATGCATGTGGCTGGCCAATAACGGGTCGTCTTCAACCACCAGAATCCGGGCGGCAGGCAGGTTAGCGGTAAGCACAGGAAAACACCGAATCAAATGAGAATCATTCTACCCGCAATTTGCCGCGCACTCCCCTACAGATTCTCGCCCGCCGAATCGCTACACTGCCCAGACACCCCCAAGGAGGCTTCGCGTGTTAAAGGATCTAGGCATCAAAGGCCGTGTGCTCATGCTCACCCTGCTGCCCACCAGCCTGCTGGCGCTGGTGCTCGGCGGCTATTTCACCTGGGTGCAGCTATCGGGTCTGCAGGAGCAACTGCTGCAACGCGGGCAGATGATCATCGAGCAGCTTGCACCGCTGGCGGCCCCGGCGCTGCATAGCCGGGATGGCGAGGTGCTACAGCGCATTGCCAATCAGGCACTTGAACAGCCTGATGTGCGCGCCGTGAGTTTTCTCGCCGCCGAACGCAGTGTCCTGGCACACGCAGGGCCCAGCATGCTCAACCCCGCCCCGATCATCTACGATCAGCAGGTCGCGCAGAACAGCAACCAGAACGCCACGCGTTTTCTGTTGTCGGTGTATCAGCAGCACCTGACCCTGACCGGCAGCCACAGCAGTGAACCTGGCAGCCAAATGCTCGGCTGGGTTGAACTGGAACTGTCGCACCACAGCACCCTGCTCAGCGGCTATCGTAACCTGCTCACCAGTCTGCTGTTGATCGCCGCCGGCCTGATGGTCACCGCCCTGCTCGCCGTGCGCATGAGTCGCACCATCAACGACCCGTTGCGGCAGATCAAACACAGCGTTGCCCAACTCAAGGACGGCGACCTGGAAACCCGCCTGCCGCCACTGGGCAGCCATGAGCTGGACGAACTGGCATCGGGCATCAACCGCATGGCCGAGTCGCTGCAAAATGCCCAGGAAGAACTGCAACACAGTGTCGACCAGGCCACCGAAGACGTACGACAAAACCTGGAAACCATCGAGATTCAAAACATCGAGCTGGACTTTGCGCGCAAGGAAGCCCTGGAGGCCAGCCGGATCAAATCCGAATTCCTCGCCAACATGAGCCACGAGATCCGCACACCACTCAACGGCATTCTCGGCTTCACCAACCTGCTGCAGAAAAGCGAGCTGACGCCGCGCCAGCAGGACTACCTGAGCACCATCGAAAAGTCCGCCGACAGCCTGCTGGCGATAATCAACGAAATCCTCGATTTTTCGAAGATCGAAGCCGGCAAGCTGGTACTGGAAAATATCCCGTTCAATCTGCGTGACCTGTTGCAGGACACCCTGACTATTCTGGCCCCCGCTGCTCACGCCAAACAGCTTGAGTTGCTCAGCCTGGTTTACCGCGATACCCCGCTGTCGTTGATCGGCGACCCGCTGCGGCTCAAGCAGGTGCTGACCAACCTGGTCAGCAATGCGATCAAATTCACCCGCGCCGGCACCATTGTCATCCGCGCCATGCTCGAAGACGAAAGCGCCGACCGCGCGCAACTGCGCATCAGTGTGCAGGACACCGGCATCGGCCTCTCCGATGAGGATTTACGCGAACTGTTCCAGGCCTTCAGCCAGGCCGACAACTCACTCAGCCGCCAGGCCGGCGGCACCGGGCTGGGTCTAGTGATTTCCAAGCGGTTGATTGAACAGATGGGCGGCGAAATTGGGGTCGACAGCACGCCCGATGAAGGCTCGGAATTCTGGATCACCTTAAGCCTGCCCAAAGCCCGCGACGATGCCGAAGACCTGCCACGCCCGCCCTTGCTCGGCCGCCGCGCTGCCGCCCTGGAGCATCACGACCTGGCACGCCAGGCCCTGCAGCACCAACTGGAAGACTGCGGCCTGCAGGTGAGTGCTTTTGACGACCTCGACAACCTGCTGACTGCCGTGGCCGCGGCGCAACACAGCGCCCAGCCCTTTGAACTGGCGGTGCTCGGCGTCAGCACCCAACACCTGCCGCCGGAACGCCTCGACCAGCGTATCTGGGAACTCGAACGCCTGGCCTGCAAGGCCTTGCTGTTATGCCCCACCACCGAACAAGTGCTCTACCACAGCCTGGTACCGGACGCGTACAGCCAGTTGCAGGCCAAACCGGCCTGCACGCGCAAACTGCAACGCGGCCTGGCGGAGCTGATCAGCCCACGGCAGGGCCGTGCTGAAAACCAACAGAGCGCCCCCAGCCGGCCACCCTTGATTCTCTGCGTCGACGACAACCCGGCCAACCTGCTGCTGGTGCAAACCCTGCTCGACGATATGGGCGCGCAGGTCAGTATTGCTAACAGTGGCTATGAGGCGGTGGAGAAAGCCGCCGAGCAACGCTTCGACCTGATCTTTATGGACGTCCAGATGCCCGGCATGGACGGCCGTCAAGCCACCGAAGCGATTCGCCAACAGGAACATGAACGTGATCAGAGCGCGGTGCCGATTATCGCGCTGACTGCCCATGCCCTGGCCAACGAAAAGCGCGCGTTGCTGCAAAGTGGCCTGGATGACTACCTGAGCAAACCGATCAGTGAGCGTCAGCTGGCCCAGGTGGTTCTAAAGTGGACAGGCCTGGCCCTGCGCAGCCAAAGCAGCGAGCACACCGGCCTCAGCGCAACGCATAACAACATCAACGTACTCGACCCTGAAGAAGGCTTGCGCCTGGCAGCCGGCAAGGCCGACCTGGCCGCCGATATGCTGAGCATGCTGCTGGCTGGCCTGCCGGGTGATCGCCAAGCCATTCGCCAGGCCCGCGACAGCGGCGAGCGTAACGGCCTGATCGAACGCGTACACCGTTTACATGGGGCCACCCGCTATTGCGGCGTGCCGCAACTGCGCGCCGCCTGCCAGCGCAGCGAAACACTACTGAAGCAGAATGACCCTGCGGCCCAGCAAGCACTGGATGAGCTGGATGCGGCCATCGACCGACTGGCGCGGCATGCGCAGGCCAGCGCCTGATTCAGACCGATCAACCCCGGAAGAGCCAAGCCCGATGCGCATCATCCTGTTCAGCAGCAAACCTTACGACCAACAGAGCTTTAACGCTGCGGGTTTTCCGGACGACTGGCAGCTGAGCTTTCAGGAAGCCCACCTGCGTCAGGCGAGCGCTGGCCTGGCCGCCGGTTGCGAGGTGGTGTGCGCCTTTATCAATGACGACCTCGGCGCCGCCGTGCTGCAGCAACTGGCAGCCGGCGGTACCCGACTGATCGCACTGCGCTCGGCCGGCTACAACCATGTCGACCTGCACGCCGCGCACACTCTTGGCCTGACGGTGGTGCGGGTACCGGCCTACTCGCCGCATGCCGTCGCCGAACACGCCCTGGCGCTGATCATGACCCTCAACCGGCGAACCCACCGCGCCTTCAATCGCACCCGCGAAGGCGACTTCTCCCTGCATGGGCTGATCGGCTTCGACCTGCATGACAAATACGTCGGCATCATTGGCGCAGGGCAGATCGGCCTGACGTTTGCGCGGATCATGGCTGGCTTCGGCTGCCGCCTGCTGATCCATGACCCAGCGGCCGTGATCGACGACCTGCACAGCCTAGGGGCGCAGCAGGTCACGCTGGATGAGCTGATCCAGCACAGCGACATCATCAGCCTGCACTGCCCGCTCAACACGGCCACCCACCATCTGATCAACGCCGAGCGTTTGCAGCAGATGCAGCGCGGCGTGATGCTGATTAATACTGGCCGCGGCGCCTTGATCGATACCCCGGCCTTGATTGGCGCACTGAAAAGCGGACAGCTGGGCTATCTGGGCCTGGATGTCTATGAAGAAGAGGCCGAACTGTTCTTCGAAGACTGCTCCGAACAACCACTGCAGGATGATGTGCTGGCGCGCCTACTGAGCTTCCCCAACGTACTGATTACCGCCCATCAGGGTTTTCTCACCCACGAAGCACTGGCCGCAATTGCCGGTACCACCCGCGACAACATCGCCGCCTGGCTGGCCAATGCGCCGATCAATCAGCTGCTTCCTGCCGCGTGATAGCATTTGCGTTTAGGGTCTGTTGACGTTGCGCCGCAGCCGCGAACGAAACATCAACAGACCTTCTTGGAGGATTCATGGCTGAACACGACTTTCGCTACAACCTGCTCAACCCCGAGCACACCCTGATCGAATGCCGCGCATTGGCGCCAGGCCGCTATCAGGTCACCGGCAATGGCGGCTCGATTCAGAGCGGCGACACCCTGCTGGTTACACTCAAAGGCAGCCGCGAGCTGTCCATGCGCCTGCTGGCTGACAAGGTTCGGCACCTGATCAACCCACGTGGTCAATGGGTCGCGGTCGCAACAGGCCCCGCGTTCAAGGAGCTGGCGATCTTCAACTGGCAGGTCAGCTGTGACAGCTGCAACGCTCAGCTGGACTTCGAATTCGCGGTCGACGCCGCGCTCGGCAAAAAAGCCCAGGCACCGGCCGCTGAAGCACGGATCAAGGAACTGGGCTGGCAGTCGAACAACGCCAAGCACCTGTGCCCGACATGCATCAACAAGGAGGCTATATGAAACGCGCACTGACTATCAGCCTGCTGGCTGCCGGCCTCGTTGGCTGCGCCACATCGGCACCGCAGCTGGAAACCGAGCACAGCTACCAGGTGGAATGGATCGGTGAACGCCCACTGATCGATCGCAGTCACCTGACCATCACCTTGGGTGATGATGGCCGCGCTTATGGCAACGCGGGCTGCAACCACTGGTTCGCCGGCTACACACTTAACGGCGACAAGCTCAGTTTCAGCGCCGCCGGCAGCACCCGTAAAATGTGCGCGCCTGCCCTGATGGAGCAGGAAGCACGTTTCCTCGACAGTTTGAGCAAGGTGCAGCGCTGGGACTTCTCCGCCACCGAGCAGCTGCAGCTGTGGCCCGCCGAAGGCAAGCCATTGCGCCTATGGCCTGAGAGCAAATAAGAGCCTGTCTCGGATCTGCTAGCCATGCGCAAATAAAAAGGGAGCCCGCTGGCTCCCTTTTTCAGTGCAGCTGAAACTCAGTGAATGATCTGGCTGAGGAACAGTTGGGTACGCTCGTTTTGTGGGTTGGTGAAGAAGGCTTCCGGCTCGTTCTGTTCCACGATCTCGCCTTTGTCCATAAAGATCACCCGATTCGCCACGGTACGGGCGAAGCCCATTTCGTGGGTTACACAGAGCATGGTCATGCCGTCTTCAGCCAGACCGATCATGGTATCCAGCACTTCCTTGACCATTTCCGGATCGAGCGCCGAAGTCGGCTCGTCGAACAGCATGATCTTCGGTTTCATGCACAGCGCGCGGGCAATCGCCACACGCTGTTGCTGGCCGCCAGAAAGCTGGCCTGGGTACTTGTTGGCCTGCTCCGGAATACGCACACGCTCCAGAAAATGCATGGCAATCTCTTCAGCCTGGCGCTTGGGCATCTTGCGCACCCACATAGGCGCCAGGGTGCAGTTTTGCAATACGGTCAGGTGCGGGAACAGGTTGAAGTGCTGGAACACCATACCCACTTCACGGCGTACCGCTTCGATGTGCTTGAGGTCATGGGTCAGCTCGGTGCCATCGACAATGATGCGGCCCTGCTGGTGCTCTTCCAAACGGTTGAGGCAGCGGATGGTGGTCGATTTGCCCGAGCCTGACGGCCCACACAATACGATACGCTCACCCGCCTGCACATTCAGGTTGATGTCCTTGAGCACATGGAACTGACCGTACCATTTGTGCACGCCCTGCATCTGGATCATGCCTTCAGCGTCAGCAGGTGCAGGCTGTTTGTTTGCTTCACTCATGGGTTAGCTCCTAACGCTTATGGCCGGTGTCCAGCTTGCGCTCCAGATGTTGGGAGTAGCGGGACATACCAAAACAGAAAATCCAGAAAATCAGCGCAGCAAACACATAGCCTTCAGTGGCCATGCCCAGCCAAGCCGGATCGGTGGTGGCTTGTTTGATGCTGTTGAGCAGGTCGAACAGGCCGATGATGATCACCAGACTAGTGTCCTTGAACAACGCAATAAAGGTGTTAACGATGCCCGGAATCACCAGCTTCATGGCCTGCGGCAGAATCACCAGACCCATGGTCCGCCAGTAGCCCAACCCCATGGCCGCAGCCGCTTCGTACTGGCCCTTGGGAATGGCCTGCAACCCACCGCGCACCACTTCAGCGATATACGCCGACTGGAACAGGATCACCCCGATCAACGCCCGCATCAGTTTGTCGAAGCTAAGCCCCTCAGGCAGGAACAGCGGCAACATCACCGACGACATAAACAGCACGGTAATCAACGGCACACCGCGCCAGAACTCGATGAAGGTCACGCAGATCACGCGAATTGCTGGCATATCGGATCGACGCCCCAGCGCCAACAGAACACCCAGCGGCAGCGCGCCAGCAATGCCCACAGCGGCAATCACCAGGGTTAGCATCAAACCGCCCCAGCGACTGGTAGACACTGTCGACAGGCCGAAAAAGCCCCCGTGCAGCAACCAGTAGGCCACCAGTGGATAGACCACCAGGAAGAACAGGCCGTAAAGCGCTTTGCGTGGCATCTGCGGCACGAACAACGGCGCCGCACCGATAATTGCCAGCCACAGCGTCAGGTCAACGCGCCAGCGCAGCTCGGTAGGGTAAAAACCGTACATGAACTGGCCAAACCGCTGTTGCACGAACACCCAGCAAGCGCCGCCACTGGTGCAATCGGCACGGGTTGTGCCCGTCCAGTCTGCATCAATAAAAGCCCACTGAATCAGCGGAGGAACGATCAGCCAGACCAAATACGCAGCAAACAGCGTTAGCAGTGTATTGAACCAGCCAGAGAACAGGTTGGCCCGCAGCCAACCCAGCACACCAACGCTCAGCGCGGGTGGCGGTAGATCAGGTTTGAATGTATGAGTTTGCATGGCTGCTCCTTACCGCTCGATCAGCGCAATGCGCTTGTTGTACCAGTTCATCAGCATGGAAATGCTGATACTGATCGCCAGGTACACACTCATGGTGATCGCGATCACCTCGATGGCCTGGCCAGTCTGGTTAAGCACCGTGCCAGCAAACAGCGAAACCATATCGGGATAACCGATACCGGCCGCCAGCGAGGAGTTCTTCGCCAGGTTCAGGTACTGACTGGTCAACGGTGGAATGATCACCCGCAGCGCTTGCGGAATAATCACCAGGCGCAGGGTCTTCCCGGCAGGCAGGCCCAGAGAGCGCGCTGCTTCGGTCTGCCCGTGGTTAACCGCCATGATCCCGGAACGCACGATTTCAGCAATGAACGCTGCGGTGTAGATAGTCAGCGCCAAGGTCAGCGCCATCAGTTCGGGAATCAACACCCAGCCACCGCGGAAGTTGAAACCACTCAGCTCTGGCACACTCCACTCAAACGGATTGCCACCGATCAACACAGCCAGTGTCGGCAAACCAATCAGCAGCGGGAGCGCCCCCAGCGACACCGGGAACAGTTTGCCGGTCGCCTCAAAACGCGCTTTCGACCAGCGCGCCACGAGCACCGCGCCAATCACCGCAATCACCACCGCGGCGGCGAACAAGCCGAAGCTATCCGTTGGCGCGGGCGACGGCATGTACAAGCCGCGACTGTTGAGAAAAAACACCTCACCTATGCCGTGACTCTGCCGTGGCCCGGGCAGTGAGAGCATGACCGCGAAGTACCAGAAGAAGATTTGCAGCAAGGGTGGAATATTGCGGAAGGTTTCGATGTAGACGGTGGCAATTTTGCTGACCAGCCAGTTAGGCGAGAGTCGCGCCACACCCAACACAAAACCCAACAACGTCGCCAGTACGATACCAATCACCGACACCAGCAAGGTGTTGAGCAAACCCACCACGAAAACACGCCCATAGGAGTTGCTTTCGTTGTAGTCGATCAGGTGTTGAGCAATACCAAAGCCGGCACTGTTGTTAAGAAAGGAAAAACCGGAAGTAATGCCGCGTTTTTCCAGGTTGGTCTGGGTGTTGTCAAACAGGAACCAGCCGAGCGCCACGACGGCGATAACGGCAAGAATTTGAAATAGCCAAGCACGCACCTTGGGGTCGGTCCAGACCGATCCACCAGAGCGCGGGACATTTGCAGTGGTTTGCATAGAAGCCCTCTTGGAACCCCCATGCCCGCAGCAGCGGGCATGGGGTTCGCATCAATCAGAACAATGCCAGCCACTCAGGACGAGCGGCTGGCAGTGGGGTCAGCGCACCGGCGGTGCGTACTGCAGACCACCTTTGTTCCACAGGGCGTTGAGGCCACGTTCGATCTTCAGCTCGCTGCCGGCACCGACGTTACGTTCAAAGCTCTCGCCGTAGTTACCTACTTGCTTGACGATCTGTACGGCCCAGTCTTTCGGCAGTTTCAGATCTTTACCGAACTCGCCTTCTGCACCGAGCAGACGCGCGATATCCGGGTTCTTGGTCGACTTCGACATTTCCACGACGTTAGCCGAAGTCACGCCCAGCTCTTCAGCGTTGACCATCGCGTACTGCGACCAGCGCACGATGTCGAACCACTCCTCGTCACCCTGGCGTACAACCGGGCCCAGTGGCTCTTTCGAGATCACTTCCGGCAGTACCACGTAGGACTCTGGATCGGCCAGCTTGATGCGCTGTGCATACAGCTGCGACTGGTCAGAAGTCAGTACGTCACAACGACCCGCTTCAACCGACTTGGCGCTTTCGTCAGAGGTATCGTAGGTGATCGGGGTGTACTTCAGGCCGTTGGCACGGAAGTAGTCGGAGAGGTTCAGCTCGGTGGTGGTACCTGCCTGGATGCAGACAGTTGCGCCGTCGAGTTCCTTGGCGCTGGAAACGCCGAGCTTCTTGTTAACCAGGAAGCCTTGGCCGTCGTAGTAGTTAACGCCAGCAAAGTTCAGGCCCAGACCGGCGTCACGCGAGCTGGTCCAGGTGGTGTTACGCGAGAGGATGTCAACTTCGCCAGACTGCAGCGCGGTGAAGCGCTCTTTGGCGGTCAACGGGCTGTACTTGACCTTGGTTGCATCACCGAACACCGCTGCAGCAACTGCACGGCATACGTCAACGTCGAGGCCCATGTAGTTGCCTTTCGCATCAGCGTAGGAGAAGCCAGGCAGACCATCGCTGATGCCGCACTGTACGAAACCTTTCTTCTGGATTGCATCCAGAGTAGCGCCTGCTTGAGCAAAACTGCTGACACCGAGAACAGCGGCGGTGGTCAGTACTGCCAGTGTGGATTTCACCATCTTCATTAAAACCTCCAGTTGCTTTTGTTGTGTTTGGAGTCTCGGTTTTACCACCGTACCCTTATGGGGCTCGCCAACTGTGTTGGCAGCAACACAGTTGGCCGGGGATCAAACCTTAGCGCGAGTTTAGTTGCCGATTGCTCCAGCGGCCATAAACTCTCACCCGCCTATTGGTCGAATAGGCTAGAGACAGATAGCAATTGACTGGTCGCACAGCGTGCAGCTTCTGGCGAACCGGTGAAATACCTGCAAGGTATTTCAGTCTGCTCCGCGGCCAGTTTGGTGGCAGTGTTACCACCACTAGGCTACGTCATCAGTCTCCAAGGTGTATAGCAAGGCCCGTACCAGCACCTGACTTTTATAACCATACGGGCAGGTCAAGAGCAAAACTTGCACGCTGGCGACATCTTCTTTCCAGATTAGCCGCCCGGGAAAATTTTACGCGCACTAAATCAGCGCGAACGCACCACAGCGGAGCCTCACATGAGTGAACCTTTGATTCTTCAGCCCACACTTACTGCCGACGCGTGCGTCATTTGGTTGCATGGCCTGGGGGCTGACCGTTACGACTTTATGCCAGTTGCCGAGATGCTGCAGAAACGCCTGCACAGCACCCGCTTCGTTCTACCGCAAGCGCCGACCCAGGCGGTGACCATCAACGGCGGCTACGCCATGCCTAGCTGGTACGACATTCTGGCCATGAGCCCGGCCCGCGCCATAAACCGCGAGCAACTGGAAGCCTCGGCACAGCAGGTCATCACGCTGATCGAGGCGCAACGTGACAGCGGCATTGATCCGTCGCGCATCATTCTCGCCGGCTTTTCCCAGGGTGGCGCGGTGGTGCTGCACACCGCCTTCCTGCGCTGGCAGTTTGCCCTTGGCGGGGTGATGGCTCTATCGACCTATGCACCGACTTTCGGCGACGACATCAGCCTCGCAGAGGCCAAAAAACAACTGCCGGTTCTGTGCCTGCATGGCACGCGCGACGACATTGTGTTGCCCGCCATGGGCCGCGCTGCCCATGATTTTCTGAGCGCGGCGGGTGTCAGCGTGCAGTGGCGTGATTACCCCATGGCCCATGAAGTGGTAAATGAAGAGATTCGCGATATCGCAGACTGGCTGGAGCACCGATTAAACAGCTAACCGCCATCAAACTGAGTATTGCTGGCAAGCCCACCGGTTTGCCGCAACTCAGCGCCCAACTGCAACACCTGAATGTTCATCCATACGGCGCAAGAATCGCACAAAAATGTGACCAAGCATTCAACTTTAAAACCATTGGTCGCCCAATCCGAATCAAGGATTGCCAGCACTAAAACCACAGAATATGTTCGAGTTTGGTGTTCGTCCTTAATGCAGGGAGCGTTAGCGATGTCCAATACGCCGAATACGCAGCCACATCTGCCTACGCGATGAAAAACGCCAACTGGCAGGCCGACCTGCAGCAGCTTCGCCACTTGCGACTATTCAATAACGTCGCCACCAGCAGCATCAGCCAGCTGATTAAAGAATTTCGTGCCTGCGATTTGGATGCCGGTGAGGTTTTGCTATCGCCCTTCAATCGCAACCAATACCTCTACCTGTTACTCGAAGGCCAACTCAAGGTCTATCTCGGCTCACTCGAGAGCCAACCCGTGAGTACGCTGAAGGTCGGGGACTGCGCTGGTGAAATCAGCTTTATCGACAATGACCATCCTTCGGCTTATGTAGTGGCAAGCGAACCCTGCTGCATACTGCGCCTGCACCGCGAGTCGCTATTCAACCTGTTTCAGCAATCCCCGGAACTGATGCAGAACCTGCTTGAACTGCTCTGCAATCGCGTGCGTCAAGGCAACCGCATCATCCTCGACAGTGAACAGACCGCCAATATCGATGCCCTGACCGGTGCCTACAACCGCCGCTGGCTGGAACACATCTTTGAGCGCGAAAGCACCCGCAGTGCCTTTAATGAAAAGCCGCTGTGCATGCTGATGCTCGACGTTGACCACTTCAAAGCCTACAACGACCAGCACGGTCACCTGGCCGGTGACTATGCCTTGTGCCTGGTGGCCCACACCCTGCGCAATCAGCTACGCCCCAAGGACAGCCTGACCCGTTACGGCGGTGAAGAGTTCGTTATCCTGCTGCCCGAAATCGCGATCGATGAAGCCCGCAGCATTGGCGAGCGCCTGCGCCAGGCCCTGCATCACGTCAGTTCATTTCACTCACCCATTGGCGTCCTGCCAGGTGTAACTGCCTCCATAGGCCTGGCTCAGATGCAAGCCAAAGACAGCCTGTATGGCCTGATTGCTCGCGCCGACAGCGCCCTGTACCAGGCCAAGCAACAAGGCCGCGACTGCCTTTGCGGCTAAGCGCCTGCCACTTGCTGTGCGCCCATCCCGCCTACAACTCGCTCACCATCCCGCACATTTTCCTCCTGCACTTGCTAGAGTGCTGCGCATAACAACAACGCCCGGATGGCACTTCTTATGCGCAAATTGCTTATCACCCTACTGGTTGTCTTGCTGCTCGGCGTCGGCAGCGTATTCGCCCTCCCCGCCTTACTCGACCGCAGCATGAACAGCGTTGAGTCCCCTGCCCCTTACTCCGCCAGCGAACCGGCCAAGCAGCTACACCAGCAGCTATTTATTGCCGATCTGCACGACGACGTACTGCTGTGGGAGCGCGACCTGCTCACGCGCTATGACTTTGGTCACTCCGATCTGCCGCGCATGCTTGAGGGCCGCGTCGCTCTGCAGGTGTTTTCCACCGTCACCAAGACCCCACGCGGCATCAACTACGAACGCAATGGCGCCGACAGTGACAACATCACCCTGCTGGCCATGGCCCAGCGCTGGCCTCGCGCAACCTGGGACAGCTTGCTGCAACGCGCGCTGTACCAGGCACAGAAGCTGCGCGAAGCCAGCGCCAACAGTGACGGCCGCCTGGTACTGATCAACACCCGCGACGACCTGGCCAGTTTTATCAGCGCCTGGCAGCAAAACCCGCAACGCCTCGCCGCGGTACTTGCAACCGAAGGCTTACAGCCAATTGAGGGCAAGCTGGATAACATCGACACGCTCTATGCCGCCGGTTTTCGCATCGCCGGCCTGACCCACTTCTTTGATAATGAAATCGGTGGCTCAGCCCATGGCCTGGAGAAAGGCGGTCTAACCCCACTGGGCCGCGCGGTAATCAAGCGCCTGGAAGCGAAAGCCATGTTGATTGACCTCGCCCACGCCTCACGCCCCCTGATCGACGACGTGCTGGGCATGGCCACACGACCGCTGCTGGTCTCCCACACAGGCGTCGAAGGCACCTGCAAAGGCCCACGCAACCTGAGCGACAAGCACCTGCAAGGGATCGCAGCCACAGGCGGGGTCATTGGCATCGGCTACTGGGACGCCGCTGTTTGCGCCACCTCAGTCGAGGCCATCGTCAAAGCCATGCGCTATACCGCCGACAAAGTAGGCGTGGAGCATGTGGCCCTGGGCTCCGACTTCAACGGCACGATCCACGCACCATTTGACGTTACCGGCCTGCCACAGCTGACCGAAGGCTTGCTTGAGGCCGGCTTCAGTCCTGATGAAATTGCCGCGATCATGGGTGGCAACGTACAACGCCTGCTGCTAAAAAGCCTGCCACAAGGCTGATAAAGCCCGCGCTAGAGCCCGCGAGAGCCAGTCACCGGCGTGGCACTTCGCCGCGCCGGCTTCTTGCTTTACACTGGCCGCCGTTCACTCCTTAACCAATTGATGAGATGACCGTGCTCAAAGCACTCAAGAAAATATTCGGCAAAGCCGAGGGCGAACCAAGCAGCCCAACTAACCCACCGATAACGCCCAGCGCAGCGCGGGCCAAGGCTGACGCCAAGGCAGTCAATCCCGGCCGCAACGACAAGCCGCGCGCCACCACAACCGCGGAACAACTCGCGCCGCGCCAGGAAAAGCCACCGAAACCACGCCGCGAACGCCCGGCAAAACCCGTCGACACCTGGAAGCTGGAAGATTTCACCGTTGCGCCCGCCGAGGGCAAGACCCGCTTCCACGACTTCAAGCTCTCCCCTGAGCTGATGCACGCCATTCACGATCTCGGCTTCCCGTATTGCACGCCGATCCAGGCGCAGGTGCTGGGCTACACCCTCAATGGCCGCGATGCCATCGGCCGCGCCCAGACCGGCACAGGCAAAACCGCGGCGTTCCTGATCTCGATCATCACCCAGCTACTGCAAACCCCGCCGCCGAAAGAGCGCTATATGGGCGAGCCGCGCGCACTGATCATCGCCCCGACCCGCGAGCTGGTGGTGCAGATCGCCAAGGACGCCGCCGAGCTGACCAAATACACCGGCCTTAACGTCATGCAGTTTGTCGGCGGGATGGACTTCGACAAACAGCTCAAGCAGCTGGAATCGCGCTTCTGCGACATTCTGGTCGCCACCCCCGGGCGCCTGCTCGACTTCAACCAGCGCGGCGAAGTACACCTGGACATGGTCGAGGTGATGGTGCTCGATGAAGCCGACCGCATGCTCGATATGGGCTTTATCCCACAGGTGCGGCAGATCATCCGCCAGACCCCGATGAAGGGCGAACGTCAGACCCTGCTGTTCTCCGCGACCTTCACCGAAGACGTGATGAACCTGGCCAAGCAGTGGACCACAAACCCCGCCATCGTCGAAATCGAGCCGGAAAACGTCGCCAGCGACACAGTCGAGCAACACGTCTATGCCGTTGCCGGCAGCGACAAGTACAAGCTGCTGTATAACCTGATCACCCAGAACGACTGGATTCGCGTGATGGTCTTCGCCAACCGCAAAGACGAAGTGCGGCGCATCGAAGAACGCCTGACCCGCGACGGCATCAGCGCGGTACAGATGTCCGGTGACGTGCCACAGCACAAGCGTATCCGCGCGCTGGAAGGCTTTCGCGAAGGCAAGATCCGCGTGATGGTCGCCACCGACGTGGCCGGCCGCGGCATCCACGTTGATGCAATCAGTCACGTGATCAACTTCACCCTGCCAGAAACCCCGGACGACTACGTGCACCGCATCGGCCGCACCGGTCGCGCCGGCACCAGCGGCACCTCAATCAGTTTTGCTGGCGAAGACGACGCCTACGCCCTGCCTGCCATCGAAGCGCTGCTGGGACGCAAGATTGCCTGTGAGATGCCGCCAGACGAGCTGCTCAAGCCGGTACCGCGCAAGCACTGAGCCATGCGCAACTGAAAAGGCGAAGCCCAATGGCTTCGCCTTTTTACGTTTCGCACCCCTCAGGGCGCAAATAACTCCAACTGCTCATGCTTGCCGCGCAAGTCATGCAAGCGCACGCCAACACCCAGCAAACGCACCGCTTTGTTACCACGGGCAAAAGCCGCGCTCATCAGCCGCGTATAACTTTCCAGATCACGCCGCGCGCCAGCCTGCTCCAGCGTGGTCTGACTGAAGTCGTGGAACTTGATCTTGACGAAGGGCTTATCTGCTCGATAACTGGCATCCAGCCGGGCCATGCGCACAGCCAACTCCGCCAATAGCGCCGGCAACTGCTCCAGGCAGGCTGGCAGGTCCGGCAGATCCTTGTCGAAGGTGTTTTCCACGCTGACCGACTGCCGCCGGCTATCGTTATGCACCACTCGCTCATCAATCCCGCGAGCCAGCCCCCACAGACGCTCACCAAAACTGCCGAATTCCCTGCTCAGTGCCAGCTTGTTCCATTCGCGCAGGTCGCTGCAGGTACGAATACCCAAACGCCCCAACTTCTCGGCCGTGACCTTGCCCACACCATGCAATTTGCCCACCGCCAGGGCTGCGACAAAGTCCTCAACCTGATCCGGTGTAATCACGAACAGACCATTGGGCTTTTTCCAGTCACTGGCGATCTTGGCCAGAAACTTATTCGGCGCGACCCCCGCCGAGACAGTAATGTGCAGCTCCTGCGAGACTCGCCGGCGAATATCCTGAGCAATACGCGTAGCACTGCCGGCAAAGTGCGGGCTGTCCGTCACATCCAGGTAGGCTTCATCCAGCGACAAGGGCTCGATCAACTCGGTGTAATCGCGAAAGATCGCCTGAATCTCCCGTGATACCGCCTTGTAGGCCTCAATCCGTGGCTTGACGATCACCAGATCCGGACACAGCTTCAGCGCTTGCCCCGAAGCCATCGCCGAGCGCACCCCATAACTGCGCGCTTCATAGTTACAGGTGGCAATTACACCCCGACGATCCGCCGAACCGCCGACCGCCAGCGGTTTACTGGCCAGACTCGGGTCATCGCGCATCTCGATCGCGGCATAGAAGCAATCGCAGTCGACATGAATGATCTTGCGGCTGTTCATCAACGCACTGACCGGGCTTGCTGCTATTGCCCGGCCGAGCTTACCGGCGCCGCCGGCGTGGGCTCGCTCGCCGCATCGTCAGATTTACTGATGTACGACTGGATAATCAGGATAACGATCAGCATAAAAGCCGCCAACGGTAACAATGGGCGCTTCGCCACCACGGCAGCACCACAAGCCGGACACACCTTGGCCTCAGGCTGCACCAGCACACCACAGGCTTTGCATTTAGCGCTCATCATGTTCCTCCCAATCAATGGGCACGGACTCTAGCCCAACAGCCCTAGTGCGGGCTATGGCAAAGACACGCAGAGCAACACTATCAGGCTCTAAGCCGAGCCTCATGGCAGCAAAGCCGCGCGCTAGAAGCAGCTAAATATTTGAATAAAAAAGAATTAAATCAACTCTTCGGTTGACATGCTGCGCTTAAACGCTAGAATTGGCGCCGCGGGATGGAGCAGTCTGGTAGCTCGTCGGGCTCATAACCCGAAGGTCGTCGGTTCAAATCCGGCTCCCGCAACCAGATACTCAAAAAGGCCACTCAATCGAGTGGCCTTTTTGTTTGTGCCGCATTTTTAGCTTAAGCATTTGATTAAACACACATTTCCATTGACAGAAGCCTCCTTCTCTATAGAATGGCCGGCGCGGGATGGAGCAGTCTGGTAGCTCGTCGGGCTCATAACCCGAAGGTCGTCGGTTCAAATCCGGCTCCCGCAACCAGATACTCAAAAAGGCCACTCAATCGAGTGGCCTTTTTGTTTGTGCCGCATTTTTAGCTTAAGCATTTGATTAAACACACATTTCCATTGACAGAAGCCTCCTTCTCTATAGAATGGCCGGCGCGGGATGGAGCAGTCTGGTAGCTCGTCGGGCTCATAACCCGAAGGTCGTCGGTTCAAATCCGGCTCCCGCAACCAGATACTCAAAAAGGCCACTCAATCGAGTGGCCTTTTTGTTTGCGCGCGATTTAAGTAGCCACACTTAACAATGGCTTAAGCATTGCCTACCTAAACTAGAGCAACTATCACTTCTCCGGAGCTCAGACCCCATGCCTTGGAAAAATACCGAGCTGCGTTATGGCAGCCTGTCGATTGCCCTGCACTGGTTGATGTTGATTCTGATTGCAGGCGTTTATGCCTGCATCGAGCTAAAAGGCAACTTCCCCAAGGGCAGTGATACTCGCGAACTACTCAAACAGTGGCATTTCATGCTGGGCTTGAGTGTTTTCACCCTGGTCTGGTTACGTCTGCTAGCCCGCCTAATCGCCCCCACGCCCGCCATCACGCCCAGTCTGCCCGCCTGGCAAGCCATCCCGGCCAAACTTATGCACATTGCACTCTACGGCCTGATGATCGGCGCACCACTAGCTGGCTGGCTGATTCTTAGCGCAGCCGGCAAACCCATCCCCTTTTTCGGCATGGAACTGCCTGCACTGCTGGCACCAGACAAGGCGCTGGCCGGGCAGATCAAGGAATGGCATGAGCTGGCAGGCACCGCTGGCTACTGGCTAATCGGCTTGCATGCAGCCGCCGGCGTGCTCCATCACCTAGTTGTACGAGACAACACACTCACACGCATTCTGCCCAGCAAGCACCCCTGAGCCGAAGAAACGCTACAACGCCCACTCAGACGACGCTCAGCGCTGGTCAATTGCCAGCGCCGCCGCTAGAATTGCGCACTTTTTGATCAGAGGCGCAGCAAGCGCCCAGCATCCGTCCGTACACGCCTGAGGTTAACGCCATGTCCACCCCCGCCACGCCCAAAGTCGGCTTCGTATCACTGGGTTGCCCCAAAGCCCTGGTGGATTCCGAGCGCATCCTGACCCAGCTGCGCATGGAAGGGTATGAAGTAGTGTCCACCTATCAGGACGCCGACGTCGTGGTGGTCAACACCTGCGGCTTTATCGACAGTGCCAAGGCCGAATCGCTGGAAGTAATTGGTGAAGCCATTGCCGAAAACGGCAAGGTCATCGTCACCGGCTGCATGGGCGTGGAAGAAGGCGCGATTCGCGACGTACACCCCAGCGTGCTCTCGGTAACCGGTCCGCAGCAGTATGAGCAGGTGCTCAACGCCGTACACGAGGTGGTGCCACCAAGCACCGAGCACAACCCACTGATTGATCTGGTGCCGCCACAAGGCATCAAGCTCACCCCGCGCCATTACGCCTACCTGAAGATTTCCGAAGGCTGCAACCACAGCTGCAGCTTCTGCATCATCCCCTCGATGCGCGGCAAGCTGGTCAGCCGCCCGGTCGGTGAAGTGCTCAGCGAAGCCGAGCGCCTGGTCAAGGCCGGCGTCAAAGAACTTCTGGTGATTTCCCAAGACACCAGCGCCTACGGCGTCGACATGAAGTACAAGACCGACTTCTGGAACGGCCAGCCGGTGAAAACCCGCATGACCGAACTGTGCGAAGCCTTGTCGAGCATGGGCGTGTGGGTACGCCTGCACTACGTCTACCCCTACCCGCACGTCGACGAACTGATCCCGCTGATGGCCGCCGGCAAAATCCTGCCGTACCTGGATATCCCCTTCCAGCACGCCAGCCCGAAAGTGCTGAAAGCCATGAAGCGCCCGGCGTTCGAAGACAAGACCCTGGCGCGGATCAAGAACTGGCGCGAAATCTGCCCGGAACTGACCATCCGCTCGACCTTCATCGTCGGTTTCCCCGGCGAAACCGAAGAAGACTTCCAGTACCTGCTCAACTGGCTGACCGAAGCCCAACTCGACCGTGTTGGTTGTTTCCAGTACTCACCCGTTGAAGGCGCCCCAGCCAACCTGCTGGATGCCGAGGTCGTGCCAGACGACATCAAACAGGATCGCTGGGACCGCTTTATGGCGCATCAACAGGCCATCAGCAGCGCACGCCTACAGCTGAAGGTTGGCAAGGAAATGGACGTGCTGATTGATGAAGTCGACGACCAAGGCGCCGTCGCTCGTTGCTACGCCGACGCACCAGAAATCGACGGCAGCGTGTTTATCGCCAGCACCAACGTCAAGCCAGGCGACAAAGTTCGCGTGCGCATTGTCGATGCCGACGAATACGACCTGTGGGCTGATCTGATCTGATTTCAGCAGCCCCCCCGGCTGCGCCACAAAAAAGCCCGTCAGCGATTACGCATGACGGGCTTTTTTTATAGCACTCAACCTCAGATAGCTGGCTCGCTGGCCACGACATCCTGCCCTGGTTGAGCGATCTCAACCGGCAAACCATCCTCGGCTGCAACCACCTCGCGCAGCATTTCCCAGTCCAGGCGCAGGTCGGCGAACTCATCATTTTTCAGCAGCGCATTGATCACTGCCGTGTGCTTGTCGACAACCGAGGCATCACCACTATCATCCAGCGGCGCATGCGCTTCCAGGTAGACCTTGCCGCCGCTGCGACCAAACTTGTAAGGCTCATTGATAATGCGCACCGGCGTGCCGACCGACACCAGCGATGCCAGCTTCAGCACGTTGTGGTTAAGCATGCGGAAACAGCCATGACTGACCCGCATACCAATACCGAATTTCTTGTTCGAGCCATGAATCAGGTAACCCGGCACTGACAGGCCAAGCTTGTACGGCCCCAGTGGGTTATCCGGGCCTGGCGGCACATAAGCTGGCAGCGGGTCACCGGCAGCAGCATGCTCTGCAAGAATCGACTTTGGCGGCGTCCAGCCTGGGTTCGGCGTCTTGGCGGTAATGCGCGCATTGGCAACCGGCGAGCTCCAGCCTTCGCGGCCGATACCCAGCGGGTAGGTGTAAACCACATCACGACCTTTGGGGTAATAGTACAGACGGTACTCGGCGAGGTTGATCACCACCCCCTCACGCGGGCCAGGCGGCAGGATATAGCGGGTTGGCAAAATGATCTCGGTACCCTCACCCGGCAACCAGGCATCAACACCCGGGTTGGCCACCACCATCTCCAGGTAACCCAGGTCATTGGCCACACCTAGATCGGCAAAGGTGTCCTCATACTTGGCCTGGACCACCTGAATTTCGCCAACAATATCTTCACCAGGCGGCGGCAAAGGAAACTCAAGCGCACTGGCAGACGCTGCGGCAAAAACAGCGGCCAGCGGCAGGTAACGGGTGACGGCAAAGGCACGCGACAACATCCGGGAATTCCTGAGAAAAAGTGGGTAAACGTTGCGGCGATTGTACACCGATTGATCAGCCTTCTGGATAGCTCAGCGAGCGGCCAACGCCGGGCGATCGCCGCGTTTTTGCGCCTCGAGCGTGGCCCGACAGGCCGGGCACAGGCGCTTATCACGCAACATCGTCTTATCCAGGTCGCGCCACACCGGTTGCGCGGGCAACAAACTGCCGCACAAGGTCCGGTCAGCAAACTCACCGAGTTCAAGCTGGCGCGCCAGCAGATGCACGCGTACTTCTCGACAGGCGAACAGGTCAAGCTGCTCGTCAGGTTCGATCAGTTGGTAGGCGTGCAAAGACCAGGCAGGACGCGGCATTGAGGGCTCCAGTGCGGGGCCGCCACATTAGCCGAAAGGCACGGCACAGAAAAGCCTGTCAGAGCAAAGGTTTCAGGGTCGGCCAGACGTTATCCAACAGCCTGGGTTGCGCCTCGGCGGTGGGGTGAATGCCATCACGCTGCATCATCGAAGGCACGCCGCCTATGCCTTCCAGCACGAAGGGCACCAGGGCCGCATCATGCTCCTGCGCCACCTGAGGGAACACCGCAGCGAAGGCCGTGGTGTAACGCACCCCGTAATTAGGCGGTAACTGCATGCCTAAAATCAGCACCTTGGCACCTGCTTCTTGCGACTGCTGAACCATCGCCGCAAGGTTTTGTTGCAATTGCGCAGGTGGCTGACCACGCAGGCCATCGTTGCCGCCCAACTCGATAATCACCAGCTCCGGTTGATGCTCCAACAGCAGCGCAGGCAGCCGTGCGGCGCCACCTGCACTGGTATCACCACTGATCGAGGCGTTAACCACCTGCTGATCAAATCCCTGCTCGATCAGGCGTTTTTCCAGCAAAGCGACCCACCCCTGGCGGGTATCCAGGCCAAAAGCCGCGCTGATACTATCGCCGACGACCAGTACGGTACCCGCAAATGCCGCCGGCCCCCACAACAGCAGGCTCAGGGCAGTACCGATCAACCACGCACGCATTGGATTCTCCATGAGCTCAAGTATTCTCACCGCGCGAAACCTTAGCAAAGTGGTTCCCAGCACGGAAGGCGAACTCACCATACTCCATGATCTCTCGTTGGAGCTTATTTGCGGCGATAGCCTGGCGATTGTCGGCAGCTCCGGATCGGGTAAATCCACCCTGCTCGGTTTACTCGCCGGGCTCGACCTGCCCAGCAGCGGTAGCGTGTTACTGGCCGGCAACGACCTGGCCCGCCTCGATGAAGACCAGCGCGCTCGCGTTCGCGCCGAACACGTGGGCTTTGTCTTTCAATCCTTTCAGTTGCTCGACAGCCTGAACGCCCTGGAAAACGTCATGCTGCCGCTGGAGCTAGAAGGCCGAGCCGACGCGCGCCAGCGTGCACGCGCACTGCTGGCGCGCGTCGGCCTGGGTCAGCGCCTGACTCACTACCCACGCCAGCTGTCCGGCGGCGAACAGCAGCGTGTCGCCATTGCCCGCGCCTTTGCCGCCGAGCCTGCAGTGTTGTTTGCTGACGAACCGACGGGCAACCTCGACAGCCACACTGGCGAGCGCATCAGCGACTTGTTGTTCGAGCTGAACAAGGAGCGCGGCGCAACCCTGGTACTGGTAACCCATGACGAACGCCTGGCCCACCGCTGTCAGCGCCTGATTCGCTTGGAGGGCGGCCACCTGGTCGACCAGGTGGAGCCCTAATGAAACACTTGTCGTTTAGCCGCCTGCTATCGCTGGCCAGCCGCCAGTTGCTGCGCGACGCCCGCTCGGGCGAGTTGCGCGTGCTATTTTTTGCCCTGCTGACCGCAGTCGCCGCCAGTACTGCCATTGGCTACTTCAGCGCACGCCTGAACGACGGCATGCTGCTACGCGCCACCGAGTTTCTTGCCGCGGATTTGCGTCTGACTGGCAGCTCACCCAACAGCCCGGAACAGATCAGCCAGGGCAAGCAACTGGGCCTGCAACACGCACAATTGGTCGAGTTTTCCAGCGTGGTGGCCAGCGCTGCCGGCATTCAACTGGCCAGCGTCAAGGCCGCGGATAGCGCTTACCCGCTACGCGGCGAACTAAAAAGTGCCGCCGCGCTGTACGACAGCGAACAAACCGGCTCTGGCCCACGACCAGGCGAAGCCTGGGCCGAAGCCCGACTCTTTGTAGCCCTCGGCCTTGAACCGGGCGACAGCATCGAGGTCGGCGCAAAAGCCTTGCGCCTGACCCGCGTACTGACCTTTCTTCCCGATGAGGCAGGCGATTTCTACAGCCTGACGCCGCAAGTACTCATGCATCTGGACGACCTCGACGCCACCGGTGTGGTGCAACCGGGCAGTCGCGTGCGCTATCAGGAACTCTGGCGGGGCGACGCTGAGTCGCTGGCGCAGTATCGCCAGAACCTCACCCCGACACTTGCGCCCAACCAGCGTCTTGAAGATGCCAAAGACGGTAATCGTCAGGTCGGCAACGCCCTGGGCCGCGCCGAACGCTACCTGAACCTGGCGAGCCTGGCGGCTGTTTTGCTGGCCGGCGTTGCTGTGGCGCTGTCGGCGGCTCGGTTCGCCGCAAAGCGCTTCGACGCCAGTGCCCTGCTGCGTTGTCTGGGCTTGTCACGTCGGCAGGCATTAGGCCTGTTCAGCCTGCAACTGGCACTGCTGGGCATCACAGCCAGCCTGACCGGCGCGTTACTGGGCTGGCTGGCCCAGATGGCGCTGTTCAACCTGCTGCAAGAGCTGCTCCCAGCGCAGATCCCGCCTGGCGGTCTGTGGCCTGCGTTAGCCGGTATGGCCACCGGGCTGGTCGCCTTGGCCGGCTTCGCCCTGCCGCCACTGGCCGCACTGGGCCGAGTGCCACCGCTACGGGTGCTGCGCCGCGATATGCTGCCAGTGCCCGCCAGCTCCTGGTTGGTGTATGGCGCGGCGCTGTTAGCGCTGGGCCTGATCATGTGGCGCTTGAGCCTCGATTTACAGTTAACCCTCGCCCTGCTGGGCGGCGGCCTGGTCACGGCCGTGCTGTTGGGCGGCCTCCTGTTGCTCGGCCTGCAAAGCCTGCGCCGCCTGCTGGCCGGCGCCTCATTGCCGTGGCGCCTGGGGCTGGGTCAGCTGCTGCGGCATCCGCTGGCCGCTGCTGGTCAATCCCTGGCCTTCGGTCTGATCATTCTGGCCATGGCGCTGATCGCGCTGCTGCGCGGCGAGCTGCTCGACACCTGGCAAGATCAGCTCCCCGAGCAGGCGCCCAATCACTTTGCGCTGAACATCCTGCCAGCCGACAAGGATGCCTTTAGCGCCCGACTGAGTGAGCTGTCACCGCGCCCTGCACCGTTGTTTCCTGTAGTGCCCGGGCGCTTGGTGATGATCAATGGCGAGCCGGTGCGGCAGATCGTCAGCAAGGAGTCGCAAGGTGAACGCGCCATTCGCCGCGACCTGAGCCTGACCTGGGCTGCCGACTTGCCAGCGGATAACAACCTGATCGCCGGGCGCTGGTGGACGGACGTCAACACCCGCGAATTACCCGGTGTGTCGGTGGAGTCCGAGCTGGCCGAAAGCCTGCAGCTGAAACTGGGCGACCGGCTGAGCTTCAGCGTCGGCGGCCTCAACCGTGACGCCGTGGTCAGCAGCCTGCGTGAAGTCGACTGGAACAACTTTCAGCCTAACTTCTACATGGTCTTTCAGCCTGGCACCTTGCAGGACTTGCCCGTCACCTACCTGACCAGTTTCTACCTGCCACCCAACCATGAAAAGCAACTGGTTGAGCTGTCGCGGGCCTTCCCGGCTGTGACCCTGCTACAGGTTGAAGCCCTGCTGGCGCAGCTGCGCAGCATCCTCGCGCAAGTCACCCTGGCCATCGAGTTTGTTCTGCTGTTCGTCCTCGCGGCCGGGCTGGCCGTGCTGTTCGCTGGCCTGCAATCCACCCTGGATGAGCGCATTCGCCAGGGCGCACTGCTGCGCGCCCTGGGAGCCGAACGCAGCCTGCTGATAAAAACACGCCGCGCCGAATTCGGCTTACTCGGTGCCTCCAGCGGACTGCTGGCAGCGTTCGGCTGTGAACTGATCAGCTTCCTGCTTTATCGCTTTGCCTTTGACCTCAGCTGGCAGCCACACCCCTGGCTGTTACTGCTGCCCTTGCTCGGCGCGCTGCTGGTCGGCACGGCAGGTATTATCGGTACACGCCGGGCGCTGAATATCAGCCCGCTGACGGTGCTGCGCGAGGGCTGATAGACTCGCGCCTCATTTTTTCCAGCCGCCTGAAAGCCTGCCTTAATCGCGCAGGCCCGACGTGCAGCAGACGTTGAACAGGTTCTTATGAGTCGCTACCGCCCACCCCGCTCCGCCGGCACGCCCCTGATCACCCCCGAGGGCGAAGCGCGCATGCGTGCCGAATTGCATGAGCTGTGGCATGTACGCCGCCCGCAGGTCACTCAGTCGGTCAGCGAAGCGGCGGCGCAGGGCGACCGCTCGGAGAACGCCGAGTACACCTACGGTAAAAAGATGCTGCGCGAAATCGACAGTCGCGTGCGCTTTTTGACCAAGCGTTTGGAAAACCTCAAGGTTGTCAGCGCCCGCCCCAGCGACCCGGACAAGGTCTACTTCGGCGCCTGGGTAACCCTGGAGGATGAAGAAGGCATCGAGTCGCGCTACCGCATCATCGGCCCGGACGAACTGGACCTGAAAAACAACCTGATCAGCATCGACTCGCCTCTGGCCCGCGCCCTGATCGGCAAGAGCCTGGACGCCGAAGTGCGGGTGCACACCCCGACCGGCGAGAAGACCTGGTACATCGTCGCCATCGACTACCCGTGAGCGAGCCCCGCATGCCCGCAGCTACAGACGCCCCAACCCAGCAAGCCCATCTTGAATGGGATGAGCAGGGCCAGCCCCTGTCCAGTCACTTCGCCGATGTGTACTTCTCCAACGAGAACGCGCTGGCCGAAACCCGCTACGTGTTTCTTGCCAACAATCAGTTACCTGAACGTTTCGCCGCGCTGACGACCGATCAGCAACTGGTGATCGGCGAAACCGGCTTCGGCACCGGGCTGAATTTCCTCTGTGCCTGGCAGTTGTTTGAACAGCAAGCCGTAACCGGTGCACGCCTGCACTTTATCAGCGTGGAAAAGTACCCGCTAAACAAGGCCGACCTGCAGCGTGCGCTGGCGCTATGGCCTGAGCTTGCGCCCTACGCCGAACAGTTGCTGGCGCAGTACGTGGCGCTGCACCCGGGCTTTCAGCGCCTGGTATTTGCCGACGGGCGCATCATCCTCACCCTGCTGATTGGCGATGCGCTGGAGCTGCTGGGGCAATTGGATGCCAGAGTCGATGCCTGGTTTCTCGACGGTTTCGCCCCGGCAAAAAATCCAGACATGTGGACGCCGGAGCTGTTTGCCGAGCTGGCTAGACGCTCCCATCCCAGTACCACCCTGGGCACCTTTACCAGCACTGGCTACGTGCGGCGCCGGCTGAACGAGGCCGGCTTCAAGATGAAGCGCGTGCCAGGCCTGGGCAAGAAATGGGAAGTGCTCAAGGGAGCGTTTATCGGCAGCGCGGCAGCGCCGGAGAAACCCTGGTTTGCCCGCCCGGCACAACCCAAGGGTGAACGTAGCGCGCTCGTCATTGGTGCCGGCCTGGCGGGCTGCGCCACTGCTGCCAGCCTGGCCCAGCGCGGCTGGCAGGTCACCCTGCTGGAGCGTCACCCGGCCATCGCCCAGGAAGCCTCGGGCAACCCGCAGGGCGTGCTCTACCTCAAACTGTCGGCCCATCACACCACGCTGTCGCGCCTGATCGTCAGCGGTTATGGCCACACACGACGACTGCTGGAGCGCCTGAAAAAGCACCAGGATTGGGATAACTGCGGCGTGCTGCAGCTGGCCTTCGATGACAAGGAAGCGCAGCGCCAAGCACAGCTGGCCACCGCTTTCCCTACCGATTTATTAACCAGTCTGGATAAAAACTCCGCCGAGGAAAAAGCGGGAATAACCCTGCCCGCCGGCGGCCTGTTCTACCCCGAAGCGGGCTGGGTGCATCCGCCGGCGCTGTGTGAGCTGCTCAGCCAGCAGCCGACTATTCAGCTGCAACTGCATCAGGAAGCACTGGAGTTACGCCGCGACGGTGAGCGCTGGCAAGCCTGGAATGGCGAGCAACTACTCGCCAGTGCCAGCGTCGTGGTGCTGGCCAGCGCCGCCGAGATCAAGGGTTTCAGTCAAGCCGCGCACTTGCCGCTAAAACGTATCCGCGGCCAGATCAGCCGCCTGCCAGCTACGCCAGAGAGCCGCACGTTAAGCACAGTGGTGTGCGCCGAAGGCTACGTCGCCCCAGCCCGCCTGGACGAACATACATTGGGAGCAAGCTTTGCCTTCAACAGCGACGACCTAACACCGAACAGCGCCGATCACGCGAGCAACCTACAGCTACTGGAAGAAATTTCACCAACGCTAGCCAGCCAGCTTAACGCCGCAGAGTTGGACCCCGAGCAGCTGCAAGGTCGCGCCGCGTTTCGCTGCACCAGCCCGGACTACCTGCCCATCGTCGGCCCTTTGGCCGACGCAACCGCCTTTGCCGAAGCTTACGCAGTGCTGGGCAAGGATGCCCGCCAGGTGCCGGAAACGCCCTGCCCCTGGCTAGACGGCCTGTATATCAACAGCGGGCATGGCTCGCGCGGGCTGATCACCGCGCCACTGTCAGGCGAGCTGATCGCCGCCTGGCTGAACGACGAACCGCTACCCGTACCGGCCGATGTCGCTCAGGGCTGTCATCCGAATCGCTTCGCACTGCGCGCACTGATTCGCAATAAATCCTGATACAACGCGCCTGCGAGCAGGCGCGATCAGGCATCAACCGCGCAGGCTGAAGCGCCAGGCACGGTGGATCTTGGTGTTGCGGGCAAAGTCTGGATCGAGGGTCGACTCGCTGATTTCTTCAACCTGATAGCGCGTCGCCAGGCTGTCATCGAGCTCGAACTTGCGGAAGTTATTGGAGAAATACAGCACACCGTCTTTCGCCAGGCGCGCCATGGCCAGATCGAGCAGCTGTACGTGATCACGCTGGATATCGAAGATGCCTTCCATGCGCTTGGAATTGGAGAAGGTCGGCGGGTCGATAAAGATCAGCTCGTATTCGCCGCGATCCTCGGCCAGCCAGGCCATTACATCGCCCTGCTCCAGGCGGTTCTTGTCGGAGTAGCCATTGAGCGACAGGTTACGCCGCGCCCAGTCCAGGTAGGTCTTCGACAAATCGACGCTGGTGGTGGTGCGGGCGCCCCCCTTGGCCGCATGCACGGTGGCCGTGGCGGTGTAGCAGAACAGGTTGAGGAAGCGCTTGCCGGCGGCCTCTTGCTGAATGCGCAGGCGCAGCGGACGGTGGTCGAGGAACAGCCCGGTATCCAGGTAGTCAGTCAGGTTAACCAGCAGCTTCACGCCGCCTTCGCTGACTTCCATAAACTGGCCTTGCGTGGCCTGACGCTGGTATTGCTTGGTGCCGCTCTGGCGCTCACGGCGCTTGATGATCACCTTGTTCTTGTCGACGTTCAGCGCCTGCGGGATCGCGGCAATGGCGTCAAACATGCGCGCCTTGGCTTTCTCCGGGTCGATGGATTTGGGCGCGGCATATTCCTGTACGTGCACCCAGTCACCGTAGAGATCCACGGCCATGGAGTATTCCGGCATGTCGGCGTCGTACAGGCGGTAGCACTCAACGCCTTCCTTGCGCGCCCACTTGCCCAATTGCTTGAGGTTCTTCTGCAGGCGGTTGGCAAACATCTGCCCGCCTTCACTCAGACGCGCCTGCTCAACGACCGGAGCCGGTGCAGGCGCTGGCTTGATCGGATTGCCGTTCTTGTTGTACTGACGCTCTTGCGGCTCTAGCGGTGCCTTGTCGGCCTCGGCCTGCTCACGCTCGCGCTCACGTTGCTCTGGGGTACGCCGTTCGCCGGTCACAAACTGCTCAGGCTGAACCTTGATCAGCAACAGCTTGCACGGCAACGCACCGTTCCAGAAGGCGTACTGCTTGTGGCTGCGAATGCCCATGCGCTTGCCCAGATCCGGCGCACCGGTAAACACCGCCGCTTCCCAACCCATGCAGGCCTGACGCAGACGCTCACCGAGGTTCTGGTAGAGGTACAACAGACTGGCTTCATCCCCCAGACGCTCGCCGTAGGGCGGGTTACAGATCACCAGACCTTTCTGGTTCTGATCCGGGCGCGGCTCGAAGGTCGCGACTTCTCCCTGATACACCTTGATCCAGTCGCTCATCCCTGCGCGCTCGATGTTATTGCGCGCCGGCTGAATCAAACGAGGGTCGGCTTCGTAACCACGGATCCACAATGGCGGCTTGGCCATACCGGCTGCGGCACGCTGCTCGGCCTCGGCGTGTAGCTTCTTCCACAGGGCCGGGACGTGGCCCAACCACTTGCTGAAACCCCACTGCTCGCGGGTCATGTTCGGCGCAATGTCGGCGGCAATCATGGCGGCCTCGACCAGGAAGGTGCCGACCCCGCACATCGGGTCCGCCAACGCGCCGCCTTCTGCCGCGATACGCGGCCAACCGGCACGGATCAATACGGCGGCTGCGAGGTTTTCCTTCAGCGGTGCAGCGCCCTGCTGTAGGCGGTAACCGCGCTGGTGCAGGCTATGGCCAGAGAGATCGAGAGACAGAATCGCCTCACCGCGATCCAGACGCAGGTGCACGCGCAAATCCGGATTGACCTTGTCCACCGAAGGTCGCGTACCGTCCTTCAGGCGCAGCTTATCGACAATGGCGTCCTTGACCTTCAGCGCGCCGAAATGGGTGTTGTCGATGCCCGAGCCATTGCCACTGAACTCCACGGCCAGGCTGCCGGTGGACTCCAGGTGTTCGAACCAGTCAACCTCAAGCACGCCTTCGTAAAGGCTCTGCGCGTCCTGCACGCTATAACGCTTGAGTACCAACAGCACGCGATTGGCCAGACGCGACCACAGGCACAGACGGTAGGCGGTTTCCATGTCGGCCATGCCACGAATGGCCGAGGTGTGTTCACGCGCCTCTTCCAGACCAAGCGCGCTGGCCTCTTCAAGCAGCAAGCCTTCCAAGCCCTTGGGACAGGTAAGAAAGAGTTCGTAACGATCCGACATGAGAATTTCCAGTGCCTAAGGCATAAAGCGCCGTGCCAGTTGCCCAGCACGATCAAAATAAGTGACAAGACGTCGCAGCGCGACCCTTCGTCGGAATAAACAGCAGTCTCAATCGCAATTAATTCGCGATAGCAAAACACCAGCACACCCAGCGCACACGCCCACAGCATAGGTGCTACAGAGAAAAACCAAGGCGATTACTCGCACCCTTATGGCTTGACCCTCAAAAAGGTTACGGCCTTATGACGAAACGGTCATTCACAGCCACTCACGCATTGGTTAGAAATTACCTCAGGCCATCACCGCAACGGTGCTGGCAAGGAGGCTCGCGACGCCGGCAGCGGACTCCACTAGGCAGACCATTTCTGCCTGACCTTGCGACAAGGTCTAAGGGACATAACAGTCAACATTGAGGGCTTCACCCTATGAGAAGACTTAAGCGTGATCCATTAGAAAGAGCTTTTTTGCGCGGTTATCAATACGGCATCAGTGGTAAATCCCGCGAACTTTGTCCATTCACCCTCCCCTCAGTCCGCCAAGCCTGGTTAAACGGCTGGCGCGAAGGCCGCGGTGACAACTGGGACGGCATGACCGGCACCGCCGGTATCCATCGGCTCAACGAACTTCACGCTGTCGGCTGATTCAGGATCCTACCGACTTCACCAAGCGCGCTCCATCCGAGCGGCGGGCGCGAGCCCAGGGGCTCCTAAACGGAGCCCTTTTTTATGGCCGGCACTCTTAGGCTTTAGAGATCGGCGGTAGCGCCGCTATCGCATCGACCGCTTCACGAATCAGCGCCGGGCCTTTGTAGATAAAACCGGAATACACCTGCACCAGACTGGCGCCGGCAGCGATCTTCTCGGCAGCATGCTTGCCTTCAGTAATCCCGCCCACCGCAATAATTGGCAGACGGCCTTTCAGCTCACTCGCCAGCACCTGAACAATATGGGTGCTCTTCTCACGCACTGGCGCACCAGAGAGCCCACCGGCCTCATCGGCACACTCCAGGCCATGCACACCCTCGCGACCCAGGGTGGTGTTAGTGGCAATCACCGCGTCCATGCCAGCGTCCACCAGCGCATTGGCAACCTCGATGGTTTCCTCATCACTCATGTCCGGGGCAATCTTGATCGCCAGCGGCACGCGCTTACCGTGCTGCGCCGCAAGATCCTCCTGACGCTGACGCAAGGCTTCGAGCAGCTGTTTAAGCGAGTCACCGAACTGCAAGCTACGCAGGCCCGGAGTATTGGGCGAGCTGACGTTGACGGTCACATAACTCGCGTGTTGATAAACCTTGTCCAGACACAGCAGATAGTCATCCACGGCACGCTCGACCGGCGTATCAAAGTTCTTGCCGATATTGATACCCAGCACACCCGTGTACTTGGCGGCCTGCACGCGAGCCAGCAAGTGATCAACACCGTGGTTATTGAACCCCATTCGGTTGATGATCGCCTCAGCCTCCGGCAAACGGAACAGACGCGGCTTGGGGTTGCCGGGCTGTGGGCGCGGGGTAACGGTGCCTATTTCGACAAAGCCAAAACCCAGCTGGGCAAAGCCATCGATCGCATCGCCGTTCTTGTCCAAGCCCGCAGCCAAGCCGACCGGATTAGGAAATTCCAAGCCCATCACCTTGACCGGCAACGCAGCCGGACTCTTGGTCAGTAGGCCATTGAGCCCCAGACGACCGCCAGCACCGATCATATCGATGGACAATTCGTGGGAGGCTTCGGGGGAGAGTTTGAACAGCAGCTCGCGGGCCAGGGTATACATGGGCAGGCTTAGCTCGATAAAGTTACAAAGGCCGCGATTATAGCCGCCCGCGTGCCTTATAGGCGAGGCGCGCGGCTGTTTCAGCTCAGACGGCGCAAGCTGAGCAACTCACCGGCAGCACTGAACTCCAGCTCAAAGGAACCATAGACACCGCTATGGGTCAGAAACGGCCGAAAATGATGGGCCGGCACACTGACACTACGCCCGTCACGACTTTGCACTAATATCCGATTGGCACGCCCCTGATAGACGACACGCAAACGCTCGGCTGATAACGCAATATCAAACACCAGACTCGCCATGGAGGCACCCTTGCAACTGATTGCAGCAATCTTGCCACACGCAGCGCTTATGCCCGGTAAAAAATGGCTGGGAGCCATTTTTAACGTCGCGCTGCGACGGCCCGGAGGGTGGCCGCCAGGGATGGCAGGCCATAAAAAACCTGTCGCAGTGGCCGATAAAGCCTGTGCAGCGCCCTACTGGCTCTGCCAAACTGGCAATGGTGAATTTGGAGTTCGTACCTGGCCATGAGTCTGTCTGAGCAGCCCTCCACCCTCAGCTCACGCCTTGGTGCCCTGGCACAACGGCTGGGCCTTATCGGCCGTGGACAACGTCAGATACTGGAACGTGCCAGTCAGCTACGCCTGCCCTTCAGCCCTCTGCCACAGCTGCGTGAAAGCATCTGCTGGCAAGATGGTCCGCAACTGCATCGCCTGGTAGACCTACCACGCAGCGCACTCTCAGGCCCCGTCCAGGAAGACAAGGCGCAGGCACACGCCATGCTCGTGCGGGTCATTGAGGCACATGAGCAACAACTGACATCGTTCGATCTGCGCATGATTGATGGGCTTTCCACTTGCACGCCCCAGGAAGCTAATCACGCCAACTTCGAGGCCTTTGCTGCCAGCGAATCCTGCCGCCAGGTACGCATCATCAGCTACAAGGACTTCGTTAAGTCCATTAGCCAGGCCTTACCGCGCTTTCTCGCGGGCGAACGCATCAACCTGCGCCAGGCCAGCTGGCGTGGTGAGCGCGTGTTCTGGGCCGGCGAGCACCATAGCGAGGCTTTTGCCTGCGCCATTGCCTATGCCCGCAGGCGAGGGCTGGAAGTCACTCTACCGGCGGAGCTCAGCAACTACCGCCTGAGCGAACAAGGCCTCTGCAATCTGCAACAGCACTATCACGTACTGGGTATGCCCAATGCTGCCTGGAGTGATCCAGCGTTTATGGCGCTGCTGCTGGATAACGGGCTGCCCTATGCACGCCTTTCGTTAATGGGGGCTCCGGGCTCACCGGAGTTTCTCCTGCTGCCCAAACACTCCAGTGAGGCCACAGCCCTGGGCGAAGGGCTCCGCCTAGCGGGTGCGCCCGATGTGGTGGGATATTTACAGCAGTTACAGAGTTAATCTGCGCACCGCTCCCCGATACGCTTTACACGATTAAATCGCCCCAACTGCCTCAGTAACCATGTGCAATCTCGCAGCACATATTCACTTGAGCATTTATCTGCGCCGCAACTATTCGACCATTAAAAATCAGCCCGCTCCCCTACGGTCGCGGGCTAGTGATAGAAAAGCAGTCCACACGAAAGTTAATCCGAAATAAACGGAGCATGTGGCAACAGACCCACCTGCGTAACAGGTGGGCCTATGCGTACTTAGGCTGTCTTCAATGCATTATCGTCCAGCATATTCATAATGACAGTGGCCTCGTCATTGCTACTGTAGAGCGTCGAAAGGTTCACATTGTCCAACATCACCTGCTGCTCTACTGGTCCCGCTTCCACCGTACGGACACTGATTGTTGTGGTGGTTCCTGAGAAAGCAAAATCCAGGTAGTCCTGCAGAACATTCGGATTCGTCCCGACACCCGAGAGTAACTGCGACAAATCAAGGATGTCAGAGTTAATGCCGGCGGTGTCTACATTGAAGTCGGTGATGTGATCCAGCCCCCCACCCAAACCGCCTTTTTGCCACAGGTAGGTATCTTTACCCGAACCCCCAGTCATGATGTCAGCACCCAACCCACCAATCAGAATGTCATCACCACCATTACCAATCAGCGTATCGTTGCCAGCACCGCCGAACAGTAGGTTGGCGCTGTTGTTGCCCGTTAGCGCGTCGTTAAAGCTCGAGCCGATCAGGCTCTCAATGCTGTTGAGGGTGTCAGTCCCGGCCCCGCCGGTATTCTGCGCACTTGCAACACCAAGGTTGACCGTTACTGCTGAGGTCGCATCGATATAACTGGCAGTATCAATCCCAGCCCCGCCATTTAATGCATCATTCCCCGCACCACCAACCAGGATATCGTTGCCATTACCGCCGTTCAGAGTGTCGTTACCACTCAGACCAATAAGAATGTCATCGCCATCACCGCCATTGAGGGTGTCATCGTTGCCATCACGGCCCAGCAGGATTTCATTGCGGAAGGTGCCTGTCAGTGTGCTGGAGTTGGCACTGCGCACAACGTCAACAACCGCTGTGTCGAGAACAGTACTGCCGTTAATTGACGCACCGTAGGTGAAACTACCACCGTCGGCGGCGCCACCACCTTCCTCGGTAAATGTGATCGTGGTGCCGGATAAAGCCGCACTGCCATCCAAAGCCCCCGTCACATTCAGCACCGACAACAATCCACTGCTTGATCCACTATCGTTGGCAAGCAACGCCCAGGTTGGAATATTGATTAGATCATTACCGCCCTGGGTATTTACATTGGTCAGTACCAGATCATCACGAATGACCATCGGAGCAGACCCTGGGTTGATATTAATGTTGAGGTTCGCCAAGGCAGTGGCATCCGCATCATTATCAATCAGGGTGAAGCCAATGCTCAGGGCAATCGCCGTAGTAATAGTACTTGGCGGGGTGTAGGTGTAGCCGCCCGTCAGCATATTCACAGTGATATCGGAGCCGGAACCCATAAGCACCTTCAACGAAGTACCCGTTAGGCTGCCGTTGTTGACACCTCCCGTGGCAACGAACGTATTGGAGGATTTGCTGTAGGTATAAGTCGTGCCATTGATCAGCAATGTATGGACAGAGCCTCCATCATTGCCAAAACCACCACCAGCGGTCAGGTTGCCATTGATTGGAGAAGCCTGCGCTGTAGCCACCAAGGTTGCAGTGAGATCGTTGAGGTCATTCACCACTATCGCATTGGTGTTGCTACCACCGTTGGTACCGTTGTAGGCAATCGGGTTAAGTGCACCAGCATCCACCCCAGAGCCCATACCCAAGGCGTAGGCCCGAATATTGTTCGCGGTGAGGAAATTAATCCATGCCTGTTCTTCGGATACCCCACCATTCGAATAAGGTGCCGGCCAACCCGCCGCCGAACCTGCCGCACTGGAAATACCCCCATCACCACTTGGCGCATTGGGATAACCATCCGAGAGGAAGTAGGCAACATTCTGCACATTGCCAGTGGTGATCTTCCCGCTTTCACCAAACGAGTTGATCGCATCGATCAACGCAGCATCGTAGTTGGTTGAACCACTGGCAGAGGCGGCCAAAATTGCAGTCTTGGCAGCTGATAACGTCAGCCAACTGCTGGCGCTTGATGCACCTGAAGAGAAGGTCGTGAAGCTGACTTTCACATCACCCAGCGCATCGTATTGCTCCAGCAGCTCCAACAAGGCATTTTTGGCGACCTGCATGCGGTCCATACCGCCCACGCCAGACGAGTCGCTCATACTCCCTGATACATCCAAGACAATGATCAGGTTGGTGTTGAGATTGGTCGCTGCTTGCCCGTTTTGCACTTGGCTAATAGCGCTTGGCGCATCGTCCAAGAAGCTGATGGCATGGCCGAGGTCAATCGAGCTTGTAGCTTGATCGCCGTCCTTGTCAGTAGTTGTGGCGTTGAGCTTGATCAGGTTGCCTGCCTCGAGGCTAGCCTCCTGATTCGGCCCACTGTTAGGTGTGTGAATGATCGAGCGTTGTTGATCCAGAGTAACAGTGCCATTACCAGCATTCACGGCAACAGTGAATGCGATTGCCCCGGCCGCACTCCCCACCCGACCAACCACACTGCCGGCCTCCAGAAACAGCAGGATATTGTTACCGGTTAGCGAGTCATCCAGGCCGCTGTCCGCACCTGCCGCACTGACACTCAGGCTGTAAACAGTAGAGCCAGCACCATCGGCGCCATAATTGGATGTAAATGCCCCCGCAAAGCTGGCACTGGCATTGCCAGACAGATTGCTTTCATCAACCTGCAAACTATCGGCCGCGACTCCATTGGCACTGATACTCGGCCCATCGTCCTTGAAGCTGATGGCGCTACCCAGATTGACCGACGCGGTATCTGTATCGCCATCCTTGTCGGTAATAGTGGCACTCAGTTGCACTAGGTTGGCAGCGGCTAAACTGGACTCCTGATCGGCCCCGCTGTTCGGGGTGTGAATAATCGCCCGTTGTTGATCCAGAGTGACGACACCACTGCCATTCACCGAAACGGTAAAGGACACGGCGCCTGTCGCATTGCCTACGCGCCCAACAATCACTCCTGCTTCATTAAACAACAGGATATTACTGCCAGTGGCAGAGTCATCCAGGCCGCTATCGACACCCGCTGCACTGACATTCAGGCTGTAAGTGGTGGTGCCAGCTCCGTCGGCACCGTAGTTAGCGCTGAACAAGCCCGAGAAGTTGGTGGTGGCATTCGTAGCCAGAACGGTTTCATCTACCTGCAAACTGTCGTTGCCAGCCGCAGACGCAGTGATGCTCGGCCCGTCATCTTTGAAGCTGATGGCACTACCCAGATTGACCGACGCCGTAGCCGTATCACCGTCCTTGTCGGTAATAGTGGCACTCAGTTGCACCAAGTTGGCAGCAGCCAAACTGGACTCCTGATCAGCCCCGCTGTTCGGGGTGTGGATAATCGCCCGTTGTTGATCCAGAGTGACGACACCACTGCCATTCACCGAAACGGTAAAGGACACGGCGCCTGTCGCATTGCCTACGCGCCCAACAATCACTCCTGCTTCATTAAACAACAGGATATTACTGCCGGTGGCAGAGTCATCCAAACCGCTGTCTACACCCTCTGCACTGACACTCAGGCTGTAGGTGGTAGTACCAGCGCCGTCGGCACCGTAGTTACCACTGAACAGACCCGCAAAGTTGGTGGTGGCATTGGTTGCCAGGACAGTCTCATCCACTTGCAGGCTGTCGTTACCGGCCGCAGCGGTAGCGCTGATGCTAGGCGCGTCATCTCGGAAGCTGATGGCCTCGCCCAGGTTAATGGTCGCACTGTTGCTATCACCATCCCGGTCGGTGATGGTCGCCGTCAGTTGCACCAAGTTGGCAGAGGCCAGACTGGCTTCCTGATTCGGCCCGCTGTTAGGCGTATGTATGATCGCGCGCTGCTGATCCAGAGTGACCACGCCGCTGGAATTCACCGAGACAGTGAATGACACGGCACCTGCCGCACTACCGACGCGACCGACCACGTTATTACCTTCAAGGAACAGCAGGATGTTGCTACCAGTGGCAGAATCATCCAGACCGCTGTCTACGCCTGCAGCGCTGACACTCAGGCCATAAGTGGTTGTGCCGGCACCGTCTGCACCGTAGCTGGAAGTGAACGCTCCGGCGAAGCTGGCATTGGCATTGGTGGCCAGGTTGGTTTCATCCACTTGCAGCGAGTCTGCGACCACAACACCCGCACTGATGCTCGGGCCATCGTCCCTGAAACTGATGGCACTCCCCAGATTCAAGGTGGCACTGCTGGAGTCACCATCGTTATCGACGATGGTAGCGCTTAGCTGCACCAGATTCGCACTGGCCAAGCTGGACTCCTGATCTGCCGTAGTATTCGGTGCATGGGCAATGGCCCGCTGTTGATCCAGCGTCACCACGCCACTGGCATTCACAGACACGGTGAATGACACAGCACCCGCCGCACCACCAACACGGCCAACCACATTGCCACTTTCCAGATAGAGCAGGATATTACTGCCGGTCGCTACATCGTCCAAACCGCTGTCAACGCCACTGGCACTGACTTGCAGGCTGTAGGTGGTGGTACCGGGGCCATCAGCACCGTAGTTGCCACTAAAAGACGCGGCAAAGTCAACGTTGGCATTGATCGACAGATTGGTTTCGTCCACCTGCAACGAATCGGCAACAGGCGAACTCGCGGTGATAGTCGGCACATCATTCTCGATATACACCAAGAAATCGCCAAGCAGAGTAACCGGCCCAACACCGTTGCTGGCCAGCAGAATACTGGCAAAGTTCATTACCAACAGTTCGTTGTCATCGCTACCAAGTGCAGGGTGGTCCAGTGGACCGTTGAGGGTAAAGGTGTAATCACCGTTAGTTTGCACCTGCAGGGTGAAGATAGTGGGCCCTGTGGTTCCCGCTTTGGCAGTGAGCGTATTACCAACCACGGTGTAGACCAGAGCAACCAGGTCGGAGCTAGCTGCTGGCAAACCGGCGGTGTTTGTTGAAAGACTAAACTGAACACCCGCTGGCGAACCAACAACCAGTTCGCCAACATTCCCGGTCGCGACCGTGGTAATAGCATCATTATCAGTGATACCACCAGGTAACTCATCCTCGTCAACCATCGCGATGACAGGGCTGGAATCTTCCACATACACCGTCAGGTTGGCGCTGGATGGATCACCGTCCTTGTCGACGATGGTATAGGCGAAGGTTTCGGTTTTATCACCGGCTACAGTTGAAGGCGCTTGATAAGTCCACGCCCCGGTGCTGAAGTTGAAGCTCAGCTTGCCGCCTTCAGTAGTGGTGATATTGCTCAACTGGCTACCGACTATGTTAGGGCCGGAACTCGGGTCGATAGTGCCGACCCCATCCCATACATAGGTGATGCCATTGATCACGATGGACTGGATATAGCCAGGGCCGTCAGCGCCAAAGGCATCGTCATCACCGCCACCAACAACACCATCACTGCCCAACAGCACATTGCCGCTAACCAAAGCACCGATCTGACCCAACAGAGTGTCGATCAGTCCGTTGAAATTAGAGACTTGGATAGGCACACCAACGCCATCCAGATCAACATCCTGCAAGCGATCAATATTTATTCCGTTACCAATACCGATGGCGGTGACATTTACGCCCACCGAACCATTAACGAAAGTATCCCAAGCTGCAGCCGTTGCATCGCTCAGCGAGTTGCCGCCCGAGCCAGTCTGCTCATTGGGGTTACCGTCACTGATAAAGAACACCTGATTGCTTGCCCCGGCTACCGGGGTGTAGGCCCCCATGGTTTCCTGAATCGCCGCCGTAAAGTCCGTTTGCCCATTGAACGGACGAGTTCCAGTCTCAGCAGGATTGAGACTGCCAATCAGAGTCGAGAAAGCGGCATAGTCGGTAACAGCGGCGTAGGAAGTCGCCGTGCCGGAGAAGGCCACGACCTTGATCGTCACATCACCCGTAGTGCCATTGAACAATGCCTGCCCGGCAGCACGTACAGCCTGCAGCATGGTGTTCAGCTCGGTGTTATCAATGCTGCCACTGAAATCCAGCACAAAGGCAACATTGAAATCTTTGCCTTGCGAGGCTTGTACAGTAGCGACGTCGTCCTGAGCTTGCGGGGTGTCATCATCAACATTGATCGATAAGGTACCTGTGGCGACGTCACCATCCTTATCAATCACCTGATAGCTCAAGGTAAAGGCCTGATTGTTCTCCTGATCAGCTGTGGCATGCTGGATCGGTGCGTTTTGGGTGACTGTATAAGCACCAGTCGCTTGATTCAGCGTAATGGTCAGAACAGTGGTAGCCCCCTGCTTGACCAGTAATGAGCTGCCCGAGGTTTGGTAGGCGAAGCCAGCAGGAGCGCCACTGGTCAACCATTGCAGGCTACCTGCACCATCCGCCCCGAAGTTGTGGTTCAAGGTGCCGTTAACATTGGCAGAGTCAACATCGTCAGTACCACCTGGACCTCCGGCTATTCCACCAGCCAGAGCATCGTCATCCAGTTGCACCAAACCATTAGGCTGTACGCTCGGCCCGTCATCCTTGAAGCTAATGACTGTACCAATATCAAGGCTAGCGCTGGCCTGGTCACCATCCCCATCAGTCACGACGGCATTCAGAGTGACATGCCCAGCGCCAAGGAACTTGGCCTCGTCGGGATCACCTGTTGGGTGAACGATGGCACGTAACTGGTCAAGGGTGACGACACCGGCAGCGTCGACACTCAGGGTAAATACCAGTTGGTTGGTGCCAGAGGTACGGCCTTCTATGACTCCTGCATTCAGACTAAGGATGACTTCCTGATTGGTTTCAGTATCGACCAAGCCGGAGTTTGCCCCCTGTACGCTGAGGTTGTAGGTCAGGCTTTGTAGGCCATCAGCCCCAGGCTGGACGTTGAACACACCACTGAAGTTAGCCGTGGCATCAATATGGAAGGCCGACTCATCGACCTGCAGTGCTGAGCCCCAGGTGACATTGGTGCTGACATCGTTGTAGTCGTAATCCGAGGTAAGCGTTTTGTCTTCCCAGTTCTGATTGCCTGCATTGCCGGTGTCCTGCAAATGCGAGCCGCCAGGGTTCAGGCTGGCATCACTGAACAGCACATTAGCACCGTCAGCCCCCACTAGCGGCACACCACCCAGCTGAGCCTGCCACTGTCCGGCGACAAACTCGAAGGTCACTACCGAGCCGTTCGCCAAACCTGCATTGGCTCCGCCATTAGGGATGATAAAGAAGCCGGTATTGGCTGGGTCCAGGCCACTAAGGTCGGCCACATCGCCAACTGACTGAGCATGTACATTGGCCCAGATCACTTTGCCGTCTACTGGTGAACCATCTGGCGCCTTGTTGTAGTAGCCATAGGAGTTGCTGAAACCAGCATCGGTGCCCTGGAAGGTGACAAAGGACGTCACACCAATATTCCCGGCCTGAATGGTCGGGGTATCGTCATCAATCGTCACGACCAACGAGCCCGTAGCCGAGTCGTTATCACCGTCAGTCACCGTGTAACCGATGTTCAGGGTGATATCGTCTTCTGTGCCGCTGACCGGATGCATCAGCGGTTGCAACAAGTTGATGGTGTAGGCGCCACTGGCTGGGTCAGTGAGCACCACTGTCAGCAATGCTCCGCGGACAGAACTGATGGTCAGGGTATTGGAAGGGCCATCCCAGCTGGATGTCACAGCCTCCGAGCCCAGACTCAGCGGGCCGCTGAGCGCGATGGATTTGAGGCCATCAGCACCGGCATTGAATACCAAATTTCCACTGGTGCTGGTAGCTGCCCCGCCAACATCGCCCGGGCCGCCATTGATCCCGCCAGGCAGGCCTTCGTCATCCAGAACAACCGCTGCGGTTACCTGGCCGGCAGTTGGCGCATCGTCTTCGAAGCGAATCACATGGCCAACATCGACTTTGTTGACCGCCACATCACCGTCGCCATCAGTAACGGTCAGCACTGCTTTGATTTTGCCGCTGAGGCTTAGCGACTCGTCTGCGTTGCTGCCATCCGGGTGTTTGAGGGAGATGTACTGCGCAACACTCAGCGTGCCGTCACTGCCAATGGCGACGGCAAACGCTGCCTTGCCATTATCGGCGCCGCCATCGACACGGCCGACGACCAGCTCGCCCTCGACATGCAGACGGATAGTGAAGCCGTCCGTAGTTTTCAAGCCAGAGTCCATTCCATTGCTGCCCTGCAGGGCCAGGCTCAGAACAGTTGTTGCACCCTCGTCATCTTGGCCCGTACTGCTACCCGCAATACTGACCACCGCAGCACTGCTTTGCGCATAGCCAATCGGATCAAGGTCAGCACCCGGTGCAGCAACCGTAGCGAAAAGTGCTGACAGATCGGCCACGTCGTTATCGTTGGCATCACCCGGAATAAGTGGAGTGGCGACAGCATTTTGCAACCCTGCAGACTCATCGTGGGTTACCCCGGCATTTCTCACCAGGCTGATGTTCGCGGTGGGGCCGTCATCCTCGAAACGGATCACGCCACCAACATCGACTTTATCGACCGCCACATCGCCGTCGCCATCGGTGACCGTCACAACCGCCTGAATCTTGCCCGCCAGGCTAACGGCTTCATCGAAGCTACTGCCGCCAATCGGATGCTCAAGCGACACGTACTGGGCCAGGCTCAACGAGCCATCGGCACCGATGGCGATAGCGAATGCGGCTTTGCCAGCATTCGCGCCACCTACAATACGGCCGACGATCAGTGCCCCTTCAAGATGCAGAGTGATGCTGTGACCATCGGTGGTACGCAGACCTGAGTCATCGCCGTTGCCGTTTTTTACCAGCAGGCTGAGCTGGACAGTCGCGCCCTCCTCATCTTCGCCATAGCTGCTGCCCAAGGTGGTCACCACGGGGGTCGCACTCTTGGCAAAGCCCGTCGGGCTGATGTCTGTACCTTTATCCGCAACATCATCAAATACCGACAAATAAGCCACGTCATTATCGGTAATATCGCCCAAGGCCCAGGTGTGCCAGAAGTTCTGCAAACCGGCCGTTTCATCGTGAGTGACATCGGCCCACGGGCCTTTGAGATTAATGTGCGCAGTGGGGCCGTCGTCCTCGAAGCGGATCGAGCTGCCAATATTGACCTTATCGACAGCCACGTCGCCGTCACCATCCGTCACTGTCAGTACTGCCTGCACCTTGCCAGCCAGGCTCACCGCCTCGTCATAGCTGCTGCCGCCAATCGGGTGTTCCAGCGACACGTATTGCGCCACACTGACCGTACCATCAGCTCCCAGTGCGATGGCGAATGCCGCTTTACCTGCATCCGGACCACCGACAATACGCCCAACCACCAGATCGTTTTCGACATACAGCTTGATTGCAAACCCTGCCGTCGTCGTCAGCCCTGAATCAGCCCCATTGCCGCCAACGATTGCCAGGCTGAGCTGCGAAGTTGCCCCTTCTTGATCCTGTCCGTAACTGCTGCCAGCGGTAGTGACCAATGGCCCATTGCTTTGCGCATAACCTTTCGGGAAAAGATCTCCTCCTCTGTTCACTACGCTGTTAAACAGACTGGAGATGCCGTGGGTGTCGTTGTCATTGGCATCTTCAGGAGGTGTTGGGGTGACCGTTGCATTCTGCAACCCATGTGATTCGTCATGCACCACGCGCACGCCATGTACAGATTTGATAGTGGCAACGGGGCCATCGTCCTCAAAACCAATCACATGCCCAACGCTGACCTTATCTACCGCTACATCACCGTCGCCATCGGTCACCGTCACCACGGCCTTGACCTTGCCTGCCAAGGTCACAGCTTCGTCATAACTGCTGCCACCGATTGGATGCTCCAGCGACATATATTGGGCAATGCTGATCGAGCCATCGGCACCAATGGCAACAGCAAAAGCTGCTTGCCCAGCAAAATCGCCACTGGCTACACGACCAACCACCAAACCGTCTTCGAGGTACAGGTTGATGGGGGTACCGTTAGTCGTTTTCAGGCCGGAGTCACTGCCGTCGGCACCCGTTAACTCCAGGCTGAGTACGGTGCTCCCCATGCCATCGGCACCATAGCTACTGCCGAACGTCCAGACGATGGGCGTTAAGCTCCGGGCAAAACCAGCAGGGTCGATATCAGAGCCCTTGTTTGCCACATCATTGAAGACAGACGCCGAGCTCACATCGTTATCCCAATCACCGGGTTTCCACCACGATGTCAGGAAGTTTTGCAAGCCTGCGCTTTCATCGTGAACCACCTGCGCCCACGAACCTTTAATAAAGATATTGGCTCTTGGGCCGTCATCTTCGAAACTGAAGACGCCCGCCGCACCCAAATCAACCGAGGCGCTATCGCTGTCGCCATCACCGTCGGTCACGGTCTGGGTCAGCAGCAGTGCGCCTTCAGCCAAGTTCAGCAGTTGGTTGTCATCGGCACTTGTGGTGTCGGCATGCCAGATATTGTCCAGCAGCTCCAGGGTCACCGCGCCACTGACCGGGTCGATGGTCAAGGTGAAATACGAAACGCCTCCGGCACTGCCGGTGACCACGTTGCCCACCTGGTTCAGGACGATCTGCTCGCCTTTACCCTGCGGCGCACTGGCGTCCACCGCAAACAAACCACTCGGCACATCAGCGCCGCTGAGCGCCAGGCTGTACACCGTACCGGCGTCACCTGCCGCCGCGCCGTCGGCACCAAACACGCTGTTAAATTGCGCCTGTACCACGGCAGCGCTCAACACCGCCGAGCCAACACCGTCAGCATAGGCACCACCCAAGCTTGCCAGGCTTTCATCGACAAATACCCGACCCAGTCCTTCGGACTGCTCATTGGGCTGTGCACGGGGACCGTCATCTTCGAAGCTAAATGCACCGGCAGCGCCCAGATCAATCGAGACGCTGTCGCTGTCGCCATCACCGTCGGTCACGGTTTGGGTCAGCAACAGTGCGCCTTCAGCCAAACTCAGCAGTTGGTTGTCATCGGCATTTGTGGTGTCGGCGTGCCAGATATTGTCCAGCAGCTCCAGGGTCACCGCGCCACTGACCGGGTTGATGGTCAAGGTGAAATACGAAACGCCTCCGGCACTGCCGGTGACCACATTGCCCACCTGGTTCAGGACGATCTGCTCGCCTTTACCCTGCGGCGCACTGGCGTCCACCGCAAACAAACCACTCGGCACATCAGCGCCGCTGAGCGCCAGGCTGTACACCGTACCGGCGTCACCTGCCGCCGCGCCGTCGGCACCAAACACGCTGTTAAATTGCGCCTGTACCACGGCAGCGCTCAACACCGCCGAGCCAACACCGTCAGCATAGGCACCACCCAAGCTTGCCAGGCTTTCATCGACAAATACCCGACCCAGTCCTTCGGACTGCTCATTGGGCTGTGCACGGGGACCGTCATCTTCGAAGCTAAATGCACCGGCAGCGCCCAGATCAATCGAGACGCTGTCGCTGTCGCCATCACCGTCGGTCACGGTTTGGGTCAGCAACAGTGCGCCTTCAGCCAAACTCAGCAGTTGGTTGTCATCGGCATTTGTGGTGTCGGCGTGCCAGATATTGTCCAGCAGCTCCAGGGTCACCGCGCCACTGACCGGGTTGATGGTCAAGGTGAAATACGAAACGCCTCCGGCACTGCCGGTGACCACATTGCCCACCTGGTTCAGGACGATCTGCTCGCCTTTACCCTGCGGCGCACTGGCGTCCACCGCAAACAAACCACTCGGCACATCAGTGCCGCTGAGCGCCAGGCTGTACACCGTACCGGCGTCACCTGCCGCCGCGCCGTCGGCACCAAACACGCTGTTAAATTGCGCCTGTACCACGGCAGCGCTCAACACCGCCGAGCCAACACCGTCTGCATAGGCACCACCCAGGCTTGCCAGGCTTTCGTCCACACTCACTGCAGGCAATTCGCCGGCCTGCTCACTCAGTTGAGCCTCTGGGCCGTCATCATTCACCAGAACATCAATGAACACCGTAGGTGAAACATCACCGTCAAGATCAAACATTCGCACGGGGAAGCTTTCACCAACTTGGTCGGCAGCTCCCGTGGCATTCGGATTGGAGTGATTTAGCGTGTTGCTGGTAAGGGTGTAGGTCCAGTTTCCTGCCGCATCAACTATCAGAATGCCGTACTGTCCCTGCACAACCCCGCCTGCAGTGACGTTAATCCAATTACCGCTAACATCCTGAATCTCCAATGCCGATAAGCCATCTGGAGAATTGATAATGATGGTTCCACTGGCTTGCTCAGAAGTGCTGGCGGCATTGCTTCCGTTCGGTAGCCCCTCTTCATCCACGATTGCAGGGCCAGCAATCAAGGTAGCGCTAGCATCTTCATATTCAACATTGATGGCGGGAATGAAATTTGGTGCGGCCGGTGCCTCATCAGAGCCTGCCGGTTCCGGGTTTGGAAACTCCGGTCCGTTATTCAACCCTTCAGTCGGGAAGCCAATAACTGGATCAAGCGCGCCGCCGGTTTCACCCAGCAATACGAAGGAGTGGCCACCGCCCACACCACCAGCACCACCGGCCCCACCAGCGCCAGGACCAGCAGCCGTTGCCTCACCCTCAAGGGTCGGGTCGACACCTGCCTCAATGGCCGCTTGTAACCTCTCTACATCAGTCAGATCGTCATCACTCGGCGCAGCCAGAGGCGTCTCAGCACTGGGCGCTTGTTGACTGGGGCTACCGGCAAGCATTTGTTCGGTAAGGTTCAGGCTGCTATCACGGCCCAAGGTGAGCTGTTGCCCATTATTCATGGCAACTGCAAGAGAGCCTCCTGCCCCGGTAACGATTTGCTCCCCGGCAAAAACTCGATCGCCTTCACTGAGTGGCCGACGCGTTCCGTCGCCAGCTACTGCATAGACTTCGCCGATAACTTGGCTGACGACACCAATCAAAGTAGCCATGATTCCATCCTCACTACAGCTGCCGACCACCGCCGACACGTATGTCAAAAAAGGCCTAAATGCCTTTCAAGGAGAGAACAAAACCACTGGCTGATTACAGCGACGTCACACTCAAAAACAAAAACGACAAAAAACTGTCACCCTGACCCGCGTCGCCCACCACACCAGAAAGATCCCGCCCCTATCTGCATCTGACCATCTGCTTTAGCCGTGCACGCTGCAAAAGAGCACGAAATGCGCGGCTTTGAATTTAAACAATGTGCTGGTTTTCTCAGACTGCATAAGATTTTTTTCTTATAGGGGCTGTAACAATTTTTTCTTAGCTACGCTCAAAAGTGTTCTTAGCTGTGATGTTACAAGCTACGTCTAATCCAGCAGGAAAATAAGCCATTTTTTTGGCGACTGGATTTAGAACATCAAAAAGGAGAGTTTCCCAATGCGCGTACTCAACCCTTTATGGAGCAGCATCGTACTGGCAGCGATCTGCACCCAGGCACAAGGCATCACCTTATCGGAGGCAATCCAAAGCACATTGGATAACCACCCGGAAGTTCATGCTGGAGCCAACAGCCGACTTTCGTCAGATGAAGACGTCAAAATTGCTAAAGGTGGTTACCTGCCAACCGTCGACCTGCTGATGGGCTACGGCCGGGAAAATACCGACAGCCCAAGCACCCGGGCGTTTCGTGACCACAACACCGAAACGCTCACCTACGGCACCTCCGAGTTGCGTCTGCGGCAAATGCTGTTTGACGGGTTCAACACCCCGAATGAAGTCGAACGCACCAAGGCCGTGGTGAACTCGCGAGCCTATCGACTGCTGGGAACCTCTGAGAGCCTGGCTCTGCGGACCACAGAGGTATATCTGGACTTGCTGATGCGCCGTGAAATGGTCGAACTGGCACGCAACAACCTACAAGCTCATCTACGTATCAATGACCAGATAAGCCTGCGCAGCCAACAGGGCGTCGGCAGCACAGCGGACCTGGACCAGTCCGAAGCACGTTTGGCGCTGGCCGAGAACAATCTTTATACCGAGCAAGTAAACCTGGCTGATGCTGAAGCCAATTTCTTCAGTGCCGTTGGTCGCATGCCCGACCAACTGGAGTCTCCCGCCTCACTAAAAGGCACATTGCCGGATAGCCTCACAGAAGCGCGGCAAACCGTAATCGACAACAACCCCTTCCTGAAGTCAGCACAATCCGATGTGCAAGCGGCCGAAAAACAATATGAGGTTGCCAAATCAACCTTCTATCCACGTGTTGACCTTGAGTTGGCCACCAATGCCGACAACAACACCCAGGGCGATGAGGGCCATAACAATGGTTGGCGTGCGGCTGTGGTGATGAACTACAACCTGTTCAACGGCATGCGCGACAAAGCACGCCTACAGTCGACTGCACACCAGATCAATGAGTCGATGGACATCCGTAACAACGCCCTACGCGTACTCAACGAAAACCTCTCCCTGGCCTGGAACGCCATGGAAAACGCCCGCCTGCAAACGCCCAAAGCGCGTGATTATGCGGACTACACCGCACGAGTTCGCGAAGCCTATCAACAGCAATTCAGCCTGGGCCAGCGCACCCTGCTCGACCTGCTGGACAGTGAAAACGAGTTGTTTACCGCTAATCGCCGTTACAGCGAAGTGCGCTTTAGCGAAGAGTTCTCGATGTACCGGGTAACCGCTGCGATGGGTGACTTGTTGCGTCAGCAACAAGTGGTTGTACCGGCAGAAGCTGTAGCCCTCACTGAAGTGAAGAGCGAGGCCCGTCTGCCGGCAATGAAATAAAACCGGCATAAGGAGTCGTAACTTTGACCACCATGGAACGGCCGGGGTCATCCAGCGATCCGCGTCTTAATCACGACGATCCGCTGCTTGATGGCTTGTTGATTCTGTGCAAACTCCACGGCTGCTCAGCCAGCCGTGGCAGCTTGAGCGCAGGCCTCCCATTACCCGAGCAGCGCCTGAGCGCCGAGCTTTTACCCCGAGCAGCGGCGCGAGCGGGCTTGCAAGGGCGCCTGCTGCAGCGCGACCTGGCCAGTATTTCAGCCCTCAACCTTCCGGTGTTGCTCCTGTTGAAAAACGGTCGCAGCGCTGTGCTGCGCCAATGGGGGGCTAAAAATCAGGCGCAAATACTGCCCTGTGAAGCCGACGGTGGCGAACAGTGGGTTAGCCGGGAGCATTTAGCCAATGAATACAGCGGCCAAGCCTTCTTTGCCCGCCCACGGCATGAGCTGGAAGAAACGCGCTCGCCACTGATCCCCCGCATAGAAGCGTGGTTTCGCGACACGTTGAAATTGTCTCGCTGGTTGTACGCCGATGCCATTCTGGCCAGCCTACTGATCAACCTGCTCGGGCTGATGGTGCCGCTGTTTGTCATGCAGACCTATGACCGTGTAGTGCCCAACCAGGCCACCTCAACACTCTGGGTTCTGGCCATCGGTTTGTTTATCGGCATGGGCTTCGAGTTACTGCTGAAAATCCTCCGCTCGCACCTGCTCGATACGGCGGGCAAGAAGACCGATGTTGTGCTCTCAGCCACGCTTTTCGAGCGCATCACCGGCATGTCGATGACGGCTCGCCCGGCCACCATCGGAGGTTTTGCCCAGAGCATTCATGACTTTCAAGGCCTGCGCGAATTTCTCACGGCGGTCACCCTTACTAGCCTGATCGACCTGCCTTTCTCTTTTCTGATGATTGCGGTGATCTGGCTGATCGGCGGCTGGCTAGTCGTCATTCCCTTGCTGGCCTTCCCACTTACTGCACTCTTCGCCTTTATCATTCAGGCTCGCCTGCGCGACACCGTGGAAAAGAGCCTGCAGCTGGCCTCACAACGCCAGGCGCTATTGATCGAAACCCTCGGCGGCCTGGAGACGCTGAAAGCCTGCAGCGCGGAAAGTGAACGCCAGCACCAGTGGGAAAAAACCCATGGAGCCCTCACCCGCCTGGATATCCACGCTCGCTCACTGGCGGCAATCGCAACCAATGGCACATTGTTCTTACAGCAGTTTGCCGGCATGGCCACTATCGTGGCGGGGGTCTATGTCATCATCGCCGGACAGCTCAGCGTAGGCGCATTGGTAGCCTGCTACATGCTCGGTAGCCGTATCCTTGCGCCTCTTGGCCAGATTGCCGGGCTGATTACCCGCTACCAGCAGGCGCGCCTGACCATGACCAGCACTGACGCGCTGATGGCATTGCCACAGGAACGCCAGGCCAAGCAGCGACCTCTGGACCGTACGCAACTGCACGGTGCGCTGGATGTACGTGACGTCACGTTCAGCTACCCCGGCCAAAGTACGCCGGCGCTGGCGGGAGTCAGCCTACGCCTGAAGGCCGGCGAACGCATCGGCATCATTGGCCGTAGCGGCTCAGGCAAGAGCACGTTGGCACGTTTGGTAATGGCATTTTACGCCCCCGAAAAGGGGCAAATCCTGCTCGACAATCTCGATCTGCGCCAACTCGACGTAGCCGATCTGCGCCATCAGATCGGCTACGTCGCCCATGACCTGCCGCTGTTGGCTGGCAGCCTACGCGATAACCTGACCCTCGGGGCGCGTTACGTCAGCGATGCACGCATGTTGGAGGTCGCTGAGTTGACGGGCGTGGTCGACCTGGCTCGCCAACACCCACAAGGCTTCGATCGTCCAGTAGGCGAACGCGGCCAGCTGCTTTCAGGCGGCCAGCGCCAGTCAGTACTGCTGGCCCGCGCACTGCTATTGGACCCACCCATTCTGCTATTGGATGAGCCCACCAGTGCGATGGACAACACCAGTGAAGAAATCCTGCGCAACCGGCTACAAACCTGGGCGCAAGGCAAAACCATGCTGCTTATCACCCACCGCGCGTCCATGCTCAGCCTGGTAGATCGCCTGGTGGTGCTGGATAACGGCCACATTGTTGCGGATGGTTCGAAAGAAGCTGTGATTGAAGCGCTACGCAAAGGTCGAGTCGGCCCAGCAGCGGTATAGGAACAGTCATGCCAATGAAGTATTCACTTCGCAACTATTTCGCCAGCATGCGCCAGCGCAAGCAGGACACCGAGTTTATGCCGGAAGTCGACGGCGCCATACTCGAAGACTCGCCCTGGTTCACCCGCATTACCGTCTGGGTGGTCAGCGCCTGCCTGTTAGCGGCCCTGGTCTGGGCCAACTTTGCGGTACTGGAGGAAGTCACCACCGGTGAAGGCAAAGCCATTCCTTCAAGCAAGATTCAAGTTATCCAGAACCTCGAAGGCGGTATAGTCAGTGAGATATTTGTGCGCGAGGGCCAGATCGTCGAAAAAGGCGCGGTGCTGTTGCGCTTGGATGACACCCGCTTTATCTCCAACCGTGGCGAAGCAGAGGCCGACCGCCTGGCCCTGGTCGCCCGCGTAGAGCGTTTGACGGCAGAAGCAGAAGGTCGCCCCATCAACATGCCGGCCGATATTCTGCGCGAGGCCCCACAACTGGCTGAGGATGAGCTGGCGCTCTATCAGTCACGGCAAAATCGCTTGCAAAGCGAGCAGCGCACGCTGGGCGAACAACTGCGACAGAAAACCCAGGAGTTGGCCGAATTCCGTGCCAAAGCCCAGCAATACAGCTCCAGCGCGGGCCTGCTGCAACAGGAGTTGAATATGTCGCAGCCCCTGGTTGCGACCGGGGCAATTTCCCAAGTAGAGATCCTGCGTCTGCGTCGCAGCCTGGTCGAAATACGCGGTTCACTGAACGCCACCAACCTGGCCATCCCCCGGGCTGAATCAGCGATGGACGAGATCAAGAGCAAAGTGCAGGAATCGGAGCTGAGCTTTCGTTCTGAAGCCTTCAAAGAGCTCAATGAAGTGCGCACCGAGCTGAAGAAAATCACGGCCAGCAGCGTCGCCATTGATGATCGCGTCAGCCGTACGACCGTGGTTTCACCGGTACGCGGAATCATCAAACAGCTCAAGGTCAATACCATTGGCGGTGTGGTACAGCCTGGCAATGACATGCTGGAAATTGTTCCGCTGGATGACAGCCTGCTGATCGAAGCCAAAGTCAGGCCGCAGGATGTGGCCTTCCTACACCCAGATCAAAAAGCCATGGTCAAGTTCACCGCCTATGACTACACCATCTATGGCGGGCTCAAGGCCAACTTGGAGCTGATCAGTGCCGACACCATTACCGACGAGGAAGGCAACAGCTTCTATCTGATTCAGGTCCGCACCAACAAAAGCCATTTGGGCAGCGAGGAACACCCCCTGCTGATCATTCCCGGCATGGTCGCCACTGTGGACATCATTACTGGCGAGAAAAGCGTACTCGACTACCTGCTCAAGCCAGTCCTCAAGGCCCGCTCAGAAGCCATGCGTGAGCGCTGAAAACGTTCCAGCAAACCGCTAATCCGGCTGACCGTGATTACGTTGGTAGACTTGCTCCCCCATCGCCTCTATCTGCCCCTCAATCAATGCGTCAAAGGGTTTAAGCAACGCATCGAAACGCGCAGGAGCCTCAACGCTATTCAGCGCACTGACAATCGCCTCAATGGTTGATAACGCGCCGGGCATCGGCGCTTTGCGTAGGCGGTACCGTGATTGCAAACCCGCCGGCAGCACAACCCTGGGCAAGGCCGCCAACAGGGGATTCAAGTGCAACAGCTTGCGGGCCTTGCGCCAGGTGCCATCGGGCACCACCAGCAGCAGCGGCTGCTCACGGTGCTGCTCAACAAACGGCAGCAACGCGTGCGCCTGCTCACCGGGGAACAACAAGCAGGCGCGGTAACCGGGCTGCTGCAACACTGTAGGCAACGACTCAAACACCTCACCCACCAGCAGTTCGGCGTTGCTCAAGCCAAGTGCAGCCAGGCGTGCAGTATTCAACGCATGCCTGACCTCGCCCGGGTGCTGCAGAATCAGCACCCGGGTACGGCTGGGCAAACAGGGGATTAGCGCACATAAACAGCGCTCGGTTGGACGGGCACAACGTGGGCATTGCGAGCGCGGCATCAGCTTCTCCTCAGCCGCGCAGTTTGCCATAGAGCCAATGAAATCGGCCCACTTCTCCTACAAAGTGAGCCGCTAGCAATGCAACTGCATTCAGCACTTAGCGATTGAAGCGCTCCGCCAGGCTATGCAGATAATCCGCCATATCTTCGAGCTCCTGGCCAATAGTCGCACCCTGATGGGCCTGCTCGGCACTGCGGTCCGACAGTTGGGCGATCTGGGTAATTTGTCGGCTGATATCTTCCGCCACATGGCTCTGCTCTTCGGACGCCGACGCCATTTGCTGACTCATACCGGTAATTCGGCTGACCGCCTCACTGATACCGTCCAGTGCAGTGCGAACCGACTCCACACTCTCGACGCTCTGCTTGGAAATCGCCTCGCCCTTGCTTGCCGTCACCACTGCACGCTCGGCACCCGCACGCAATGAAGAAATGATCTGGTGAATCTGCTCAGTCGACTCACGCGTGCGTGACGCCAGCGAACGCACCTCATCGGCCACCACGGCAAAACCTCGCCCTTGCTCACCCGCACGCGCAGCTTCAATGGCGGCGTTAAGTGCCAACAAATTGGTTTGCTCGGCAATCGAGGTAATCACATCCGCCACGCTGCCAATGGATTGCGTGGAGTTGGCCAGATCATTAACTGCCTGGCCAATATCCACTACCGCCTTGGCCATGTGCTGCATGGAGTCCAGGCTGCCGCTGGCCAGTTGCAAGCCCTGTTTGGCCAAGCGATCAGCCTCCTCCGCGGCGTGCGAGGTGCTCTGTACGTTATGCGTCACTTCCTGGATGGTTGCTGCCATCTGGTTGATAGCGGTAGCCGACTGATCGGTTTCGCTACGCTGCTGATCAAGCATCTGCGCACCTGAGCGCGACAAATCGGCAGAACGACTGGCGTGTTTCTTGACGTTTACTCCGGCATCTTCAATACGGGTAAGCGCCGTTTGCAACCGCGCGTCCTCACTGATCATGGCCATGTCCAGCAACGCCTGCGCACCACGACTATCTGTATAGGTCAGGGCCACCAGCGCACTGGTAAACGCCTTGGGATGCTCGGCAAGTGTGCGCCTGATAAGCCGGCGCTTGGCATAGAGCTGATAAGAGCCGAGACCAAACAGGGCCGCAACAACAAAGCCAAAAAACCAAGGCCCGGTCAGTAGAAACTGCCCACCCAGAATTAACAGCCCCGCCAGAATCAGCGGCCATGATTGAATAATATCCAGTGTCCAGTATTCCACCTTGGGCACTGGTGGTTTGCCTGCACGCAGTCGCGCATAAAGCTTTTCGGCACGACGCTTCTGCGCCTCATCGGGCAAGGAGCGAACTGACTCATACCCGGCCACCCGACCATTTTCATAGATCGGCGTGACGTAGGCGCTAACCCAGTAGTAATCACCATTTTTTGCGCGATTTTTGACAATCCCCATCCAGGGTTTGCCCTGTTTGATGGTCTCCCACATATGACCGAAAACCCCGGAGGGCATATCCGGATGGCGCACTAAATTATGCGGCTGGCCGATCAGCTCTTCGCGGGTAAAACCACTGATCTCAACGAAGGCATCGTTACAGTACGTGATGTGGCTGTTGAGGTCGGTAGTGGAAATCAACCGTTCATTCGCGGGAAAGGTTCTTTCCCGCTGTGTCACTGGGAGGTTCTGGCGCATTGCGGCATCCCTGTCTGAGCTGTTCACATGACTACTGGTGTAGGTGTAGGTCTAGCACAGCCGTGCCAACCTGCTAGCAAGCGCCTGTTTTAAAGTGCGTAAGAATGATCTGGCAGCCACAGCCAAACATCACCTGAGCGAAGCCAAGTGATACTTACAAGCGGGTGGTTTTAGCGGCGCGCAGGAGCCCTCTTGGAGTCCGGCGTATTGCTGCGCACAGGTATGGGTTGCAGTTTTGGTCGCTCACGCAGACCAAGGGCAATCAACAGATCCAGCAAGACACTCTGCAACTTGGCGCTCATAAAATAGCCTCCAACACAGGATATCGAACAGGCGCTTGAGCACCTTTTATCAGCCTAGTCCAGGCTGATAAAAGGTGCCCAAGCCGAGTGTCGTCGGCCAATAAATTACCCGCTCACGGCATACAGGGTGCGCCGCTCAATACTCCCGGTCGGCCTGATCCTTGCGCCGATAAGGGAAGACATCGATCACCTTGCCGGCGCGGATCGCCTCCTGCAGGCTCTTCCAGTAGTCGGCGTCATACAACTCGCCATGCATTTCGTTGAACAGCTTGCGTTGCTGCATATCGGCAAATAGAAACGGCGGGAACTCTTCAGGGAAGACATCCATCGGCGCGATCGAGTACCACGGTTCAGAGGACATTTCATCCTCGGGGTAGCGCGCCTGAGGAATCCGCCGGAAGTTCGCCTCGGTCAAAAAGCAGATCTCGTCGTAGTCATAGAACACCACGCGGCCGTGACGAGTGACGCCGAAGTTTTTCAGCAGCATGTCGCCAGGAAAGATATTCGCCGCCGCCAGCTGCTTGATTGCCAGGCCGTAGTCATCCAGCGCTTCACGTACCTGCGCGGCGCTGGCGCTTTCTACATACAGATTCAGCGGCGTCATACGCCGCTCGGTCCAGCAATGGCGCACCAGTACCGTGTCGCCATTGACCTCGACAGTAGAGGGGGCCACCTCAAGCAATTCGGCCAGGCACTCGGGGTCAAACTTGCTCAGGGGAAAACGAAAATCAGCGAACTCCTGGGTATCGGCCATGCGCCCCACCCGGTCGACGGTTTTCACCAACCGGTACTTCTCGATCACCGTGTTGCGGTCAACGTTCTTCGACGGTGAGAAACGGTCCTTGATGATCTTGAACACGGTATTGAAGCCCGGCAGGGTGAATACGCTCATCACCATGCCGCGCACACCGGGGGCCATGACAAACTTGTCATCGGTGGTCGCCAGGTGGTTGATCAGCGAACGGTAGAACTCCGACTTGCCGTGCTTGTAAAAACCAATCGAGGTGTACAGCTCGGCGATATGCTTGCCCGGCAGAATACGCTTGAGGAAACCAACAAACTCCGCCGGGTAGCCAACCCGCACCATGAAGTAGGAACGGGTGAAGGAGAAGATGATCGACACCTCCGCTTCATCGGTGATCAGCGCATCGATCTGAATCCCCTGTCCTTCACGGTGCAGCAGTGGGATCACCAGTGGCCATTGCTCGTCACGGGTAAAAATGCGCCCCACCAGGTACGCACCCTTGTTGCGGTACAGGCGTGAAGCGAACAGCTCGATGCGCAGATCCGGGTCCTTGCACACCCAATCCGGCAGGTTGTCGTTCACCTGTTTGAGCAGGCGCGCCAGGTCACGCTCAAGGTTTTCGTAACCCACCTCAAAACTGAAATCTTCGAAAACCTGCCGCAACGCCTGCTCAACGTTGCCCTGGGGTTCATACAGGCGGGTTTGCGGCGTTCGTTGATTGACCCGCAGCGCCGGGCGCGTGGTGTGGATAAACATGCAGCCATCATTGATCTGGTCATGGCTGAACAGGCTGCAGAAAATCGAGTTAAACCAGGTTTCTGCCAGTTCATCGTCATCACGCAGATTGATCAGCGTGATATAGGCCGACTTGACCAATGGCCACTGCGCCACTTCCAGCAGCACCTGCGCCTCATAAACCTCGCGCAAACGCTCACTGACTGAATTGACGCACTCTTCATACAAGGCAATACGCGCCGCAGAAGCCTGTTGAATTTCCTGCCACTGCGCCTGTTCGAAACGCACGCGCGCGCCGTTGGTGATCTGACGGAACTGCTCACGGTAATCATCGAAACCGTCGAGAATCAGCGCTGCAATTGCGCTAGCTGGCCAGTGCTGTGGCATAAACAACCCCTGCGGATGAAATGCGGATAATCCACCGAGCTTATCCAGTGGTTGCGCCAAGTAAAAGCCGACAATGCATGCTCAGGCGCTTATCTACGACGAAACATACCGATCAGCCGTTTTAAAGCGTGTTTCGGATTGCCTTAGCTCGGCCATCCGGCAACACTGCCCGGCCTTTATCACCGCTGTGGAGGCCACTGTGCGCCCTGCCGACCTGCTCCGCTTGCTGTTGCTCGCTGCTATCTGGGGTGCCAGCTTTCTCTTTATGCGCATCGTTGCGCCGGTGCTGGGCAGCATGCCAACCGCATTCTTCCGCGCCAGCCTGGGCATGCTCGGCCTGTTGGCGATTCTGCTACTGATGCGTGTGCGCTGGAATTTCAACGGCAAACTCAAACATTGCCTGGTGCTCGGCGTCATCAATGCCGGCCTGCCATCAGCCATGTACTGCCTGGCAGCGCTGGTGCTACCAGCGGGCTACTCGGCGATTCTCAATGCCACGACGCCGATGATGAGCGTGTTGATCGGCATGCTGTTCTTTGCCGAAGCCCTGACCTTGAGCAAGATTGCCGGCGTGGCCATCGGCTTGTTCGGCGTAGCCGTACTGACGCGTACCGGCCCTGTGGAGTTTGATCTGCCCTTGCTATTCGGCGCAGCTGCCTGCCTGGTGGCGACCGCTTGCTATGGCTTTGCCGGTTTTCTTACGCGTCGCTGGATCGGCCTGCAAGGCGGTCTGGATAACCGCCTGACCGCTTTCGCCAGCCTGTGTGGTGCCAGCCTGTTTCTGTTGCCATTGTTCGCTGGCTCCTTGCTGCTCCAGCCACCGGCCAGCTGGGGCGGGCTCAACGTCTGGCTCTCACTCGCCGGACTCGGTTTTGTCTGTACAGCTTTTGCCTACGTGCTGTACTTCCGCCTGCTCAGCGATATCGGCCCGATCAAGGCCAGCACCACCACCTTTCTGATTCCGCCGTTTGGCGTCCTTTGGGGCGCGCTGTTGCTGGATGAGCCACTGTCGTGGGCCTACCTGTACGGCGGCATATTGATTGCCATTGCCCTGTGGTTAGTGGTGCGACCAAGCGCAGCGGCCAAGCCGGCCTGATTCACCCCTGCAACAAAAAGCCCGCTATCTAAGCGGGCTTTTGAGGACTCAGGCCAAACCAGGCATCAGCTCAAGCGCGAGGTCGATTTGCGGACGATCTTGATCGAATGCTTGAGCGTCGGCTTGCGTGTCACGCTGATCGCCTTACGCGAAACCGTGTCGATGGTGATATTCCAGAAACCACTGCTGGGTACGGTAATTTTCGCAGGGAAGGTGTCAAACGCGCCGCCGTGATAGGTATGCCGACCACCATTTTTGAAGCTGCGGAAGTTGGCATCGCTCATCAGGCGAATATTGCAGGTTTGCGAGCACTCAATCACAACGACGTCGTCTTCGTTGAGGTGTTCGCGCTGGTGTATAAATTTCATCTACCGCTCCGCACAGCTGGGTCAGGCCAATCAGGCCGCTAGTATGAGTGCCTGCGCCGCTTAGAGCAAAGCGCTATGCGGTTTGCCGCAGGTCAGCCGACGCCTGGCCGCATAGTGGATACCACCGCCCCCTGCCTGGTGATAGCATGCGCGCCCCATGCATATTCACGACTTTCACCAACGCCTGACCGATCTCGGTGCCAAGCCTATGCACATCGGGCGCATTACCCGTGCCTGGCTGGGCGGCAAGCCGCTGGATACCGGCACGCGCAACCAGAAAACCGAGAATTTCCTGCCGCTCGCGGTGCGTAATGCCCTGCCCGAGTTGAGCCACGAACTCGATGGCCTGGCACGACTAAGCTCCGAACATCCAGCCAGCGATGGCTCGGCGCGCCTGCTGGTGGAGCTGGCCGACAAGCAGATGGTGGAAAGCGTGCTGCTTCCACGCGATGGCCTGTGTGTATCCAGCCAGGTCGGTTGTGCAGTGGCTTGCGTGTTCTGCATGACCGGCAAGAGCGGCCTGTTGCGCCAACTGAGCAGCAGCGAAATTCTTGCTCAGGTGGCCCTGGCGCGGCGCTTTCGCCCGGTGAAGAAAGTGGTGTTTATGGGCATGGGCGAGCCCGCGCACAACCTCGACAATGTGCTCGAAGCAATCAATCTACTTGGCACCGAAGGCGGCATTGGCCAGCGTAACCTGGTGTTCTCCACTGTGGGTGATCCTCGGGTGTTCGAGCGCCTGCCCCAACAGCAGATCAAACCTGCCCTGGCACTGTCACTGCACAGCACCGATGCCCAACTGCGCCAGCAACTGTTGCCGCGCGCACCGCGCATTAATCCTGAAGAGTTGGTCGAGTTGGGCGAAGCTTACGCGCGGCAGATCGACTACCCGATCCAGTACCAATGGACGCTGCTCAAGGGCATCAATGACAGCCAGGAGGAAATGGACGGCATTCTGCGCCTGCTCAAGGGCAAGTACGCGATCATGAATCTGATTCCCTACAACAGCCTGGAGGCCGATGAGTTCCAGCGCCCCGAGGGCGACCGCATTGTGCAGATCGTGCGTTATCTGCACAGCCGCGGCGTGCTGACCAAGGTGCGCAATTCGGCGGGGCAGGATATTGATGGTGGTTGCGGGCAACTGCGCGCACGGGCGACCGAAGTACTGGAGCGGCGCAAGTCTCGCACCTAGATGGCGACGGCGCTGTATGCGTCGCGGCTAAAGCCCCGCCCTCCGAAACCAGGGTGGGCAGTAAATAAGTAGCAACGTGCCAATCGTGGCGGGAGAGGCTTTAGCTGCGAATCGTTGATAACCAAAATATCCACCCCCATAAAAAATGCCCGCAAAACGCGGGCATTTTTATCTGGCCGTCTACTTAGTAGTAGGCATTTTCTTTGTTGCTGTGGTCGGTCACATCGCGCACGCCTTTAAGCTCCGGAATACGCTCCAGCAAGGTCTTCTCGATACCTTCCTTGAGGGTCAGGTCAACCTGACCGCAGCCCTGGCAACCGCCGCCGAACTTGAGCACGGCAATACCATCATCGACCACGTCAATCAGGCTGACTTCGCCGCCATGGCTAGCCAGCCCCGGGTTGATTTCGGTTTGCAGGTAATAGCTGATGCGCTCGTTGATCGGGCTGTCTTCGTTAACCATCGGCACTTTGGCGTTCGGCGCCTTGATGGTCAGCTGGCCGCCCATACGGTCGGTGGCGTAATCGACCACGGCATCATCGAGAAACGGCTCGCTGACGGCATCGATCCAGGCGGTAAAACTGGCGAGACCCAACGCGGTGTCTTCTGCTTTCTGCTCACCTGGCTTGCAGTAGGCAATGCAGGTTTCGGCGTATTGGGTGCCCGGCTGGGTGATAAATACGCGAATGCCGATGCCCGGGGTGTTCTGCTTGCTCAGCAGATCAGCCAGATAATCGTGGGCAGCGTCGGTAATGGTAATGGTGCTCATGGCAACTCCTCGCAAACATGGGCGCAGTGTACGCCACTCACCGGCGCCGGCAAAGTCCTAGTGTTTTAGTAGGAATAGAACGTATTCAGCAAACGCCAGCCATCGCCGGCTATTTACAGAGGAACTGCGCAATCGCATCGGCCGCCGTTTGCATGTGCTGTTGATGGCTGAAGCCTGAGCTTTTCAGCGGTTTGAGGTCGTGATCCCCAGCGCTCAGCCAGTGCAACTTGATCGCCTCAGACAGTACGTAACCTGCCACCGCTTGGCGATTTCCCAAGGCATCACGCTCACCTTGAAGAATCAGAGTCGGCGTGCGCAGTTCGGCGAGGTGTGCAACCCGAGGTTTTTCCGGTTTACCCACGGCGTAAAACGGGTAACCCAGGCACACCAGCGCATCCGCCCCCAGCTCATCGGCTAGCAAACTGGCCATGCGCCCGCCCATGGACTTGCCGCCGATGGCCAGTGGCCCTGAGACCTGCTGACGCACCCCTGCATAGACCGCCCGCCATTGTTCAAGCAGTTTGGCTTGCGGATTGGGTGGGCGTTTTTTGCCATCCAGACGGCGTGCAGCCATGTAGGCAAACTCGAAGCGCAGTACCGCAACCCCACGTGCGGCAAGGCTTTGCGCTATCTGCTGCATAAAGTCGCTGTCCATCGGCGCACCGGCACCGTGGGCCAGAATCAAGGTCGCATGCGCCTTCCCCAGCGGGCGATCCCACAACCATGCGCGTTCACCCTGCCCCTGCGCGCATTGATCCTCGTCAATACCCGCCACCTGCCCTTTGCTCATGCTTGCCTCGCTTAAACCATTCGGACTGCGGCACTGATCGTACAGGTGCGCAGCCGTGGATTCTCGATGATCGGCCTATAACCGTGGATGGAAGCCCCCTGAAATGAACATAAACGGGAACACAACAACCAGTTCCGCCTACAACTACAAAGTGGTGCGCCAATTCGCCATCATGACAGTGGTGTGGGGCATTGTCGGGATGGGGCTCGGCGTGTTTATCGCCGCGCAACTGGCCTGGCCCGAACTCAATCTCAACCTGCCGTGGACCAGCTTTGGCCGTTTACGACCGCTGCACACCAATGCGGTGATCTTCGCCTTCGGTGGTTGTGCGCTGTTTGCCACCAGCTATTACGCGGTACAACGCACCTCACACGCCACCCTGTTTGCCCCCAGGCTCGCAGCATTCACCTTCTGGGGCTGGCAGTTGGTGATTGTCCTGGCCGCCATCAGTCTGCCCATGGGCTGGACCAGCTCCAAGGAATACGCCGAGCTGGAATGGCCGATCGACATTCTGATCACCGTGGTCTGGGTCAGTTACGCCATCGTATTTTTTGGCACGATCATCAAACGCAACGTCAGCCACATTTATGTGGGCAACTGGTTCTTCGGTGGTTTTATCCTCACCGTGGCACTGCTGCACCTGGTCAACAACCTTGAGGTGCCAGTCAGCCTGACCAAATCCTACTCGGCCTATGCCGGGGCAACGGACGCGATGATCCAGTGGTGGTACGGCCACAACGCCGTGGGCTTTTTCCTCACCGCCGGCTTTCTCGGCATGATGTATTACTTCGTGCCCAAACAGGCCGGGCGGCCGGTGTACTCCTATCGCCTGTCGATTGTGCACTTCTGGGCGCTGATCACCCTGTACATCTGGGCCGGCCCTCACCACCTGCATTACACCGCCCTGCCCGATTGGGCACAAAGCCTGGGCATGGTGATGTCGCTGGTGCTGCTGGCGCCGAGCTGGGGCGGCATGATCAACGGCATGATGACGCTGTCAGGCGCATGGCATAAGTTGCGCACCGACCCAATTCTGCGCTTTTTGGTCGTGTCTCTGGCGTTCTACGGCATGTCGACCTTCGAAGGTCCGATGATGGCGATCAAGACCGTCAACGCCCTCTCCCACTACACCGACTGGACCATCGGCCACGTACACGCAGGCGCACTCGGTTGGGTGGCCATGGTGTCCATCGGCTCGCTCTATCACATGTTGCCGAAAGTCTTTGGTCGCGAGGAAATGCACAGCATCGCCCTGATCAATGTGCACTTCTGGCTCGCCACCATCGGCACCGTGCTGTACATCGCCTCGATGTGGGTCAACGGCATTGCCCAGGGCCTGATGTGGCGTGCAGTCAATGAAGACGGCACCCTCACCTACTCCTTCGTCGAAGCACTGGAAGCCAGCCACCCCGGCTTTGTGGTGCGGGTAATCGGCGGCGCGATTTTCTTTGCCGGCATGCTGGTGATGGCCTGGAACGTCTGGCAGACCGTACGCCACACCCAGGCCGCAGAAATGGACGCCGCCGCGCAGTTTTCGCTTGAGGGAGCCCACTGATGAGACACGAAATACTCGAGAAGAACATCGGCCTGATGGCACTGATGATGGTGCTGGCCGTGAGTATCGGCGGCCTGACGCAAATTGTTCCGCTGTTCTTCCAGGACGTGACCAATGAACCGGTAGCCGGGCTCAAGCCCTACACCGCGCTGCAACTCGAAGGCCGCGACATCTATATCCGCGAAGGCTGTGTTGGCTGTCACTCGCAGATGATCCGGCCGTTCCGTGCGGAAACCGAGCGCTATGGCCACTACTCGGTGGCGGGTGAAAGCGTCTACGACCACCCCTTCCTCTGGGGCTCCAAGCGCACCGGGCCGGACCTGGCCCGCGTGGGCGGGCGTTACTCGGATGAATGGCACCGCGCGCACCTGTACAACCCTCGCAACGTGGTGCCCGAGTCGAAAATGCCCGCCTACCCCTGGCTGGTGGAAGGCACCCTGGATGGCAAGGACACTCCGGCCAAGATGAAAGCCCTGCGCTTTCTCGGCGTGCCTTACAGCGATGAAGACATCGCCGGGGCCTCGGCTGCGGTGAAAGGCAAGAGCGAGATGGACGCCATGGTCGCCTACCTGCAAGTGCTCGGCATTGCCGTGAAGAACAAGAGGTAGGGCCATGTCATTCGAGTTTATTGATACAGGCACCCTGCGCGGCATCGGCACGGCACTGGTTCTGCTGTCGTTTACCTGCGTCACCCTGTGGGCCTACAGCGGCAAACGCCGTGCGGCCTTCGACCAGGCAGCCCTGCTGCCCTTTACCGATGAACCCAAGCTGGCTGCACCAAGGAGCAAGACCCCATGAGCACGTTCTGGAGCTGGTACATCACCCTGCTGACTGTCGGCACCCTGCTCGCCCTGTTCTGGCTGATTTTCGCCACCCGTAAGAGCGAGGTGCACAAGAACCCCACCGAGCAGACCATGGGCCATTCCTTCGATGGCATCGAGGAATACGACAACCCGCTGCCCAAATGGTGGTTCATGCTGTTTCTTGGCACCCTGGTTTTTTCGGTCGCTTATCTGGCCCTTTATCCAGGCCTGGGCAACTGGAAAGGCCTGCTACCGGGTTACGAAGGCGGCTGGACCCAAGTCAAGCAATGGCAGCGTGAAGTCGACAAGGCTGACGAGCTGTATGGGCCGATCTTCGCCAAATACGCGGCCATGCCCCTGGAAGAAGTGGCCAAAGACGAGCAAGCCCTGAAAATGGGCGGACGCATGTTTGCCACCTACTGCTCGGTATGCCATGGCTCTGATGCCAAGGGTGCAGTGGGCTTCCCCAACCTGACAGACAGCCATTGGCGCTGGGGTGGCGAGCCTAATGCGATCAAAACCAGCATCCTCAATGGCCGCATGGGCGCCATGCCGGCCTGGGTTGCGGTTATTGGTGAAGACGGCGTGCAGCAGGTTGCCGCTTACGTGCGCAAGAACCTGGCCGGCTTGCCGCTACCCGCCGACAAGCGCTTCGACCTGGAACAAGGCGCTGCCATTTATGCCGCCAACTGCCTGGCCTGCCACGGCGCAGAAGGCAAAGGCATGGCCATGCTTGGTGCGCCGGACCTGACCAGCCCGGCGGGCTGGATCTACGGCAGTAGCCTGGCGCAGCTGCAACAAACCATCCGCCATGGCCGTAACGGTCAGATGCCCGCGCAAGAACAGTATCTGGGCAACGACAAAGTGCACCTGCTGGCCGCTTATGTGCTGAGCCTGAGCCAGCCACACCAGAACGCAACCGCGCAGTAACCACTCAAACCCTCGTACCCGGCTGGCGACCCAGGTCGCCAGCCATGCAAAAAGCCTCTCCTGCCCCCCGGACAGCCGTCCAGGTCATGCGACCCAGAGTCGCACCCTTCCGACCAAGTGCACGCACAAGATTTGACTTGAGCTAATCTTGTCGTCATTCGCCACCTGTCATAACTCCAAGGCGATTCCCATCTTTAGCGCTACGCCTGTTAGGCGTTTATTGCTTGCGGCATGGTCCTGTATACGCTGCCATACATGCCTGCCGACAGCCCTGAAAGCCCGAGCACGCCGGCTTGTGTCGTTGCAATGAGCACCTGCTTTCTCCATACTTGCCGCCGATTTTTGCCCCTAAAAAATCCATTAACCGTGGAACCCATAATGAGCACAGCAATCAGCCCGACTGCTTATAACTACAAGGTGATTCGCCAGTTCGCCGTCATGACGGTGATTTGGGGAGTCATAGGCATGTCCCTAGGTGTATTCATCGCCGCACAACTTGTGTGGCCTGAACTCAACCTGGGCATGGAATGGACGAGCTTCGGCCGTCTGCGTCCGCTGCACACCAACGCGGTGATTTTCGCCTTTGGCGGATGCGCGCTGATGGCGACCTCTCTTTACGTGGTGCAACGCACCAGTCAGGTTCGCCTGATTTCTGACTCCCTGGCAGCTTTTGTCTTCTGGGGTTGGCAGTTGGTGATCGTGCTGGCAGTGATCACCCTGCCAATGGGTTTCACCGGTTCCAAGGAATACGCCGAGCTGGAGTGGCCGATCGATATCCTCCTGGGTATCGTCTGGGTCGCTTACGCCGTGGTGTTCTTCGGCACTATCGTCAAGCGTCAAACCAAGCACATCTATGTCGGCAACTGGTTCTTCGGTGCCTTCATTCTGGTCACGGCGATGCTACACATCGTCAACAGCGCGGCCGTCCCGGTCAGCCTGTTCAAGTCCTACTCGGCTTATGCCGGCGCGACTGACGCGATGATCCAGTGGTGGTACGGCCACAACGCCGTAGGCTTCTTCCTGACCACCGGCTTTCTGGGGATGATGTACTACTTCGTACCCAAGCAGGCCGAGCGTCCGATCTACTCCTATCGCCTGTCCATCGTGCACTTCTGGGCGCTGATCACCCTGTACATCTGGGCTGGTCCGCACCACCTGCACTACACCGCACTGCCAGACTGGGCGCAGTCCCTGGGTATGGCAATGTCGATCATCCTGCTGGCACCAAGCTGGGGCGGCATGATCAACGGCATGATGAGCCTGTCCGGCGCCTGGCATAAGCTGCGCACCGACCCAATCCTGCGCTTTTTGGTGGTGTCCCTGGCGTTCTACGGCATGTCGACCTTTGAAGGCCCAATGATGGCGATCAAGACCGTCAACGCCCTGTCCCACTACACCGACTGGACCATCGGCCACGTACACGCCGGCGCACTCGGCTGGGTAGCGATGATCTCGATTGGCGCGCTGTATCACCTGCTGCCGAAGGTCTTTGGTCGTCCGCAGATGCACAGCATCGGCCTGATCAACGCCCACTTCTGGCTCGCCACCATCGGCACCGTGCTCTACATCGCTTCGATGTGGGTCAACGGCATCACTCAGGGTCTGATGTGGCGTGCAGTCAACGAAGACGGCACCCTCACTTACTCCTTCGTTGAGGCGCTGGAAGCCAGCCACCCAGGTTACGTGGTGCGCATGATTGGTGGCGCCTTCTTCGTCGCCGGCATGCTGCTGATGGCTTACAACACCTACCGCACCGTGCGTGCCGCCAAGGCTTCTGAATACGAAGCGGCTGCACAGATTCCTGCCGGAGTAGCGCACTGATGAAACACGAAATCATTGAGAAGAATATCGGCCTGATGGCGCTGCTGATGGTTCTGGCCGTCAGCATCGGCGGCCTGACTCAAATCGTTCCGCTGTTTTTCCAGGACGTCACCAACGAGCCGGTAGAGGGCCTCAAGCCTTACACCGCGCTGCAACTGGAAGGCCGCGATGTCTACATCGCCAACGGCTGTGTCGGCTGCCACTCGCAGATGATCCGCCCGTTCCGTGCTGAAACCGAGCGTTATGGTCATTACTCGGTTGCCGGTGAAAGCGTCTGGGATCACCCCTTCCTGTGGGGTTCCAAGCGTACCGGTCCGGATCTGGCTCGCGTTGGCGGTCGTTACTCGGATGAATGGCAGCGTGCGCACCTGTACAACCCGCGCAACGTCGTGCCTGAGTCGAAGATGCCGGCATACCCTTGGCTGGTTGAGCACAAGCTCGACGGCAAGGACACTGCCAAGAAAATGGAAGTCATGCGTGGCTTTGGCATCCCTTACACCGATGAAGACATCGCTGGGGCCAAAGACGCCGTGAAAGGCAAAACCGAAATGGACGCACTGGTGGCGTACCTGCAGGTTCTCGGCACTTCCATCAAGAACAAACGGTAACGCGCAATGGATATCGGGACTATTCGCGGCATAGGTACAGCAGTGGTGTTTATCGCCTTTATTGGCGTTGTGCTCTGGGCCTACAGCAGCAAGCGTAAATCCAGCTTCGACGAGGCCGCCAACCTGCCCTTCGCCGACGATCCCAAAACCAATGAGCGTGACGAGCAATCTTCCAGGAGCAATAACCAATGACCACGTTCTGGAGTTGGTACGTAACCATTCTGTCGCTGGGCACTATCTTCGCCCTGACTTGGCTGATCTTCGGCACCCGCAAGGGCCAGCGCGAAGAAACCACCGAGGAAACCGTCGGGCATGAATTCGACGGCATCGCGGAGTTCGACAACCCGCTGCCCAAGTGGTGGTTCATGCTGTTTGTCGGCACCATCATCTTCGCCCTCGGCTACCTGGTGCTCTACCCGGGCCTGGGTAACTGGAAAGGCCTGTTGCCTGGGTATGACTACCTCGACAACGAAGCCAAAACGCCGTTTGCCACCAGCATTCAAATTGCCGATGGCGAGCGTAACGGCGGTTGGACTGGCGTGCACCAGTGGGAAAAGGAAATGGCCAAGGCTGACGCCGAATACGGCCCGATCTTTGCCAAATACGCAGCCATGCCGATCGAGCAAGTGGCCCAGGATGAGCAAGCGCTGAAAATGGGCGGTCGCCTGTTTGCTTCGAACTGCTCGGTCTGCCACGGCTCCGACGCCAAGGGCGCCTACGGTTTCCCTAACCTGACCGACAGCGACTGGCTGTATGGCGGCGAGCCGGAAACCATCAAAACCACCATCCTCGGTGGCCGTCAGGCTGCCATGCCAGCCTGGAAAGACAGCATTGGTGAGGAAGGCATTCGCAACGTTGCCGGTTATATCCGCACCCTGTCCGGCATGAAAAACCCGGAGGGTATCGAAGTTGACCTTGCTGCAGGTCAAGACATCTTCGCCGCCAATTGTGCAGTCTGTCATGGTCCAGAGGCCAAGGGTCAACAGGCTATGGGCGCCCCCAACCTGACCGACAAAGTGTGGCTCTACGGCTCCAGCTTTGCTCAGGTGCAGCAAACTCTGCGCTATGGCCGTAACGGCAAGATGCCCGCCCAGGAAGACTTCCTCGGCAACGATAAAGTGCATCTGCTGGCGGCTTACGTGTACAGCCTGTCGCAAGGAAAAACCGAGAAGTAGCCTTCTCGTCCTGACAGGCGCGACTGCTGGTCGCACCTGTCAGGCAATCGTCAGGCGTACCATAGCGCTAGAGCTCGTATGACCCGGTCGGCACGTATCGACCCGGGCAGCCAACCAACCGCCGTGGTACGAACTGATGAGTGCACAGATCCCCGTTAAAGATGTCACCCCTGCCCCGGCCAAGGTCGAAGTTGTTGACCTGTACGCCAACCGCGAAAAAATCTACACCCGCTCCTTCACCGGCATTTTCCGCAACTTGCGCATGCTCGGTGGTGCAGCCCTCTTCCTGTTGTACTTCGGCACTGTGTGGCTGAACTGGAATGGCCGTCAGGCCGTCTGGTGGAACCTGCCGGAGCGCAAGTTTCATATCTTCGGCGCCACCTACTGGCCACAGGACTTCGTCCTGCTCTCGGCACTGCTGATCATCGCCGCCTTCGGCCTGTTCTTTATCACCGTGTTTGCCGGGCGTGTCTGGTGCGGTTACACCTGCCCGCAAAGCGTGTTTACCTGGGTATTCATGTGGGCGGAAAAGGTCACCGAAGGTGATCGCAACCAGCGCATGAAGCTCGATAAAGCGCCCATGACGAGCCAGAAGTTCCTGCGCAAACTGGCCAAGCACAGCATCTGGGTCGGCGTCTCGCTGGTCACCGCGATCACCTTCGTCGGTTATTTCACCCCCATACGCGAACTGATTGCGGACCTGTTCACCCTGCAAGCCGGCGGCTGGGCATTGTTCTGGGTCGGTTTCTTTACCCTCGCCACCTATGGCAACGCCGGTTATCTGCGCGAGCAGGTGTGCATTTACATGTGCCCTTATGCACGCTTCCAGAGCGTGATGTTCGACCAGGACACCCTGATCGTCTCCTACGACCCGCGTCGCGGCGAGCAGCGTGGCCCACGCAAACGTGATGCCGATTACAAGGCCGAAGGCCTGGGCGACTGCATCGACTGCAAGATGTGCGTACACGTCTGCCCCACCGGCATCGACATTCGCGACGGCCTGCAAATCGAATGCATCGGCTGCGCCGCCTGTATCGACGCCTGCGACAGCATCATGGACAAGATGAACTACCCCAAGGGGCTGATCAGCTACACCACCGAACACAACCTGTCCGGACAAAAAACCCAGCTGGTAAGGCCACGCCTGATCGGTTACGCCATCGCGCTGCTGGCCATGTTCTGCGTGTTTGCCTGGGCCATTGCCAGCCGCTCGCTGGTGGAGCTGGATGTGCTCAAGGACCGCGTGCTCTACCGCGAGAACGAAGAAGGCCGGATCGAGAACGTTTACACCCTGAAAATCATGAACAAATCGCAGCAAGCCGAAACCTTCGTGATTGAAGCAGCCGGCCTTGAAGGTCTGAAATACGAAGGTAAGCGCGAAATCAAAGCCCTGGCTGGTGAAGTCTTGTCACTACCGGTCGAGCTGTCCATCGCCCCGGAAAACCTGCCATCGAGTGCCAACGAAATTATCTTCCGCTTGCACGCGGTAGACGATCCCAACATCAAAGCCGACGCCGATAGCCGCTTTATCGGCCCCAGCGTGCGCTGAATAGAGAGCATCATGAGCGAACAAACTCCCGCCGTTATCAAGCCTTGGTACAAGCAGTTCTGGCCCTGGTTTCTGCTCGGGCTGCTGGGCTATTCGGTGGTACAGGGCCTGGCCCTGTTGACCATTGCCACACAAAACCCACCCGGGCTGATTTCCGATGACTATTACGACGTCGGCAAAGGCATCAACCAATCCCTGGAGCGGGAAAATCACGCCATCCGCCTGAAGCTGCACGCCAACCTGCTGCTGAACAATGACAACGGCACTGCCACCCTGCAATTGAGCGGTAATAGCCGCCCACAACAGTTGGTGCTCAACCTGATCTCACCGACCCAGCCAGAACGTGATCGCCGGGTGATCCTGCAGCCGCAAGCCGACGGCAGCTACAGCGGGCAGATGATTGACGCAGTGGAGGGTCGGCGCTTTGTCGAGCTGATCGGCCAGGAAGGCGGCAAGGACTGGCGTCTGTTCGAAGAGAAGAACGTGCAAAACGGCCACGACATCCTCCTCGGGGATGCTCAATAAGCACAGCGATGGCCAGCCCGACTCCCTGCTATCACTGTGGCCTGCCGGTTCCCGCCGGCAGCCGCTTCCAGACTCAGGTACTGGGTGCATCTCGCGAGATGTGCTGCCCGGGCTGTCAGGCAGTGGCCGAAACCATTGTCAGCAGTGGCCTGGAGCACTACTACACACACCGCAGTGAAAATGCCGCCAATCCGCAGAGCCTGCCCCAGGCGCTGCCTGACGAACTGGCACTGTATGACCGCAACGATGTGCAACAGCCCTTTGTCGAGCATGACGGCGAACTCAGTGAAGTCTGCCTGCTGATTGAGGGCATCAGCTGCGCCGCGTGTGGCTGGCTGATTGAAAAGCACTTGCGCGGCCTGCCAGGTGTCCGCGAGGCGCACCTAAACCTGTCCAATCACCGCCTGCAAGTGCGTTGGGCCGACAGCCAGTTAACGCTCAGCAGCCTGCTCAAGACGCTGCGCAAAATCGGCTACGCCGCTCATCCCTGGCAGGCCGATGCCGCTGCCGAGCAGTTGCAACGCGAGAATCGCCGCGCCATGCGCGAGCTGGGCGTAGCCGGGTTGCTGTGGATGCAGGTGATGATGGCCACCATGGCCACCTGGCCGGAATTCAATATCGACCTGTCGCCCGAGCTGGACAAGATCCTGCGCTGGGTCAGCCTGTTCCTCACCACGCCAATCGTCTTCTACTGCTGCGCTCAGTTCTTCCGTGGTGCGCTGCGCGACCTGCGCACCCGCCACCTGACCATGGATGTCTCGGTGTCTCTGGCAATTGGCGGCGCCTATGTGGCCGGCATCTGGTCAGCCATCACCGGCCAGGGCGAGCTGTACTTCGATGCGGTGGGCATGTTTGCCCTGTTTCTCTTGGCCGGACGCTACCTTGAGCGCCGCGCCCGCGAACGTACTGCGGCGGCGACTGCACAACTGGTCAACCTGCTGCCGGCATCCTGTTTGCGCCTGGATGCGCAGGGGCAAAGCCAGCGTATTCTGCTCAGCGAGTTGCATGTCGGCGATCAGGTACTGGTACCGCCAGGCGCCCTGCTCCCGGCCGATGGACGCATTGTGCAAGGCCAGTCGAGCGTCGACGAATCACTGCTGACCGGCGAATACCTGCCACTGGCGCGCAGCGCAGGTGATGCCGTCACCGCAGGCACCCTCAACGTCGAAGGCCCGCTAACGATCGAAGTGCAAGCATTGGGTGACGCGACACGGCTGTCTGCCATTGTCCGCTTGCTCGAGCGGGCGCAAAGCGACAAGCCGCGCCTGGCAGTACTGGCCGACAAGGTCGCACAGTGGTTCCTGCTGATTGTGCTGCTGGTGGCTGCCATCGTCGGCCTGGTCTGGTGGCAAATCGACCCCTCGCGCGCCTTCTGGATTGTCCTCGCCCTGCTGGTCGCCACCTGTCCCTGCGCACTCGCCTTGGCCACCCCCACCGCACTCACCGCAGCGACCGGGTCGCTGCACAAACTGGGCATGCTGCTAACCCGCGGTCATGTGCTCGAAGGCCTGAACCAGATCGACACCCTGGTACTGGACAAGACTGGCACCCTCACTGAAGGTCGCCTGACGCTCAGCGCCATCCACCCGCTGCGAGAGCTGGATGAAGGCACCTGCCTGGCCCTGGCCGCCGCTCTGGAAAATCGCTCGGAACACCCCATCGCCCGCGCATTTGGCCAAGCCGCACAAGCCGCAGAACAGGTCGCCAGCCATCCTGGCCTGGGCCTGCAAGGCCGTGTGGGCGAGCGTTTGCTGCGTATCGGCCAGGCGGATTTTGTCTGCGCCCTGAGCGCTAAAGCCGTACCGCAGATCGCCGGCGCACACGGCCAATGGCTATTGCTTGGCGATGAGCAAGGGCCGTTGGCCTGGCTGGTACTCAATGATCGCCTGCGCGATGATGCGCCGCATCTGATCGCCGCAGCCAAAAGCAAAGGCTGGCAAATCATGCTGCTGTCCGGCGACAGTTCGCCGATGGTCGCTGAAGTGGCGCGGCAACTGGGCATCATGGACGCCCGTGGCGGCCTGACCCCGGACGCCAAACTGGACGTGCTGAAACGGCTGCACAGTCAGGGCCGGCGGGTCTTGATGCTCGGTGACGGGGTCAACGATGTACCGGTCCTGGCCGCTGCCGACATCAGCGTGGCCATGGGCAGCGCCACTGATCTGGCCAAGACCAGCGCCGACGCAGTGCTCTTGTCCAATCGCCTGACTAGCCTGGTGCAGGCGTTACACATGGCGCAACGAACTCGACGGGTGATCATCGAGAACCTGGCCTGGGCCAGTCTGTACAATGGCCTGGTGCTACCCTTTGCCGCCATTGGCTGGATCACCCCGATCTGGGCGGCGCTGGGCATGTCCGTCAGCTCGCTGCTGGTGGTGCTCAATGCCTTGCGGCTGACTCGCACGTAGGGTGGATCAGTCCCCACAGCGCCGTCATGGCGGATGTAAAAACCACATCCACCCTACGTCTCGCCCACATCCGGAGATTCCATGCCTGCCCTCTATATCCTGATCCCGGTCGCCATCGCCTTGGTGGCGTTCGCCATCTGGCTGTTTTTCTGGGCGGTAGACAGCGGTCAATACGACGACCTCGATGGCCCGGCGCACAGCATTCTGTTCGACGACGAAGACCCCAAGCACCAGGCGGCGGTCAAGCAAACCCAACAACCGACTCAAGATCAGCCGGACAAGCCTGATGCTTGAGTTGCTGCCGCTGCTGGTTTCGGCGCTGATACTCGGTCTGCTCGGCGGCGGGCACTGCCTGGGCATGTGTGGTGGCCTGATGGGTGCGCTGACGCTGGCCATCCCCCCCGAGCAACGGGCCCAGCGTTTTCGCTTGCTGCTGGCCTATAACCTGGGGCGCATTGCCAGCTACACGCTCGCGGGGCTGCTGCTCGGCCTAGCCGGCTGGGCAGTCGCCAACAGCCCGCTGGTCATGGGCCTGCGGGTTGTTGCCGCCCTGCTGCTGATTGCCATGGGCCTGTACCTGGCCGGCTGGTGGAGCGGCCTGACCCGTATCGAAGCCCTAGGCCGGGGCCTGTGGCGCTATATTCAACCGCTGACCCGGCGCTTTATGCCCGTCAGCAGCCTGCCACGCGCCCTGATTCTCGGCAGCCTGTGGGGCTGGCTGCCCTGCGGCCTGGTCTATAGCACCCTGCTGTGGGCCGCGAGCCAGGGCAATGCGCTGAGCAGCGCGGCCCTGATGTGTGCGTTCGGCCTCGGCACCCTGCCGGTGCTGCTGGCCACCGGCATGGCCGCCGAACGCCTGACTGCGCTGCTGCGCAAACAAGGCGTGCGTACCGCTGGCGGCATTCTGGTGATCCTGTTCGGCCTGTGGACCCTGCCCGGCCCGCACCAGCACTGGCTGATGGGTCACTAGCCGGCTGTTGAAAAACTACCTGCGTTGGCAATACGGCGTTAAAAGCGGCCGCTTGATACAGGTCAAAACACCTCAGACGCAGCGCTCTTAGACTCCCCGGCATGGAAAAACCAACCGGGACTCCCCGCATGCTCGACGCTATTCAGTGGGACAGCACTCTGATCCGCCGCTACGACCAGGCCGGCCCCCGCTATACCTCCTACCCGACGGCCGTACAGTTCCACCCCCGCATCAGCCAGTTCGACCTGCTGCATGCCCTGCGCGAGAGCCGCAAGGCGTTGCGGCCTCTGTCGCTGTACGTGCACATCCCGTTCTGCGCGCATGTTTGCTACTACTGCGCCTGCAACAAGGTGGTCACCAAAGACCGCGGCCGGGCACAGCCCTACCTGGACAAGCTGCTGCGTGAAATCGAGATTATCGGCCGCCACCTGAACCGCGATCAGGTGGTCGAGCAACTGCACTTCGGCGGCGGTACCCCGACCTTTCTCAGTCACGATGAACTGCGCCAACTCATGACGCAACTGCGTCAGCACTTCAACCTGCTGGATGACGACAGCGGCGACTACAGCATCGAAATAGACCCGCGCGAGGCCGATTGGTCGACCATGGGCCTGCTCCGCGAGCTGGGTTTCAATCGCGTCAGCCTTGGTGTGCAGGACCTCGAACCAGCCGTACAACGGGCAATCAATCGCCTGCAGACCCTGGAAGAAACCCGCGCCATAGTCGAAGCCGCACGCACCTTGCAGTTCCGTTCGATAAACATTGATCTGATCTATGGCCTGCCGCTGCAAACCCCGGAGCGTTTCGCCCGTACCGTAGCCGAAGTGATTGCCCTGCAACCGGATCGCCTGTCGCTGTTCAACTACGCCCATCTGCCTGAGCGCTTTATGCCACAACGGCGCATCAACACCAGTGACCTGCCCAGCCCGGCTGACAAACTGGCCATGCTGCAAGCCAGCATCGAACAACTGAGCGCCGCCGGTTACCGTTATATCGGCATGGACCATTTCGCCCTGGCCGACGACGAACTGGCCTGCGCCCAGGAAGATGGCAGCCTGCAGCGTAACTTTCAGGGTTACACCACCCACGGGCATTGCGATCTGATTGGCTTGGGCGTGTCGTCGATCAGCCAGATTGGTGATCTCTACTGCCAGAACAACAGTGATCTGAGCCAATACCAGGACTGCCTTGAGCACAACGAACTGGCGACTACACGCGGCCTGCACTGCGACTCCGATGACCGCCTGCGCCGCGCGGTGATTCAGCAACTGATCTGCCATTTTCAGCTGCGCTTTGCCGATATTGAATTGGCCTACAGCATTGATTTTCGCAGTTACTTTGCCGACGTCTGGCCACAGCTGCAGCAGATGGCCAACGATGGCCTGATCGAGCTGACAGACCAGCACATCAACGTCCAGCCAGCGGGGCGCCTGCTGGTGCGCTCGCTGTGCATGCTGTTCGATCGTTACCTCGACGAGATCAACCGCCAACGTTTTTCTCGGGTGATCTAAGCCTTAGCAGGAAGAAGCTATTTCATGATCAGACTGGAGACTTCCTGCATCTGTTGATCACTTAAATCCTGCTCGCGCAGCGTCTTGATCAGCGTCGCATTGGCGCTGCTCAAGGCGCCCTGCAGCGAAGCCAGCTGCCCCTGCAACGCTTCAATCTTTGCACGCTTGGCCTCAGGGTCGAGGCTCTGATCACTCATAACCTCTTTAAGCTCGGCTTTCTTCGCTTCGATCTGCGCCTTGAGCTCGCGGATTCTCTTGAGCAAGTCCTTGACCACATCCGGCAGGCTGCTCTCATCAATGTCGCGATTCTTCTGCGCCGCAGCGGAGCGTGCCTTGCCCAGCGCCGAGAGGCTCACCCGCAGGCTGTCGCGCGACGCCTGCTGAGCCTGCGCGCTACTGTCTACAGCACCTTGCGCCGCGGCGCTCTTGCGCTCCAGCGCCAGGTTCATGCGGTTGCTCAAGTAGGTCGATTCCAGACGCATACACATGCTCCCTGCCGATCATTGCAATCGCCGGCTTTATCGGCCGCGCACGATAAAAATTGAGCACATGATCAGACGCGCATCCTAGTGGCCCAAGCCTGCGCCCTGCTGTAACCTTACGGCTATTGTGTGTTTATCTAGGATCACCCGCGATGTCCGAAAGCATCAAGCTGCATGCCCCACACCAAGCCCATTGCAAGGATTGCAGCCTGGCGAGTCTGTGCCTGCCGCTGTCGCTGAACCTGGATGACATGGACGCACTCGACGCCATCGTCAAACGTGGTCGCCCCCTGAAAAAAGGCGAGTTTCTGTTTCGCCAAGGCGACATCTTCAACTCAGTATTCGCCGTGCGCTCCGGCGCACTGAAAACCTTTAGCCTGAGCGATAGCGGCGACGAGCAGATCACCGGCTTCCACCTGCCCAGCGAGCTGGTCGGCCTGTCCGGCATGGACAGCGAAACCTACCCCGTATCGGCGGTTGCCCTGGAAACCACCTCGGTGTGCGAAATCCCTTTCGAGCGTCTCGATGAGTTGTCGGTGCAACTGCCGCAGTTGCGCCGCCAGCTGATGCGCATCATGAGCCGGGAGATCCGTGACGATCAGCAGATGATGCTACTGCTCTCGAAGAAAACCGCTGATGAGCGCATCGCCACCTTCCTGGTCAACCTCTCGGCACGCTTCCGCGCCCGCGGTTTCTCGGCCAACCAGTTCCGCTTGGCCATGTCGCGCAATGAAGTCGGCAACTATCTGGGTCTTGCGGTGGAAACGGTGTCACGCGTCTTTACCCGTTTCCAACAGAACAAGCTGCTTGAGGCTGAAGGCAAGGAAGTGCACATTCTCGACCCCATCGAGCTGTGCGCATTGGCTGGCGGCAACCTCGACGGCTGATCGGTCTTTACAGCGCAGGATACCCTGATGATTTTCGATGAATTCAGTATCAAAACCCTGATCCGTCCGGTGGTCGACTTTCCCAAGCCCGGCGTGATCTTTCGCGACATTACTCCGCTGTTCCAGTCGCCGCGCGCCCTGCGCATGGTTGCCGATAGTTTTATTCAGCGCTATGTCGAGGCCGATTTCAGCCATATCGGAGCCATGGATGCGCGGGGCTTTCTGCTTGGCTCAATCATCGCCTACGAGCTGAACAAACCGCTGATTCTGTTTCGCAAGCAGGGCAAACTGCCCGCCGACGTGCTCAGCGAGAGTTACCAGACCGAGTACGGCGAAGCCAAGCTGGAGGTGCATGCCGACAGCCTCTGCGAAGGCGACAAGGTGCTGATTTTCGATGACCTGATCGCTACCGGCGGCACCCTGCTGGCCGCCGCGCAACTGGTAAGGCGCATGGGCGCGAGCATTGTCGAGGCCGCCGCCATCATCGACCTGCCCGAATTGGGCGGCTCACAAAAGCTGCAGGACAGCGGCATCGCGACTTTCGCTCTGACCACTTTCGGCCTGACCGAGCAGTAACCGCTCAGCCCTGACAAACCGCCCGCTACCTGCGGGCGGTTGCATTTCTGCCCACGCAAACTGTCCGACAACTATCCATAAGTTGGCCCGATTCCACCTGCACTGGCCAGCAATGACCTCGCGCCACACCCCTGCTCGGCTAAAGATTAAGCACGGCCCAGACAGCCCCTTCTGTCGACCCGAGCCCTATAACAAGAGCGGTCGCAGCAGTGACCACGATGCAGAGGAGTCGCCTTATGACAGCCAGAACCAATACACCTACCGCCAGCTTCCCGGTGCGCCGCATGGACTTCAGCTTCGCCGAAGGCCAGAAGTTCTGGTTCGCTGGCGACCCATTCATGAGCCATTTCATGAACAACCTGTCGTCACTCTTTCCCTATGGGGAAAAATTCTTCGTCGACAGCGTGCGTGCGGTACGTGAGCAGGTCAGCGAGCCACAACTGAAGAAAGACATCAGCGCCTTTATCGGCCAGGAAGCCATGCACTCCAAGGAGCACGCGGCCTATAACGACTATGCTGCCGAGCACGGTATCGACCTGGAAACCCTCGAGCTTCGCATCAAGGTGTTGCTGGAGTGGGTGACCAAGATCACCAGCAAGAAGCAACGCCTGGCCGCCACCTGCGCGCTGGAGCACTTTACCGCGACCATGGCCGAGCAACTGTTGCAGCGCGAAGACCTGACCACCCAGATGAACGATGCCAAGCTTTATCAACTGTGGATGTGGCACGCGATCGAGGAAAACGAACACAAGGCGGTGTGCTACGACGTGTACCAGCAGGTCTATGGTGGCTACTTCACCCGCGTCGGCATGATGGCGGTTACCACCCTGATGTTCTTCGGCGTAATCGGCTGGTTCCAGCTGCACCTGCTGCGCAAGGACGGCCAGCTGTTCAACTGGCGTAGCTGGGGTAAGGGTTTGAAGATGCTGTTTGGCCCGCGCAACGGTTTTCTAAGCAAGCTGATCCCGTCCTACCTGGATTACTACCGCCCCGGCTTCCATCCCTTCGACCACGACAGCAAAGCACTGGAGCAACGTTGGCGCCAACGCCTGGGTTTCAGCAACTAAAACCAAGGCAACCGGCACCACCGAGGTCTTCAAGAGGCCTCGGTGCGACTCTCCAGAGTTTTGATCACATGCTCGGCCAAGCCAGAGCCGGCCTCACTCATGGTCAGGTAGGTGCGATCAGCCCCGGCTTCCTGAATGCGCTTGGCCATGTCCTCATACAAAGCATGGGAGACCACCAAGCCACTGAAGCCACGCTCACGCAGTTTCTGTGTGGCAATAACCTTGGTTTCTTCGTCATTGAGCGTCAGGATCACCGCATCAATCCCGGACATATTCAGGTGTTGCCAGAACACCGGGTCCTCACCATCGGCAAACAGCACCTTGCGCCCGGAAGCCTTGCCCTGCTCGATCACCACCGGGTCGGAGTCCAGCCCCACCACGCGATATCCCTGCTCCTTGAGGTAGTCATATGCCGCGCGGCCGGTACGGCCCATACCCATGACTAAGGTCTGGGCATCCCCCAGAGAAAGGGGCTGCTCATCGGGGTGACGAGTATTGCGCTCCAGCGGTATGAGGAACTTGGCCAGCCACTCATAAAGCGGATGGGCGATAAGGTTCAGTGGTGCCGCGAGCATGAATGACAGCGCCACCGTTATCGCCAGCGGCGTCAGCCACTGCGGCTGCACCGCACTGGCCATGATCAGACCGAACTCACTGTAACTGGTCAGGCTTACGCTACTAAGAAAGGCACTACGCGCGCGCAAGCGAAAGCGCAAAAACAAGAAGAAGAACAGCACCGCCTTGAGGGGTAACAACAGCGCCATGACCAGTGCAAACGTCAACGCATTGACATCCGGCAAGCCGCTGATACCAACCTGCAGAAAGAAGCCGACCAGGAAAATCTCCTTGATCCCCCACAACGAGTTGGACAGTTCGACGGCGCGCTTGTGCTTCGCCAGCAAAACCCCAAACGCCAGCGCCCCCAGCTCCGAACTCAGCCCCAGCAGCTCAAAACCATAGCCACCAAATACCAGTGCCAACAACAGACCCATGAGCAGCATCAGCTCTTCGTGCCCACTGGCATCGAGCAAACGAAACAGCAGCGGCCGCAGCAATGGCAAACCAAATACCAGCAGCGCCCAAGGTGAAGGCCAATCCCCGGCCGCCAGGCTCATCACCAATAAGGCGAGCATGTCCTGAATTATCAGGATGCCAATTGCCACGCGCCCATGAAATGCACGCATTTCGCGCTTGTTTTCGAGCACCTTGGCCGCCAGTACCGTACTGGAAAACGACAAGGCAATTGCCAGCAACAAACACTGCTGCCAGGGTAAATCGAGCAACAGCTTGATCGCGGGAAGAAACACTAAGCTGGAAATGGCGAAGTGCAGCAGCCCCCCACCCAACACTTCACGTCGCAGCAAGTTGCTCGGTTTTAGCTTCAGGCCGACGGCAAACAGCAACAACAGCACCCCCAGGTGAGCGATGTGCCGTAGCGCCCCACTGGCTTGCGGATCAATGCCCAGCTGTTCACCGACCGCCGCCAGGGCAAAGCCGGCCCCCAGGTAACCTACCAATGGCGGCAGTCCTACTGTCCGCGCAGCCAAGCCCATGGCAAAAGCGAATGCAATCCAGGCGGCTTCAATCATCGTCAATCCTTATCGGCGCTGGCGGGCTCTACAGGGCAGCATGGATAGCCCTGCCAAACGAGGCCTGCGTGTATAAAAGCATACAAACCTGGCACCCAGATGACATTGACCGGCATCAGGCGCAGTGCCGCCTGGCTAGGCCTCCTGAAGGCGCAGCTGACCCAAACCCTGCAACACGCTGGCGCCGGTAAACAGCATGACTATCTGCTCTTCAGCCAAGGCACAGATCGCCTCGCGAGATTCCGGCTGCCCGATATAGTCCAGCGACAGCTGGAACAGATTGCGGCTGATCAGGTTAGACACCTGCAGCACCACGCCTGGATTGACGATATCCGGCAGCAATTTGAAAGCCACGATGTCCTCGGCCATGTCCGCAGCAAACTCGTCCATAACCTCTTGCAACGCCGCCCGCAGCACTGCCGATGCGCCATGCAGCTCGCGTACACCGATGATAAAAGCCTCTGGATGCTGCGCGACAAAATCGAAGAACAGCTGCACGGTTTCATGGCAAACCCGCCGCCCGCGTTGCAGGTCGATGCCAAACAGTTTGGGTGCATCTTCCTGAGCCGATTGCACTGCCCGTTCGGCGGCTTCACGGCGCAAATCGCGCAGCGGTTGACGCAGCTGGGTGGAGATCTGCCGAATCACGGTCAGACCCAGGTCATCCACATCCTTGAAGTGCCTATAGAAGGTGTTGGGATTGAGCCCGGCCTCACGCGCCAACTCACGCAGACCCAGATTACTCAGGCTGCGGCTGGTTGAGGTGAGACGTAACGCGGCCTCCAGCAACAGGGTCTTGCCTGGGGCATCGGTGGCTTTTTCCGCAGCGGGTGGCTGCTCGCCGACGGCTGTTTGCATAACGAACCCTACCTAAAAGTTGGCTTGTGAGCGTGCTACTTGCTGGCGAGTATACATTTGTCTACTTTGGTAGACAGATGTATACGCCAGCAATAAACATAACAGGAGCTTGGCCATGAATGCACCCGCCTCACCCCCTACTGCCACCCGCCACTGCAAGGTCGCCATTATCGGTACGGGCTTCTCGGGCCTGGGCATGGCCATCCGCCTGAAGCAGTCTGGCGAGCACGATTTTCTGCTGTTCGAGAAAGAAGCCGGCGTCGGTGGTACCTGGCGGGTCAACAACTACCCAGGCTGTGGTTGTGATGTGCAATCGCACCTGTATTCATTCTCCTTTGAACAGAACCCCAACTGGACACGCATGTTCGCCAAGCAACCGGAAATCCAGTGTTATCTGGAAGGCTGCTGGGCCAAATACCGTTTGCAGAACCATACCCAGCTGAACAGTGAAATCACCCGCCTGGCCTGGGATGAACAGCAGGAGCTGTGGCAGCTCAGTGACCGCGCCGGTAACCACTACAGCGCACAATTTGTGGTGTCCGGCATGGGTGCGCTATCCACCCCATCGATTCCGGCACTCAAGGGCCTGGGCGATTTCACCGGCAAGATCTTCCACTCACAGCAGTGGGACCACAGCTATGACCTCACCGGCAAGCGTATTGCGGTGATCGGCACCGGCGCCTCGTCGATCCAGTTTGTGCCGCAGATTCAGAAGCAGGTCAGCCAGCTCGACCTGTACCAGCGCACCGCGCCGTGGATCATGCCTAAACCGGACCGCGCCATCAGCGAGCGCGAACGCAACCGTTTCAAACGCTTCCCGCTGCTGCAGAAACTCTGGCGCGGCACCATCTACGCCCTGCTGGAAAGCCGGGTGATCGGCTTTGCCATGCTGCCCAAGGTGATGACCATCGCGCAGAAAGTCGGCAAGTGGTACATCAATAAACAGATCAAGGACCCGGTGCTGCGCGCCAAGGTCACCCCGGATTACCTGATGGGTTGCAAGCGCGTGCTGATCTCCAACGATTACTTCCCGGCGCTGACTCAGCCCAACGTCGACCTGATCACCGATGGCATCGAGGAAATCCGCAGCGGCAGTATCCGCACCGTAGACGGTAAAGAGCGCGAGATCGACGCGATCATCTTCGGTACCGGCTTCACTCCAAGCGATCCACTGCCACGCGGCGTGGTGTTCGGCCGTGGCGGCGTCGACCTGCTCGACACCTGGCCAGAAGGCCCGCAGGCCTACAAAGGTACCCTGACTGCCGGCTTCCCCAACCTGTTCTTCCTGATGGGGCCGAACACCGGCCTGGGCCACAACTCGATGGTCTACATGATCGAGTCGCAGATCCATTACGTGCTCGGCGCGCTCAAACTGCTGGGCGAGCAAGAGTTGCAGAGCCTGGAAGTCAAACAGGACGTCCAAGACACGTTCAACGGCAAGCTGCAGGGTAGCCTGGGCAACACCGTGTGGAATGCCGGCGGCTGCACCAGCTGGTATCTGCACCCGGTCAGTGGACGCAACTGCACGGTTTGGCCCGGCTTCACCTGGCGCTTTCGTCTGTTGACGCGCAACTTTGACCCGGCGGCCTATCATTTCAGCCGCAAGCACGCGGCACACCCGGCGCAGAACAGCGCTGTCCAGTTGACTGTCCAGGAGGCCAGCGCATGAAGTCGTTTGAAAACAAGGTAGCCGCCATCACTGGCGCCGGTTCCGGCATCGGCCGCGCCCTGGCCTTCGGCCTGGCTCGCCAGGGTTGCCAGCTGGCGCTGTCGGACGTGAACGCCGAAGGCCTGGCGGAAACCGCGGCACAAGCGCGCAAGCTCGGGGTCAAGGTCAGCGAAACCCTGGTCAACGTCGCTGACCGTGAAGCGATGCATGCCTGGGCTGATCAAGTGGTGAGCGAGTTCGGCCGGGTCAACGCGATTTTCAACAACGCCGGAGTAGCCCAGGGCGGCACGGTGGAAGGCAACGACTACGCCGACTACGAGTGGATCATGAACATCAATTTCTGGGGCGTGGTCAACGGCACCAAAGCCTTCCTGCCACATATCAAGGCGTCAGGCAGCGGCCATGTCATCAACGTTTCCAGCGTGTTTGGCCTGTTCGCCCAACCAGGCATGAGCGCCTACAACGCCAGCAAGTTCGCTGTGCGCGGCTTCACCGAGTCGCTGCGCCAGGAGCTGGACATGGCTGATTGCGGCGTGTCGGCCAGCTGCGTGCATCCCGGCGGGATCAAGACCAACATCGCCAAGACCGCGCGGATGAACGCCAGCCTGAATAGCGTGACCGGTCAGGATGCCGACAAGGCGCGCCAGCAGTTCAATGACCAGTTGCTGCGCACCACACCGGAGAAAGCGGCCCAGGTGATCATCAACGGCGCGCTGGCAAACAAGCGGCGCATCCTGATTGGCTCGGACGCCTACGCCCTGGATGGTATGCAGCGCCTGCTGCCGGCGTTCTATCAGCGCCTGGTGACCGCCTCCATGCGCCTGGCTGCGCGCTTTGCCCCAAAAGGCTCAAGCAAGCAAACCCAAACGGCCGTGGAGTGAGCAACTAGCATCCAGCCCCAGCGCCGCCGCTGGCTGGGGCTTTTTTATGCCTGCCCTCCCGGGCAACCACCCTGCGGGCCGTCGCTATGCGACGTTAAAAATGGCTCCCGGCCATTTTTATGCTTGGCGTTTGCCTGTACGGGATCAACACACGCACATTCATACGCAGAAGCCACCGGCGGTGTCGGCGGTACGGGCACGAACCCGGAGCAACTGTTCGCTGCGGGTTATTCGGCCTGCTTTATCGGCGCAATGAAGTTCGTCGCTGGCCGCGACAAACTGGCGATGCCAGCAGACGCCTCGATTGAAGGTGCAGTGGGCATCGGCGCGATCCCGAACGGTTTCGGCATCGGAGTCGAATTGCGCATCAGCCTGCCGGGCATGGACCGCGAGCAAGCACAAACCCTGATCGACCGTGCGCACATCGTCTGCCCGTATTCCAATGCTACCCGCGGCAATATCGACGTCAGCCTGACGCTGCTCGACTAAGCCACACTCTTCCGGCGGCTGTCCGTCAGCGGCCCACTAAGGGGCGGCAGATAAGCATCAATTATCGGCCGCCAACAACAGACTGGAAGACAAACGCCCCTGCGCTTGCAAGCGTATCGGGGGCGTTTAATTTGGACCAAGTTAGCGCTTAAGCAGATAAAACCCGCCAGAATCTATTACCGGCAACAGTATCTGGCAGATGTTTAACCAGCCTACAGGCCAGGTAAATAGGGCGTTGGCGGGTTCTTAGCAGATAAAAATATGAATAATTAACGTTAAACCCAACACTTCCCGTGAAAACGGCCTATTATGGCTGAGCTGACTTGTAGTTATCAGCAAAACCGCATAGGTGCTATGAGCACTCTGGCACCGCAATTCGTATCGATTTAAGAGACACACCATGGCAAATCGCGAAACTGGCACCGTCAAATGGTTCAACGATGAGAAAGGCTTCGGCTTCATCACCCCAACTAACGGCGGCGATGATCTCTTCGTTCACTTCAAAGCTATCCAGAGCGATGGCTTCAAAAGCTTGAAAGAAGGCCAGACTGTTACCTACGTGGCCGCTCGCGGTCAGAAAGGTATGCAAGCTGAAGAGGTACAGGTGGCTTAAGTCCCTGTCCTGCTTTAAAACAAACCCCGCGCTCGCGGGGTTTGTTTTATCTGGCGTTTGTTGCCGCTGGCCTACAACCCCATCTGCTTGCTGATGATCTCGTTCATGATTTCACGCGAGCCACCGCCAATCGACAGAATGCGGTTATCGCGATACAGCCGCTCCACCAGGCTTTCACGCATATAGCCCATACCACCCATGATCTGCACCGCATCGTAGGTCAGTCGATCGGCAATATCAGTGGCAAAGTTCTTGGCCATGGATATTTCCTTGATCACGCTTTTACCCGCAGCCATTTTTGCGGCCTGCCGATAAGTAAAGTCGCGTGACACTTCAAGCTGGGTCGCCATCTCGGCCAGGCGATGCTTGAGCACCTGGAATTTACCGATAGGCTTACCGAACGCTTCACGCTCCCTGGCCCATTTCAGTGCTTCTTCAAGCGCCAGTTGCGCGGTCATATTGGCCATGATCGCCAGCGATAGCCGCTCGCTCTGGAAGTTGGCCATGATGCAGGCAAAGCCCATGTTCTCGGCACCAATCAGATTATCTACCGGCACCCTGCAATCATCGAAGAACAGCTCCGCCGTATCCGACGCCCACCAGCCCATTTTCTTCAGCTTGCGCCCCACGGTGAAGCCTGGCATATCCTTCTCCACCAGCAGCAGGCTGACACCGGCAAAACCATCACCACCGGTACGCACGGCAACCGTGTAGTAATCCGCGCGTACGCCACTGGTAATAAAGGTTTTGTTGCCACTAACCCGATAGAAATCACCGTCACGGACTGCGCGGGTCTTCAGGTTGGCCACATCCGAACCGCCCGAGGGCTCAGTCACCGCCAGCGCCATGATTTTTTCGCCCGCCAGCACCTGCGGCACAATGCGCTCACGCAGCTCAGGCCGAGCCCACTTCACCACAGGCGGCAAGCCTATATCCAGCGAGCCGAGCCCTGCCACCAGGCCACCAGAACCCGAGCGCATCAACTCCTCGCTGGCCGCAACCTTGGCAAAGACATCGCCCTCATGGCTACCACCAAACCCTTCCGGGTAACCAATGCCGAGAATTCCGGCGCTGCCAGCCTTGAGGTAAAGCTCACGAGGAAACTCCTCGGCTTCTTCCCAATCATTGATGTGCGGCAGAATTTCCCGCTCGACAAAACGCCTGACCGAATCACGCACCAGCTGGTGGGAGTCATCAAAATATTCTTGGAAGGCCATGAGGTAATTCCACTGAGGTTTCAGGGAAATTACCAAGCGCTTGCTTGGTTTACAAGCAGTGGATTACGCCATGCATAAGGGCAATCGAGCCGCCGGTAAATCGCCAGCCTAGAGCAGGATGGGCCGCCGCCCGGCAATTGAGTGCGCCAAAGTACCGCCATCGACCAATTCAAGCTCACCGCCAAGCGGCATGCCATGGGCAATACGTGAAGCGACCAGACCTTTGCCCGCCAACAGTTGCGCGATGTAGTGCGCGGTGGCCTCCCCTTCAACCGTCGGGTTGGTTGCCAGGATCACCTCGCTGAAACTGCCGAGCGAGATCCGCGCGAGCAGTTCAGGAATACCGATCGCTTCCGGACCCAGACCGTCGAGTGGCGATAGATGCCCCTTGAGCACAAAGTAGCGCCCGCGAAACCCTGTGTGTTCAACCGCATACACATCCATCGGCCCTTCAACCACACACAGCAGGCTGTCATCACGGCGTGGATCGAGGCAGAGCTGGCACACCTCATCCTCGCTTAGGCTGCGGCACTGCTTGCAGTGTCCGACCCCCTCCATCGCCTGCGTCAGTGCCTGGGCCAACCGCAAGGCCCCCGAACGATCACGCTCAAGCATCTGCAGCGCCATCCGCTGAGCAGTCTTCTGGCCGACACCAGGAAGAATACGCAGTGAGTCAATCAGGTGACGAATCAGCGGGCTGAAGCTCATAGGGCAATACTCGACGACGAAAAGACTCAAGCGTTACAACTCAAAACCCTGCAGGCTGTTATTGCCTGACAGAGCAAACCCAGGCGAATATGGCCTGAGGGAACCCACATTCGCACGCGACGCACTCATATGCGCCGGCCGGGAGTTTTTAGAAAGGCATCTTGAAACCAGGAGGCAATTGCATACCGGCAGTCATACCGGACATCTTGTCCTGGCTGTTCTGCTCGACCTTGCGCACAGCATCGTTTACCGCCGCGGCGATCAGGTCTTCAAGGATTTCCTTGTCCTCCTGCATCAGGCTGTCATCCAGGCTGACGCGCTTGATGTCGTGACGACCGGTCATCACCACGCTGACCAGGCCAGCACCGGATTGGCCAGTCACCTCGGCGTTAGCCAACTCTTCCTGCATCTTCTGCATTTTTTCCTGCATTTGCTGAGCCTGCTTCATCAGGCCGGCCATGCCACCTTTCATCATGGTGTAAGTCCTCGGTAATTACGGGTTAACGGGAGTATCTAGGGGTTCAATGCTGTCCGCCCGAATAACGGCGGCGAACTGCTGAATCATTTGCTGGATCAAGGGGTCCTGATGAATCGAGGCTTCGGCATCACGCTGACGATTGGCGCGTTTGCGTGCAGCCGCCTGGGCAGGCGTTTCCTGCTCAGGCTTGTGTAATTCAATCGCCACCTTCAGCTCGCGCCCATGGAACTGATTAAGCGCGTCGTTAAGACGCCGTTGCTGAGTGGCGTTGAACAACGCCGATTGCGCAGGATCAAGGTGCAGCAACCAGTTATCGCCCTCAACAGAAATCAACGTGCAGTTGGCGCCGATACTGCCCGTCATCCCCGACAAGCCAAGTTTGGGGAATAACTCCAGCCAGTCAGCCGCAAGGCCTGTTGCCGGTTGCGCGGCCGGCTGCACCTCTGGCTCGACAGAAACACTGGGCTCTAGCGCATCGAAATCATAGTCAAGTGACTGCGCATCCACTTCAACATAATCGTAATCACCCAATGGCGGCTCGTCGTCATCGACACCCGTATCAGTGGACGGCGCTGCGGCCTCAAGCACTGTGGGCTGCGGTGTTGCGCTGATAGCGGGCGGGGTAATCGGGGCAACCGCCTCTACCGTCAACGCTTGCGGCGACTCTTGCCAAGGCAAGTCAACAACCGCTACAGGTGCCGGCTCTGCCTCGGCAGGCTCGGGCTGCGGCTCGGGTTCTGCCAACGCTTCAGGCTGCGTGAGTGCGGCAGGAGCTTGCGGCACAGCGACCGGCACAACAGGCGACTGCGATGCTGGAGCTGGAGCTGGAGCAACAGGATCGCTGACCGGTGCCACACTAGCAGCAGCGGCCACTGTGCTGGTCTCGGGATTAGCAGTGGCTTGGCTAATCCCCAGCGGCTTTAGCGCTACCCTGGGCGCATCGTGGGTATCCGCTGGACGGAATGCCAACATCCGCAGCAAGACCATTTCGAAACCGCTACGCGGGTCAGGCGATAACGGTAAGTCGCGCCGTCCAATTAAGCCCATCTGGTAATAGAACTGCACATCCTCACTGGGCAGAACCTGAGCCAGCTCGAGCACCCGCTCACGATCGCCTTGACCGTTATCCACGGCCTCAGGCAGCGCCTGAGCGATGGCCACCCGGTGCAGCACGTTGAGCATCTCGGACAGCACGCCGCTCCAGTCGGGCCCTTGCTCAGCCAGATGACGCACCGCTTCAATAAGGCCTCGCGCATCACCTTCCAGCAGTGCATGCAGCACCCCATAGACCTGACCATGATCAAGGGTGCCAAGCATGGCGCGCACATCGGCGGCCAGCACCTTGCCTTCACCGAAGGCGATTGCCTGATCGGTCAAGCTCATGGCATCACGCATCGAACCGTCCGCTGCACGGCCCAGCAACCAGAGCGCATCCGGTTCAAACGGAATCTGTTCGGCCGCCAATACATGACTGAGGTGATCGACTACCCGCTCAGGCGGCATGTTTTTCAGGGAAAACTGCAGGCAGCGCGACAACACCGTAACCGGCAGTTTTTGCGGATCAGTGGTGGCCAGGAGGAATTTGACGTGGGGCGGCGGCTCTTCCAGGGTCTTCAACAGCGCGTTGAAGGAGCTGGTGGAAAGCATGTGCACTTCGTCGATCAGGTAGACCTTGAAGCGGCCACGGCTTGGCGAATACTGCACGTTATCGAGCAGCTCGCGGGTGTCTTCCACTTTGGTGCGGCTGGCAGCATCGACCTCAATCAAGTCAATAAAGCGCCCTTCATCGATCTCTTTACAAATCGAGCAAACGCCGCAAGGCCTGGAGCTGATGCCGGTTTCGCAGTTCAGGCACTTGGCAATAATGCGTGCAATCGTTGTCTTGCCGACGCCACGGGTACCCGTAAACAAATAGGCATGATGCAAACGCTGGCTATCGAGCGCGTTGATCAGCGCTTTGAGCACATGCGTCTGGCCAACCATTTCGTTGAACGAGCGCGGACGCCACTTACGTGCAAGAACCTGATAACTCATCGAAACCCGTCACGAGAGGAAAGCAAAAGTGGGGCTAATCCTAACGGAGCATGGGGTAAATTGCATCTGATGCGCTGCGCGCCAATGGCCAGCAGACAGTGGCGGCTAAAAATACGCTGGCTAAAAAACAACCAAGGCGCTACTATCCACACCGTTCGTACCACGCTGTAAGTCAATCAGGCCTTTTGGCCCCCTCGCTGGTTTCCAGGTAAGAGCGCATCACCTCAAGGTAATGCCGCACAGCTCTGACCAAGACCCAACCTGCTGACTGATCTGGCCGTCCCGCGCAAGCGCTGACTCAAGCCCGCCTCCGACGTACCGACCCGCACCGGCACCCCATTGGGAACTTGTGCGCGCAGTCCAGCTCCTATCTGTACATGCAGCCGACACATCAGCGGCCGCCTGGAGCTCTATTTAGCGCAATGACGCGCCTATTGTTTTAGGAAACACCCAAAAAAATGAATACTCAACACCAAATTCAGGATGCTATTCGCACCCTATCCAGTGCATTTGCACCATTCGATTGCCGCATTCTGGCGGCCCGCAAAGGCAGCTTCAGCTTCACCATCGTCAATGATGCCGGCATCGCCCAGCACAGCCAGCGCCTATACCCTGGCCAATACAGCGGCGCGCACTTGCAACAGGTCATAGACCGCGCCAGGCAATCACTGACGGCCTAATTCACAAGTTCCGCGAACCAACGTGCAATGCTGAGGTCTGAAACTGTCAGACCTCAGGATGGAGTACCGTTATGGATAGCAACAATCGCGAACTCGTTGAACAGCTGTTTTCCCCGCTGCGTGCCACATTCAGCCCCCCGCGCCCCGATGGTGGAGTGGTTCTCTCACTGCTGGATGCGAGCGACGCCACCGCTTATAGCCGTGTGCTCAGCACAGACCAGCGCAGCGACCCACTGGCCTTCGCGCAAACCCTGGAAGAAATCCGTCTGGAACTTGCCATGCGCTCCGGCAGCATTCCTGCAGATATGCGTAAAGCGCTGAAGGAACAAGATTGCTGGGAACGCCGAGCAGCGATGTAGGGTAAATTCCGGGAAGCCAAATGCTCTGCAGCTCCCCATGGTGGGTTAGGTGATGCTCAACTATCGAGCCGTTTTACTCGGCCTGAATCTGGTGCCACTGACCCATCTGACTCGCCCCACCTAAGCGCTAACGGCAATAGCCACTCATGCGTCGCCCCCATGACAGATCGGCTTCAAACCCGAATTTATTGCTGCTGTGCTTGCAATACCGGCGCTACATCCACCTGCGCATGCATCTGCTCTGTTCCACCGCCACGGCGCATGCCGCGTACCGGGCAGGCATCGAGATAATCCAGGCCCACGGCCAACTTCAAATGCCGCTCCGGTTTGGCCAGGCAGTTGGTCACATCAAAGCTGTACCAGGCGTCGTCCAGCCAGGCTTCGGCCCAGGCGTGGCTGGCCAGGTGTTCTTCGCTGTCGGTAAACAGGTAACCCGACACATACCGCGCCGGGATGCCCAGGCTGCGTGCGCAAGCAAGGAAGGCATGGGCGTGATCCTGACAAACACCTTTACCGCCGGCAAAGGCTTCAGCCGCGCTGGTTTCCACGGCGGTGGTGCCGGGCTGGTAGCTGATATGCGCATTCAGGGCGTGCATCAGATCAATCAGACCGCTGCGGTTATGCCGGCACTTGCTCTGCTGTTTGGCGAACTCGCGCAGGGCTTCGTCGGCCTCGGTCAGGCGGGTAAAGCGCAGAAACGGCAGCGCCGACTGGCTTTCGTGTTCGGCCTCACGGGCCTCATCGATTTCCACCTGACCACGGGCACCGATGACGATGGATTCGTGGGGCTCGTCCAGGGTCAGCACGTGCAGGATATTGCCGTAGGGGTCGACCTGCGCACGTACCGGGCGCGGCAGGCTCAACTGCCAACTGAGCACCTGCTGACGCTCGCTGTCGTGCGGGGTCATGCGCAGGTACTGAATGCTGTTGCGCACCTGATCTTCATAGCGATAGGTGGTGTCGTGGCTGATGGACAGTCTCATGCGACCTCCAGGTAGGAGCTTTGGATGGCTTGGCCTAGCTGGCGCACCAGCAGGATGAAATCGGTGAGCCAGGCGTGCAGGCCCTCGTCGAGTACTTCTTCAATGCTGGTGTAGCGCAGCCGCGCCTCCAGTTCGGCGGCCAGACGCTGGGCCGGGCGGCCGTTGTCACCGGGCAGGCTGGCGAGCATCAGGCTGAGTTCGTCCATGCAGGCACGCAGCGAGCGCGGCACATCGGCGCGCAGCAGCAGCAACTCGGAAACCTTGCGCGTCCCGGGCGAGCCCCGGTAAATCTCGGCAAACGCCTCAAATGAGGACAACGCACGCAGCAGCGCGGTCCACTGATAGTAGCTACGGGCTGGGCGACCGTCGATTTCGTCGATGTCTTCGCCGAGCATTTCATAGCGCGCATCGAGCAGACGCAGGGTGTTGTCGGCCCGTTCGATAAAGGTGCCCAGGCGAATAAAGCGGTACGGGTCGCCGCGCATGATGGTGCCGAAAGTGGCACCACGGAACAGGTGCGAGCGCTCCTTGACCCACTCGCAGAAGCGACTGATGCCATAACGGCCGATGCCTTGCTCGGCGATGCCGCGAATCTCCAGCCAGGTGGCGTTGATGTTTTCCCACATGTCGGCGGTAATCCGCCCGCGCACCGCATGGGCGTTGCTGCGCGCGGCCTGCAGGCAGCAGTAGATGCTCGCCGGGTTGCTCGCATCCAACGCAAAGAAATTCAGCATGCGCTCGGCGTGCAACGGGCCGTGGCGTTCCAGGTAGTCATCCAGGGTGCCGGTAATCAGCAGCGGCAGGGCCAGCTCTTCCAGGCCATCGCCACGGCCGTCCTGCGGCATCAGCGACAGCGAGTAGCTGACTTCAAGCATGCGCGCGAGGTTTTCCGCGCGCTCCAGATAGCGCGACATCCAGTACAGATCAGAGGCAGTACGACTCAGCATGATGAATCCTCCACCACCCAGGTGTCTTTGGTGCCGCCCCCCTGGGACGAGTTGACCACCAGCGAGCCTTCGCGCAGGGCGACGCGGGTCAGGCCGCCGGGAACGATGCGGGTTTCCTTGCCAGACAGTACGAAGGGACGCAAATCGATATGGCGCGGCGCGATGCCCTGCTCAACAAAGGTCGGGCACGTCGACAGGCACAGGGTCGGTTGGGCGATATAGGCCTCGGGCCGGGCTATCAGCCGGGCGCGGAAATTCTCGATTTCCGCCTTGGTTGCAGCCGGGCCAACCAGCATGCCGTAGCCGCCTGAGCCTTGGGTTTCCTTGACCACCAGATCACCCAGATTAGCCAGCACATGGGACAGCTCAGCCGGCTTGCGGCACTGAAAGGTCGGCACGTTTTTCAGAATCGGTTCTTCGCTCAGGTAAAAGCGAATCATGTCGTCGACATAGGGGTAGATGGATTTGTCATCCGCCACCCCGGTGCCGATGGCGTTGGCCAGTACCACGTTGCCGCTGCGGTAGCAGGCCAGCAGGCCGGGCACGCCGAGCATGGAGTCCGGATTGAAGGCCAGCGGATCGAGGAAGGCATCGTCGAGGCGCCGATACACCACATCCACCTGCCTGGCACCGGAGGTGGTGCGCATAAACAGTTTGTCGTCACGCACAAACAGGTCCGCCCCCTCGACCAACTCCACGCCCATTTCGCGAGCGAGAAAGGCGTGCTCGAAATAGGCACTGTTGAAGCGCCCCGGGGTCAGTACCACCACATTGGGGTTATCCAGCGGGCTGGAGGCTTTCAGGGTGTCGAGCAGCAGGTTCGGGTAGTGGTCGATTGGCGCCACGCGCTGGGCGGCGAACAGCTCAGGGAACAAGCGCATCATCATCTTGCGGTCTTCGAGCATGTAGCTGACGCCGCTGGGGGTGCGCAGGTTGTCTTCGAGCACGTAGTAGCTGCCGTCGCCATCACGCACCAGGTCGACCCCGGCGATGTGCGCATACAGGCCACGGTGCAGGTTGAGGCCCTGCATGGCGATCTGATAGCCCTCGTTGGCCAGCACCTGCTCGGCGGGCACAATGCCGGCCTTGATAATGCGCTGGTCGTGATAGAGGTCGGCGAGAAACAGGTTCAGCGCCTGCACGCGCTGGATACAGCCACGTTCGACAACGCGCCACTCGCTGGCAGGAATGCTGCGCGGGACGATGTCGAAGGGAATCAGCCGCTCGGTGCCTTGATCATCGCCATACAGGGTGAAGGTAATCCCGGCACGGTGGAACAGCAGGTCAGCCTCACGGCGACGCTGCGCCAGCAGCTCCTGCGGGGTATCCGCCAACCAGCGGGCAAACGCTTGATAGTGCGGGCGAACCGCTCCACGCGCGTCATACATCTCGTCATAAAAGGTGCGGGCCATGCCGTACTCCTTGTCACCCGGACATGGAGACAGCTTTGCAAAGCCCGCGCCATCGACAACAGCGCTTATATTTCAATGAGTTAGATATTAACCCCAGGCAGTACGCACCAAGCCTGGGCACCTTACTGAACGGCCGGTCACGGCGCGCGCGCTTTTAAGGCACCCAGGCTGGGCACTGCGGTCATCGCTGCTCAGGCGCCCTCTCGCACCTGAAACACATTACCTTCCGGGTCATATCCGTCGCAGGCCCTGAAACCACGAGCTTCCCACTCCTTGCCTTGAGGGCCGACGCAGCCGCCCAAGTCTGCCGCACGCAGGCGTGCAGAGGCGATACTCGCCACCGGCAAGCAGGGCTTGATTGGGGTGTTTTCACGAATCTGTGGCGGTTCAGTTATCTGAATTTGCGCCGCAATTTTCGTCGGGATGCCATGAATGACCAGTTGAAACCCGGGCTGATCGAGAACGATATGGCCCTTGTCGGCGTGTGCAACGCTCATCTCTGCGACTTCTTGATAGAAGCGCGCCAACCTCGAGATGTCTTTGGCAAATACGACAATGCTGGGTTTCGGCTTGGGCTTCATCTCAAGGCCTTCCATGTGGTGAGTGAGGTGAGCGACTAACCAGGGTGCGGGCTGTCAGCCTGCATATCAGAGTCCAGCCAAGTACAGCCAGTGACGATAGAAACCCTCGGCGACGCGATTCAGTTCAGCAACCTTGGCTGGCAAGTCCTCAAGCATCTGCGCCCTGCTCTGCTGGCTGGGCTGGTTTTCATCCAGCAGGTGATGCCAATCGCCCAACCATTGACGCACCAGCGCCTCGTCCATTTCCGGATGGCCTTGCAAGGCAAGAATTTTGTCGCCCCAGGCAAACGCCTGATTGCGGCACCAGGGGCTGCTGAGCAAGGGCTGGGCACCCTCTGGAATAGCAAAGCTGTCGCCGTGCCACTGGAACACCGAACTCGACTCGGGCAGGTGCTCCAGCCACGGGCTGGGGGCCGCCTGGTCCAGTCGGATAAGTGGCTGCCAGCCGCTTTCGGTGTAGGGCATGCGCGTAACGTCCGCACCCAGGGCTTTGGCCAGCAACTGGCCGCCCAGGCAGTGACCGATCAGGGGAACATCGCGGCGAATCAGGTGCTGCAGCGCAGCAACTTCAGCCTGCAGCCAGGGCAGCGGGTCATTCACGCTCATCGGCCCGCCCATGATGGCCACGGCCTTGGGCCGATCCAGGTCAACGCCCTCAAGCTCGCCAAGGTCAACACGCAGTACGCGAAATGAGTGGCCAGCCTGTTCCAGCACCTTGGCCAAATGGGCCGGCGGGCAATAGTCAATGTGGGTAAAAATCAGAATATCGGTCATGAATACCTCCGCCGGTAGTCTGAAGCAAAGCGAAGGCCGGGGTCGAGGGTGATTGTCGCAGAAGAGAAACGGCAGGTGGGGCGAACACATCGGCCAGCCAGTGGCTGACCGATGTTCAGGCTCATCAGGGCTGCAGGTTTTTTACCTCCTGAGTGACGCCCCAACCATCCAACTTGCCGCCCAGCGGCGCCACGACAGACTCCAGATCATGCTCGAAGTCATCAATGCCGTGGTACGTCGCGAACATGACCTTACTGACTTGCAGGTGCCAGGCACCGTCATCACGTTCGGTCACCAGGGCGTGTAAAGATTCACCGCGAAATTTGCGGGTGGCCATGCGGGCCCGCTCCTCGTCCGGGAAAATGGCGTAGAACTCGATAGGGTGGAAGCTGGCAAAGTCAAAGCCGCCCTCCTTCATCCGCCGTAAAACCCCGTTACTGACATCATCGTGCAAGGCTGTGCTCATGAAGTGACCTCCTCAGGCGATGGATAATTTACAGGACGCTAAAGAACCAACTAGGTATCGATACCGCAGTGCTACGACCTGTTAAACGTTTGCCCATTGCTACCGCCAGAACCTCAGCGGTGTTGCGGCACCAGTTGCAGTGCCGCCCGAGAATCAAGCGATGTGCTGCTTGATATGTCATAAGCCAGACCTGAAACCAGGGCTGGTCAACGCAGGCTTGTTCAGAGCGAACAAGTCAGAAGCGTCAGTTGCAGACTAGTCCCATACAACAGTTTTTGCCCAGGGAAAGTTGTTAGATCCTGTATCGGGCCGGCTGCGCGTCGGCGATACGGCGTTATAAATGGCCAGGGAATTCCTCGCGGCTCAACCAAGCCATGATGCGCCGACTCAGCCAGACCGGCGTCAGCTGGCCAGACCAGTACAGCAGTTTGAATTGCCAGCTGATCGGCCGGTGTACCGCATGGCTGCGGGTTTGCGCCCAGGCGGCCTGGGCCACGGTTTCGGCCTCAAGATTGACGCCCAGACGGCGCAATACTGGGGCCTGGAAGCGCTGGTTGTTAAGCATCGGCGTGCTGACAAACGGCGGCATCAGGTCGCCAACGCGGATGCCATGCTTGGCCCACTCCAGATCCAGCGCCTCGCTCAGCCCGCGTACGGCGAACTTGGACGCCGAATAACTGGCCAGATGCGGCACGCCATACAGCCCCGAGGCCGAGCCCATATTGATCACCTGCGCTTGCGGCGTGACTTTCAGATACGGGAACGCCGCATGGGTCATATTCAACAGCCCCTGCACGTTGATCTGCAGGATGCGCGCATGCTCGGCCAGCTCAATGTCCTCAAAATGGCCACACTGGAGAATGCCGGCACTGTTGAACAACAGGCGCAACTGCCCACCATGCAGCGCGCAGAAATCCGCCAAGGCGACCTTGACCGCTGCCGGATCGGTGACATCCAGTGCGGCATGCCAGACGTTACCCAGCTCGCCTGCCAACTTGGCCAACGCCTGATGATTGATATCCAGCAAACCAACCTGCCAACCCTGCTGATGAAACAATCTGGCAGTGGCCGCACCGATCCCCGAGGCAGCGCCGGTAATCAGAATATTGTTCACTCAGCAGCCCCGCTCACGTAAAAAACTGATCACTTCGGCCAGGGCAAAATCAGCGGCCTTGAGCATGCCCGCGTGGGCCTGGAACACGTGCCATAGGTCCGGGTAGCGCTGCAGACGCACATCCACGCCGGCGGCTTTGGCCTTGTCGGCAAAGCGCAGGCTGTCATTACGCAGAATCTCGTCCTCGCCCACCTGAATCAGCAACGGGGCCAGCCCCTGTAACTCGGCAAACTGCGGTGACAGGCCAGGGTCGTCATGTGCCAATCCAGTCGGGCAATATAACGCCAGGGCCTGCTCCACCCACTTGGGATTGATCAGCGGATCACCCGCCGGCGGTTCGTGCAGTTGCGTGCCGGTGAAATCGGTCACCGGAGAAAAACACACCAGCGCGGCCGGTTGCGGCAAAGCCAAATCGCGCAAATGCAGACTGGTGATCAAACTCAGGTTGCCGCCGGCCGAATCACCGCCGATCACGATCTGCTCGGGCTTGTAGCCTAGCTTTATCAACTCCTGAAACGCTGCCAACGCATCTTCGCGGGCCGCCGGGTATTGATACTCGGGTGCCAGCCGGTAATCCAGCGCACACACGTCCATCTGCCCGCGCTTGGCCAGGTTGGAGCAGATCGCCCGGTGAGTATTCGCTCCACCGATCAGGTAAGCGCCGCCATGCAGGTACAGCAGCACCGTACCACGTGGACTTTGCGGGCGATGCCACTCACAGGGCCGCCCGCCCAGGGTGCCAGCACTGCGGGTGATACCGCGCGGCGTCGGGCTTGCAGCCGTCAGCAGACGCAGCACCGCACGCTGCCCGGCAATCGGCATGGGTGGACGCACCAGACCACGGAACAACAGACGCAAACTGGTACGCAAGACGCTGCGTAGAAACGCCTGATCGGCCGCTGGGGCGGTGAATTCAACGGGTGCATTCATAGTCATCGGGCTCCGGGGCGCGGGTCTGCTGGCGGTAGGTGAAGGTATAGCCCGGCCAGTTGTTGGTGCTTTTGCCTGAGGCGGTTTTGTACCAGCTTGAACAGCCTTGCTCCCATATCGTTCGATGTGAGCGGAGTTGAATCTGCTGGTTGTAGCGCTGCTGCACTGCAGCTTTTACGTCGACATAGCGGGCGCCTTGTTGGCGCAGCAAAGCGATGCAGCCGAGCACGTAACGGAACTGGCTTTCGAGCATATAGATGATCGAGCTGTGGCCCAGGTTGGTGTTGGGCCCGTAGAGGATAAACAGATTGGGGAAACCGCTGACGCTGATGCCTTTATACGCCTCGGCGCCGTCGCGCCAGGCCTGGTTCAACTCCAACCCATCGAGCCCGCGAATCTGCATGGGCGCGAGAAAATCCGTGGCGGCAAAACCGGTGCCGTAGATCAGCACATCGCAGGGGTGCTCACGACCATCGGCGGTAATGATTGCCGTCTCCGTCACTGCGCTGATCGCCTCGCTGACCACCGTCACATTGGGTTGCGCCAGGGCCGGAAAGTAATCATTACTGATCAGAATGCGCTTGCAGCCCATGGGGTAATCCGGCTGCAATTGGGCGCGCAGTTGCGGATCACTGATATGGCGTTTGAGGTGGCGTTCGAAGCTGGAACGCATCAGCTTCATCAGCCACGGCTGGCTGATAAACGCCAGGCCGCGCACCTCATGCTGGAGGTACTTGAGGCCACGATCAATACGCTGCAGCCAGGGCAGCCGACGCATCACGGCCAGCTCCCACGGCTGATAGGCGCGGTCTGGCTTGGCCAGTACATAGGCCGGCGAACGCTGGAACAGTTGCAGTTGCGCGACCTTGGGCTGGATCTGCGGCACGAACTGAATCGCCGACGCGCCCGTGCCGATCACCGCCACGCGCTTGCCGGTCAGGTCCAGATCATGCCGCCAGCGCGCCGAGTGGAACGCCTCACCCTGAAAACGAGCGAGACCAGGCAGCGCCGGGTAGGCCGGTTGATTGAGCTGACCGCAGGCGCTGATCAGCACCTCGGCGCAGAGCTCTTCACCCGTGTTCAGGGCCACCCGCCAGAGCGCGGTCGCAGCATCGAATGCGGCGGCCACCACCTCAGCATTACAGCGAATGCGCGGGCGCAGCTGATACTTGGCCACGCAATGCAGCATGTAGCCGTGAATTTCCGCCTGGGGGGCAAACTTGCGGCTCCAGTCGCTTTTCGGCTCGAAGGAAAACGAATACAGGTGCGACGGCACATCGCAGGCCGCTCCGGGGTAACTATTGTCACGCCAGGTGCCGCCGACCTCAGCGGCCTTCTCCAGGATCAGAAAATCCTCGATACCGGCCTGCTGCAACTGAATCGCCATGCCCAAGCCACCGAAGCCGCTTCCGATAATCAGCGCACGCAGCGGCGCCTGATTTTGGGAGTTGTTGTTCATTGTTGTATCCCCAACCGCAAACAGTGCGAATGAACGGATGCTACTTGCTCGGTGCCCCGCGGGTTATGACATAGTCGGCCAATTGATTGTGACTTTCGGACAGTCGCATGCCCAGCAATGCCGTTCACCTGCCCAGACGCAGCATCACCAGTGCGCAACTGCTGACCCAACTAGGCCTCGACCACGGCCTGAGTGTCGAACGCTGCCTGCGCGATACCGGGCTGAGCCCCCTGCAACTGGCCGAACTGCACAGTGAAATCGAGGGCAACCAGGAGCTGCAGCTGATCCGCAACCTGATCGAGGCGCTGCCTGAACAGGTCGATCTGGGCCTGCAAGCCGGCCTGCGCTATCAGCTGACCACCTACGGCATCTGGGGCTATGCCCTGCTCAGCAGTCAGACCTTTCGCCAGGCCGCCGAGCTGGGTTTGCGCTACCTGGACCTGACCTTTGCCTTTAATCACGTCACCTTGCGCGAAGATGCCAACCAGGCCCACCTTGAGCTTGATGGCAGCCATTTGCCGGCCCAGGTGCGCGATTTTCTCCTGCTGCGCGACGCGGTCGCGGTGATGGTCATTCAGCGCGAACTGACTGGCGGCAAAATCCCGCTGAGCCAGGTACAACTGAGCATGCACACACCGCCCGACACTGGCCGTTTTATCGAGCAATTCGGGCTGTTGCCTGAGTTTGCCAGCGCCCAGAACCGCATCAGTTTTCCCCGTCACTTTCTCGACCTGCCCCTGCCCCGCGCCAACCCGCACAGCGCACAACTCTGCGAATTGCAGTGCCAGACCCTACTGGCCAAGCGGCAAGTGCGCAGCGGCCTGGCAGGACAGATTCGTGATCGCCTGCTGAGCACTCCCGGACGGCTGGCGGACATGGAAGTGATCGCCAGCGAGCTGAATATCAGCAGCCGCACCCTGCGCCGCCGCCTGGAAGACCAGGGCAGCAGCTTTCGCCAGTTGCAGGAAGAAGTACGTCAGGCCCTGGCCGAAGAACTGTTGGCCATTGCCAGCCTGAGCCAGGAGGAAATTGCCGAGCGCCTGGGCTACAGCGAGGTGTCGAACTTTCTGCATGCCTTCAAGCGCTGGAAAGGCCTCACACCTGGGCAATACCGCCAGATGCTGGGCTGAACAGCGCGACTGACAAGTCGTCGGGACGCCGGCCCGATCAGTGGCACTTGGCAATTTCATCCGCCAAATTGGCACTTTCCACCCTCAAGCCGGCGAGCCTTTGCGCCGATACTGCTGAACAACCTACTGACTGGAGTTTTCATGCGACAGGGTTTCCTTGGGCAGTTCCTGCCACATGATTTGTCCGACCAAGCGAGCACGCTGCTGGCCCGCACTCTGGCGTTCAGCGGTTTGTGCAGCGTGGTTATCGGCCTGTACAGCTGTATCAAATGGGGCCGCCTGGGCAACGATGCGCTGATGTATGGCTCGTTGCTGCTGGTACTGGGCATGCCGTTGATGCTGCTGGTGCTGCGCAGCGCCGTGTTGCCACTGGCGGTCGCCGCGAATATGGCGCTGGCCTGCATGGCCAGCTATTCGATGCTGCTGATCTACCAGTTGGGCGGCCTGCACTCGGCACACATCTATTGGCCGGCGGTGATTATCGTCTTCGCCTACCTGCTGGCGGGCACTCGCAGCGCCATGGCCTGGAGCCTGGTACAGCTGTTGTTCGTATTCTGGCTGATTCATCTGGAGCGCAGCGGGGCCAGCCTGCCGGTATTCGAGCTGAGCCCGCGCGATGCCGCAGTGAACACCTACTCCGGCTTTATCCTGCCGGTACTGACCGTGTGGCTGGCGCAATGGTACAGCGCGCAGCTGCGCAACCAGGCGCTGGCCGATGCCGAGCTGGCGCTCAGCGAGTCCCACGAGTTTGGTCAACGCGCCGCACGCAATCAGGCGCAGCTCGGCGGCATTGTCGATGAAGTGCGCAACAGCGCCGGTGACCTGTTGCAGATGGCCGCTCAGTTACAGCAGACCCTCGGCGGCATACGCCAGCGCTGCCAGAGCATTGACACCGATGTGCAGCAGCAGGCCGAAGCCATGCACCAGCTCGACCTGGCCCTGCACGAGGTACTGGACAGCCTCGCCTCCAGCACTGGCCATATGCAACAGCTCAGCCAGGACACCCAGCACAGCAGCAGCCAGGTAAATAGCTGTGCGCTGCAAATGGAGGACGCCCAGGCCAGCATGCAAGCGATTCAGCAGAGTAATCAGCGCATTGCCGAATCCATGCAGATGATCAGCGCGATTGCGCAACAGACCAACCTGCTGGCGCTGAATGCGGCCATTGAGGCGGCCCGCGCCGGTGACCATGGCCGGGGCTTTGCCGTGGTCGCAGACGAGGTGCGCAACCTGTCAAAACGCAGTAACGAAACGGCCGACACCGTGCAGAACGTACTGGGACAGTCGCAACAGATCATCGACACCGGGGCCATTCAGGTCAGCGATGTCAGCAATGCACTGAGCAGCAACGCCGGGCTGACCGACAGCCTCTCGCAGTCCATCCTGCAACACAGTCAGGCCCTCACCCGCGCCCACCAGCAACTGATGCATGTGCGCGACAACAGCGCCGCGCAGCGTGACGCCAGTCAGCGCCAGCGCGCCGCCAGTGCCGACTTGCTGCAGTCCCAGGAGTCTCTGGTGCAACTGGGCCAGCAGCTGGAGCAGTTGTCACATCAGTTGCATCAACGGGTCACCAGCGGCTAAACACGCGCGCCCCTCTCCCGGTCAGAGAGGGGCCAAACACCTTTCACCTGCGTTACTCGCCCCAGTTTGAAAGTCAGTTCTGCGCTGACAGCTTGCCGAGCTGCGGTTATTGTTCGGTCATGAGCCAATCGCCCAACACCCTGCTTCTGAACTATCAGCCGCCCTGGCAGTGGCAACAGTTCCACACGCACTTTGCCCTGCGCGCCCTGACCGGGGTGGAAAACCTGCAGCCGCACAGCTACGCACGTAGCGTGCAGCTCGACGGCCAATGCGGCTGGTTCCGTGTTCAGCCGCTGGCGGATCAGCACGCATTACAGCTGCATTACAGCCACTCGCTACACCCCTGCCTGCCGGCGCTCACCGCACGGGTGCGCAAGATGTTTGACCTGGACTGCCAGCCACAGCAGATCAGCACGCATTTTGCCGCCGACGCGCAGCTTGGGCCGCTGGTGGCGCGCAATCCCGGCCTGCGCCTGCCGACGGCCTTCGACCCTTTCGAGCAAGCCGTACGCGCAATAGTTGGCCAACAGGTCGCCGTGAAGGCGGCGGTGACCATCACCGGGCGTCTGGTAACCCGCCTAGGCGAGCCGTTGCAGTTTGCTGGCGCCCCTGAGATTCAGCGGCTGTTCCCCACGCCCGCAGCCATTGCCGCAGCCAATCTGGCGGGCATCGGCATGCCCGGCAAGCGCGTGCAAACCCTGCAGCACTTCGCCGCGCAGGTAGCCAGCGGCGATCTGCACCTGAGTTTACAGGACGGTTACACGGCCTTTGTCGAGCAGCTGTGCGGCCTGCCTGGCATCGGCCCATGGACCGCGGAATATATTGCCCTGCGCGCCTTTGGCGAGGTCGATGCCTTTCCCGCCAGCGACCTGGGCTTGCTCAAGGCACCGCTGTGGGGGCCAGAAGGTATCGATGCCAAACAGCTCAAGGCCCGCGCCGAAGCCTGGCGCCCCTGGCGTGCCTATGCCGCCGCGCACCTGTGGCACAACTATTCGGAGGGCTGATTGCGCATGTTCTACCGTTACCACGACAGCCCAATAGGCCGCCTGCTCTTGGTCGCAGACGAAACCGGCTTACAGCAACTGCTGATGGATATAGACGGCAAGCCCTGGCGTATCGGCGAGCACTGGCGCACTGCCGCAGGCGAGCTGGATGAGGTGTGTCGGCAACTGGATGAGTACTTTGCCGGTCGGCGGCAACGCTTCGAGTTAGCCCTGGCGCCGCAAGGCACGGCGTTTCAGCAGGCCGTGTGGCAGGCACTGCAAAGCATCCCGTTTGGTCAAACCAGCAGCTACAGCGCCCTCGCCGCCGAGATCGCCCGCCCCAGGGCAGTGCGCGCAGTGGGCACCGCCAATGGCGCCAACCCGATTGCGCTGATCATTCCCTGCCACCGGGTAATCGGCCGCGACGGCAGCCTGACGGGCTACGCCGGGGGCCTGCCGCGCAAGGCGCTGCTGCTCAAACTGGAAGGGGCACAACTGCCCGAGCAGGTATTGCTCGGCTTTTGAATCCACTCAGGGCTGGCAGACGGTTAGAGCTTGACCGTTCCGCGTGGCCCCATCAACGCCCAGATAATCAGGCCGATCACAGGCAGCAGCACGATCAAGAGTATCCACAACACTTTGACCCCGGTTTCGGCATTGCTCTTGATGACACTGAGCACTGCCCAGATATCCAGCGCCAGAATCACCAGACCTAACAGACCGTTGAACATGGATCCCATAATGTACTGCTCCTAAGCGAAGGTTTCGCCTAGGTAGGATAGACGCTAGCGGCAAGAGTTCAGCCGAGCGGATCGATCAACAGTCATCCAGGCCGGCAAAGCCCATCGCGAAATCGCCCTCAAGCGCCGCAAAATCTGGCACCTGCGCGCTATCAAACCCACGCACCATGACCACCCGTGGACGCTCGCCACCATCGAACCAATGCACGGCGCCGGCAGGCAGCAGCAACAGGTCACCCTTCACGCATTCCAGGCTGTAAACATACTCGCCGATGTGCAGCGCCAACTGAGCGCGACCCGCCAGGCAATAGTAAAAATGGGCCGGTTTACAGGTTTGCGCTTGACGCCGCACAGGCTCCGCGACACCACGCTCATCACAGAGGTTGAGCAGGTCGAAGCTGGCATAGGCGTACTCGCTCAATAGCTGATCGATTTGCCCGCGACTGGCCGCCAGTATCTCGGCGCTGTCAGTTCCGGCAGTCACCGGCACTTGCAGTGGCACCTGAGCGAACCGCACACCAACAGCGGCCAGGGTGCTGACAATATCTTCGGCATGACCGAGCACCTTGTTCGGATGTTCGGGCAAGGACTGCGGGTAAACGGTCAGGCTGCTCATGTCAGGACTCTTCGGTAAATAGTTTCAATTAATGCGGCAATCTCACACGGCTCATGGCCGCTCATCGCGCATGTAGGTGGCCGTAATCAGCGCCGCGGCCAGGGCCGTCAGGCTGGCAATGGCAAAGGTCCAGGCCGCGCCCAGGCTGTGCCAACTGTAACCGGAATACAACGCCCCCAAAGCCCCACCCACACCCGCTAACGCGGCATACAGAGCCTGGCCCTGGCCCTGCTGACGATCGGCAAAGCTGCGCTGAACAAAATGCATGGCCGCCGCATGAAAGGCGCCAAAGGTCGCGGCATGCATCAACTGGGCAACCAGCAGCACCGGTAGATAGCCGGCCAGATTACCCAGCAACAGCCAACGCACGGCGGTAATCAAAAAACTCGCCAACAACACGCTACGCAACGAATAGCGCGCCAGCAACCGAACCATAAACATAAACAGCACAATCTCGGCCAGCACGCCCAAGGCCCACAGCTGGCCGATCACCCCGCGCGAATAGCCCAGCGCTTCCAGATGAAGACTGAGAAAGGTGTAGTACGGCCCATTGCTCAGCTGCATCAGCGCGACGCTAAGGTAAAAGGCGAGAATTCCCGGTCGCCACAGCTGACGAAGAAAGCCACCTTGCTCCGGGGTATTGGGGCGCATCTGCGGCTGGGCATTGGGCACCCACCAACTGCTGAGGACGATACCGCCCATGATCAGAATCAGCGCCCAGGGGTAGGCATCCAGGCTGAGCCACTCAAACAGCTTGCCCAGCCCCACTACTGCAACAATAAAACCTATGCTGCCCCACAGACGAATCTGGCTATAACGCGCGGCCTGCTCCTTGAGATGGGCAAAGGTGATCACCTCAAACTGCGGCAACACCGCATGCCAGAAGAACGCATGCAGCGCCATGATCAACGCCAGCCAGGCGTAGCTCTGGCTGATAAAGATGCCGGCAAAACACAACAACGTGCAGAAGGCCCCGAAGCGCACGATGGCCAGTCGCCGGCCGCTGTAATCCCCCAGCCAGCCCCAGATATTCGGTGCAATGCAGCGCATCAGCATGGGAATGGCGATCAATTCACCAATCCGCGCAGCGGAAAACCCCAGGTGGTCGAAATACAGCGCGAGAAACGGCGCCGTTGCGCCGAGCAGCGCGAAATAGAAGAAGTAGAAACCGGACAGGCGCCAGTACGGCAATCCCGGGCTCATGGCTTGGCCGTAGCCGGGGCCCGGCATAGCGGTACCCAGGGAGCGCCTTGTTGGGTATCGCTGCGTTCAACCCAACCTGCGCTGGCCCTCACAGCTGTGGCAGCACCGGCGTGCTGACCCGCACCTCGGCATTCTGCGCGCGGTGACGCAGCAGATGGTCCATCAGCACAATGGCCATCATCGCTTCGGCAATCGGCGTGGCGCGGATGCCCACGCAGGGGTCATGACGGCCCTTGGTGATGATATCCACCGGGTTGCCGTGAATATCGATCGAACGCCCCGGCGTGGTGATGCTTGAGGTCGGCTTGAGGGCCAGGTGCGCGACAATCGGCTGACCACTGGAGAGCCCACCGAGAATGCCGCCGGCATTGTTCGAGAGGAAACCTTCAGGGGTCATCTCGTCACGGTGTTCAGTGCCACGCTGCGCAACGCTGTCGAAGCCGGCGCCAATTTCCACGCCCTTGACCGCGTTGATGCTCATCAGCGCGTGGGCCAGTTCGGCATCCAGTCGGTCAAAAATCGGCTCGCCCAAACCGGGCATCACACCTTCAGCGACCACGGTGATCTTCGCCCCAACCGAATCCTGATCGCGGCGCAGTTGATCCATATAGGCTTCCAGCTCCGGCACCTTGTCCGGGTCGGGGCTGAAGAAGGCGTTCTGCTCGACCGACTCCCAGCTCTTGAACGGGATTTCAATCGGCCCGAGCTGACTCATGTAGCCGCGAATCACGATGCCCTGGGTGGCCAGATACTTCTTGGCAATGGCGCCGGCGGCCACGCGCATGGCGGTTTCGCGCGCCGAGCTGCGGCCACCCCCACGGTAATCACGGATGCCGTACTTGTGGTGGTAGGTGTAATCGGCGTGGGCCGGGCGGAAGGAATCCTTGATCGCCGAGTAGTCCTTGGACTTCTGGTCGGTATTGCGGATCAGCAGGCCAATCGAACAACCGGTAGTCTTGCCTTCGAAGATGCCGGCGAGGATTTCCACCTCGTCGTCTTCCTGACGCTGCGTGGTGTGGCGGCTGGTGCCTGGCTTGCGCCGATCGAGGTCGCGCTGCAGGTCTTGCAGGCTAATCTCCAGCCCCGGCGGGCAGCCATCGACAATGGCGACCAACGCCGGGCCATGGCTTTCGCCAGCGGTGGTGACAGTGAACAGCTTGCCGTAGGTATTGCCGGACATGTGCAAAACGCTCCGCGAAAATCAGCGCAGGGCCACGCCAGCTGGCATAGAGCCCTATTTGGATAAAGGCGGCGAGTATACCCGTGGCGTTCGTACAGATCATCCTCGAACCTTCGCGGCGGTTAAACGTCCAATTGGCTCACCCCAGGCAGTGCCTATTTATGACCCGAGTTCTTCTGTTGCCCCTCCTCCTATGCAGCGCCCTGTTGAATGCCGCGCCCCAGAGCAGCGCACACAGCAGCGTGCAGCAACACGTACGCCTGCACACCGCCCAGGGCACGCTACACGGCACCCTGCTCAAGCCCAGCGGCACCCAGCCGGTTAGCGTCGCCCTGCTGATTGCCGGTTCCGGCCCCACCGACCGCGACGGCAACAACCCCGAGGGCGGACAGAATGACAGCCTCAAGCGCCTGGCCCAGAGCCTGGCCAAACACGGCATCGCCAGCCTGCGCTACGACAAACGCGGAGTGGCCGCCAGCCGTGCGGCCACCCCCAATGAGCGCGACCTCAGCGTCGACCGCTATGTCAGCGATGCGGTGGCCTGGGCGCACCTGCTTAAAGCGAACCCTGCGTTTGACCGGCTGATCCTGATCGGCCACAGCGAAGGCGCACTGATTGCCAGCCTGGCCGCCGAACAGGCCCAGGCCGATGCCCTGGTGGCGATTGCCGGCAGCTCGCGACCAATTGATCAACTGTTGCGCGAACAACTCGCGCCCCGCCTGCCGCCGAACCTGCTTGAACAGAGCAACCAGTTGCTCGACCGTTTACTGGCCGGGCAACTCACCCCGCAGGTACCCCAGCAGTTGCAGGTGCTGTTTCGTCCCAGCGTGCAGCCCTACCTGATCTCACTGCTGCGGCAGAATCCAGGTCAGGCCTTTGCCCGCCTGCAGATCCCGACGTTGATCGTACAAGGCAGCCACGACATTCAGGTCAGCGTCGCCGATGCTCAAGCACTGCAGGCAGCCAAACCAGATGCCGAGCTGCTGATTATTCCCGGCATGAACCATCTGCTGCGCATCAGCGCACTGGATTTGCCGGCGCAACTGGCCAGCTACAACAACCCTCACTTACCCTTGGCACAAGGGCTGAGCGAACAGATCGTCCAGTTCATTCGACGCAGCGGCAAAAAGCCAGCCTCCAGTTAGCCGAACGACGGCCGATAAGCGCAGTGACCAGGCGTCGTTTCTATTGGCGACGCGCGCAGGATTCCCGTTTATGACTGACAACCCAGAGCCACAAACCGATACCGACGCCGCCCCTGCGGCAGTTGTCGAGCACGCCCACCCCTGGGCCGAGCTTGCCCCCGAGCACTTTAGCCTGCTGCGCCTGGCCGCCCTGCCCACCGACCGTCACACCGGGGCACGGCCATTGCGCTTTATCCAGTTCGGACGCGTCGAACGCCGGAGCAAACAACACAGCCTGTTACGCCTGACGCTGCAGCTCCCTGGGCAACGCGTGCGCAAAGAGCAGAACCTGCTTGAGGTCTGGGCCAATCACGAACAACGCATGCTGAGCTTCGGCCCCGAGACGGGGCTGCTGGTACAACCGGAAAACCGTGGCCTGGGGCGCTTTCTGTTGGCCCAAGGGATTGCCTGGGCACGCCAGCACTTCGCCCACTACCAGGTGGAAAGTCTCCCGCTCGCGAGCAAGGACGCCTTCAGCGAAGAAGCACGCGCCCGCCGTGACCACTGCCTACAGGCCCAGGGCTTTGTGCTCGAATACCTCGACCCACTCAAGATCAAGGCGCAATGCACCGCGCCACGTGTCAGCTCACTGCATGGCGACTGGCATACGGAAAAGGTTCAGATCATCGAATTGCTGGATGCCGCCAGCATGCTGCAGCAAGCCGACCAGAACCTGCGCGAGCAGGATGTAAAGCTGCGCAAGCTGCAGGAACAGATTGAATACTTCAAGCGTGAAGACGGCGGCCTGCGCTTCACCATCGCTTGCCTGGTCGCCTTGTGTGTATTTCAGGCGGGATTGCTGATCTGGATTGCCACGCGCTAGCAGGCCGCTGCAACTGAGCGGTTAAGCAGTGGCACTGGCCTGGCGGTATTGTCCCGGAGCCACCCCGTAGGCTTGCTTGAACTGACGACTGAGGTGGCTTTGGTCGGCAAAACCCAGCTGCATGGCCACACTCAGCGGCGCGCAACCGCTTCTTAGCAACGCCCGCGCGCGCTCAAGGCGCCGCTGCATCAACCAACTGTGTGGCGGCAAACCGGTAGCGCGACGAAATACCCGAGCGAAATGGAACGGCGATAAGCCCACCACCCCAGCCAACTGTTCCAGTGATGGAGGTGCGGCCAGTTGACTGACGAGTAACTCTTTGGCCAACGCCACAGCTTGCGGTTCATGACCAGGGGTAAGCCCCACAGGAATGCGTCCATGACGTTGAAATAACAGCAGGATCGCTTCGCGCCAGGCGCTCTGCTGCTGCAAAGCGCTGGCTGGACTTTCCAATAGACGATGCAAGTTGGCAAACGTCTTTCCCAGCAACGCATCGTGTAACACGCTGCCGGCAAAGCTGGGTAGCCCGCCCCGCCCTAACTCCAACTCAGCCAGCACCTCGTAAACCTGCCCAACCTCAGGGTAGAACGCACGGTATTGCCAACCCTGATCATGGGCCTTTGAGCAGGAGTGCAGCTCATCCGGGTTGATCAGAATCATGCTGCCGGCCGGGGCCAGGTGCTCGCTACCACGATGCTGAAAGCGGTGGGCACCCTGCTCAATTACGGCAAAAACAAAACCTTCATGTACATGGGGAGAAAAGCGCTGTTCGATATAGTGCGCGTGCAACAACTCAACGCCGTTCAACTCGCGTGACTGCCAGAAGCGTGCCTGTTCGATGCCCACCTGCGCCATATTTCAACCGCTAAAACGCGCCTCCAGCTGCAGTTTGACCTGCGGCCAATCATGGTCGGTGATGCTGTACAGCACGCTATCATCCAGCCTGCCATCGGCCAGGCGACGATGATTGCGCAACAGCCCTTCGCGCAACGCCCCAAGCTTTTCGATGGCGCGTTGCGAGCGCAGATTACTGGCTGCGGTTTTCAACTGCACACGAACCATGCCCCAGTTATCGAAGGCATGTTTGAGCATCAGGTATTTGACTGTGCTGTTGAGGCCGCTGCCGTGTTGGCTGCGGTCCAGCCAGGTCCAACCGATTTCGACTGCCGGCAGGCTGCTGACAAAGTCGCCAAAGCGAGTGGTACCGACCAGCTGATCATCCAGACGAATGACAAAGGGCAAGGCGCGCCCTTCACGCTGCTCCAGCAAGCCCTGCCGGTACCAGTCCAGGCGCAGGGCACCATTCATATACACCAGCTCCGCACGGTTGGCTTCGGCCAGACTGACCAGTGCAGGAATGTCGGCATCGGCCATGGGCTCAATACGCAACGCGCCACGCTGCAGGATTATCAATTGCGGCTTGAACATAGGGTCCCTCCTCGGACAGAGTCGCAGGGCCGACACGCTAGCAGCGCCAGACAGCGTGCACAATCCACAACAGTCACAATCCCTGCACCTGTGCGACCTTGGTCGCACCTGACGGGCAGAGACTTTGCTGCGAAACTGCGCGCATCCTCTACCGTCGATGCGGATGCGGTAGGCTCTGGGCAGCCGCTGCATGGCCACCACACCTCGGCAGCCTCTACCAGTTTGTTTTCGGAGTATGCATGACCCTGTCTAGCGGGCTGATTGCCGCGGTTACGCTGATTTACATGGCCATTCTGTTCGCCATCGCCTTCTATGGTGATCGCCGTGCCACGCCCATGCCACCGCGCATCCGTGCCTGGGTCTACAGCCTGTCACTGGCGGTGTACTGCACCAGCTGGACCTTCTTTGGCGCCGTGGGCCAGGCCGCCGAACAGCTGTGGTCATTTCTGCCGATTTACCTGGGACCGATCATCATCCTGGTCTTCGCCCCCTGGGTGCTGCAGAAGATGGTGATGATCAGCAAACAGGAAAACATCACCTCGATTGCCGACTTTATCGCCGCCCGCTATGGCAAGTCACAAGCCCTGGCAGTAGTAGTAGCGCTGGTTTGCCTGGTGGGCGTGCTGCCCTATATCGCCCTGCAACTCAAAGGCATCGTGCTCGGCGTCAACCTGCTCAACGGCGCGGGGGCCGGGGCCAACGGCACTGGCGCCCAGGACACCGCATTGGTCGTCTCGTTGGTACTGGCGCTGTTCACAATATTGTTCGGCACCCGCAATCTGGATGTCACCGAACACCACCGCGGCATGGTTCTGGCGGTGGCCTTTGAGTCACTGGTCAAGCTGCTGGCCTTCCTCGCCGTTGGTGCCTTTGTCACCTATGGCCTGTACAACGGTTTTGATGACCTGCTCAGCCAGGCCAAAGTCAGCCCCGAGCTTGAGCACTTCTGGGCAGAAACCGTGAACTGGCCGGCGATGATGATGCAAACCGGCCTGGCGATGATCGCCATCATCTGCCTGCCGCGGCAGTTTCACGTGACAGTGGTGGAGAATATCGAGCCCAAGGACCTGCGCCTGGCGCGCTGGGTGTTCCCAGCTTATCTGGTACTTGCCGCATTGTTCGTGGTGCCCATCGCCCTCGCCGGGCAGATGCTGCTACCCGCTGGCATTTCACCTGACTCCTTTGTCATCAGCCTGCCTCTGGCCGAAGCGCACCCGGCCCTGGCCATGCTGGCCTTTATCGGCGGCGCGTCGGCCGCCACCGGCATGGTGATCGTGGCGTCGGTGGCGCTGTCGACCATGATCTCCAACGACATGCTGCTGCCCTGGCTATTGCGCCGGCAGAACACCGAGCGGCCCTTTGAAGCCTTTCGCCACTGGATGCTCACCGCTCGCCGGGTCAGCATCGTAGTGATTCTGCTGCTGGCGTATGTGTGTTATCGCCTGCTCGGTTCCAATGCCAGCCTGGCCACCATCGGCCAGGTTTCATTCGCCGCCATCGGCCAGCTGGCACCGGCCATGTTTGGTGCCCTGGTGTGGAAGCAGGCCAACCGCCAAGGCGTATTTGCCGGGCTGTTCATCGGTGCACTGATCTGGTTCTACACCCTGGTCATGCCGCTGATGGTGCGCAGCCTGGGTTGGCCACTGGAGGCCCTGCCTGGCATACAAGCGCTGCTCTATGCCCCGATTGGCATTCATGTCGATCCATTGACCCGTGGTGTAGTGCTGTCCCTGGCCGGTAACTTCCTGCTGTTTGCCTGGGTCTCGTACTACTCCCGAGCGCGGGTCGCCGAACACTGGCAAGCCGGGCGTTTTATTGGCCATGACCTTGATTCCAAACCCAGCAGCCGGGGCATGCTGGCGGTACAGGTGGGTGACTTGCTGCTGCTGGCCAACCGTTTTGTCGGTGAAGATCGCGCGCGGCAAAGCTTTATGCGTTTTGCCTACCGCCAGGGTAAAGGCTTCGACCCCAACCAGACCGCCAACAGCGACTGGATCGCCCACACCGAACGCCTGCTCGCCGGTGTGCTCGGTGCCTCCAGCACCCGTGCGGTGGTCAAGGCGGCCATCGAAGGCCGGGACATGCAGGTCGAGGATGTGGTGCGCATCGTCGACGAAGCCTCCGAGGTGCTGCAGTTCAACCGGGCCCTGCTCCAAGGCGCGATCGAAAACATCACCCAGGGCATCAGCGTGGTGGACCAATCGCTGCGGCTGGTGGCCTGGAACCAGCGTTATATCGAGCTGTTCAACTACCCGGAAGGCCAGGTCTACGTTGGCCGCCCGGTGGCCGAACTGATCCGCTTCAACGCTGAACGCGGCTTGCTCGGTGGCGGCGACATCGAAGAGCACGTGCGCAAGCGCCTGTACTGGATGCGTCAGGGCACCGCGCACACCTCCGAGCGCTTGTTCCCCAACGGCCGGGTCATCGAGTTGATCGGCAACCCAATGCCCGGCGGCGGTTTCGTCATGAGCTTCACCGACATCACCGAGTTCCGCGAGGCCGAACGCGCGCTCAAGGAAGCCAACGAAGGCCTGGAACTCCGGGTCAGCGCCCGTACCCAGGAACTGTCCCAGCTCAATCAGGCGCTAACCGAAGCCAAGGGGGTGGCCGAAGCTGCCAACCAGTCAAAAACCCGCTTCCTCGCAGCGGTCAGCCATGACCTGATGCAACCGTTAAACGCCGCCCGCCTGTTCTCCGCTGCCCTCTCGCATCAGGATGAGGCCTTGCCTACAGACGCCCGTGAACTGGTGCGCCACCTGGACAGCTCGCTGCGCTCTGCCGAAGACCTGATCAGCGACCTGCTGGATATCTCGCGCCTGGAGAACGGGCGCATCAGTCCGGATCGTCACGCCTTTGTCCTGAACAACCTGTTCGACACCCTGGGCGCCGAATTCAAGGTCATGGCCGCCGAACACCACGTGGATTTTCGTTTGCGCGGTAGCCAGTTGCGCGTGGACAGCGATATCAAGCTGCTGCGCCGCATCCTGCAGAACTTCCTGACCAATGCCTTCCGCTACGCCAAGGGTCGTGTACTGCTCGGTGTTCGCCGCCAGGGTCAGCACCTGCGTCTGGAAGTCTGGGATCGCGGTCCCGGCATACCGGACGACAAGCGCAAGGTGATATTCGAGGAATTCAAACGCCTGGACAGCCACCAGACCCGTGCGGAAAAAGGCCTCGGCCTGGGCCTGGCGATTGCCGACGGCCTCTGTCGGGTACTCGAACATAAGCTGCAAGTGCACTCCTGGCCGGGCAAGGGCAGTGTCTTCAGCGTTACCGTGCCCCTGGCGCGGCCGACCGAAACCAGTGCACCAGCCATCCAGGTAGAACCCCAGGGCCAAGCACTGGCGGGCATTCATGTGCTCTGCGTAGACAACGAAGACAGCATCCTGGTCGGCATGCACAGCCTGCTGTCGCGCTGGGGTTGCCAGGTGTGGACGGCACGCAATCGCCTGGAGTGCGAACACCTGCTGAGTGAGGATGTGCAGCCGCAATTGGCGCTGGTCGACTATCACCTTGATGATGGCGAAACCGGTACCGAGTTGATGGCCTGGTTGCGCACCCGTTTAGGTGCGCCGCTACCGGGTGTCGTGATCAGCGCCGATGGCCGCCCCGAGCTGATCGCTCAGGTGCATGCCGCCGGCCTCGATTACCTGCCAAAACCGGTCAAGCCGGCAGCATTGCGCGCCCTGCTCAGCCGTCACCTGAACTTGCGGTGATCAGCCCAGCACACGCTGGCGGAATAACGCCTGATGCTCGCGGCACTGCGCGGCCGCCAGCAGGAATACACCGTGACCGCCGCGTTCGAACTCCAGCCAGGTGAAGTCGACTTCCGGGTACAGCGCCTCGACGTGTACCTGGCTATTGCCGACTTCAACAATCAACACGCCTTTCTCCGTCAGGTGATCGGCCGCCTCGGCGAGCATGCGCCGCACCAGATCCAGACCATCCTCACCACAGGCCAGGCCCAGCTCAGGCTCGTGCTGGTATTCGGCCGGCATATCGGCGAAATCCTCGGCGTCCACATAAGGCGGGTTCGACACAATCAGGTCGAAGCGCTGCCCGGGTAACCCGGCAAAGCCATCGCCTTGCACGGTGTACACACGCTCATCCAGCTCATGGCGCTCGATATTCTGGTTGGCCACTTCCAGCGCCTCAAACGACAAGTCGCCGAGAACCACTTCGGCGTCTGGAAACTCATAGGCGCAGGCAATACCGATACAGCCCGAACCAGTGCACAGGTCGAGAATCCGCGCGGGCTCACCCGGCAGCCAGGGCTCGAAACGCTGCTCGATCAGCTCACTAATCGGCGAACGCGGCACCAGCACACGCTCATCAACCATAAACGGCATACCGCAAAACCAGGCCTCGCCCAGTAGGTAGGCCGTTGGCACACGCTCTTCAATGCGCCGCGCCAGCAGTGCGTGCAGATGGGCATGTTCGTCGTCTTCCAGGCGGCAATCGAGGTAACTGTCGGCAATTTCATAGGGCAGATGCAGCGCACCGAGTACCAGTTGGCGCGCCTCATCCCAGGCATTGTCGGTGCCGTGGCCAAAAAACAGCTGCTCACCGTGAAACCGACTGACCGCCCAGCGAATGTAGTCACGCACGGTGCGCAGGCGGGTTGGGTGGGTGTTGGTAGCGTCGGTCACAGCAGCTCTCCGCAGAAAAAGTCCGCCATTCTAGCAGCCCCAGCGGCGGCTTATCGGTACGACGCATTGCTGACCATAAAGGCCGCCACAGTCACAAAGTAGTCCTGCCCAAGGCTGATGGCCGGCATGTATAATTTTGTTACCAATTTCTAACCCTTCTCTCCCTTTCTCAAGAATCCTAAAAATGGTCATAGATCCCTTCTCGCTCACGGGCTTGCTCGTGCTGGCGATATTCCTGATTGGCATGACGCTGATTGTTTTTGAAGCACAACTGGAGATGGATAAGTTCAAGCCGGCCATGTTCATGATGTCCGGCCTGATCGTTATCGGCGCCCACTACGCGTTTTACGACCCCAACGGTTTTCAGTATTTCCTGCAGGCGCAGAATGAAATCAAGGAAGAGCTGTTCGGCCTGATCGCCTTTATGGCGTTTATGTGGATGGTGGTGGAGTTGCTCAACGAGCGAAACGTGTTCACCGCACTCAATGGCTACCTGATGCGCAAAGGCCTGGGCGCGCGCAGCATGTTCTGGGCCACCGGAGCGCTGTCAGCCTTGCTCTCACCGTTTCTTAACAACATCACCACGGCGATGATCTTCGGCAAGACGGTCAAGAGCATCTCGACCAACCAGCGTTACACCCATATCTCGCTGTGCAACATTGTGGTCGCGTCAAATTCCGGGGTGTGGTTTCTCGGCACTTCAACCAGCCTGATGGTGGTGCTGGCCGGCAAGATCAGCATTGCCGGCTTGCTGTTATTGATCCCTTCCGCACTGATCGGCTGGCTGCTGTTTGCCGCCACCCTGCACTTCTTTTATCTGCGCAAACTCGATGGCCAGGCGCTGATCCACCTCGCTGACCAATCAGAAACGGCTCTCAAACCAGGCGGTGCAGGCCTGGCGATAGTGGGATTTTGTGCGGTATTCGGCGCAGTACTGTGCAATGTCCTACTGAAAGTCAGCATCGAATTTGCCATCGGCATTGGCCTGGGCATTGTCGCCCTCTACGCCTGGCTGCTGATGCACCGTGGCATCGAGCTGCCCTGGCAGGACCAGTTGCAGAAAGTTGAGTGGAACGCCTTGTTGTTTTTTATCGGCATCATCACCTCGGTGGCCTGCCTCAACCACGTTGGCTGGCTGTCGTATATTTCGCGGCTGTTTGAGGTGATGCACCCCACCGCCGTCAATATGGTCCTAGGGGTCGCATCCGGGGTGATGGATAACGTTCCGGTAGAAGCAGCGGCGCTGATGTCCAACCCAGACCTTGGCCTCAATCAATGGGCACTCAACGCGCTGATGGTGGGGATTGGCGGTTCGCTGACAGTGGTTGGCTCGGCCGCCGGGGTCATGGCCATGTCGCTGGACAAAACCTACAGTTTTGCCGTGCACCTGAAGTTTCTCCCAGCGATCCTGGTCAACTTCTTCGGCTCGCTGGGTGTCTGGTACCTGCAGTTCGAGCTGCTTGGCCTGTACTGACAGCAGCCGAAGGTGAGTAACGTGACTTAGCGGCCTGGCTCACAACCTCTAGTCACGTTTAAGGTGCAATTCGCGCAGCACGGCGATGGAAATCGCCAGGGCGAAGAACAACCAAAAGTGCTCGGAAAACAACGCAACAAGGCTCATATAGCCGCTCCTTTGCTGAAAATCGCCGTTCCTCGGCTGCCTCGATTCTGCTCGCCGCTTGCCATACACGCAAGAACGTCGAGGACAAAGGTTCACAGCAGCACGGCACAAGCGGACAATGACTGGACTGTCCATGCCAGCCCGGAGTTCCTGCCATGTCCACCCCGCAAACATTATTTGCCCTCACTGGCCGCGGCCATGCCCCCGCCAGCCTGAGCAATGCGACCTTGCTGATCATCGATGCGCAAGAGGAGTACCGCAGCGGCGTATTGCAGTTACCGGGCCTGGATGCCGCGCTGGAAGAAATCGCCAAACTGCTAGGCGCCGCCCGCGATCAGGGCAGCGCCATCGTCCACGTAAAGCACCTTGGCATACCCGATGGCCTGCTCGACCCGCGTGGCCCGCGTGGCGTGCACCTGCCCGAAGCGGCGCCACTGCCAGGCGAGATCATTGTCGAAAAACGCATGCCCAATGCCTTTAATGGCACCGACCTGCATGAGCGCCTGCAAGCCATGGGGCACCTGGACCTGATCATCTGCGGCTTTATGACTCACTCCAGCATCAGCACCACAGTGCGCGCCGCCAAGGACTATGGTTATCGCTGCACCCTGGTTGATGCCGCGTGCGCCACCCGCGAACTGCCGACCCTGGACGGCCAGGTCATCAGCGCTGCCGACATGCACCGCGCCGAGATGATTGCCTTGGCCGATAACTTTGCCGCCGTGGTGCCACGCGCCAGCGCCCTGACCTAAAGCGCCATACAGTTGCGCGCCACGTCGCAATTCATACACAGGCTGGTGTCGCCACTGAACCACGCCAGCACACACCGGTCATACCGCCGATAGCCACGAGGAAATAGGCATGAGGAAAACGGCATGAAGCTATCCGATGGTTTTGATGCTCGGCGCCTACGTCCGCGCACCGCAGGCAGCTGGGGCTCGCGCCTGGGCGCCGCGCTGGGTGCGCTGCTCGCGACACTCGGTGTACTGCTGAGCATGGCCAGCATTGCCGCCCTGCTCGGCCAGTTGCCAAGGCTTGGCCCGCTCAACGATTCCGCCATAGCCGCCAGCCTGTCAACGCTTATCGGCCTGACCTTGCTGTACCTCGGCATCACGCTCTGGCGCCGCTGTCGCCGCCGCTCACGCCACTCCAGCAACCTGAACATGGCCCCGCACCTGCTGAAGAAGCGCGACTGAGCCAGGCTGATCGACAGCGCACGAAAGCCGACAGGTTGGTTACACTAGCGGCCTTCGCGGAGGCCTAAATGCAAGACGACGATTTTTCTCTATTTAAAGCCCAGTTGCACGGCGTCAAACCGATCAAGCATGACCGCGCCGACACCGGCAAACCCAAACCCAACCGTGCGCAACTGGCCACCCTGCGCCAGGCCGCCACGGCGCGCGTGGAGTCGATCAAGGTCGACGGCCTGTCCGACCAGTTTGTCATCGACGTCGGCGCCGAAGACCCGCTTTACTGGGCCGCCAACGGGGTGCAGGACGGCCAGATGCGCAAACTCAAGCTGGGCCAGATCAGCTTCGAAGGCAGCCTCGACCTGCACGGCATGAGTGTGGAGAAGGCCCGCGACACCCTGTGGGAATTCATCGCCGAGGCCAACAAGCTGGAGGTGCGCTGTGCGCGTATCACCCACGGTAAAGGCGTGCGGATGGACGGCCGCAAGCCCATGATCAAAAGCCACGTCAACACCTGGCTGCGCCAGCACCCACAGGTGTTGGGCTTCACCTCCTGCCTGGCCAAACACGGCGGCACCGGCGCGGTTTACGTGCTGCTCAAGCGCACCATGATGGACGGCCGCGACGAATAAGCCCCGATGTCTGGCGGCCTGCGCACTTGCCAGCACGCCCCTCGCGCCCTAACCTGCGCCCTTCAGAAAGACCAACGAGATTGTCCATGTCCCTGGAACAGCAATACACCGAGATTCTCGGCCAACTCGGCGAAGACGTATCCCGCGAAGGCCTGCTCGACACGCCCAAGCGCGCCGCCAAAGCCATGCAGTACCTGTGCAAGGGCTACCAGCAGAGCCTGGAAGAAGTCACCAATGGCGCACTGTTCAGCTCCGACAACAGCGAGATGGTGCTGGTCAAAAATATCGAGTTGTATTCGCTCTGCGAGCATCACCTGCTGCCCTTTATTGGTAAGGCCCACGTTGCCTACATTCCGAATGGCAAGGTGCTCGGTCTGTCGAAGGTGGCACGTATCGTCGATATGTACGCACGTCGCCTGCAGATCCAGGAAAACCTCAGCCGGCAAATCGCCGAAGCCATCCAGCAAGTCACCGGCGCCCTTGGCGTTGCCGTGGTCATCGAAGCGCAGCACATGTGCATGATGATGCGCGGCGTGGAGAAGCAGAACTCCTCCATGGTCACCTCGGTGATGCTCGGCGAGTTCCGCGAAAACGCCGCCACGCGCAGCGAGTTCCTCAGCCTGGTGAATAACTGAGCGGCCTGCGCTTAATAAAAAACCGGCCTGGCGCCGGTTCTTTATTGCCTGAAGAACAACCTAGTGGCCCTTGTACGGCACACGCGGCTTAGTTCGCAGCGGGTCAAGCAGGCCCGATAAACCGTTGTGATCGATTTCCTGCATCAGTGCCAGCAGCCGACCAATTTCACCTTGAGGAAACCCCTCGCGGGCGAACCAGTTGAGGTAGTTGCCAGGCAGATCAGCCAGCAAACGGCCTTTGTGTTTGCCGAAGGGCATTTCGCGGGTGACCAGCAGCAACAGATCTTCAGGTTTCATCGGGCCTCGACATGGCAAATCAGCTAGCCGCGCAACGGGCGTTGAATTATGCCGTTGGGCGCGCGTACAGGCCAGCGCCTACGCCCGCGCACTAAACTCGGGTAAGCTGCGCGCCCCTGTTTATCGACCCAAGGTTTGCCTCGCATGCTTATCAAGGCACTTCGCAATGGCCTCGGCCAATTGATCATCTTCCTCGACTGGATCAGCCGCCCGGCCAAAATCAAACGCACTGCAGAAGCTCAGGCTACTGTCGAAAAAAGTGCCGCCAACCTGGCGCTGTATCAGTTTCATGCCTGCCCGTTCTGCGTAAAAACCCGCCGCAGCCTGCACAAGCTCAACGTGCCTGTGACCCTGCGCGACGCCAAGAACGATGCCCAGGCCCGTAGCGATCTGGAACAGCAAGGCGGCAAGATCAAGGTGCCGTGCCTGCGCATCGAAGAAAACGGTCAGAGCACCTGGCTGTATGAGTCCAAGGCCATTATCGCCTACCTCAACGAGCGCTTCGCCACGGCCTGACCTGCAAACGGGGCCGCCTAACGGCCCCGCTTAGTGCTTACGGCACGGGCTTCAACTCGGTCGCAACAAACTGGCGACCCTGCTGCTGCGCCACAAACTGCACCTTGTCACCGACGCTTAGCCCCTCAAGCGCAGAGGCATCCTTCAGGCTGAACACCATGGTCATTGGCGGCATGCCAAGGTTGGCGAGCGGGCCGTGACGCAAGGTGATTGCCTGGTTAACTCGATCAATTTTCCGCACCTCGGCCTGGCTCATGGTCAGCGCATTGCCGGACGCTGTTTCAGCCGCATGGGCAGTGGTCAAGGCGGCCAGCAACAGGCCAAGCATGGCGAACGCCTTCAGTAATTTGCTCATTACGCATTCCTCTCAATTGGTTGAACAGTTATTGCGCTAACACGCGAATGCGGCCGACCATGCCGGCTTGATAATGCCCGGCAATTAGGCAGGCGAAGTCAAAGTCACCTGCGCGATTAAAGGTCCAGATAATCTCTGCGTCCTGCCCTGGCGCAACATGGGCCATGTACGGCTCGTCATGCTGCATGCCAGGAAACTTGGCCATCATGGCGGCGTGTGCATCCAGATCCGTCCGCGTGCCGAGCACAAACTCATGCAGCATCCTGCCTCCGTTACGCAGCACGAAACGGATGGTTTCCCCTTGTTTAACCTCCAGCTGATCAGGGCTGAAACGCATCTGATCACTCATGCCGATCTCAATGGTCCGCGTGACCTGCTCGCGGTCTCCGGCAATCCCCCAGGGCTTCTGTTCTTTGAGTACGCCAGCGCTGTGCGACGCAGCATGTTGCTCGCTGTGCGCCAGCACTGAAGCGCTACACACCAGGCCAACCCAGAACAGGGCTATGGCTAAAGCATTGGTTTGTTTCATCGATCCAATTCTCCAAATTCAACAACGCACGTGACCGGGCTTGGGCCCCGTAGAAGCGGGCACTCAGGTTAAAAACCCAGCCATCAGCGCTACACATCAATGGCCGCGGCGCTCATCGGCTGTTTCAAGGGTATCGACTGCCCACCCGCTTGGCGGGCTGCGGGTAAAGGGCAAACACATCATCAAATACGCTTGCATGCAGCGACGTGCCAACAGAGCGCAGGCAAACACCGACGGCTAGCTAAATACGCGTAACGCAGGCCTAGGCAGCACTTGCCACGGCGCATCACGCACGGTTTGGCTTAGGCAAGAAACAGGCGGGGAGGTCTTTCCGGGGTTTCGGCGATAAAACCGACAAATCGCTCCAGGCGAGCCAGGGACGGCTCGACTGCTTGCAGCGGGGAGTTGTTGGCCAGCACAGAGTTCAGGGCCACCGCACCGACACACAGGGCGCAAAGACTGCACAGGCTGTTGTCGGCCACTAACAGTGCGCGGCTTGAGCTGTCGCTGGCGTGATGTGCGCTGGGGACAACTGCCGCAGAGGTCTGGCTCATCGACATAGTGCCGCGATGATGGCGCGACACCTGCGCCTCTACCTGGCTCAGCGCTGCGCCTTGCTGAGTGACCGCGCATAACTGCATGCTGATGGCCGCCATGCTCTGCGCCGGGAGGGCGAGCATAAGCATCCAGATCAGGGCAGTACGCAGGGCTTTACGCATGGTGCGAGAGGGTCTTCAGCGCGGTCGATGGGCCGGATTATCCACCCAACAGACGATTTGTCCATGCCTGAACATGGGCAAAAGCCTGATTAGGTGATTATGATCAGTGCCCATGACCAGCACCCCACCGTTACGCCAACCCTGCCCACCCGGCGCCTGCGATTGCGGGCGTGAGCAGCTGCTGGACAACCCCAGCAGCGACCCACGGATTCTCTTGCTCACTCGCACTGAAGAGACACGCCTGCTCGAACGCCTGGAAAACCTTGAGAGCCTGGCCGATCTGGAAAAAATGCAGCAGCGCATCTATGCACAGCTCGGCGTGCGCATCGCTGTCGCGCCAGGCTTCAATGAAGTGCGCAGCATGCGCGGTATCGCCATTCAGATCGACGCGCTACCGGGGCTGTGCCGCAAAACGCGCAAGGCCATCCCAACGGCCATCCGCCGCGCCCTGGAAAAACGACCCGAGATTGCTTACAGCCTGCTCAACGCCAACGACTTGCTGCGCGATGCCTAAACAAGCGCCTGCTTGAGTCCGCCCCTAGACATCACAAGCGGCGCGGCTATTTGCCCTGAGCCGCCAGAATACGCGTCGCCCCCTGGGTTTTCTGGCAATACCAGAACACCCGACTGACACCACGGGTGACCGCCACATACGCCAGACGCAGACTTTCATCCTGCATGGCTTGCTCATAGCTGCTGCTAAAGAAGCCCGAGTAGGCATACAGCGCATTGCGCAGCGGGTGCGGCTCGGGCGGCAGGCAGTCGTCGAGGATGATTGCCACTTGCGCCTGCAAGCCTTTGGCGCGGTGAATGGTGTAGGCCTTGACCGGCAGTTTTTTGTCCAGCTGCGCGGTAATGGCCTGCAGCGGCTCGTTGCGCCGACTGAGCAACAGCACCGCGTTACGCTCGCCACTGTTGCGCGCAGCGACGTGGGCGCATTGCTCCTGGATCTGCTTAAGCAGCTCCGGCAAACGGCGCTTGGCGTCGAAGCGCTGGATCAAGCGCACGCCGTGATCACCGGGCTGCGTAGCCTTGATCGCCTGGCTGGTTTTCGCCTGTTTATGCTGCACGCCAGCGAGCAGCGCTTCGGCGTCGCGGATGATTGGCTCAATCGAGCGGTAGTTGTTGGCCAGCGTCAGCACCGCGCTGCAGGTGCCGCGACCTTTACTGGGGAAGTGCCGATCGAAGTCGATAAACAGCTCCGGCGAGCTACCCCGCCACGCGTAGATCGACTGCCAGTCATCCCCAATCGCCATCAGGCTGACGGTGCCGCCCTGCTGCGCTTGCGCACGCTGCACGGCCTGCAACCACTGCACGATTTGCGGCGAAATGTCTTGAAACTCGTCGATCAGCAAATGGCTGAACGGCGCCAGCACCTGGGCTGCGACGCCCTGCCCGTGCGCATTCAATCGCGCCGTCAGTTGTTGAAAGGCGCCGTTGAAGGTCATCACGCCTTGCTCGTGCAAGCACCGCTCAAAATACGGCCAGAACAGCACCAGCGCCTCACTGAAGCTGCGCGCCTGCGCCGGGCAACTCAATGCCTGCGGTTGCAAGGCCGCGATGTCGATACCAATGCTCTCGATAAACCCGGCCTGGGCGTAGAGCGCCTCATACAAGGGCGCGGCGCTGAATTCGCCTTGCAGCTTGAAGGCATCCAGCGGCGCCTTGGGCAGACGCTTGCCCTCATTCGACGGCAGCGGCAGTTGCAAAAGGCTGTGCACCTGTTGACGAAACTGCGGCTGCTCGGCATAGCACTGTTGATAGGCCTGTTTCAGCAGGCGCTGTTGCGCCGGGCGTAAGCGGCTGGCCATCAGCGGGTTATCCAGCTCGCGGCCAGCCGCTTGCGGGTCATCCAACTGCTCAAACCAGCGCGGGTTGTCCAGCAAGCTCTTGGCCATCGCGCCCATGGCCGAATGGAAGGTGCGCACGCATTGGCGCGCCTGGGCCTGATCAAAGGGGAAGTTGAAGCAGCCCAACACTTTGCACAGTTGCTCACGCAACTCCGCGCAGGAAGCATTGGTGAAGGAAATCACCGTCAACTGCTCAGGCTTGATGCCCAGGTGGCAAAGCATAAAAGCGACCCGCAGCACCAGCGTGGTGGATTTGCCCGAGCCGGCACCGGCGAAGATCCGCGTCAGTGGATACGGGCTGAGAATCATCGCCCACTGCTCATCCGAAGGCGCGCTGAGCAATCCGGCCTGCACGGCGCGCGCCACCTGCTCGCGCATGCCTTGGCTTTGCGCGGCATCGACCGCCAACAGGGCCGGGCCGTAGATGCCTGAGGCGCTAGTTTTGCGGGCTGCACGACGCGGTTTGGCGGGAGGCTTGGCGCTGTCGAGCTTGGCCTTGCTGGCAGGGGATTTTTTACCACGCGTGGCCGGCTGACTCAGCACCGCCGATGCTTCACGCTCGGCCCGCAGGTACGCGGTGGTATGGGGAAAGTAACGCGCCAGAGCAGCGGCAATGCGCCGCTTGTAGCGCTGAACAGCAGAAGGCATCCAGCGACCCAGTCATATAGGTAGATCATTGAATGATAAGTGCTTTTTACCCGCAGCTGGCGACTGAAAGATAAGATGCCTCAGGCCCGCTCAGCCCATGACACGCCGGCCACAGGCTGAACATGAGGTCAGTCGAGCATGCCGACATAACGCGGATGGCTGGCAACCCGCGCCAGCCAGTCACGAATGGCCGGGTATGGCGCCAGGTCGAAACCACCTTCATCGGCCACGTGGGTGTAGGCATACAAGGCGATGTCCGCTATCGAGAAATCCTCGCCCACCAGATAAGAAGTACGTTGCAGCTGCTTCTCCATCACCTTGAGCGCTTTGTGCCCGCGCACATGGCATTCGTGGTATTCGGCCTGCCGCGCCTCGGGCAAACCCTGGTAGAGCTGGATAAAGCGCGCCACCGCGACATAGGGCTCATGGCTGTATTGTTCGAAGAACTGCCACTGCAACACTTGCGTGCGCAGACGCGGCTCAGTCGGCAAAAAACCACTGCCGTCTGCCAGATAGTTGAGAATGGCGTTGGACTCCCACAGGCAGGTGCCGTCTTCCAGCTCCAGCACCGGGATCTTGCCGTTGGGATTCTTGGCCAGGAAGGCTTCGCTCTGGGTTTCCCCCTTGAGGATGTCGATCGCTATCCACTCGTAGGGCAAGCCCAGCAGATGCAGCATCAGCTTGATCTTGTAGCAGTTGCCCGAACGATAATCGCCATACACCTTGAGCATATGCCCTCCTCCTAAATCGGTTTAATCCTGCTAGCTGGTTTGCGCCTGACGGATCACCTCGGCCAAGCGCTTGAGGCCTTCACCCAAGCGCTCCGGCGCAACGTGGCTGAAGTTAAGACGCAGATGGCCAGGATGCGCATCTGGATCGATAAAGAACGGTTCCCCCGGCATAAACGCCACGTTCTGCGCCAGGGCTGGCGCCAGCAGCGTGCGGGTATCCAGCGGCTGCTTGAGGGTCAGCCAGAAGAACAGCCCGCCCTGAGGAATCTGCCAGTCGGCCAGGTCGCTGAAGTGTTCCTCCAGCACTGCCTGCATGGCATCACGGCGGATACGATAGAAGTCGCGCAGCTCGGCCAAATGGCCACGGTATTTCTCGCTGCCCAGCCATTGCAGCGCCTGCCACTGACCGATGCGGTTGGTGTGCAGATCCGCCGACTGCTTGAGACGCAGCAGATAAGGGAACAGATCGGGGGTGGCAATCAGGTAGCCGACGCGCAGCCCCGGCAGCAGCGTCTTGGAGACGGTACCGGTGTAGATCCAGCTGGCCTTGTGCAAACGGCTGACAATCGGCGTGGCGCTGCCCTCGTCGAATACCAGCTCGCGGTAGGGTTCGTCTTCGATCAGGGTCACGCCGAACTCATCGAGCAAAGCAGCTACCGCGTCGCGTTTGGCTTCGCTGTAGCGCACCGCCGAAGGGTTCTGGAAGGTCGGGATTAGGTAGGCAAATGCAGGCTTATGGCTTTGCAGACGCTCACGCAACGCTGCGATCTGTGGGCCATCGGTTTCTTGCGGTACGGCGATGCACTCGGCGCCGAATAACTGGAAGGCTTGCAGCGCAGCCAGGTAAGTCGGCGCTTCGAGCAGCACTTCGGTACCCGGGTCGATAAACAGCTTGCTGGCCAGGTCCAGGGTTTGCTGCGAACCGCTGACGATCAGCACCTGGCTGGCGTCGCACGGCACGCCCAAGGCGCGCGCCTCGGCGGCAATCGCCTCGCGCAGCGCCGGCTCACCTTCACTCATGCCGTACTGGCCCATGCTCGCCGGCATATCCGACCACTCGACCTTCGGCAGCATGGGTTCGGCGGGTAAACCACCGGCGAAGGACATGACTTCCGGACGCTGCGCCGCGGCAAGGATTTCACGGATCAAAGAGCTTTTCAGGCGGGCAACGCGTTCGGAGAAGGCCATGGAGACACCGGTAGCAAAGGCAAATAAAAATAGGTCAAACTGTTTGACCGAAATACAGTTGAACTGAAATTACGATGCCCAGCGCAGATACGTCAATAGGCTTGACCTTAATGATTGATCTCAACAACCTCGCCACCCAGCAAACCGCCATGGAAGCCTTCTTCTTCGGCTATCAGGCGTTTACCGCCAAGGCCGATGAAATGCTTGCGCGTCGGGGCTTGTCGCGGGTACACCACCGGATTCTGTTCTTTATTGCCAAGTACCCAGGCTTGAGCATGAAAGAGCTGCTTGGCTATCTGGGCGTGAGTAAGCAGGCGCTGAATACGCCACTACGCCAGCTGCTGGAAATGGACCTGGTACAAAGCCTGACCGCCGAAGACGACAAGCGCAAACGCCTGCTTGGTTTTACTCGCGAGGGCGCGAAACTGGAAAAAGCCCTGCGCCGCGAACAGGCCAAACTGTTGCAGCGCGCCTTCGATGAAGCCGGCGAAACCGCCGTCAGTGGCTGGTTGCAGGTCAACCAGGCGCTGGATAACAGCCGGCAAAATGCCAGCAGCGGTGGTTGAAAGGCTTTCTATGATTCAGCAGTAGCAAAACTGTACCGCTATCACTTTCACGCAATTTAGAACTGTACTCCTGATTAGCTGCATCGCTGTACCGCGACGCCCTACTCATCTGTCCCTAGGCTGATCAGCACTGCCTCTGAGTGCTGCGCCATGACCCTCGAATTGCTGATCGCCTTTGTCGCTTTTGCCTTTGTCACCTCGGTGACGCCTGGGCCCAACAACACCATGCTACTGGCCTCTGGTGCGAATTTCGGCCTACGCCGCACCCTGCCGCACATGCTCGGCATTAGCCTGGGGCTGATGCTCTTGGTGCTATCGGTCGGCCTGGGTCTGGGCCAGTTATTCGAACAGGTACCACTGCTGTATAGCGTGTTGCGCTACGTGGGCGCGGCGTATCTGCTCTACTTGGCCTGGAAGATCGCCAATGCCGGCGCGCCGAACGGGCAAGCCTCGGCCAGCGGCAAACCCTTCAGCTTTCTACAGGCGGCAGCCTTCCAGTGGGTCAACCCCAAGGCCTGGATCATGGCCATTGGCGCCATCACCACCTACACGCCGCAGGAAAATTTCGTGGTCAATGTGCTGTTAATCTCGGGGCTATTTGCCTTGGTCAATTGCCCGACCATGAGCGTCTGGACCGTCCTTGGCAGCCTGTTGCGCAACTGGCTGCAGGATGCGCGGCGCTTACGCATCTTTAATATCGGCATGGCGCTGCTCTTAGTCGCCTCGCTGTATCCCATCGTCGCGGACACGGGATTGTTCTGATGCACGACTCGACGCAACCGCGCCTGCGCCCGCTGGCCGACACCTCGACCTCGGCAGTGGTTGCCGGGTTTATCGCCATGCTCACCGGCTACACCAGCTCACTGGTGCTGATGTTCCAGGCCGGCCAAGCCGCTGGGTTGAGCAATGGGCAGATTTCTTCGTGGATCTGGTCGCTGTCGATTGGCATGGCCATCTGCTGCATTGGCCTGTCGCTGCGCTACCGCGCGCCGATCATGATTGCCTGGTCCACCCCTGGCGCCGCACTGCTGATCACCAGTCTGCCCGGCGTCCCTTATGGCGAGGCGATCGGCGCCTATATCGTCGCCTCAGGCTTGATCGTAGTGATCGGCCTGACCGGCACCTTCGACCGCATCATGCGCCGCATCCCCGGTTCCTTGGCGGCCGCCCTATTGGCCGGCGTGTTGTTCAAGATCGGTCTTGAGATTTGTGTAGCTGCCGAACAACAACCGCTGCTGGTCAGCGCCATGCTGCTGGCCTATCTGCTGGGTAAGCGCTTGCAACCCCGTTATGCGGTGCTCGCCGCGCTGATCGTGGGCAGCGTGCTGGCCGGGCTGTTCGGCCTGCTGAACTTCGAGCAGTTCGAGTTGCAACTGGCAGTGCCGCAGTGGACCACGCCGAGCTTCTCCCTGGCCGCCGCCATCAGCATTGGTATTCCGCTATTTATCGTTGCTATGGCCTCGCAGAATCTGCCGGGCATGGCCGTGCTGCGCGCCAATGGCTATGACGTGCCAGCCAGCCCGCTGCTCACTACCACCGGCCTGACCTCGATCCTGCTCGCCCCGTTCGGCAGCCACGGCATTCACATGGCCGCGATCAGCGCCGCCATCTGCGCCGGCCCGGAAGCCCACGAAGACCCGCACAAACGCTACACCGCGGCGATCTGGTGCGGGGTGTTCTACGGCATCGCCGGGATCTTTGGTGCCACTCTGGCCGCGCTGTTCACCGCCCTGCCCAAGGCGCTGATTCTCTCCATCGCCGCACTGGCCCTGTTCGCCTCGATCATCGGCGGCCTGACCCAGGCCATGAGCGAGCCGAAAGAACGTGAAGCGGCGCTGATCACCTTCCTGGTAACCGCCTCGGGCATGACCTTGTTTTCAGTGGGTTCGGCGTTCTGGGGAATTGTTGCGGGGCTGTTGACCCTGGCCATTCTCAACTGGGGCAAGCGGGACGCTTGATTGATGGCTGTCACTAGAAATCACGGGCAACTCAGGAGGCGCTAGGGTCGCCCTGTACAAGGGTTTAGACTGACAGCCTATAACGATAAAAGCCTGTGCCGTGCCCATGAAAATAAAACCATTACCTCCGCTGAACAGCCTGGTGGCCTTCGAAGCTGCCGCCCGTCACCTGAGCTTCACCTTGGCGGCGAATGAGCTGAATGTCACTCAAGGCGCGATCAGCCGCCAAGTGCGCCTGCTCGAAGACTACCTGGGCAAGGCCCTGTTTGAACGCACCACACGGGCCATGAGCCTGACCCCAACCGGCAACCATTATTACGAAACCGTACGCGAATCGTTGCTGCAACTGGCCGGCGCGACCGGTGAGATTCGTAACTGGCGTGGCGAACAACAAGTCACGGTGGCCACCAGCACCGCCATGGCCTCGCTCTGGCTGCTGCCCAAGGTTGCCGAATTCCAGCGCAACCATGAAGAAATCGACCTGCGTATCATCGCCCACGATCACGTCAAGGATTACAGCCGCCTGGACTGCGACCTCGCGCTCTATTACTGCCGCAGCGCACCGAAGGACATGCAGGTCACGCCGTTGTTTTCCGAGGAGGTGTTCCCGGTCTGCAGCCCTGGCTACCTGGCCAAACACCCGGAACTGCTCGGCATCGAGCAGCTCACCGGCTGCACCTGGTTGTGGCTGGAGGACCCGCACCGCGACTGGATCGGCTGGCCAGAGTGGTTTCGTCGCATGGGCTTACCAGGACAGGAGCCACGGCACCGGATCAAGATCAACAGCTACTCGATGCTGATTCAGTCGGCGCTCAACGGGCAAGGCGTGGCATTGGCTTGGAACAACCTGGTCAACGACCACCTGGAAACCGGTGCGCTGGTGCGCCCGGTCGAAGAAGTACTGGCCTCAGAGGCGCAGTTTTGTCTGCTGGAGCCCCTGGGACGCAGCAGCAATAGACAAAGCGTGCGTCAGTTTCGCGATTGGCTGATCACCGAGCTGCCATCTTCCGACGCCGAACCACCCGCTAATTTCTAAGCCTGAAACGACAACAGCCAGTGGCTTGTGGCCACTGGCTGTTGTGCTGTTGGCGCCGCCCGCAGGCGGCTGTTCAGCTGGCCTTTTTCGCCTGTAGCGAAGTGTTATAGGCCCCGCCCAGATCGAGCAGTGGCTCACGTGAGTCGCTGCTCTCCTGGGGATGTTCCTGCACAGTCACCCGGTTGCCCGAGATAGGCGTTGGCAAACCGGTGAAACTCTCCTGGCGCAGGGTGCGCAACAGGGTAAAGCTCATCAGCAGGATAAAAATGGAAATCGGCAGGCCGGCGGTAATCGAGGCCATCTGAATGGTCTTCAAGCCGCCGGCATACAACAGTCCGGCGGCGATGCAGGCGATCAGCACGCCCCAGACAATACGGATGCCCTGCGGCGGCTCGGGATGCCCCACCGCATTCAAGGTACAGAGCACCAGCGTGCCGGAGTCGGCCGAGGTAATGAAATAGGACGCCAGCATCAGGCAGACCAGCACGCTAAGCGCCTTGCCCATCATTCCCGCATCAAGCTTGTGCAGCAGCACAAACATCGCCGAGGTGGTTTCTTGCTTGGTCGCCAGGAGCACTTCGCCCCCTTTGAACTCAGCCGCCTCGCCCACCAACTGGCCGCTGGCGACCTGCTGCTCATGCTGCAGACGGTCATCGCGCTCACTTTTCAGGGCTGAGCCGCCAAGCACCGACATCCACACAATGGTGACCAGGGTCGGCACCAGCAGCGCCCCGGCGACCAGCTCACGAATCGTCCGGCCACGCGAGATGCGCGCAATGAACAGACCCACAAACGGTGCCCAGGTCATCCACCAGGGCCAGTAGAAGGCGGTCCACCAGCTCTGCCAGCCGCTGTCCTGCTGTGTATCACTCCAGAAGCTCAGGCCGACGATGTTCTGCAGGTAGTCACCGGTGCTTTCCAGCGTGATGTTGAGCAGGTAACGCGTCGGGCCGATCAGCAGCACCACGGCAATCAGGACTACGGATAACAGCATGTTCCACTCAGATAAGCGGCGAATGCCCCGTGATACACCGGACATCACCGACAGCGTCGCCGCAAAGCTGATAACCGCGATCAGCATGATCTGCATGCCGAGACTGACCGGCATGCCGAAGACCTGATTCAACCCTGTATTGATCTGGGTGACACCCAGGCCTAGCGATTGCGAAACCCCGAACGCGGTGATTGCCACGGCAAGGATGTCCACCACATGACCGATGGGCCCGTAGATACGCTCGCCGATCAACGGGTAGAGGATCGAGCGCATAGTCAGTGGCAGGCCCTTGCGGTAGGCGAAATAGGCCAGCGCCAAACCAACCATGGTGAATATCGCCCAGGGGTGCAGGCCCCAATGAAACAGGGTGATACGCATCGCCGTGGTGGCCGCTTCGTCGCTTAGCCCTTCGGCAAAAGGATTACTCGCGTAATGCCACATCGGCTCGGCCACCGACCAGAAAATCAGGCCAATACCCATGCCGCCACTGAACAACATGGCAATCCAGGAGGAGAAGGTGAACTCCGGGCGCTCGTCATCGCGGCCCAGACGAATCAGGCCGAAACGGCTGACCATCAGGTACAGCAACAGCGCCAAGACGCCGGACACTACGCTCAGGTAGTACCACTTGAAATTGGCCAGGATGAAATCAGAGGCCTTCTGGAAAAACGCGCCGGCTTGTTCGGCCTGAATCGCGCAAAACAGCACGAAACCGATCACCAGCACTTTTGAAACCACGGTCACCGTGGGGTTGAGGCCTTTGAGCAGGCCAGTCTGAGCACGCATGGTGTGTCCCCTGTTTATTTTTGTCGAAGGACTTGGAGCGTTGCTGGCTGTGCAACCTCGGCAGAGGCACACCACAAGAGCTGATCACGCAGGCAAACGCACTCAACCCTGCACCAAAACGCCAGAACAAAATGGGCCTGACGAGCACCCACGACAACTTATTTATTTTCATCGTCTTATGAGTTTTTAGCATCAATAAGGAAATTATGACTATCTGGTCAATACCACTACTAGTGACATAAGGCGCATTCATAGACACAGCCAATTAATGACTAAAAATCATTAATTGCATGGTAAAAAATCGTTTGTCCACTCCCCCCTGGCTTGCCGACACTCACCCCAACTAACGGGCTAACCGCCCATCGTCACCACCTGCCGTGCAAGCCAGGGAGAAAACAACAATGACTCACTCCGCCCCTCAACTCATTCCTACCCACTCACTGGAAACCATCCTCAATCCGATTGAGCATGCAACCGGCCTGAGTAATGCCTTCTACACCGAGCAGCGCTATTTCGAGCTGGAGCGCGATCAGGTCATGGGTAAAACCTGGGCCTGCGTCGGCTTTGCCAGCGACCTGACCCAGAACGGCTCGGTCAAACCTGTCGACTTCATGGGCCTGCCGCTGCTGTTGATGCGTAATCGCGAGGGCCTGGTGCAGGTGTTCCACAACGTCTGCAGCCACCGCGGCATGAAGCTGGTGCAGGAAGAAGGCACCGTGCAGGGCGTCATCCGTTGCCCTTACCACTCCTGGACCTACGACCTCAACGGCGGCCTGCGCGGCACACCGCATGTCGGCGGCATCGATAAACACAAAGACGAGCGCTTCGCCTGCGAAAAGCACGGCCTGAAAGCGATTCGCAGCGCCATCTGGATGGACATGGTGTTTATCAACCTGTCCGGCGACGCGCAGACCCTGGAAGAGATGCTCGCACCGCTGACCGCGCGCTGGAGCCAGTTCCTCGGCGAAGACGGCATGAGCCTGTTGCGCCGCCGTCCAGGGTTCGATGCCACCACCCTGGATATCGCCTGCAACTGGAAGCTGGCCGTGGAGAACTATTGCGAGGCCTATCACCTGCCCTGGGTGCACCCGAGCCTGAACACTTACTCGCGCCTGGAAGATCACTACAACATCCTGTTTGACGAGAACTCCGCCGGCCAGGGCAGCTATGCCTACAACCTCTCTGACGTAGCCGGCACCCACCTGCCGAAATTCCCCAGCTGGCCGCAGGACCGTCTGCGCAACGCCGAATACCTGGCCCTGTTCCCCAACGTGCTGCTCGGCATCCAGGCCGACCACGCCTTTGCCATGCAGCTGGACCCGGTCGCCCCAGGACGCACCCTCGAACATTTGCGGGTGTTCTACGTCGGCGACGAAGCCCTGGGCGATGAGTACGCCGCCTGCCGCAACGCCGTATTGGAATCGTGGAAAGTGGTATTCGCCGAAGACATCAGCTCAGTCGAAGGCATGCAAAAAGGCCGTCACTCGCCGGGTTACCAGGGTGGCGTGTTCTCCCCCGAGATGGACATTCCGACCCACCACTTCCACCAGTGGGCGGCGCGTCAGTTGCTCGCCATCGACCCATCCGCCTGAGGAGGCCGTCATGTATCCGATTGCCAAACATTGGCTGAACTATATCGACGGTGAGTGGGTGGACAGCGCCCAGCACCTGGCCATCAGCAACCCCGGCACGGCCGAGCCGCTGGCCACCATCGCCCAGGCGAGCCTTGCCGATGCCGAACGTGCCGTGCAAGCCGCCCGGCGCTGCGCTGACAGTGGCGCGCTGAGTGGCGTGCGGCCGGCGCAACGGGTGACCTGGTTGCTGCGCATTGCCGAGGAAATTCGTGCGGTGGCCGACGAAGGCGCCTGGGTGCTCTGCCAGGAAAACGGCAAGAGCCTCAACGATGCCCGCGACGAGTTCACCGAGGCTGCGCGCTACTTCGAGTATTACGCCGGCATGGCCGACAAGATCGAGGGCAGCTCGATCCCGCTGGGCAACGGCTATATGGATTTTACCGTCTACGACCCCATGGGCGTTTCGGCGCAAATCGTGCCGTGGAACTTCCCGGTGTCGATCTGCGCGCGCTCCCTGGCCCCGGCTCTGGCGGCCGGCAACGCGGTGGTGATCAAGTCACCGGAGTTATCGCCGCTGGGCATGTGCGTATTGCTGCGGGCCATCGCCAAAGCCGGCCTTCCGCACGGTGCAGTCAACCTGATCTGCGGCCGTGGCCGCGAGGTCGGCAGCCACCTGGTCAAGCACGCCGGCATCGATCAAATCGTCTTTACCGGCTCGGTGCCGACCGGTCAGACCATCCTGCGCGATGCCGCCGAACACGCCATTCCCAGTGTTATGGAGCTGGGTGGCAAGTCGGCGGCCATCGCCTTCGCCGACGCCGACCGCCAGCAGCTGCTGGCCAGCGTCAAGGGCGGCATCTTCTTCAATGCCGGCCAAGTCTGCTCGGCCATGTCGCGCCTGCTGGTGCAGCGCGAGATTTATGAAGAAATCGTCGAGGCCGTGGTCGAGCTGGCCGAAGGCCTCAGCGTCGGCCTTGGCCAGGACAACCCGGACCTCACGCCGGTGGTCAGTGCCGGGCAGCTGGCCAGCATCGAAACCTTGTGTCGGCGCGCAATCGATGAGGGCGCGGTAGCGGCCACCGGTGGTGAGGCTTATAGCGACCGCGCCGGGCACTTTATGCGCCCGACCGTGTTCCGCGATGTAAGCCCAGAGATGTGCATCGCCCAGGTCGAGGTGTTCGGCCCGGTACTGGCGATCATCCCCTTCGACACCGAAGAGCAAGCCCTGGCGATTGCCAACGGTACCGATTTCGGCCTGGTCGCCGGCGTGTTCACTCAGGACATCAGCCGCGCCATGCGCTGCGCGCGCCGCCTTAAAGCCGGCCAGGTATTCGTCAATGAGTGGTATGCCGGCGGCATCGAGACACCGTTCGGCGGCGTTGGCCTGTCCGGCTTCGGCCGCGAAAAGGGTCAGGAAGCGTTGTACAGCTACGTGCGCACCAAGAACGTAGCCATTCGCGTGGCAGGGGAGTAAACGACATGTTCAAGACCTGGCTCTGTGTAGTCTGCGGTTTGATCTACGACGAGGCCCTCGGCTGGCCGGATGACGGCATCATCGCCGGCACCCGCTGGGAGGACGTGCCTGAGGACTGGAAGTGCCCCGAGTGCGGGGTCGGCAAGGACGATTTCGAGATGCTCGATATCAGCCCGGCCGTCGCGGCGGCTGTCAGTGCGCCGCTGCCGGTTGCCCCGCCGCCACTGCAAGCCCCCATGCAGCCGGCTGCCGCCCAGGTGCGTCAGCCTATTGTGATCATTGGCAGCGGTTACGCCGGTTACGGCCTGGCCCAGGCGCTGCGCAAGGCCGACCCCAAGGTCGAAATCCGCGTGCTCACCCAGGAGTCCGGCCACCTCTACTCCAAGCCGGCGCTGTCTATCGGCTTGGCCCAAGGCAAGAGCGCCGCGGCGTTATCCGGCGAAGCGCCCCTGGCGATTGAACAGCGGTTGAATATTCGTATTTATCCGCACTGCACGGTGGAACGCATCGACGCGGCAGCTCGGCGCCTGCACACCAACTTCGGTGAAATGGCATACGCCCAACTGGTCTTGGCCAGCGGCGCGGCGCCGATTCGTTTACCGATTGCCGGCGAGACCAGCGGGCTGCTTAGCGTCAACAACCTGCACGACTACCAGAGCTTTCGCGAGCGCCTGGTGGGTGTACGGCGGGTGGCCATTCTCGGCGACGGCCTGATCGGTTGCGAGTTTGCCAACGACCTCGCCGCCAGCGGTTTTGCCGTCAGCGTTATTGGTCTTGGCCAGTGGCCGATGGAGCGTCTGCTGCCGGCTGAAGCCGGTCATCACCTGCAAAGCGCCCTCAGCCAGCTGGGCGTGAGCTGGCACCTGCAGAACACCCTGCAGCGCATTGATGCGGCTGAGCAGGGTTATCACCTGACCCTGGCCGATGGTCAAAGCCTGGAGGCGGACTTGCTGCTCTCGGCCGTCGGCCTGCGCCCCAACCTGAGCCTGGCGCAAACCGCCGGCGTGGCGGTGGGTCGCGGTATTCAGGTGGACGCGCAACTTCAAACCTCGCAGTCGGGCATCTATGCCCTGGGTGACTGCATCGAAATCGACGGCCAGCTGCTGCCGTACCTGGCACCGATCAATCAGGGCATTCAGGCGTTGAGCAAAACCCTGCTCGGTGCGCCGACAGCGGTTAGCTACCCGCTGATGCCGGTGACGGTGAAAACCCCGGCGGCACCGCTGTGCCTGCTGCCGCCCGCCGTTGGAGTTGCCGGCGAATGGCGCTGCACCGCCACCGACGATGGTCTCAGCGCCGGTTATTACGATGCCGAGGGGACGCCGCATGGCTTTGTCCTGCTCGGTCGCCAAGCACAATTGCAGCGCAATGCCTGGCTGCAGTCCTGTCAGAACGCGCAACGGGCTGTGGCCTGAGGGCGATGCAATGAAGAACACCATTAACTTGCCCCACGATGACGCCAGTTGCGGCTGGTATGCAGCGCTGCCCGAGCAACCGGCTTGCACCCGCCTACAGGGTGAGCAACGCGCCGACTACGCGGTAATTGGTGCGGGCTTTGCCGGCCTGGCCGCCGCCCGGCGCCTGGCCGAGCACCACCCCGAGGCACGCATTCTGCTGGTTGACGCTCAGCGCGTGGCCTATGGCGCGTCGGGTCGCAACTCCGGCTTCGTTATCGACTTGCCGCACAAGTTCGCCCTGGAGCACCCGGACCCGGCGCACAAGCAACGCCTGTTGGCGCTCAATCGCGCCGCCATTGCCCAGTTGCAAGGGCTGATCCAGCGCCACGGCATCGATTGCCAGTGGTCACATGCTGGCAAGTATCAGGGCGCAGTGGGGCCACGCGGCCTGGCGTATCTGGATCATTTCGAGAAGCTGATGCAGGACCTCGGCGAACCTTTCCAGCGGGTCGAGCGCGACGAGTTAAGCCGTGTGGTGGGCAGCGATCATTACAGCGGCGCAATCTACACCCCCGGTTGCTACCTGATGCAACCGGCGGCATTGGTCACCGGCCTGGGGCGTTCGCTGCCGCGCAACGTCGAGCTGCTGGAAGAGTCGCCGATCCAACGGCTTGAGCGAGACAGCCAGGGTGGCTGGATTCTGCACGGTAATCACGGCCTCATCCGCACCCCACAGTTGCTGCTCGGCACCAGCATCTTTACCCAGGAGTTCGGCTACCTGCGCAACCGTCTGCTGCCGGTGATGACCTTCGCCAGCTGGACCCGCCCGCTCAACGATGCGGAAATGGAAGCCTACGGCGGCCAGCTGGATTGGGGGCTGACGCCCGCCGATCACGCCGGCACCACCGTGCGGATGACCCAGGATCGCCGCCTGATCATCCGCAACACCTACAAGCATGTGCCCAAGTACGGCAAGAGCAGCAACGACGCCATGCGCGCCAGCGTGCGCGAGGATCACCGCAATGCGTTCCTCGCACGCTTCCCGCAATTGGCCAACGTGCCGTTCAGCCACACCTGGGGCGGCGTTTATGCCATTTCGCGCAACTTCACCAACTTCTTCGGCGAGCTGGCGCAGGGCGTGTACGCCTCGGCCTGCGACAACGGTGTCGGCGCGGCGTGGGGCACCATCTCCGGCACCCTGCTGGCCGATCTGGCGGTGGGCGCGGACTCGGCGCAGCTGCGTGATATCCAGGCGGTCACCGGCATGCCGGCACTCAACCCGCCAGAGCCCTTTCTCGGTCTTGGCGTGCGCTCGCGCATTCGCCTGGCCGCGTGGAACAGTCGGAGTGAGCTATGAGCAAGGTCGTTTCTGGCAAAGGCCCGGTGCTGCTGGTCGATCATCATGACCTGGATTTCGTCCCCCGGGGCGGCCCACCCGGCGGCGCCTTCGTAGCCCGCGCCATCAGCAATGAAGTGTCACCGAATATCGGTATCGGCTTCGCCCGCTGGGAAGGTGCCGAGGTCAGCTGGACCCTGCTCTACGACGAGGTGATCTTCGTGATTGAAGGCTGCTTCGAACTGCAGGCCAACGGCGAGCTGTACCGGGTTACCCCGGGACAGTTGCTGTGGATTCCAGAAGGCACCGAGCTGGTTTACGGCGGCCATGCGTTGTTTGGCTACGTGGTGCATCCCGGCGACTGGAAACAGCGACACGGCCTGGCCTGAACCGATAACCAACTGAACTGCCGCCATCCGCTTGCCGGGTGGCGGCTTTTTTCGTGCTGGCCAAGGAGCCAACCATGCTGGGACTGACACGGACCTTCGGCGCGCTCTACCTGGCGACGCTGCTGATGCAGTTGGGCTCGACCCTGCTGATGACCTACCTGGCACTGCGCATGGAAGCCGACGGCGGCGCCGGGCTCAAAGGCGGCGCATTGATGGCCGCCAACTCGCTGGGGATGATTCTGGGGGCCAAGCTGGGCAGTCGGTTGATTGCCGGCGTGGGTCATATCCGTACCTATGTGGCCTGTGCGGGGTTGATCTCAGCCGCGGTGCTGAGCCATGCCTTCACCGCTGAATTGTGGTTCTGGTTGCTGCTGCGGGTCATAGTCGGCATGGCCATGATGTGCCAGCTGATGGTGCTGGAAAGCTGGCTCAACGAGTGCGCCCAGAGTCACCAACGCGGGCGCGTGTTGGCGCTGTACATGGTCGCCAGCTACGTCGGCATGATGCTCGGCCAGCTGGTGTTGACTGCCAGTGGTGAGCTGGGTGTGCTGGCGCTGATCGGTGTGGCGATGGCCTTTTCCCTGTGCCTGGTACCGGTGGCGCTGACGCGCAGCATGCACCCGGCCGCGATGGAACAGTCAGCAGTTGCGGTGCGCCTGTTTATCCGGCGTGTGCCGCAATCGCTAATGACCGTACTGGTCTCGGGAATGATCAATGGCAGCTTCTTCGGTCTGTCCTCGATCTTCGCCAGCAAGCACGGCCTGAGCACCTCGCAAGTCGGCTTGTTTATGGCGGTGGCGATCGGTGCGGGGCTGCTGGCGCAGCTACCGCTCGGCCTGCTGTCTGACCGGCTGCCGCGAGCCAGTCTGATTCGTGGGGTTGCCCTGCTATTGCTGGCCGCCTGCCTGACAATGGCCTGGCTGCCAGATATGCCGCTGACCGGCATGCTGCTGCTCAGTGCCACGGTGGGCTTTCTACAGTTTTGCCTGTACCCCTTGGGCGTGGCTCTGGCCAACGACAATATCGAGCCGCAACTGCGGGTCTCCCTGGCCGGCATGCTGCTGCTCACCTTCGGCGTGGGGGCCTGCGTCGGCCCATTGCTGGCGGGGGTATTGATGGAGTACCTCGGTGCGGCCTGGTTGTATCTGTTCTGCGCGGCCAGCGCAGGGATACTGACAGTCGCGGTCAGTCAGCAACGCATCAGCGGCGCACACCTGCAGGAAGGTGCCCCGCTGCACCACCAACCGCTGCCCAACGGCATCGCCAGCTCTACGGTGGCGGTTGCCGAGCTGGAGGAAGGTTGTGGATCAAGCCAGCAATAAAGACCACCCACTACCCCAGCCATAAAAAACGGGCTTATGCATCACGCATAAGCCCGTTTTGGCGAACGCCGCAAAAATCAGCTGCGCTGGCGCTTGGGCAGCACATCCTTGAGTTTGGCGTGCATGCCGCGCAGGGTTTTTTCGGTGCTGTCCCAGTCGATGCAGGCATCGGTGATGGATACGCCGTACTTGAGCTGGCTCAAGTCCTTGGGAATCGACTGTGCGCCCCAGCCCAGGTGGCTTTCCACCATCAGGCCGACAATGGATTGGTTGCCTTCCAGGATCTGGTTAGCGACGTTGTCCATGACCAGCGGCTGCAGCGCCGGGTCCTTGTTGGAGTTGGCGTGGCTGCAATCGACCATGATGTTCGGGCGTATGCCGGCTTTTGTCAGTTCCTGCTCACAAACGGCCACACTCACCGAGTCATAGTTCGGCTTGCCATTACCACCGCGCAGAACCACGTGACCGTAGGCGTTGCCCTTGGTAGTGACGATGGACACGCCACCTTCCTGGTTGATGCCGAGGAAACGGTGCGGGCTGGAAACCGACTGCAGGGCATTGATCGCCACCGTCAGGCCGCCATCGGTACCGTTCTTGAAGCCCACGGCCGAGGACAGGCCGGAGGCCATTTCGCGGTGGGTTTGCGATTCGGTGGTACGTGCGCCAATGGCCGACCAGCTGATCAGGTCCTGCAGGTACTGCGGGGAAATCGGGTCGAGGGCTTCGGTGGCAGTCGGCAGGCCCATTTCGGCCAAATCGCGCAGCAACTGGCGGCCAATGTGCAGGCCATCCTGAATCTTGAACGAGTCGTCCATGAACGGATCGTTGATCAGGCCCTTCCAGCCCACCGTGGTACGCGGCTTTTCAAAATACACGCGCATGACCAGATACAGGCTGTCTGACAGTTCGGCCGCCAGCGCCTTGAGGCGCTCGGCATACTCGTGGGCAGCCTTGATGTCGTGGATCGAGCACGGCCCAACCACGACAAACAGGCGATGATCCTTGCCATCGAGAATATTGCGGATTACCTCACGACCACTGGCAACGGTGCGCAGCGCAGCATCAGTCAGCGGAATTTCACGCTTGAGCTGTGCGGGGGTTATCAGGGTCTCGTTGGAGGCAACGTTCAGGTCATCAATCGGTAAATCAGCCATCGTGCTATTCATCAGTCAGAGTCATCAGGTCACGGGTGCCGGCCGCCAGCGCTCCCCGTGTGGCGGAGCACAGCAATATGAGCACAGCGGGGAAGCCGAACCTTAGCGCGTAAAGGCCCGGCTCGACAATGGGCTTGGGCGCTTATGCGGCGCTGACTGCTACGTCACTGGCCAAGGCTGGCACGGGAAAACTCGGCGGCATGCTGGCTGATCCACTCCCGGGCCATGGCTTCGACAGGTAAGCTGCAGCCCAGCTCTTGCTCGCGCTGGTGGCGGTAATGTTCGATCTGACAGACCTGTTCGACCATACGCGCGCGAAACAGGGTGTCCTCATCGACAAAGGCAATCCCCACGAGATAGTTACCCTCCTGCTTGCGACACCAGGCTACCAGCCCCGGATAACGCGCATGCTCGCCGAATAAGGGGATGCGTAACTCGACAGCTGTGCCGCGCCGAAAAGCGCGGTTGGAGTTGCAAGCCACACCGCCGAGACTGATATTGTTGAGCCGTTGCCGGGGGACAAAGGCCTGCTTGCGCAGTACCAACTCAACCGGCATATCGCTGGGATGACGCAAAAAATGACGCATCGCTGACTACCTCTGATGCCATCAATTTGATACCACATTGAGCAGTATAGTGACTGAGCTTGAACTGACCGACCTAGATGCTGACCGCCACCTGCTGGACCTGCCCGGCACTTCACTGTTGATATTTACCAGCATAGGTTGTGCCAGTTGCCGTTGGGCGCGTCGCGAGCTGGCCAACTTGAGCCTGCCAGTGCAGCGTTTGGCCTGGGTCGACGCGGCGGACAACGGCGGTTTGGTGACGCGTTACGAGGCCTTCCATCTGCCTGCGCTGTTTGTAGTGCGCGATGGTCAATTTTATGGCGCTCTGCACGCTCGCTTGCAGAGCGCCGAACTCACCCAGGCGCTGGACACTGCCCTGTCGCGCCCCGCAGAGGAACTTCCCTGATGAATGCAAAACCCCGTATCGGCATTATTGGCAGCGGTGCCATCGGCGGCTTTTATGGCCTGATGCTGGCGCGCGCCGGCTTTGATGTGCATTTTCTGCTGCGCAGCGAATTTGCTGACGTGGCGGCTCACGGCTTGCAGGTCAACAGCACGCAACACGGCCAGTTACACCTGCAACCGGTACAGGCTTACCAATCGGCTGCGCAGATGCCGCCCTGCGACTGGCTGCTGGTCGGTGCCAAAACCACCAGCAATGCCGAAATGGCCCCCCTGATCATCCAGGCCGCCGCACCCGGCGCCAAGGTCGTACTGATGCAGAACGGCCTGGCCGTGGAAGATGAACTGCGCCCGCTGCTGCCAGACTCACTGCACCTACTCGGCGGCCTTTGCTACATCTGCGCCCATCGCAGTGCACCGGGCGTGGTCGAACACCAGGCACTGGGCAACGTTAACCTGGGTTATCACTCAGGCCCGGCCAGCGATGCAGAAAGTCGCCAACAGATTCTTGAACAAGGCAGCGCGTTATTCCACAGCGCTGGGCTGGATTCCACCGCCATGGCGGAACTTGAGCAGGCGCGCTGGCAGAAGCTGGTGTGGAACGTGCCCTACAACGGCCTGGCAGTCCTGCTCAACAGCAACACCACCGCCCTGATGGGTAACAGCGACAGTCGTGCACTGATCGAGGCCATCATGCAGGAGGTGGTGGAGGCCGCCAGTGCTTGCGGCCATCAATTGCCGCCTGGCTTTGCCGGCAAGCTGCTAAAGGCGACCGAGCGCATGCCCGATTACCTGCCCAGCATGTACCACGACTTTGTCCTGCATCGCCCGCTGGAATTGCACGCTCTCTATGCCGCACCGTTGGCCGCCGCTGCCGCAGCCGGCTGCGCCATGCCGCGCACCGAGATGCTCTATCAAACCCTGCGCTTTCTCGCGCAACGCCAACAGTAGACGGAGCGGCCATGAGCAAGGGATTAGGCGACAAACTGGTACTGGCGATCTCTTCACGGGCGCTGTTCGACCTGCGCGAAAGCCATCTGGTCTATGAAAGCCAGGGCGTCGCAGCGTATCGTCAGTACCAGATCGAGCATGAAGACGAAATACTCGCGCCCGGTGATGCCTTCCCCCTGGTCGAGAAACTTCTGGCGCTCAATACGACCCTTGAGCAACAGCGGGTTGAGGTGATCCTGGTGTCGCGCAACAGCGCCGACACCGGCCTGCGTGCGTTCAACTCGATTCAACATTATGGCCTGGGCATCTCCCGCGCGGCGTTTGTCGGCGGACGTAGCCCCGACCCCTACCTGGCCGCCTTTGGCTGCCACCTGTTTCTCTCCACCCACGCTGAAGATGTGCGCAGTGCCTTGCGCTCGGGCTTTGGCGCGGCAACCATTTTGTCCGGTGGTGCACGCCGAGCGGCGAGTAACGAGCTGCGCATTGCCTTCGACGGCGACGCCGTGCTGTTCTCTGATGAATCCGAACGGGTTTATCAACAGGGCGGGCTGGAAGCGTTTCAGAGCCATGAACGTCAATCTGCCCGTGAGCTACTGGGCGGTGGGCCGTTCAAACCCTTCCTCGCTGCGTTGCACCGCTTGCAGCAGGAGTTTCCCGAAGAGCAGTGCCCGATTCGCACCGCATTGGTCACTGCCCGCTCGGCCCCGGCCCATGAGCGGGTGATCCGCACCCTGCGCGAGTGGAACATCCGCCTGGATGAGTCCTACTTTCTCGGTGGCCTGGAGAAAGCCGCCATTCTGGAAACCTTCGGCGCCGATGTGTTCTTCGATGATCAGGCCGGGCACTGCGAGAAAGCCCGCGATGTAGTCGCCACTGGGCATGTACCGCACGGCATCAGTAACGAACCCCAGCTCTAGGCTGCCGACCCGCGCGAGGAGCGCTCAACCGCCCTCGCCGCTCAGCCATTCGACACACCTCTTATATAACCATTCATCCTCAAAACCTCTGCTTTCTTTGACTTGTCGATGGCACTGCTAAGCTCAGATCAGGCCCGCCGGTCAGGCAGTCAAGGAGGCCGCATGATTCGTTCGATTCTCTATGCCACTGATCTCGGCCTATATGCCCCCTACATCCTGCAGCATGCGCTGGCGCTGACCCGCTCCTTCAACGCCAGCCTGTATGTCGTGCATGCAGTCGAGCCCATGGGCTTGTTTGCGGAGTCAGTGTTGCAGACCTATCTGGATGAGGAGCGCCTCAAGGAGCTGCGAACCAATGGCCTGAGCACAGTGATGGCCAGTATTGAACAGCGGGTGCTGGAGGGGTTTCGCGATGAAATTGGCGAGGCGCTGCAAGACCTGGAGCTGATCAAGGCGGTGCGCGTGGTACAGGGTGATCCACCGCTGGTGATTCTCGATGAAGCCCAGCAACTCGGCGTGGATTTGCTGGTCGTAGGTAGCCATAGCCATGGCACCGATATGGACATTCCCCTGGGGCGTACCGCATCACGCCTGGTGCAGCTGTCCGAAGTGCCGGTGTACCTGGTACCGATGCTGCAACACCGCAGCCGGGGTGATCTTTAGAGGAGCGCTGCACATTTGATTTTCTGGTCTAGATTTAATGCTCTAATCATCATTATGGTTATATAAACGCCGGTAACCTGAACGGCTGCCTATCTGCTTTGAGGGATTTTTATGAAGCTTCAGCAACTGCGCTACATCTGGGAAGTCGCGCATCACGACCTCAACGTATCAGCCACGGCGCAAAGCCTCTACACCTCACAGCCGGGCATCAGTAAACAAATCCGTCTATTGGAAGATGAACTGGGGGTTGAAGTCTTCGCCCGCAGTGGCAAACACCTGACCCGCATTACTCCTGCGGGCGAGCGCATCATTAACACGGCCGGCGAAATCCTGCGCAAGGTTGAAAGCATCAAGCAAATCGCCCAGGAGTTCTCCAACGAGAAAAAAGGCACCCTGTCGATCGCCACCACCCACACCCAGGCGCGTTACGCCCTGCCGCCGGTGATCAGTGCTTTTATCAAGCAATACCCGGACGTCTCCCTGCACATGCATCAAGGCACGCCGATGCAAATTGCCGAGATGGCTGCCGATGGTACGGTTGATTTTGCCATCGCCACCGAAGGCCTGGAGCTGTTCAACGACCTGATCATGATGCCCTGCTACCGCTGGAACCGCTGCGTAGTCGTGCCCCAGGGTCACCCGCTGACCAAACTGCCGAAGTTGACCCTCGAAGCCCTGGCTGAATACGCCATCGTCACCTATGTGTTTGGCTTTACCGGCCGCTCCAAGCTCGACGAAGCCTTTAGCCATCGCGGCCTCACCCCCAAGGTGGTATTCACCGCCGCCGACGCCGACGTGATCAAGACCTACGTTCGCCTGGGCCTGGGCGTAGGCATCGTGGCCAAGATGGCGGTGGATGCCAAGCTCGACCCGGACCTGGTGGTGCTGGATGCCGGCGAGCTGTTCGAGCCTAGCGTGACCAAGATCGGCTTCCGCCGTGGCACCTTCCTGCGCGGTTTTATGTGCGACTTTATCGAGAAATTCGCCCCGCACCTGACCCGCGACATGATGGCCAAAGCCGTGCAGTGCCACAGCAAGGTCGAACTCGAAGAGCTGTTCGAGGGTGTTGAACTGCCGCTGCACTGAGTCTCTACCGCCCTGAAAAAAGCCCGTCCATGTGACGGGCTTTTTTCATCCTCGAAGCGCCTAGTCAGCGGCCTTCAGCTCTTCGCCGTGAACCAAGTTGATCCACCAGCCAAAGGCGGCTGCGGTGAAGAACATGATGATGCTGTAGATCGCCGCCGGAATCGACATGGTGGCGTTATTCAGCAGCATCGGGCTCAGCGCCAGGGCAATTGCCAGGGTACCGTTGTGGATGCCGATCTCCATGCCGATGGCAATCGACTGACGCAGGCTCAACTTCAACAAGCGTGGCACCCAATAGCCCACCGCCAGGCTGATCAGGTTGAATGCCAGTGCGGCGCCGCCAACCAGGGGGGCGTAATCAACGAAGGTCTGCCAATCCTTGACCACCGCCAGGATGATGATGATCAGCAAAAACAGCGCAGAGATGATCTTCACCGGCTTTTCCATCCGTGCGGCAAAGCCCGGAAAGCGGCTGCGTACCCACAGGCCAATAGCCACCGGCCCGAGCACGATGACAAAGACCTGTACCACCTTGGTGAATTGCAGCGGCAGGGCCTGATCACCCTCCATAAAATAGGCCAGCGACAGATTGACGATCAGCGGCATGGTCAGCACCGCAATCACCGAGTTGACTGCAGTCAGGGTGATGTTCAGTGCCACGTCACCGTGCGCCAGATGGCTGTAGAGATTGGCCGTGGTTCCACCTGGCGACGCGGCCAGCAGCATCAAGCCCACCGCCAGCGCCGGGGCTAGGCCAAAAGCCTTGGCCAGAAAGAAGCACACCAGCGGCAGCAACAGCAGCTGGCAGCCCAGGCCGATCAACACCGGTTTGGGAAATTTCACCACCCGGGCAAAGTCCGCCAGGGTCAGCGATAAACCCAGACCGAGCATGATGATGCCCAGAGCAATGGGTAGGAACAGGGTCAACAACGGGTCAGCAGTCACGGCTTCTTACTCCTTGATCAAAGCACTGAGCGATCTTGAACAGCGGTGTAGGACACTGCAGTGACTTTAGTGGCCAATTTTGTGAAAGAAATGGCGAGGTATAAAAAAAGCGCCCATTAGGACGCTTCTTTATTACGCGATGTCATCAGATCGCCGTAGCACCGCCGTCCACTGCCAGGGCATGGCCGGTGGTGAAAGCAGCGTTGTCGCAGCACAGGTAGAGCACCGCGGTGGCGATTTCCTCGACCTTGCCAATGCGCCCGACCGGGTGCATGGCGGCGGCGAACTCGCCCTTCTTCGGATCGGCTTCATAGGCGCGGCGGAACATGTCGGTGTCGATCACGGCCGGGCATACGGCATTGACCCGTACTTTTTTCTTCGCGTATTCGACTGCCGCCGATTTGGTCAGACCGATCACCGCATGCTTGGATGCGCTATAGATGCTCATCTTCGGCGCAGCGCCGAGGCCGGCCACCGAAGCGGTGTTGACGATGGCACCGCCGCCCTGGGCCAGCAGCAGCGGGATCTGATGCTTCATGCACAGCCACACACCTTTGACGTTGACCCCCATGATGGCGTCGTACTCGGCCTCAGAGCCTTCGGCCAGCTTGCCTTTCTCGATCTCGATGCCGGCATTGTTGAAGGCATAGTCCAGGCGGCCATAAGCACCCAGGGTGCGCTCCATCAGCACCTTGACCTCGGCGTCGCGGGTCACGTCGCAGCGCACGAACAACGCCTCGCCACCGGCTTCACGGATCAGCGCAGCAGTCGCCTCGCCACCCGCCACATCGACATCGGACACCACCACCTGCAGGCCTTCGTTAGCGAATGCCAGTGCCGTGGCACGACCAATACCCGCAGCACCACCGGTGACCAGGGCAACCCGGCCGGAAAAGCTCAAGCTCATTTGCGCGTCCTCGCAAGGATTAATATCTGCGCCGAGTCTACTCAGCCCCCTGGTTCCGAGGCAGCACTATCAAATTGCTGGTGATGACCTTATCCAAACGAGTGATTAACACCCCGCATCGTCTATCACTCGGATGGATCAACAGCCATTCGAGCAATAGGCAAATCTTGCTCATCACGCCACTAAGGGCTATCAACAGTCTTTCCGCTCAACGAGTACCTGCCATGACTGCCCCACTCAACCGTCAGTTCCAGCTTGCCCAACGCCCGGTCGGCTTGCCCAGCCGCGAGACCTTCAACTATGTGGAAACCAGCGTCGGTGAACCCGGCCCCGGGCAGATCCTGGTGAAGAACGCCTACCTGTCGCTCGACCCGGCCATGCGCGGCTGGATGAACGATGCCAAATCCTATATTCCCCCGGTCGGCATTGGTGAAGTGATGCGCGCGCTGGGCGTGGGTGAAGTCATCGCCTCACAGCATCCGGACTTTGCTGTGGGTGACCACGTAAACGGCGCGCTGGGTGTGCAGGATTATTTCCTCGGTGAGCCTAAAGGTTTCTACAAGGTCGACCCCAAGCGTGCGCCCCTGCCGCTGTACCTCTCGGCGCTCGGCATGACCGGCATGACCGCCTACTTCGCCCTGCTCGATGTCGGCGCGCCGCAGGCCGGCGAAACCGTGGTAATTTCCGGCGCAGCCGGTGCAGTCGGCAGCATTGCCGGACAGATCGCCAAGCTCAAAGGCTGCCGCGTTGTGGGCATTGCCGGCGGCGCGGACAAGTGCAAATTCCTGCTCGACGAACTGGGCTTTGACGGCGCCATCGATTACAAAAATGAAGACGTGATCGCAGGCCTCAAGCGCGAATGCCCGAAAGGCGTAAACGTTTACTTCGACAACGTCGGCGGCGACATTCTCGATGCCGTGCTCACCCGTCTGGCCTTCAAGGCGCGCGTGGTGATCTGCGGGGCGATCAGCCAATACAACAACAAAGAGAACGTCAAAGGCCCGGCCAACTACCTCAACCTGCTGGTCAACAGCGCGCGCATGGAAGGCATGGTGGTGATGACCTACGCACCACGCTTTGCCGAGGCCGCGCAAGAGATGGGCGGCTGGCTGGCCAGTGGCAAGCTGAAGTCCAAGGAAGATATTGTCAGCGGTCTGCAAACCTTCCCGGAAACCCTGCTCAAACTGTTCAGCGGTGAGAACTTCGGCAAGCTGGTGCTCAAGGTCGACTAAGCGGCCGCTCCAGCTTTGTGCAAGGGGGTTTAGTCGCGCTGCTGCTATGTCGCGGCTAAAGCCCCTCCCACGGCCCCAGATGGCTACCTCAACCCATCCTACGCAACCGCTACTTCCTCATTCGGCTGTTTGATCGGCCGCCAGCGGCGCAGCAGCATGTACAGAGTCGGAATCACGAACAGGGTGAAGAAGGTGCCTACCAACAGGCCGCCGACAATCACCATGCCGATCTGCTGACGACTCTCCGCCCCTGCCCCCGAGGCAACCGCCAATGGCAACGAACCCAACACCATCGCCCCGGTGGTCATCAGGATCGGCCGCAAACGCTGCACCGAAGCCTCGATCACCGAGGCACGCAGTTCATGCCCCTGGCGCAGCAGCACGTTGGCAAATTCGACGATCAGGATGCCGTGTTTGGTGATCAAACCAATCAGCGTCACCAGGCCGATCTGCGAGTAGATATTCAGGGTACCGCCGAACAGGGTCAGCGCCAGCAACGCGCCGGCCATCGACAAGGGCACGCTGAACAGAATGATCAGCGGATCACTGAAGCTCTCGAACTGCGCCGCCAGCACCAGGAAGATAAACGCCAGAGCCAGGGCGAAGATCAGCGCAATACCGGCGCTCGACTCCTTGAAGTCGCGCGAGGTGCCGGTGTAGTCGTACTGCGTCTCGGCCGGGAACACCGTGCGCGCGGTGGCTTCCAGGTGCGCCAGCGCTTCACCCAGGGTGTAACCGGCGCCGACGTTGGCGCTCACCGTCACGGCGCGCAGTTGGTTGAAGTGGTTGAGTTCACGCGGCGCGACGGTCTCACGCACCTCGATCAGGTTGGACAGCTGCACCATGCTGTTATCGCGGCCACGCACATAGACCCGATTGAGGTCCTGCGGGTTGCTGCGGTCGACGTCCTGCAACTGCACCAGCACATCGTACTGCTCGCCGTTCTGCTTGAAACGCGTCACCTGGCGGCTGCCGAACAGGCTTTCCAGGCTACGACCGATGGTCGCCACATCGGTACCGACCACCACCGCCTGCTCACGGTTAACCGCCACCTTGAGCTGCGGCGCATTGAGTTTGAGGTCACTGTCCAGGCTCTCCAGCCCCGGATAATCGCGCAGCGAGCTCAGCAACTCGTCAACGTAGCCCTGCAACTCGCTGTATTCCATGGAGGAGCGAATCACGAAGTTGACCGGCTGATTACGCGCACTCTGCCCCAGGGGTGGCCGGTTGACCGGGAAGGCGCGCATACCGGCAATGTTCTGCAACTTGGGCAACAACTCGGAGCGAATCTCGAACTGGCTACGGGTGCGATCGGCCCAGTCTTCCAGCTTCATAAAGGAAATGCCCTGGGCCACCGTGGGGAAGCCGGCAATCACCATGTAGCGGTTGGTTTCCGCAATGCTGGCGTAAGCCGCCTCAATCTCGCGGGCATAACGCCCGGTGTAGTTGAGAGTGGCGCCATCCGGGCCGTTGAACACGCCGATAATGGTGCCGGTGTCTTCAGTCGGCGCCAGCTCGGATTTGAGCCCGGTAAACAGCAACACACAGGCCAGCATGGTCAACAGCAACACGCCCAGCACCAGCACCCAGGCACTCAATGCCTTGGCCAACAGGTGTTTGTAACTGTAGGTCAAGCCATTGAGAAAACTCTCGATCAGGTTATACAGGCGGCTATGCCGCTCGCCGGGCTGATGCGGCTTGAGCAACAGCGCGCACATCATCGGCGTCAGGGTCAGGGCCACAAAGCCTGATACCAGCACCGCCCCGGCCAGGGTCCAGGCGAACTCGGTAAACAGCTTGCCGGTGGTGCCCTGCATAAAGCCGATGGGGGCAAACACCGCCGCCAGGGTCAGGGTCATGGCGATGACCGCAAAGGCAATCTCGCGGCTGCCCTTGAGCGCAGCCTGCAGCGGCTGCATGCCCTCTTCGATATGCCGATGAATGTTTTCCAGCATGACGATGGCATCGTCCACCACCAGACCGATGGCCAGCACCATGGCCAGCAACGTCAGGGTGTTGATGGTGAAGCCCATCAGTGACATCAGGGCAAATGCACCGATCAGCGACACCGGGATGGTCACCAGCGGAATGATGGTGGCACGTAGCGAGCGCAGGAAGATAAAGATGATCAGGATGACCAGCCCGACCGCCTCCCAGATGGTGATAAACACGTTGTCGATCGACTCGCGGATAAACAGCGAGTTGTCGTTGGCCACCGTCATCTGCATGCCTTCCGGCAGCAAGGCCCGCACATCGGGCATGGCCTCGGCCAGGCCATCGGAGATATCCAGCGGGTTGGCCGTGGCTTGCTTGATCATGCCCATGGCCACCGCAGCCTGGCCATTGAAGCGGACGATACTGCGCTCGTCCGCAGCGCCAATTTCAGCATGGCCAATATCAGCCAGACGCAGCAGGTAACCACGCGTGTCATCGAGGATCAGCTGATTAAACTGCTCCGGGGTGTTCATATCGGTTTCCGAGAGCACGGTGAATTCGCGCTGCTGCGATTCGATACGCCCGGCCGGGATTTCCACGTTCTGCCGGCGCAGCGCGTTTTCCACGTCCTGCACAGTAAGGTTATGCGCGGCGAGTTTTTCCGGATCCAGCCAGACACGCATGGCGAAGCGCCGACCGCCGCGCACCTGCACCTCGGACACCCCTGGAATGGTCTGCAGCCGGTCCTTGATCACCCGCTCCAGCACATCGGTGATTTCCATGGCGCTGTAGCGCTCACTGTAGAAGGCCAGCCAGATCACCGGCTGGGCGTCGGCCTCGACCTTCTGCACGATGGGCTCGCTGATCTCATCCGGCAATAGACCGCGCACACGGCCCAGGCGGTCACGCACGTCGTTGGCAGCCTCATCGGAATTACTGCCGAGGCGAAATTGAGCGGTGATCTGGGTGTTTTCCGAGCGGCTGATGGAGCTGACAAAATCCAGCCCCTCAATGCCCGACAACACGTCCTCGATCGGCTGCGCGACCTGCGACTCCATGATCTCCGGACTGGCGCCGGGATAGGTGACGTTGACCGTGACAATCGGCACGTCGATATTCGGGTACTCGCGCACGGCCAAGCGGTCATAGGCCATCAAACCGAGCAACACCACGATCAGCGATAACACCGTGGCGAATACCGGGCGCCGGATGCAGATATCCGACAGGGTCATGGCGCAGGCTCCACCACCTTGCTGCGCACCGTCATACCGTCGCGAACCTTCTGCCAACCTGCACTGATCAAGACCTCATCGCCTTGCAGGCCCTCAATAATCTCGACCTTACCCGCCTGACGCTTGCCCAGTTTGACCTCACGCAGCTCGACCTTGCCCGCCACGACCAGATTGACCAGCAACCGCTCGCCCATTGGCATGATGGCTTCCTCAGGAATCACCAGGGCGTTCGGCCGTTCGGCGAGAATCACCGAAACGCGCACAAACTGGCCAGGGCTCAGGCGTCCCTCACTGTTGCTGATATGCGCCCGAATGGCCTGACTACGCCCGACCTCATCAAGGCGCGGATTGACCGCGAAAATCTCGCCCTGGAAACGCTCACCGGGATAGGCATCCAGACTGACTTCAATGACTTGTTTGAGACGGATCTGGCTGACCGCCTTTTGCGGGATACGAAAATCCACCTTGAGCGGATCGAGCACTTCCAGGTTGACGATGTCCTGGCCTTCGCTGAGGTAATCGCCGGGGCTGGCCTGGCGCAACCCCAGCACGCCCTCATAGGGGGCCAAAATCCGCGTTTTATCCAAACGCGCCTGGGACAGCGCCAGGTTCGCCCGCGCGGCCTGCTGCTGGGCGCTGGCTTCATCCAGGGCCTGGGCATTACTGGCACCACGCTTGAACAGCAGCTGCGCGCGCTCGAAGTTGTTTTGCGCCAAATCCAGGTTGGCCCGCGCCTGAGCAAACTCGGCACTCACGATCGAGTCATCCAGACTGACCAGCAAAGCGCCGGCCTTGACCCGCTGCCCCTCGCGAAAATGCAGCTGCGCAACCCGACCGGCGATTTCCGGGCGAATCATCACCGACTCGTCAGGGCGCAAGGAACCAAAGGTAATCAGCTCGTCACGGACCAAACTGCGCTCAGGCGTGACCACTTCAACCAGTGGCCCCTCATTGGCCTGCGCCGCCATACCGACCAGGGTGCACAACAGCAAAACCGTAGCAAAACGAGCAGGTGTGCGGGCAAACATATACAACCCCTAATTCTCTGTAGAGGCCGAGTCTAACGGCCGAGCCGAATCGATCAGCCGTTAAAACTGTTTCCCGATATTAAACGCTGCAAGCACCTACTGACGCATCCCGCGGCCGCTGACCAGCAGGCGAATGCACACGCCATACAGCAGCGCAGTGGCCACCAGCATAAAGCCGATAGCGACCCCAATACGGATATCCGAAACGCCGAGAATGCCATAGCGGAAGGCATTGACCATATGCAGCACCGGGTTGGCCAGCGACACTGTCTGCCAGAACTGTGGCAACAGGCTGATCGAGTAGAACACCCCGCCCAGGTAAGTCAGGGGCGTCAGCACGAAGGTCGGGATGATCGAAATATCGTCGAAGTTGCGCGCAAATACGGCATTGATAAAGCCACCGAGGGAGAAGATGGTCGCCGTCAGCAACACCACCAGCACCGTCACCCCGAGGTGATGCACCTGCAACTTGGTAAAGAACAACGACAGCAAGGTGACAATAAAGCCCACCGCCAGGCCGCGCAGCACACCGCCAATCACATAACCGGTGAGGATGATGTGGGGCGACACCGGCGACACCATCAGCTCCTCAATCGAGCGCTGAAACTTGCTGCCGAAGAAGCTCGACACCACGTTGCCGTAAGAGTTGGTGATCACCGACATCATGATCAGCCCCGGCACGATGTACTCCATATAACTGAAGCCACCCATATCACCGATCTGCCGGCCGATCAGGTTGCCGAAGATCACGAAGTACAAAACCATGGTGATCGCCGGCGGCAGCAGGGTTTGCGGCCAGATACGGGTAAAACGGCGAATCTCGCGGTAAACGATGGTGCGCAGCGCCACCATGTTGGCGGCCAGTTCGGAATTCAGATAGGTCGTGCTCATGCCGCGCCCCCGGCCAGGTTTTTCTCTACCAGAGACACAAACAACTCCTCCAGGCGATTGGTTTTATTGCGCAAGCTGAGCACCTCGATGTTCTGCAAGGCCAACTGGCGGAACAGCTCGGTCACGCCCTGGCTCTTGTCCACCTGTACCTCAAGGGTGTGGTGATCGAGCAGTTGCGCCGGATAGCCGACTAACTGCGGCGGCACCAGCAGTGACTCCTTCAGATCAAGCAGGAAGGTTTCTACATGGAGGGTTTTCAGCAGGTTTTTCATGCTGGTGTTTTCGACAATCCGCCCGTGGTCGATGATGCCGATATTGCGGCACAACTGCTCGGCCTCTTCCAGGTAATGGGTGGTCAGAATGATGGTGATGCCCTGCTCGTTCAGCTCGGTAAGAAAACTCCACATCGAGCGGCGCAGTTCGATGTCCACCCCGGCGGTGGGCTCATCGAGAATCAACAAGCGTGGCTGATGCACCAGCGCGCGAGCAATCATCAAACGGCGCTTCATGCCACCCGACAGTTCGCGGGACGGCACATTGTGCTTACCCCACAGGCCGAGCTGATTGAGGTATTGCTCGGCGCGCTCCTTGGCAATCTTGGCCGGGATGCCGTAGTAACCGGCCTGGGTCACGACGATATCGAAGGCCTTCTCGAACTGATTGAAGTTGAACTCCTGCGGCACCACGCCCAGGCAGCGCTTGAGCGCCGAGGGTTGCTTGTCGAGGTCATGGCCAAACACGTTGACCGTGCCGCTGCTCTTGGTCACCAGGGTCGAAAGAATGCCAATGGTGGTCGATTTACCAGCGCCGTTGGGGCCGAGCAAGGCGTAGAAATCGCCTTCGGCCACATCCAGATCAATACCGTGCAGCGCCTGAAAGCCGTTGCCATAGGTCTTGGTCAACTGGCGAATGGACAGAGCAGTACTCATAAGAAATACACACACCGAAAAAATGAAAGGATTGGATGTCAGGCCCGAGCTGCGAGAGCAGCCGCCAAGTCTAGCCCCAGAACATCAGCTGGCGAGCGGTTTTACCAGGCATCGCCGCGCTTCGATCCGCTTAGGTCAACGCCGTCATCACGACCGCCCGATATGCCGGGCGCTCCTGCAAGCGCTGGTACCAGGCCTGCAGGTGGGGCAACTGGGGCCGCTCAATGGGCATTGCAAACCATGCGTAGATAAAACAGCCCAGCGGGATATCGCCCATGCCGAAGCTGTCGCCAGAGAGATAGGACTGCCTGGCCAGGGCCTGATCTACCGTTGCCAGTAACTCGCCACAGCGTGTGAGCGCAGCCGCAATCACCTCCTGGTCACGCTGCTCTGGCGGGGTACGCACAATGCCCCAGAACAAATCGCGGAACGGCGCGGCAAACGTAGAGGTGGCCCAGTCCATCCACTTGTCCGCCTGGGCACGCTGCTTGGGGTCTGTGGCATACAACTGACCATCCGCATACTGCGCGGCCAGGTAGCGAACGATGGCATTCGATTCCCACAGCACCAGGCCGTCGTCTTCAATGAGCGGCACCAGGCCATTGGGGTTCATCGCGCGATAGGCCGGCTCATTGACCAAGCCAAACGCCCCACCCGCATCGATAGCCTCATACGGCACGCCGGCCTCTTCTGCGCACCACAGCGCCTTGCGCACATTGTTGGAGTTTTTGCGCCCCCAAATTTTCAGCATCGCCTGAGTTCCTTCGGCTGGGTTAATCAGCATTTTCTGACGGGCATCCTACTACCCCAATCAGAAGAAAACAGATACGAAAATTGATGTTGGCTATCGAGCCGCTTGATTTAACCCCGGGCCTCGCGATGCATGTCACCTACGACCGGCGGCGCATCGTCGCTAAATAAATGCGGGTAACACTGCTGTAAATGGCTGAAAAACAGCGCCACCGGCACATCCGCAAAGTGGCCATGTTCGCGCAAATACTCCATATGTCTCTGGCCTTGCTCGTTATAGGGCTGAAATACGCTGTCGTGATGACCATCGAACTCCAGCGGCGCGACCTTGAGCAACTGACACAAGGCCAGATTAAACGCCGGCGTCGCCTTGACCCAACGCCCGTTCAGGTACAACTCGGTATAGCCATGCATGGCGAAGACCTCACTGCGCAACATTTCCAGCAAGCGTGGCGTCGCCAGATGGTTGCGCACATCCGCCAGGCCAATGCGCGCCGGAATCCCGCAATGGCGCGCGCACGCCGCCAGCACATTAGCCTTGGGCACGCAGTAACTCTCCCCCGCCTGCAGCGCATAACTGGCTTTCAGGCTTTCGACATCGCGACTGAACACATAAGGGTTGTAGCGAATTTCATCACGCACGGCGTAATACAGGCTGACCGCCTGCTCACGCGCATCGCGACTGACGCCACGGAACTTTTCTGCGAACTCCACCAACGCAGGGTGGTCACTATCAATGAAGCGGCCGGGCTCCAGGTATTCGTTCATCAGGCGTCTCCTTGCTTGAGAAAGCAGTCTAACGACGCGAGTCCGGCCAATGTCACGACGATTCGGCCAAGCTCACCGCTCTTGTCGCCATCCATAGCAACTATGCTCATGATGGTGCGTCACACCCATTGTCATCACGGAGGATTCTGCATGCTCGCTCTCTGGTTACTCGCCCTGCTGCTTGGCACGGCCTTTCTCGCTCACCGCCGCTACGCGCCGTTACCCGCGCTAGGTGTGGTGGCCGGCTATTTACTGCTGATGGGCACCTTTAGCCACGCCCCCGCCTGGTTGATGGCGGTGTTCTGGGTAGTGCTGCTGGCGGTAGCGTTACCTCTACTGTTGCCGCAACTGCGCCGCAGCCTGTTCACGGCGCCCATGTTCACCTGGTTCAAGCGCGTGTTACCGCCCATGTCGGCCACCGAGCGCGATGCCATCGAAGCCGGTACGGTGTGGTGGGATGGCGAGCTGTTTAGCGGCCGTCCGGACTGGGACACCTTGCTGGCCTACCCCAAGGCGCAACTCAGCGAGGAAGAACAAGCGTTTATTGACGGCCCGACCGAAGCGCTCTGCGCCATGGTCAGTGACTGGCAAATCGGTCAACAGATGGATCTGCCCGCTGAGGCCTGGGCGCATATCAAGGAGCACGGCTTCTTCGCCCTGATCATCCCCAAGCAATATGGCGGCAAGGGGTTTTCCGCCTATGCCCACTCGCAAGTGGCGATGAAACTGGCCACCCGCTCAGGCGATCTGGCCTCCACGGTAATGGTGCCCAACTCCCTGGGCCCGGCCGAACTGCTCCTGCATTACGGCACCGAGGCGCAGCGTGACCATTACCTGCCACGCCTGGCGCGCGGCGACGATATCCCCTGCTTCGCCCTCACCGGCCCACTGGCTGGCTCCGATGCTGGCGCCATGCCGGACAGCGGGATCATCTGCAAAGGCCAATGGCAAGGCGAAGAAGTCATCGGCCTGCGCCTGAACTGGGAAAAACGCTATATCACCCTCGGCCCTGTAGCCACCCTGCTCGGCCTGGCCTTCAAGGCCTATGACCCTGAACACCTGCTGGGTGAAGAAGAAGACCTGGGCATCAGCCTGGCCCTGGTGCCGACCGAAACCCCCGGCGTCGAAATCGGCCGCCGCCACCTGCCCCTCGGCGCCGCCTTTATGAACGGCCCCAACTCCGGCAAGGATGTGTTTATCCCGCTGGATTACCTGATCGGCGGCCAGGAAATGCTCGGCAAAGGCTGGATGATGCTGATGAACTGCCTGTCCGTCGGGCGCTCCATCTCGCTGCCGGCAGTCGGCACCGGGGCGGCCAAGTTCACCAGCCTGACCACCGGCCAGTACAGCCAGATACGCGAGCAGTTCAACGTGCCGCTCTCGGCGTTCGAGGGTATTCAGGAAGCCCTGGCACGTATTGGCGGTAATGCCTGGATGATGGACAGCGCCCGCATCCTCACCGCCAATGCGGTGGACCTGGGGGAAAAACCCTCGGTGCTTTCGGCCATTCTCAAATACCACCTGACCGAGCGCGGCCGCGAGTGCATCAGCCACGCCATGGATGTGCACGGCGGTAAGGGCATCATCATGGGCCCGAACAACTACCTGGCGCGCTCCTGGCAGGGCGCACCGATCTTCATCACCGTGGAGGGCGCCAATATCCTTTCGCGCAACCTGATGATCTTTGGCCAGGGCGCTATCCGCTGCCACCCCTATGTGCTCAAGGAAATGGCTCTGGCCAGCCGTGAAGACCATGAGCAGGCACTACAGGAGTTCGATGAACTGCTGCTCCAGCACATTGGGTTTGCCGTCAGTAATGCCGCCAGCAGCCTGCTGCTCAGCCTTGGCTTTGGCCAATTCAGCCAGGTACCGGGCGACCGTATCAGCCGTCCGTACTTCCGTGCACTCGACCGCCTGGCGGCATCGTTCGCCCTGCTCGCCGATACCAGCATGATGATCCTGGGTGGCGAACTGAAACGCCGTGAACGTCTCTCTGCGCGCCTTGGCGATGTGCTCAGCCACCTGTATCTGGCCTCTGCTGCGCTCAAGCGCTATCACGACCTCGGCTATCCCGAGCACTCCCAACCCCTGCTGCGCTGGGCGATGGAAGAAAGCCTAAGCAAAGCCGAACAGGCGCTGGAAGAACTGCTTAGCAACTTCCCCAACAAGCTGCTCGGCTGCGCCCTGCGCCTGCTGGTGTTGCCACTGGGCCGCCGCCACAAAGGCCCAAGCGATGAGCTGGATGCCGAGGTGGCAGCCATTACCGGGCGCAACAGCGGTGATCCGGCGCTAGAGGAACTGCTCGAAGGCTGCTATCGCCCACAAGCCGAACAGGACCCGGTGGGCGCCCTGCAATATGCGATGGACCAACTGCACAGCGTGCAGGCCGTGCAGAAAAAGCTGCATAAAGCCCTCAAGGCGGGCCAGGTTGAAGAGCAGCCTGGGCAAAGCCTGATTGATACAGCGCTAACTGCCGGTGTACTCAGCAGCGAAGAGGCACACAGCCTGCAGCAAGCAGAAGCAGCCCGCCGCGTAGTGATTGATGTCGATGACTTTGCCAAAGAGGAGCTGACCCTAGGCTCTGGCAAGGTGCGCTAACGCACAGGCAGGCAAACGGGACAGCGGGCAGCGCAGGGCCTTATACTGCGCCGCCCGTTTTACCTACAGGATTGCCCCATGGCCAACGCTCACATCGACCATCACCTCGCCCTGCTGCAGCACGTGCGCACCATCCTGGTCGCCCTGGGTGAAGCCGAGCAAATTCTCGATGACAGCCATGCCATGTTTCTGGAGCGCTACGACGAACTGCTTGCCGATTTGCCGAACGACCCCGAAGCCAGTCTCTACCTGGGTCAGGACCTGATCAGCCAGATCTTCCAGCGCTACCCACAGATTGCCCACCTGATCCCACGTGACCTGCTGTGGTTCTTCGGTGGCGACTGTCTGCACTTTATGCCGGACGAAGAAATCGAGATGTACCAAATCCTCGAAGAGCGCCGTTTCTACGCCCTGGAGAACGATGAGCCCTTTGACTGGAACCAGGAAAAACAATTACTGGCCATGCCAGCCCAGGGCGGCACGCACTAAAAACGCAACACTGAAAAAGCCCGCACGGCATCACCGGCGGGCTTCTTTATGCGCACTAAAAATTACAGATACAAAAACGCCGCTCAGTGAGCGGCGTTTTTGTTTATTTGGAGCGGGAAACGAGACTCGAACTCGCGACCCCGACCTTGGCAAGGTCGTGCTCTACCAACTGAGCTATTCCCGCAATCACAGCATGTAGCAACAACAAAAATGGCGTCCCCTAGGGGACTCGAACCCCTGTTACCGCCGTGAAAGGGCGGTGTCCTAGGCCACTAGACGAAGGGGACCTTTGGAACTTGTTGAAAACCTGTCGATACAGATTTTCTTAATTTGGAGCGGGAAACGAGACTCGAACTCGCGACCCCGACCTTGGCAAGGTCGTGCTCTACCAACTGAGCTATTCCCGCTTGAAACAAACACGCACTTCTTGAAGAAGTGGCGTCCCCTAGGGGACTCGAACCCCTGTTACCGCCGTGAAAGGGCGGTGTCCTAGGCCACTAGACGAAGGGGACGCAGCCCGGAAGCTAAAACTTCTATCCGGCTTCTACACGTTTTGCCGTGAGGCATTGCGCTACGAAGTGGCGCGCATTCTATGGAGGCTTTAAAGGCCCGTCAACCTCTGTGTAAAAAATTTTATAAATCAAAGACTTCAGCGCCGAATGTGAGGCAGCGCTATCAGCCTCCCAGCTAAGGCACTACACTCGGACAAAAAATCGGTGATCAAGAGGCCCTACCCATGTCCCCACTCGTGATTACCATATTGATTGTGTCCGGCATCGTTGCTTTGATTGCCATTGCCTACATCAATCATATGGTCGAGAACAACAAACTGGAGAAGGCGCGCATCAAGGCCGACCTCAATGATCGCCTGCGGCGCTGTACGGACCTCGCCGAAACCCTCCCCGGCCAGCTGATAACCCCGGCCCTCAAGCTGTTACTGAGCCGCCTGCAGCTGCATTTCAGTGAGCGCATGCTGCCTTTGGACAAAGGCAATGGCAGCCTCAAGGCGAGCATTGAAGAACTACGCAAACTGATTGCCCAGGGCGAGTCAATTACCGTAAACAACCCACCGCAACCCATCATCAATGAAGCCAAAGCCAAGGATGTGCGTTTCCAGCTGGAGAATCTGCACGGCCAGCTGACCCGCTGTGCCAAAGAAGGCATCATCCCGGCCAGTGAAGCCAAACACTGGCTGAAAGAAGTGCGTCATATGCTGACCCAGGTGCATATCGAATTTTTCAGCAACCTCGGCCAACAGGCTCTGCAGCAAAACCAGCCTGGCCAGGCACGCCTGGCATTCGAGCGTGGCGTGCAATACCTGCGCAAGCAACCTGACCCAACGCCTTATCAGAACGCCCTGACAAAATTCGAAGCACAACTCGCACGCGCCAACGCCATGGTGCTGGAAAACAGCCAACCCACCACCGACCAACCCAGCGAGCTGGATGCCGGCCTTGAGTCGCTCGGTGGCGATGAAGAATGGAAGAAGAAGAACATCTACGACTAACCCCTGCGGCGCGTAGTTCATACATCAGCGTCCAACCAACGAGAGCCCCGCATGAGCCTGACCGTTTATGGTGCCCCGCTGTCACCCTTCGTCCGCAAAGTTCGCCTGTTTCTGGCTGAAAAGACGCTGGACTACCAACTGGAGATCGTCTTGCCATTCGGCCAACCGGCCTGGTACCGCGAGCTGAACCCGCTGGGGCGCATTCCGGCCCTGAAGGATGGCGATTTCACTCTCGCCGACTCCAGCGTTATCTGCCAATACCTGGACGACAAGCACCCCGAGCGGCCTTCTCTGCTTGGCCAGAATGCCGAACAACGCGCACAGGTACGCTGGCTGGAGAAATATGCCGACTATGAATTGGCGCCACTGTGCACCTTCAGCGTATTTCGCAACCGCACACTAAAACCCAGCATGGGCCAGAGCTGCGACGAAGACGCCGTGCAGAAAGCCCTGCACGAAAAGCTGCCAGCGCATTTCGACTACCTGGAACAGACCCTTGGCTCGGCCACCTACCTGGTCGGCGAGAGCCTGACCTTGGCCGATCTCGCTCTGGCCTGCCAGCTGATCAATATGCAGCACGGCAACGAACAACTGGATGCACAACGCTGGCCCAACCTCAGTGCACACTATGCACGGATCACGGCGCGCGAGTCGGTTCAGGGCGTATTGCCAGGCGAGCTGAAAATGCTCGCCAAGATGGCCGCCAAAGCCTGAATGAGTCGCCCCAAGAACAAAGAGCCCGGTTAATCCGGGCTCTTTCGCATCCGTAACCTCAGCAGTCGGTGAGCTCGACAAACACCTCAACCAACCGCTCGACACCAACCTGATCCGCGACGCTAAAGCGCGCCAACGACGGACTGTCGAGATCAAGCACGCCGAGCAAGCGCCCATCCTTGAACAACGGCACCACCAGCTCGCTGTTGGAGGCGCTGTCGCAGGCGATATGCCCAGCAAATGCGTGCACATCTGCAACGCGCTGAACCTGACCAGTCGCTGCGGCAGCGCCGCAGACACCGCGACCGAACGGAATCCGCACGCAGGCCACTTTGCCCTGGAAAGGCCCGAGTACCAGTTCCTCGCCACGCGCCAGATAGAACCCAGCCCAGTTCAGGTCGCCCAGTTCCTGAAACAGGAACGCAGAAAACTGCGCGGCGTTGGCAATAAAATCCCGCTCGCCCGCCAGCAGTGCCTGCAACTGCGCCACTAACAGCGGATAACCATCGAGGCCCTCACCGCTTTGTGCTAAATCAATCATCAGCTTTACCCAGCAATTGCAGCCCCACCCAGTCCCGGGCGAATTGATAAGCACAACGACCGTTGCGGTTGCCACGCCCCAGCGCCCAACGAATCGCCGCCTTTTCTAGCGCCTCATTCCACTGCCAGTCCAGGCCAACCGGCTCGGCGTGCACGGCAACCCAGTGACGCACCACCTCCAGGAAATGCTCCTGGGTAAAGGGGTAGAACGACAGCCACAGGCCGAAACGGTCGGACAAGGCAATCTTGTCCTCCACCGCCTCATTGGGATGCAACTCGCCATCCACACGCTGCCAATTTTCGTTGTCACTCTCTTTCTCCGGCAACAAGTGGCGGCGATTGGAGGTGGCATACAGCAGCACATTGTCCGGCGCCCGCTCCAGAGAACCGTCGAGCACGGTTTTCAACATGCGGTAATCACCCTCGCCAGCTTCGAACGACAGGTCATCGCAAAACAGCACAAAGCGCTGCGCCTGCTCACTTAGCAACTCAACAATGCGCGGCAAATCGGCCAGATGATCACGCTCAATTTCGATCAGGCGCAACCCGGCAGCCGCATGCTCGGCAAGTAGCGCCCGCACCAGTGATGATTTACCAGTACCGCGCGCCCCCCCAGAGCAGCGCATGGTTAGCCGGCAACCCCTGAATAAACTGCTGGGTATTGCGCGCCAACTGATCCCGCTGGCGATCCACACCAATCAAATCATCCAGGCGTACATCCAGACTGACGTTGAGTGGAGCCAGAAAACCGCTGCGCCCCTCACGCTGCCAACGGGCGGCCAGGCTCTGCTGCCAGTCGATAACCGGACGCTGCTCAGGCAACAAGGGTTCTAACCGTGCCAGAACGGCTTCAGCCCGCAACAAAAAATCACTTAAACGCGAATCCACAAACAGTACTCCCCGGTTTCGGCCTATTCAGCCACTGCCGCCCGACAAAGCAGATGGGCTATGCTTGGCGGGCGACTCAACATGAGAACGATCAGCCAATATGGATATAGCGCTAACCCAACGCCTGTCATTCAAGCAGGCCGGTTTGACCGTATTGGTAGCCTTTATCCTCGGCACGGCGCTCAGCCTGATTCAAGTAGGCATCGATTATGCCAGCGAAGATGCCTCCATTAATCGCGAGATTCGCGCCTTAATGGAAATCAGCCACAATCCGGCAGCGCGCATCGCTTACAACATCGACTCGGAACTGGCACAAGAACTGGTGCTGGGCTTGCTGCGCTCACCCGCGGTGATCAAGGCGCAGATTATCGATAACAACCACCTGACCCTGGCCAGCGTCAGCCGACCCGCCATGCAAAGCAGCTACCGCCTGCTCAGCGACCTCATGTTCGGCCAGCGTCGGCATTTCGAAACCGCCCTGTTTGTCAGCCACTCGCCCAACGAAGCCCTCGGCGTGCTCAGCCTGGAAGTGGATACCTACGCGTTTGGCAGCCATTTCTTGCGCCGCTCGCTGCTCACCCTGCTCACCGGATTCGCGCGCAGTTTGCTGCTGTCGCTGATCCTGCTGGTGCTGTTCTATTTCATGCTGACCAAACCGCTGACCGGTTTTATCCGTGCACTCAGCGAGCGCGACCTGCGCAGCCCCAACAACACCAAATTGCCCTACCCACCCGGCCATGAACGCGATGAAATCGGTGTGCTGGTCGATGTGACCAATCAGCAACTGGCCAGCATCGCTACGGAAATCCAGCAGCGCCAACAAGCCGAACACCGTCTGACGCGCTACCTGGCCGAACTGGAAGACATGGTCTCGGCGCGCACCGAGCAGCTGGAGGCGGCCAACAGTCGCCTGCTCGACTCCAATCACGAGCTGGAACAGGCCAAACGTACAGCCCTGGACATGGCCCAGGCACGCTCGGCCTTCCTCGCCAATATGAGCCATGAGATCCGCACTCCGCTCAACGGCCTGCTGGGCATGCTCTCGTTGTCACTGGACGGTCCTCTGAATAACGAACAGCGCCAGCAGCTATCGATCGCCCACGACTCCGGCAAAGTGCTGGTCGAGCTGCTCAATGACATCCTCGACCTGTCGAAATTCGAAGCCGGTCAGCTTGAACTCGAACACATCCCCTTTGACCTCGGCAGCCTGCTCGAAGAAACCGCCAGCCTGCTCTCGCAAAACGCCGCACCGGGCGTTGAGCTGACCTGCCTGATTGACCCGCACTTACCCGGCCAGCTGCTAGGAGACCCAACACGGGTCAGGCAGATTGTCAGCAACCTGCTGTCCAATGCGTTGAAATTCACCCGTGCCGGGCGAGTCGACATCACGGTCAATGCCCTGCCTGAGGGGGTCAGACTGATAGTGCGCGATACCGGTATCGGCATCGCCGAAGAGGCGCAGACACGCATCTTCCACCCGTTCGCCCAGGCCGGCAGCGGCATTACCCGCCAGTTTGGCGGCACCGGGCTGGGCCTGGCGCTGACCCGCAGGCTCTGCGAAGCCATGCACGGCCAACTCAGCCTGGAAACCCGCGAAGGCGTTGGCAGCACCTTCTGCGTCGAGCTACCCCTGCCCAGCCAGACCGGCGCTCCACAACAGCCACAGCTACAAGGGCGCATCATCGGGCTGAGCCCGGCCAACTCAGGGCTCAGCGCACAACTGGCCAGCCTGCTCCCCCACTGGGGATTGCACTATCAGCAGATAGATGCCGATGCGGCATTCCACGAGCTGCATGCCGACCTACTGATCAGCGATTGCCCGCAACGCCTGAACGAACTGCGCAGCCTCTGCAACTTGCCAATTCTATTGGTCAGCGCCTACGGCAACTTCCTCAGCAGTGAGCAGGCGGATAACCTCGCACCGATTGAACAGCTGGCCAGACCATTGTCACGCCAAGCCCTGCTGCAGGCCTTGCGGCGCACCCTCGGTCAGGATAACGGGCCAGTCAGCGAACCGCACAACGAACCGCAGCACAACCGCCAGGCCCGCGTGCTGCTGGTGGAGGACAACGCCGTCAATCAGCTGGTAGCCAAAGGCATGCTCGGCAAACTCGGCTGCGAAGTGCTGCTGGCCAACCATGGCGCGGAAGCCTTGAGCCTGCTGGAAAACCAAGCGGTCGATCTGGTCCTGATGGACTGCAACATGCCCGTCATGGATGGCTATGAGACCACCCGCAGGATTCGCCAGAAGGACGCACTCGGCGGGCTACCCATCATCGCGCTGACAGCCAACGCACTGTCCGATGAGCGCGAGCGCTGCCGTGCGGCAGGCATGGACGACTACCTGGCCAAACCCTTTCGCAAGGATGAACTGGCAGCCTTGCTTGATCAGTGGCTTAAGCGCACAAACTGATCAAGCAATAAGCCGAGCTGATCGCGCAATACGACCACTGCGTCGAGATCGATGCCGCGCTCGCAGAGTAACTGACCTTTCAGCGGCAACACCCGCTCACGCAGCGCGCAACCGGCCTGGGTCAGCGCCAGGTGCACTTCACGCTCATCATCGAGCGAGCGCTTGCGCTGTAACAAGCCTTGCTGTTCAAGGCGCTTGAGCAACGGCGTCAGCGTGCCGGAATCCAGCAACAAGCGCTCACCCAGAGCCTTGACCGTTGGCAACGCCGGCGGTTTCGCCTGCCACTCCCACAGCACCAGCATCGCCAGGTACTGCGGGTAGGTAAGGCCGAGTTGCTCCAGCATCGGTTTATAGGCACGGATTACCGCCCGTGAAGCAGCGTAGAGCTTGAAGCACAGCTGGTTATCCAGCTGCAGCTCTTCATCCCCTGTGTGACTGGCAGAAATCATTTGAGCAGCGCTTCGATCTCGGCAGTCAGGTCTTCAGGTTTGGTGGTCGGGGAAAAACGCTTGATCACCTGGCCATCGGCACTCAGCAGAAACTTGGTGAAATTCCACTTGATGCCCTGGCTGCCGAGCAGACCTGGTGCGCTTTTCTTCAGGTTGACGAACAGCGGATGGGCGTCGCTGCCATTCACATCCACTTTTTTGAACAACGGAAAGCTCACGCCGAAATTCAGCTCGCAGAACTCGGAAATAGCCCCCTCATCACCCGGCTCCTGCTTGCCAAACTGGTTGCAAGGGAAACCCAGCACCACCAGGCCTTGGTCCTTGTACTGCTGCCAGACACTTTCCAGGCCCTTGTATTGTGGGGTGAAGCCGCACTTGCTGGCGGTATTGACCACCAATACTGCCTTGCCGCCGAAATCGGCCAGGGTTTTCTGTTCGCCCTTGATGGTGGTAACCGGGATATCAAAAAGTGTGTTGCTCATCGCTGTGACCCATGGTGAGTTGAAGTGAGGCGAACAATAACGAGCAATTAAATAGCACGCAATTTAATTGCTCGTTAATAAGGCCTGCTGATGGCAGGCCTGCGGCACAACGTTATTCGCGCGGCACCAACTTGAGCGACGCCGAGTTGATGCAGTAACGCAACCCCGTCGGCACCGGCCCATCCGGGAACACATGACCGAGGTGTGCATCGCACTGGGCACACTTCACCTCAATACGGTGCATGCCATGACTGAAGTCATCCAGACTGGCAATTGCCTCCTGGCTGACCGGCTGAAAGTAACTCGGCCAACCGCTGCCGGAGTCAAATTTGGCCGCCGAGTCGAACAGCTCGGCCTGGCAACAGGCGCAGTGGTAAATCCCGGGCACCTTACTGTCGTGGTATTGGCCGCTAAAGGCACGCTCGGTACCGCCCAAACGGCAGACATGGAACTGTTCTTCGGAAAGCTCTTCGCGCCAGGCTTCCAGGGGCTTTTCCAGCTTGTCCACAGCAAGTCTCCTCTACATAAAAATCGCCACGCGTGCTTCATCGCATCACGCTGCGAAACAATGGCCAGCCGGCTCGCGGCCATGAATGACACGCGACAGAAACGCCCGAGAGCGTTTTTGCACGCAAGCCCCCAAAGGGGTAAAACACAGGGATGTGCAGAGCACAAAAAAGCCCGACCAGTACCTTTGCCAAGGTCAGGCTGCCACGTATCATTCGACCCCAGTCTGTCACCGGCGTTACACCCTGCCAAGGCTCGCGACTGCGAGATCGTTTACGGGGTTATCCAGCGGCGCTCCACCATTCGGGATTTCTCACATGCAGTTCAGCAAATCGAACAAGCTCGCCAACGTCTGCTACGACATCCGCGGGCCCGTGCTCAAGCACGCCAAACGTCTGGAGGAGGAAGGCCAGCGCATCCTCAAGCTGAACATCGGCAACCCGGCACCGTTCGGTTTCGAGGCGCCGGAAGAAATCCTCCAGGACGTGATCCGCAACCTGCCCACCGCACAGGGCTACAGCGACTCCAAAGGTCTGTTCAGCGCGCGCAAGGCAGTGATGCAGTACTACCAGCAGAAGCAGGTAGAAGGCGTTGGCATCGAAGACATCTACCTCGGCAATGGTGTGTCCGAACTGATCGTGATGGCGATGCAGGCGCTGCTCAACAACGGCGATGAAGTGCTGATTCCAGCGCCCGATTACCCGCTGTGGACCGCCTCCGTAGCCCTGGGTGGCGGCAAACCGGTGCATTACCTGTGCGACGAGCAGGCCGGCTGGTTCCCCGACATTGCCGACATGAAGGCCAAGATCACCCCGAATACCAAGGCCCTGGTATTGATCAACCCGAACAACCCGACCGGCGCTGTGTATTCCAGAGAAGTGCTGATGGATATCGTCGAACTGGCGCGCCAGCACAATCTGGTGCTGTTCTCCGACGAAATTTACGACAAGATTCTCTACGACGAGGCCCAGCACATCTGCACTGCTTCGCTGGCCCCCGACGTGCTCTGCCTGACTTTCAACGGCCTGTCCAAGTCCTACCGCGTGGCGGGTTTCCGTTCCGGCTGGGTGGCGATTTCCGGCCCCAAACACCGCGCCAAGAGCTATATCGAGGGCATCGACATCCTGGCCAACATGCGCCTGTGCGCCAACGTGCCGAGTCAGCATGCCATCCAGACGGCCCTGGGCGGCTATCAGAGCATCAACGACCTAGTACTGCCTCAAGGTCGCCTGCTGGAGCAGCGCAACCGCACCTGGGAGCTGCTCAACGACATTCCAGGGGTCAGCTGCGTCAAACCGATGGGCGCGCTGTATGCCTTCCCGAAGATTGATCCGAAAGTCTGCCCGATCCATAACGATGAGAAATTCGTCCTCGATCTGCTGCTCTCGGAAAAACTGCTAGTGGTTCAGGGCACCGCCTTCAACTGGCCGTGGCCGGACCACTTCCGCGTGGTCACGCTGCCGCGGGTGGATGAGCTGGAAATGGCCATCGGCCGCATCGGCAACTTCCTCAAGACTTACCAACAGTAAAAGGACACGCCATGAGCCAGAGCAAACGCTATCTGCTAACCGGCGCCAGCTCTGGTATCGGTGCCGCTCTGGCTCGTGAGTTGGCAGCCAAGGGTTATGACCTGGCCCTGGCCGCGCGTCGCGAAGACAACCTGCATTTACTGGCGGCTGAGTTAAAGGCTCGCTTCAAGCGCAAGGTGGTGGTCCTGCCACTGGACGTGACCGACTACGCCGCCTGCCAGGATGCCGTAAGCCTGGCCGCCAATGCCCTTGGTGGTCTGGATGGGATAATCGCCAACGCCGGTATCGCCCTCACCGGTAAAGCCGGTGGCGGCCACTTCGAGCGCGCCAGGCGCACCGTGGAAACCAACCTGATTGGCGCCATTGCCTGTCTCGATGCAGCCTGCGCAGTGTTTCGCCAACAAGGCCATGGGCACCTGGTCGCGGTGGCATCCGTGGCCGGCAAACGCGGCCTGCCGCACACTGCCGCCTACTCGGCGAGCAAGGCTGGGCTGATCAGTTATATGCAAGCTACCCGCGCCGAACTACTGGGCAAAAACATCGACACGACCCTGCTGCTGCCAGGCTTTATCGACACACCGTTGAACAACAGCATGGCCAGCCGTCCCTTCCTGATCGACGTGGAGCGCGGCGCAGCGTTGATCGCCAAGCATATCGACAAGCGCCATGTCAGCGCCTACGTACCGGGCTGGCCCTGGGCACTCCTGGGCCGCATGCTGCCGTATCTTCCGACCTCACTGATTGGCAAATTCTGATGGACCTGCAGATCGACGACTTCTACAAGGATGCCGCCGCCGGCATGCTGACCCTGTACCAGGCGTTCCCCAGCAAAGCTGCACTGTATGTCGAAGACCTGATCGGTCGCGAAGAGCCTGACGAGTTCGGCCTGCCTACAGCACGCCATCAAAGCTGTCTGGGGGCCCTGCTATGGCTGGCCGAGGAAGGCTATATCCGCTTCGACTCAACCATCGGCTACGACGCCCTGGATCAAGCCGTACTCACGGAAAAAGGCTTTCTGCGCCTGACCCGTGGCGTGCCCCACGCCCTGCGTGAAGGTGAGGCCCTGCCACCCAGCGTACGTCGCGTGCATGCCACCCTGGCGTTCCAGCTGCGCGAAGCACTGGGACAACGGCATGGCGAGCGCGTCGCCCGCCTCACTCGCCTGCTGTTTGAAAGCACCCTCAACGGCGCAAGCGACATAGTTTGAAATAGTCGCCAGGTTGAAGTGCCTGGGGGGTCGCCCTTATATAGCCGACATACCAATAGCAAACCGTTGAAAAATCAGGCGAGATCGCCACCCATGGTTTTTCAGCGGCCTGATAGCACTACCCCCGTGAGGAGTCTTAACCCACCATGATGCGCATTATGCTGTTCCTGGCTACCAACATTGCGGTGTTGATCATCGCCAGCATCACCCTGAAATTGCTCGGGGTCGACCGCTTCACCGGCCAGAACTATGGCAGCCTGCTGGTTTTCTGCGCGGTGTTCGGCTTCGCCGGTTCGCTGGTCTCGCTGCTGCTGTCCAAGTGGATGGCGAAGATGAGCACCAAGACCGAAATCATCACCCAGCCACGCACTCGCCACGAACAATGGCTGTTGCAAACCGTTGAAGAGCTGTCCCGCGAAGCCGGCATCAAGATGCCGGAAGTCGGCATCTTCCCGGCTTACGAATCCAACGCATTCGCCACCGGCTGGAACAAGAACGACGCCCTGGTTGCAGTCAGCCAGGGTCTGCTGGAGCGCTTCTCGCCGGATGAGGTGAAAGCCGTTCTGGCCCACGAAATCGGCCATGTGGCCAATGGCGACATGGTCACCCTGGCGCTGATCCAGGGCGTGGTGAACACCTTCGTGATGTTCTTCGCGCGGATCTTCGGCAACTTTGTCGACAAGGTGATCCTCAAGAACGAAGACGGCCCGGGCATCGGCTACTTCGTCGCGACCATCTTTGCCGAGCTGGTACTGGGTATTCTGGCCAGCATCATCGTCATGTGGTTCTCGCGCAAACGCGAGTTCAAGGCCGATGACGCCGGCGCACGCCTGGCTGGCACAGGGGCCATGATCGCCGCCCTGCAACGCCTGCGCGCCGAGCAGGAAGTACCGGTGAGCATGCCCAACAGCATGATGGCCTTCGGCATCAACGGCGGCCTGAAAAACGGCCTGGCCGGCCTGCTGATGACCCACCCACCGCTGGAAGAGCGCATCGAGGCGCTGCGTCAGCGCGGCTAAGTCAGCACGAAGCAACAGCTAGAGAAAAGGCGACCCTCGGGTCGCCTTTTTTATTTCTCAGCAGCGCCGATGCATGGCACCACGGGCGCAGCCAGAACGAACTTTACCCACCACCCCGAGTCGGACTTTATGAAGGTTAACCCCAAGGATTGACCAGGCATAAGCCATGCGCCTGGTCCAGATAGAACGGGAGACAAGCACATGAATTACAACTGGGACCTTATCGAACGACTGCTGCATGAGGTGCAAAACTCCGCCGAGCAACGCTTTGCGCCGCGCGTGTATGCCGAGGAATTGGCCACTGAATCCGCCCAGGCCGGGCACCCCGAGCATGATCTGGATGCGCTCAAGGCTGAGGCTACCCGTTATGAAGCGCAGCTATTGAAGGCCGGATTCATTACACCGCGACCGGAAAGCGAAGGTGGTAACGGTGAGAATTTCGTGCTGACTGACCGTGGCCTGCAACTCCTGAGCATGATCGACAGCAGTTTCCCCGGCGAGCAACATCCGCGCGAGGTGCTCGACAGCTATGGCTTGGCGGCGCTGACGCCTGAGGTGTTCGACAAGATTGCCGTGGAAGCCGTGTGACCGGCGCCCTGCAGAGCCATGAGGCTCTGCAGGGCGTGCACGCGCACCGGCGTTATCGCCGGGTCAGTCGATAAACCCGCTCATCCAGACGCTTGAGCCCGCGCTGGACAAACTTGGCGTTATCAGCCAGCACATCGCAGCACTCCAGCAAGTCGACCTGCCCATGCCTGGCGAACAGCCGCTGCACGTCCTCGTCATTCACGGCAAAAGGTGGCCCGGCCATTTGCGCCTGATCGTAGTCAAGGCTGACCAGCAGGGTCTGCGCGCCACCGGGTAACAGCGCAGCCAGATGAGTGACATAGCGCTCACGCATGGCCTCAGGCAGGGCGATCAAGGCCGCACGGTCATACACCGCCGCGCACTGCGCTATATGACGCGACTCCAAGGCGAAAAAATCGCCGCAATAGAAGGTAACCGCGCCAGCCCGGTATACCTGAAACACGCCATCCTGGGTGATCTGCGGGTCAAGCCCATGCTCACGGAAAAAATCTTCAACCGCACACTGGGCCAACTCCACACCCACCACGGCAAAACCCTGCCCCGCCAACCAGGCCAGGTCCACGCTCTTACCGCACAACGGCACCAATACCTGCGCGCCCTGCGCCAGCCCCAACGCAGGCCAATAGCGCTGCAGATAAGGGTTGACCTGCGGTGAATGAAAACCAATTTCATTGTTCGCCCAACGTGCCTGCCAAAACTCCGCGTGCATCTCGCTCCCCCAATATCTCCAACAGCCAGTGCTGAGCGAACCTTCAGCAACATCGAGATTCACCCACAACTTATCTACCTGTCCGACTCTAAAAGCCGGGTATTTACGCTGCACCCCGCAATGTTACTGGTCGATGATGCGTTCAATCACCCACAAGTGTGCATCTTATTAGCCAGCTTCTTTATTTCCCACGGCCCCATGCCAGCCTTTGAACCGGCCCAGGCGCCACCCTACGCCCCAGCGCCGAGTTCCTGCGGCCATTGCTTTACGCATCGCGACGCTAATCAATATCCAGAGCGAAGAATTCAAGACAATAAAAAACCCCGCACTTGGCGGGGCTCTTTATTCAACGAAGAATCAATCCTCGCGATAGCGACGCAGCTTGAGCGGCTTACCGCCCACGCGGGTGTCTTTCAACTTACCCAGCAGACGATCCAGGCCTTCTTCGGGCAGCTCAACCAGGCTGAAGCTCTCGCGCACCTGAATGCGACCGATATCTTCACGGGCCAGGCCGCCTTCGTTGAGGATCGCACCCAGCAGGTTCTTCGCGGCAATGCCATCACGCGCACCCAGCGCAGTACGGCAACGGGCACGGCCTTCGGCCAATGGCACCGGAGCGCGACGCTCACGGCTGCCTTCGCGATCAGGACGCTCAGAACGCTCGCTGCGCTCACGCGGAGCACCGCCACTGCCGGGCACCAGCGGTTGATCACGCTGCACTTCAGCCAGGGTCAGCGCCTGACCATTGGTGGCCTTGCGCAGCAGAGCTGCAGCCAGGGCACGCGGGCTGCAACCGATGTCGGCAGTCAGGCGATCAAGCAGATCACCGTGGCTGGCTTCAGCATCAGCCACCAGCGGCGCCAGGCTATTGGTCAGCTTCTTGATGCGCGCGTCCAGCACTTGCTGGGCATCCGGCAGCTTCACTTCGCCCACTTTCTGCCCGGTTACACGCTCGATGACCTGCAGCATGCGGCGCTCACGCGGGGTGACCAGCAGCAGGGCGCGACCGGTACGACCAGCACGGCCGGTACGACCGATACGGTGTACGTAGGACTCGGGGTCGTACGGCATGTCCACGTTCATCACGTGGGTGATGCGCGGTACGTCGAGGCCACGGGCCGCCACGTCAGTGGCAATCACGATGTCCAGACGGCCATCCTTGAGCGACTCGATTACGCGCTCACGCTGGTTCTGGGCGATGTCGCCGTTCAGCGCAGCAGCCTTGTAACCTTTGGCTTCCAGCGCGGCGGCCAGGTCCAGGGTGGCTTGCTTGGTGCGCACGAAACCGATCAGCGCATCAAACTCTTCAACTTCCAGCAGACGCAGCACGGCGGCGTGCTTCTGGTCGGCGTGGACCATCAGGTGCGCCTGCTCAATGGCAGTCACAGTCTGGGTCTTGGAGGCGATCTTGATGTGCTGCGGCTCACGCAGGTGCTTTTCAGCAATGGCGCGAATCGAGTGTGGAAGAGTCGCGGAGAACAGTACGCTCTGACGGCTGGCCGGCATGGCTTCGAAGATTACTTCGAGGTCATCCATAAAGCCCAGTTTGAGCATTTCGTCTGCTTCGTCGAGCACCAGGAACTGAATGGTGGACAAGACTTTCTCATCGCGACGCAGGTGGTCAACCAGACGACCCGGGGTGGCCACAATCACTTGTGCGCCCTGGCGAATGGCTTTCAGCTGCGGGCCCATCGGTGCGCCGCCGTAAACGGCAACCACGTTGAGGCCCGGCATCTGCTTGGAGTAGGTTTCAAACGCGGTGGCCACTTGCAGGGCCAGCTCGCGGGTTGGCGCGAGAATCAGCGCCTGCGGCTCACGCTTGGCCGGGTCGATTTTCGACAGAATCGGCAAGGCGAATGCAGCGGTCTTACCGGTACCGGTCTGGGCCTGACCGATCATGTCCTGACCGGAGAGGATTACCGGAATAGCCTGGGCCTGAATCGGCGACGGCTCTTCGTAACCTACAGCGGTCAGGGCAGCGAGAATATTGGCGTTAAGTCCGAGTGCGGCGAAGCCGCCGGTTTCCTGGGTCATGGGTCTGCCTCTAGTGCATCCGCAAAGACCCATGTTCCAAAACTGCGCATGCCGTGTAAGACCCTAAGGTCACCCTGGCAGCTCTGTAGGCGGGGATTTGCGAAAACATGGTGATAAATGAATCGTCAAGGATAGCCCGCTTTGCGGACTGGCTGCCGAAGTCGAGCTTCGGGCGATTTGCACTACCTGAACGTGGCCAAAAATTGACCGGCGCGCACTATACCGGAAAACCTGGCCGATGTGTCCGAAATCCCCACACAAAGCATAAATAAAGTGCATGACATGGCATATGTTCAGGCACTGGCTAGCCTGGAGATGCCATGCTGTCTGCAGCAACCTTCCGAGACCCTACCTACAAGGACTCAGCCATGAGCCAAAGCACCAGCGGCCGCGTCAGCCGTGAAAAACGTGGCCACATCATGTTGATCGGCCTGGAGCGCACCAGCAAACGCAACGCCTTCGACATGCCCATGCTCGACGATCTGTGCCTGGCCTACGGCGAATTTGAGCGTGACAACGACGCACGGGTAGCGCTGATCTTTGCCCATGGCGAACATTTCACCGCAGGCCTGGACCTGGCCAATGTGGCTGCCCAGTTTGCCGCCGGCTGGAAGATTCCCGAGGCCGGCTGCGACCCCTGGGGCGTGTTTGGCGGGCCACGGGTCAGCAAACCGGTGATCGTCGCCGCACAAGGCTACTGCTACACCATCGGCATCGAACTGATGCTGGCCTCGGACATCAACCTGTGCGCGAGCAACACCCGCTTCGCCCAGATGGAGGTGCAGCGCGGCATCTTCCCATTCGGCGGCGCAACCCTGCGCATGCATCAGGCCGCAGGCTGGGGTAATGCCATGCGCTGGCTGCTCACCGGTGATGAGTTCGATGCCCACGAGGCTTACCGCCTAGGTCTGATACAGGAAGTAGTGGCCAGCGAGGAACTGCTGCCCAAGGCGCTCTGGCTGGCAGAACGCATCGCCGCCCAGGCACCGCTTGGCGTACAAGCCACACTGGCCTCCGCCCGGCAAGCGGTAACGGCCGGCCCAGACGTTGCGGCGGCCAGCCTGCACGCCACAGTCACTCGCCTGATGGCCAGCGCAGACGCCCAGGAAGGCGTGCAAGCCATGCTTGAACGCCGTCCGGGTGACTTTAAAGGGCGTTGAACTCGGGAGCTGATCAGGTCGCGGGACGTAGCGCCTTGATCAGCGACTCCAGGGAGTAACCGAACTGCGGCGCCAGCAACTCGTTACGGCGGCGCAGTTCGTCGAAATCGATCGCCTGCTCGATATCCGCCGGCACCAGCAACACCACATTGCCTTCTTTTACCGGGCACTCCCAGTAATGCCGATGGTAGAGGCCACGCAGCAGCGGTGCGCCGAGCGGCTTGCCGTCGTTGCCGGCCCACTGATTGATGATCAGCCAGCCGCCGGGATTGAGCTGCTTCTGGCAGTTTTCCAGAAAGCGCCAGGCCAGGTGCCCGGTTGCCGGGCCATGGTCGGTGTACAGGTCGACAAACAACAGGTCAGTCTTCTCGGCACTTTCCAGCAGTTCCAGCGCATCGCCAATGCGAATGGTCAGTCGTGGGTCATCGGTCAGGCCCATATGCTGCATGGCCAGACGCGGCACATCGGCGCGCAGCTCGATCACCTCCACATCATCCAGCGGCAGAAAACGCAGGCAGGCCTGAGTCAGGTTGCCGGCGCCCAGGCCGAGAAACAACGCGCTTTCCGGGTGCTCATGGCATAAGGCGCCGAGCAGCATGGCACGGGTGTAGTCGTATTCCAGCCAACTCGGGTCGGGCATATAGACGCAGCTCTGCTCGATCGCCTCGCCGAATTCGAGAAAACGGTACGCGCCCATCTCGACCACCTGAATTACACCAAACGCATCGTGCACTTCGGCAATCAACAGCGGGTCAGGCATCTGACCGACCGGGGGTAAACCTGGCATTCACCACTCTCCACCATACGGCCCTGACCATTTCAGCCAGAGGAAAGGCGCTGATTGTCATTGAGGCACCCTCCCCTGGTCACGCGATAATTTGACGCAGTCAGGTGCGCCGAGTGCTCGTCCTGCGACTACAACAATAAAACGATTATCGAGGTTTGCCATGTACGCCATTATCGGTGCCGGCCCCATGGGCCTGTGTACAGCACGTCAACTGCATAAGCACGGAATCGACTTCGTCGGTTTTGAATTGCACGCGAATGTGGGCGGCCTGTGGGACATCGATAATCCGCACAGCACCATGTATGACTCGGCGCACCTGATTTCTTCCAAGGGCACCACCCAGTTCACTGAGTTCCCGATGCGCGCCGAAGTGGCGCCGTACCCGCATCACAGTGAAATGTGCCGCTACTTTCGCGATTACGCACATTATTTCGGCCTGTATGCGCACTACCAGTTCAGCACGCGAGTGGTGGAGGTACAGCGCCTGGAAAAGGGCTGGAAGCTGATCAGCGAACGCGATGGCGTGCAGCGCGAGTGGCTGGTGGACGGCGTACTGATGGCCAATGGCACGCTGCACACCCCCAACCAGCCGCCTCTGCCGGGCACGTTCAGCGGCGAGCTGATGCACTCCAGCGCATACCGTTCTGCAGCGGTATTTGCAGGCAAGCGCGTACTGGTGCTCGGCTGCGGCAACTCGGCCTGCGACATTGCCGTGGACGCCGTGCACCGCGCCGCGTCGGTGGACCTGTCGGTACGCCGCGGCTATTACTTCCTGCCCAAGTTCACCCTGGGCCGGCCTACCGACACCCTCGGCGGCGCAATCAAGTTGCCACGCCCGCTCAAGCAGTTTCTCGACGGCCTGCTGGTACGCGCACTGGTGGGTAAACCGTCGCAATACGGCCTGCCCGATCCGGATTACAAGCTCTATGAATCACACCCGGTGATGAACTCCCTGGTGCTGCACTACCTCGGCCACGGCGATATCAAGCCACGCCGTGATATCGCCAAGGTCGAAGACAAACTTGTCACCTTCAGCGATGGCGAACAGGCCGAGTACGACCTGATTCTGCAAGGCACTGGCTACAAGCTCGACTACCCCTTTATCGACCGCGCGCACCTCAACTGGCCACAGAGCGTCGGGGCGCCGCAGCTTTACCTCAACGTCTTCCACCCCGAATACGACGACCTGTTCATGATGGGCATGGTCGAGGCTTCGGGCCTCGGCTGGCAGGGCCGCGACGAACAGGCCGAACTGGTGGCGCTGTATATCAAGAGCCTGCAAGCCGGCACGGCTGCGGCCAAAGATCTGCAGAAGGTCAAACATGAACGGGCAAGCATGCGCCTGGACGGCGGCTACCAGTACCTGCAACTGGAGCGCATGGCCTACTACGTACACAAGGACAGCTATCGTCAGAGCATCGCAACGCACAGCGCTGCCCTGCGCGCCGGCTTACCTAAGCAGCCCGCAGCCAGCAGCACTCAAGCGCGCACAGCAGGAAGTGTTTAATGGAAACGGTGCACATCCAGTTCGACCCCAGCAGCCTGGTGCTGATCAACATCATCGTCGCGGTAATGATGTTCGGGGTGTCCCTCGACCTACGCGGGGAAGACTTCAAACGCATCCTGCGCGCCCCGAAAGCGCCGGTGATCGGCCTGGTCGCGCAGTTTCTGCTGTTGCCGGCCCTCACCTGCCTGGCCTGCTGGGCACTGCGCATCGACCCACAACTGGCCCTGGGCATGACCCTGATCGCGGCCTGCCCAGGCGGCAGCTTCTCCAACATCATGACCTGGATGGCGCGCGGCAGTGTGGCCGTATCGGTGAGCATGACCGCCGTATCCAGCGTGGCGGCCAGCGTGCTGACTCCGCTCAACTTCGGCCTGTACGCCTGGCTCAATCCGTACACCCGACCGCTGCTTACCGAAATCGCCATGGACCCACTGAGCCTGCTGCTCATGGTGATTCTGGTGCTCGGCGTGCCACTGGCCTTGGGCATGGTTATCGGCCGGCGTTTCCCCGGGTTGTCGCGCCAGGTGGAAAAACCCCTGCGCGTATTTGCTCTAGCGGTGATGCTGGGCTTCGTCGCCCTGGCCTTCGGCAAGAACTTTGACCAGTTCCTCAGTCACTTCCACCTGTTCTTCTGGCTGGTGGTGGCGCACAACGCCCTGGCTCTGAGTATCGGCTACTTCAGTGCGCGGTTGAGCGGCCTGCCCGACGCCGAGCGTCGCGCCATCACCCTGGAGGTGGGTATCCAGAACTCGGCCCTGGGCCTGGTGATCATCTTCACCTTCTTCCCGCAGGTGACCGGCATGCTGTTGATCGCCGCCTTCTGGGGCACCTGGCACTTGGTTTCCGGCATGGCGCTGGCCACCTACTGGTCACGTCGCCCATTGGCCGACGACGCGCAGCGCGCACAGGCCCTGGCCCCACTCGGAGAAAAATAATGCACACCGTCTTGATCACCGGGGCCGCCAGCGGCCTCGGCTGGGAGCTTGCGCGCGCTTATCACAGCCATGGCTGCAACCTGCTACTCACCGATATCAACGCCGCAGGCCTGGCCACCCGTGTTGCCGAGCTGGGCGAGGAACACGTAATGGGCATGGCCGGCGACATCACCGATCCTGCCCTGCACCAGCAGTTGCTGCAGGCCTGCACTGAGCGTTTCGGCGGCCTCGACGTGCTGATCAATAACGCCGGCATCACCCATCGCTCGCCCACCACGCAAACCGACCCGGCAGTGTTTCGCAAAGTCATGGCGGTGGATTACCAGGCCCCGGCCGAGCTGACCCTCAGCGCCCTGCCACTGCTGCGCCAGAGTCGTGGCCAGATCATCGCCATCGGCTCCATGGCCGGCTGGATGCCGGTGCTCGGCCGCGCCGGTTATTGCGCGGCAAAAAGCGCCCTTGGCCAGTTCTTTGAAGTGCTGCGCGCCGAAGTGGCCCGCGATGGCATCCGCACGCTGCTGGTTTACCCCAGTTTTCTCGACACCCCGATCGAGCACAACGCCTTGGGCGCGGATGGCCGGCGCGCCACACACGGGCGCTCCACCATCGGCAATATCCGCGGCGCCGACTGGATGGCCGCGCAGATCATTCAGGCCCAGCAGCAAGGTCTGCAGCGTTTATTCCCGGATCGCGGCAGTTGGCTGGCCAGCCTGCTCTGGCGCATTGCCCCGGGTTTTTACTACCGCAAGATGAGCGCGCGTTTTGCCGCGGAGATGGGTTGATGGAGATTATCTGGCTGGCCCTCGGCTGTTTCATTCTGCTGGCGTATACCCTGGAAGCCATCACCGGCTTCGGCAGTATCGTCATCGCCTTGTCGCTCGGCGCCTTGCTGTTGCCGATTGAAGTGCTGCTGCCGATTCTGGTGCCGCTGAACATCTGCATGACCGGCTACCTGGCCTGGCGCCACCGCAAGATGATCGACCAACCCCTGCTGCTGGGCATGATTCTGCCCGGCATGGTGCTCGGTACCCTGCTCGGCTATGCACTGTTGCCCTATCTCGATGCCGCCCTGGCCAAGCGTCTGTTCGGCGCTTTGGTGCTGTGGTTCGCCGCACGCGAACTGTGGCGCTTACGGCATAACAGCGCTGCCCATTTGCGCCCTCTGTGGCTCAGCCGGCTGATCAGCCTGTGCGCCGGCATCAGCCATGGCCTGTTCGCTTCCGGCGGCCCGCTGCTGGTGTTTGCCCTGGCGGGCACCGCACTGGATAAAGCGCGCCTGCGCGCCACCCTGGTCACCGTCTGGTTCAGCCTCAACAGCCTGCTGACCGTCGCCTTCCTGCTCGACGGCCGCCTGCTCCCTGCACTGCCACAAGTGGCGTGCTACGCGCCGCTGTTGCTGGTGGGCGTGTGGCTGGGTGAGCGCCTGCATCAGCGCTTCAACGAACAACACTTTCGCATCGCCATTTACCTGTTGCTGCTGGTCACCGGCTGCCTGCTGCTCGCACCCTGGAGTCTGCTATGAGCTATGACATCATCATCAAGAACGGCCTGTATTTCGACGGCAGCGACCAACCCGGGCAAGTGCGCCATGTCGGCATCAAGGATGGTCGTATCGACGTGCTCAGCTTCAGCCCGCTGGATGAAAGCGGTTGCCCCGAGGTGCTCGACGCCACTGGCAAATGGGTAACGCCCGGCTTTCTGGAGATTCACTCGCACTACGACGCCGAAGTGATCGCCGCGCCAGCGCTGAAAGAATCCGTGCGCCACGGTGTCACCAGCGTCACCATCGGTTCCTGCTCGATTAGCATGGTGCTGGCCGACGCCCAAGACTGCTCGGATCTGTTCACCCGCGTCGAAGCCGTGCCACGTGAATACGTGCTGCCGATCCTCAAAGAGCAGAAAACCTGGCGCGACGCCGCCGGTTACCGCGCCTTCTATGACCAGCACAACCTGGGGCCGAATGTCAGCTCGTTTCTCGGCCACTCCGAGCTGCGCGTAGCGGTCATGGGGCTGGAGCGCGCCACCTCCGAGATCACCCCGACCGAGGCCGAGCTGCAGCGCATGGAGCAACTGCTGGAAGAAGCCCTAGACGCCGGCTGCATCGGCCTCTCGGTCATGACCACGCGCCTGGACAAGATGGACGGCGACCGCGCCTGGTCCAGCCCATTGCCGTCGACCTTCGCCAGCTGGAAGGAATTCTCGCGCCTGTTCGCCATCCTCCGTCGGCGTGGCGCAGTGATGCAGGGCGCACCGAATGCGGTGACCAAGGTCAACGTGTTCGCCTTCCTCTATCAAGCCCACGGCTGGTTCCGCAAGCCGCTGAAATGCTCGATGCTCACCGCCCTGGACCTCAAGTCACAGCCGCTGCTGCACCGTTTCACCCGTCTTTCCGGCTGGCTGGCCAATACCGTGTTGCGTGGTCACTTCCGCTGGCAGACCCTGCCGGCACCGTTCACCCTGCGCCTGGAAGGCCTCAACGTGAACGCTTTCGAGGAGTTCGGCGCCGGCGAGATTCTGCGCAATATCAAGGACCCGGACGAGCTCTACGCCAAGGTGCTGGAGCCGGAGTTCCGCGCGCTGTTCAAGAAGCAAGTCAAAGCCGTGCTGACCAAGGGCCTGTGGCACCGCGATTTCTCTGATTGCTGGGTTACCGAATGCCCGGACGCCAGCCTGATCGGCAAGAACTTCAAACAGCTCGGTGCAAGCCGTGGCCTGGACCCGGTCGACGCCTACTTTGAACTGGCCTGCCAGTACCGCGAAGACCTCAAGTGGACCACCTGCTACGGCAACCAGCGCCTGCCGGTGATGCACAAACTGCTGGCCAGCCCCTGGACCCAACCGGGCTTTGCCGACTCCGGCGCGCACCTGCGCTCCATTGCCCAGTACAACTTCCCGCTGCGTTTTCTCAAATACGTGCGCGACGCCGAACTGGCCGGCACGCCGTTTATGGACACCGGCCGCGCCATCCACCGCCTGAGCGGTGAACTGGCTGATTTCATCGGTGTGGATGCCGGCTATATCCGCGTCGGCGACCGCGCTGATGTGGCCATCCTCAACCCGGCCGGGTTGAGTGATGAGCTGGACGACATTCATGAAGCGCCGATGGAGGTGCTCGGCCTGGAACGTGTGGTCAAACGCAACGATGCGGCAGTGGACGCGACCCTGATCAACGGCCGCATTGCCTACCGGCGTGGCCTGGAATACCCGGCCGAACTGGGCCAACAACAAGGCTTTGGCCGTTTTCTACCAGGCCGCGACGTTCTGCCACGCACAGCGTCAGTAGCGGACTTCAAGCCCGTCACCGCCTGAGCCGGCCGGCCCTGGCTCGCCCACCCAAGCGAGCCAGGGCTCACCATACAGCCGCTCTATTGCGCCTATCGGCTTGCCGGCCATGGCTTATCGGTTACCATGCCCGTCCGCATGAATTGACTTAAGCCGAGAGCCGCAATGTCGCAACCCTGGAGCCCTGACAGCTGGAGAGCCAAGCCGATCCAGCAGCAACCGCAGTACCCGAACACCGCGCAACTGGCACAGGTCGAGCAGACCCTGGCCGGTTATCCGCCGCTGGTGTTTGCCGGTGAAGCCCGCGAACTGCGTCGCCAGTTTGCCGAAGTCACCCAGGGTCGCGCGTTTCTCCTGCAGGGCGGCGATTGCGCCGAGAGTTTTGCCGAGTTCAGCGCGGCAAAAATCCGCGACACCTTCAAGGTGCTGCTGCAAATGGCCATCGTCATGACCTTTGCCGCCGGCTGCCCGGTGGTCAAAGTCGGGCGTATGGCCGGGCAGTTCGCCAAGCCGCGTTCGGCCAACGATGAAACCATCGACGGCGTGACCCTGCCGGCCTACCGCGGCGATATCGTCAACGGTATCGGCTTCGACGAGAAAAGCCGCGTGCCGGACCCGGAGCGCCTGCTGCAGGCCTACCACCAGTCCACCGCCTCGCTGAACCTGTTGCGCGCCTTTGCCCAGGGTGGCTTTGCCGACCTGCATCAGGTGCACCAGTGGAACCTCGACTTTATCGCCAACTCGGACCTGGGCGAGAAGTACAGCGCCCTGGCTGACCGGATCGATGAGACCCTGGCCTTTATGCGCGCCTGCGGCATGGACGGCGCAGCGCAAGTGCGCGAAACCAGCTTCTTTACCGCCCACGAAGCACTGCTGCTGAACTACGAGCAGGCCTTTGTGCGCAAGGACAGCCTCACTGGCGGTTTCTACGACTGCTCGGCGCATATGCTGTGGATCGGCGACCGCACCCGTCAGCTCGACGGCGCGCACGTTGAATTCCTGCGCGGGGTCGGCAACCCGATCGGGGTGAAAGTCGGCCCGAGCATGGACAGTGAAGAGCTGATCCGCCTGATCGACATCCTCAACCCGGACAATGACCCCGGTCGCCTCAACCTGATCGTGCGTATGGGCGCCGACAAGGTCGAAGCCGGCCTGCCGCGTCTGATCCAGACCGTGCAACGTGAAGGTCGCCAGGTGCTGTGGAGCTCCGACCCCATGCACGGCAATACCATCAAGGCCAGCAGCGGCTACAAGACCCGTGACTTTGCGCAGATTCTCAATGAGGTGAAGCAATTCTTCGCCGTGCACCAGGCCGAAGGCACTTACGCCGGCGGTATCCATATCGAGATGACCGGGCAGAACGTCACCGAATGCATCGGCGGCGCACGACCGATCACCGAGGCGGGCCTGTCGGATCGCTACCACACCCACTGCGACCCACGGATGAACGCCGACCAGTCGCTGGAGCTGGCCTTCCTGATCGCCGAGACCCTCAAGCAGGTGCGCCGCTAAGCAGCCGCCGGCAACGGGTCTGACAAACCCGTTACCGACAGGCTATGGTGTGCACTCCCTGTACGAGGAATCATTTATGGCCTGGTATATCTGGCTACTGATACTTGTGGTGTTGGGCTCCATCGTGGGCGGCCTGATGGTGCTATTGCGCACCGCCAAACCGCTACCGCTCAGCGAGGAGCAGCTGACAGCGATTCATCAGCGTGAGCGTGAGCAACAAGCCAAGGACGCCCGCGAGCGTTAACTCCGCATCACAAGGATGTGTCATGCCACTGCATCTGCGTTTGCTGTTGCCTGCCCTGTGCCTGGCTACAGGCTTTGCTCTGGGTTATATCCAGCCTGTAGGGCTGGTGGCCGGCGCCGCGCTGGCGGGCTTGCTGCTTTACCCCAACCGCTATGCCAGCAAGGCGTCATGGACGCTACTGAGCCTATTGGCCTGCATTGCCCTGGCGGCGCACGCCGTACCAGGCTTTAGCGCAACCCCTCTGTGGCCCGCACGCCAACTCAGTGCCGACGCTCCGCCTTACACCCTGCGCCTGTCCTGGGACAAGCTACTGGTCGGGGTAACGCTGCTGGCCTGGTGGTTGGGGCAGCCACGGCTCAGTAAAGCCATCTCGCCCCGCGTTTGGCTGACGGCCGCATCGACCCTGCTGGGTGTCCCTCTGCTGGCATTGGCACTGGGCCTGGTCGGCTGGCAGCCGAAATGGCCACCAGGCCTGTGGCTTTGGTTGATGGTCAACCTGGGGGTTACGGTACTGGCCGAGGAGCTGTTGTTTCGCGGTTTATTGCAAACCTGCCTGGTCAACTGGCTAGGCGCCTGGCAAGGCATTGGCCTAAGCACCCTGCTGTTCGCCGCCGTGCACATACCGTTCAGCCCGCTATTCGCGGTAGTTGCCGGGTTAGCAGGCCTGGGCTATGGGCTGATGTTGCATTTCAGCGGCCGCATCAGCCTGGCCATCGCCCTGCACCTTGCGATCAATGTGCTGCATCTATTGTTATTGAGTTATCCGCTACGCGTGGGGTGACGGCAATCTGATAGCGGCCAAAAATCTTCTGCAACTGGCCGTTTTCACGTAGCGCCTCAAGAATCGCCTGGAACTGCTCAGGCTTGATCGGCGCACCTGGCCGCAGCAGTACATGGTGGCGATAACGCTGATCAACCCGTTCGGAAATCAGCAATTGGCCGGCATATTGCCGATTGCGCTCCAGGAAATCGCTAATAAATGAACGGGTCACCAAGGCAATATCCGCACGCTGGTGCAGAACCATCAGCAGGTTGCTGTCGTGGGAATGGGTCAACGTGGCATTAAAGCTTTTGCTCAGGTAGTCCGGCTCGGCGTTGAAATTCGCAAAGGCATAGTGATAACCGTGGTAAAGCGCCAGGCGCTTACCTGCAAGCGAGTCAAAATAGCCTTGGTCACGCCCCTCTTCTACCCGACCAACAAATACCTCGGAATCTTCCAACCCCATGTCCACGGCGTCATGCGGCACATTTCGCCAACCCCACTCGGGATTTTCGAAAACCGCCAGATCAATACGCTGTTGCTCAAAGTCACGAAAACGCCGTTTTACAGCGGTTGGCACCAGCACAAAGCGGTACTCCACCTGCGACTGATTGAGCGCCGCGACCAGCTCATCCAGCAAACCGGCCGGCTGCTGGTGCTCAGGGTTGAACACATAAGGTGGGAAATACACAGAGGCCACACGCACATCTTGTGCAGCCATAAGTGGACCTGCCAGCGGCAACACCAGAAGCATGCCGGACAACTTGCTTACTGCACGCCTGAACAACCCCATACGCCGTCAACTTCCCTATTTGCCGAGTAGCCTCAGCCTACCTTAGGCAAACCTGACCGAACAGAGTGTTTTCAGTCATTTATCAGCACCGCAGGGTCGTGCAGGTAATAGCGGGCAAGCAGCTCATCCAGCTGCTTATCACGATTGAGTTGTTTGAGCAGCTCAGCAAAACCTTGCGGCTGCAGCGCTGATTCTGGCCGAAACAGCGCTTGGTGCTGATAGGTCTGATCGACACGCTGGGAAACCAGCAATGCACTGCTTTGCTCCGGGTAACGCTGCTGATAGGCATTCAGATAAGAGCGCGTCACCACCGCCACATCTGCACGCCCGCGCAGTAGCATGGTCAGGTTGCTGTCATGGGAGTAGGTCAGCACAGCACTGAAGCTATCCGTCAGAAACTGCTTGTCCGAACTGAATCCGGCAAAGCCGTAGTGATAGCCGCTGTACAGGGCCATGCGCTTGCCCTTGAACTCATCAAAATAATGCTCGTCACGGCCCGGCTGCGAGCGCGCGACATAAACTTCAGCATCTTCAATATGCAGGTCCAGTGCCGCGTGGGGGATGTTCTGCCAGCCCCAGGACGGCGACTCAAACAGCATCAGGTCGAAACGCCCGGCCTGCAGGTCACGGTAACGGCGCATGGTCGAGGTGGCGACGAGGGTAAAACGATAGTCGCTCTGCAGCTGGTTAAGCGCTTGCAACAACTCAGGCAGTAAACCGCCCGGGCGCTCGCTCTCCGGTTTGATCACATACGGGGGAAAATGATAGGCGCCCACTCGCACCTCTTGCGCGGCCTGCACAATGCCTGCAAGCAAAAGCATCAGCCCTAGCACGCCTCCCCTGAACAACGTGACCACGCAATAGACCTCACAGCAAACACGGCGACTGTATCCCTGAGCTCAATCGTACAATCCATTGGCGCCAAAATACTATCAATATGCCACTGCAGCGTAGCTTATCTTTGCTCAAGCGTTCTTAATCACCAGCGACAAGGCTTCTTCGGCCAACTGATCGAGACTCATCGGCCCCTCCGGACGGAACCAGGTGTTGGTCCAGCTCAACGCCCCCGTCAGCAGGCGGCGCACAATAAAGGGGTCAGCATTGAAGTAACCGGCGGCCTTCGCCTCGCCCAACACTTCAAGCCAGAGCTGCTCGTAGTTATCGCGCAGTTCGAGGATGAAGGCTTGCCCCTCCTCCGACAGCGAACGCCACTCATACACCAGAACCGCCATGGCCTCACCCGTGCCGCCCATGATCGACTGCAACTCACAACGGATCAGCGCCAGCACCCGACCGCGCAGGTCGCGTGCATCAGCCAGCGAGGCCTGCATCAGTGCAGTGTTGTAGCGAATGGTCTCCTCCATCACCGAACGCAGGATTTCATCCTTGCTCTTGAAGTGATGAAAAATGCTGCCGGACTGAATACCCACGGCACTCGCCAGATCACGCACCGTGGTGCGCTCATAACCTTTACTGCGAAACAGGTGTGCCGCCGTTTGCAGCAGCTTGCCGCGCGCACTGTCCGGGTCGGTGATCTGCCCACTGGCCACCAGATCGCGCATCACTGCCTGCGCTTGTTGATCATCCACGCTAAATACTCTCCAGCTTTATCGCCCTGAACCCAATGCGCTACGCAGTTGTGCCCAAGTGCTTGTCGTTATTGGTGAAATTTATGCTGCGCCAGCCAACCAAGCAAGCGCTTGGCCTTACTTTGGTTGAGAAAGATTTGCCGGAGGGCTTTTCAACCAAGCGCTTGCTTGGTAGCCTTCGATCCACCTTATTTATGTGTTGCGGGACCTACTCCAATGACTAAAACCGTACGCATCGGCTGTGCGTCTGCCTTTTGGGGCGACACCTCTACTGCCGCCGCCCAGTTGGTAAAGGGCAGCGAACTGGATTACCTGGTATTCGACTACCTAGCCGAAGTCACCATGTCGATCATGGCCGGTGCGCGCATGAAGAAACCCGACGCCGGCTACGCCACCGACTTTGTGGAAACCCTCGCGCCACTGCTGCAAGACATCGCAGCCAAGAACATCCGCGTGATCAGCAACGCTGGCGGCGTCAACCCAAGCGCCTGCGCGGCCGCGCTGGCTGCCGCCTGTGAGCAGGCCGGGGTCAAGCTGAAAATTGCCGTGCTGCACGGCGACAACCTGCAAGCCAAGCTCGGCGAGCTGGCCAAAGCCGGCACCGTGGAAATGTTCAGTGGCGCCGCGCTGCCGCCCTTCTGCGTGTCGGTCAACGCCTACCTTGGCGCGCCCGGCATTGTCGAAGCCCTAAAGCTGGGGGCCGATATCGTCATCACTGGCCGTGTGGTCGACAGCGCCGTGGTCAGCGCCGCCCTGGTGCATGAATTTGGCTGGGCCTGGAACGACTACGACCAGTTGGCCCAGGCCGCACTGGCCGGGCATATCATCGAATGCGGTGCACAGTGCACCGGCGGCAATTTCACCGATTGGGAAAGCGTGCCGGATTTTGAGCATATCGGCTTCCCCGTGGTGGAAGTGGCGGCCGACTGCAGCTTTGTCGTCAGCAAGCCAGACGGCAGCGGTGGCCTGATCACGCCCTTTACCGTGGGCGAGCAGATGCTCTACGAAATCGGCGACCCACGGGCCTATTACCTGCCCGACGTGGTCTGCGACTTCACCCAGGTCGAGCTGAACCAGGCTGGCCCCAACCGGGTTGAACTCAAAGGCGCTCGCGGCCTGCCGCCGACCGCTCACTACAAAGTCAGCGCGACCCATCCCGATGGCTTCCGCTGTACCGCCAGTTGCCTGATGGCCGGCATTGATGCGGTGAAAAAAGCCCAGCGTGTCAGCCAGGCGATCATCAACAAGACCGAAGAGCTGTTCGCCGAGCGCGGTTGGGGCCCTTACAAGGAAGTCAGCATCGAACTGCTGGGTTCAGAAGCCACCTACGGCCCACGCGGCCAGCGCACCGACAGCCGCGAAATCGTGATCAAGATCGCCGTGCGTCATGCCAAGAAAGAAGCCTTGATCCTGTTCTCCCGCGAAATCGCCCAGGCAGCCACCGGCATGGCACCCGGCCTGACCGGCATCGTCGGCGGCCGCCCCACCGTGTACCCGGTCATCCGCCTGTTCAGCTTTCTGGCTGAGAAAAGCGCCTGCACGCTGGACGTTGAGCTAAACGGTGAACGCACGCCCGTGGCCCTGCCCCAGCTCGCCGTATTGGATAGCGCGCAGATCGCCGCCGATGTAGCCGCGCCATTGCCAACCGATAAGGCCGACGCCAGTGTGCCGTTGATCAAACTGGCCGTGGCGCGCTCCGGCGACAAGGGCAACCACAGCAATATTGGTGTAATGGCCAGAAAGCCCGAGTACTTGGCCTGGATCGCCGCGGCGCTAACCGAGGGAGCCGTGGCCGAATGGATGCAGCACGCGCTCGACCCGCAAACCGGCAAGGTCAGTCGCTGGTATCTGCCCGGCAGCCATAGCCTGAACTTCCTGCTGGAGAACGCTCTGGGTGGCGGCGGCGTCGCCTCGTTGCGTATCGACCCGCAAGGCAAGGCCTTCGCCCAACAGTTACTGGAGTTCCCGGTACCGGTACCCAAGGCGCTAGCGCGGGCTTTAGCCGAATAAATTATGTGGGAGCGGCTTTAGCCGCTCCCACCCGGACTGAAAAGGACAACAACAATGACATACGACTCAGTCTTTAAACCCGGCCTGTTCAGCGGCCAGACCATCATGGTCACCGGTGGCGGCAGCGGTATCGGCCGCTGCACCGCCCATGAACTGGCCCACCTGGGCGCCCACGTGGTGCTGGTCGGGCGCAAACTGGAAAAACTCGAAGCCACCTGCGGTGAAATCATCGAGGACGGCGGCAGCGCCAGCTATCAGAGCTGCGATATCCGTGATGAAGAGGCGGTCAAGGCCATGGTCAAAGCCGTGGTCGCCGAGCGCGGGCAGATTCATCACCTGGTCAACAACGCCGGCGGCCAGTTCCCCGCGCCGCTGATCGGCATCAACCAAAAAGGCTTCGAGACCGTGGTGCGCACCAACCTGGTCGGCGGTTTTCTGATTGCCAAGGAAGTGTTCCTGCAGAGCATGAGCAAACACGGTGGCAGCATCGTCAACATGCTCGCCGACATGTGGGGTGGCATGCCTGGCATGGGCCACTCCGGTGCCGCGCGCGCCGGCATGGAGAATTTCACCAAAACCGCCGCTTATGAGTGGGGCCACGCCGGCGTGCGGGTGAATGCCGTAGCCCCGGGCTGGATCGCCTCCAGCGGCATGGACACCTACCCCGAATCGATGAAAACCATGATCCGCTCGCTCAAGGATCACGTGCCGCTGCAGCGCATTGGCAGCGAATCGGAGGTGGCATCCGCCATCGTCTTCCTGCTTACGCCAGGGGCAAATTTTATCAGCGGTAACACCATCCGCATCGACGGCGCCGCCAGTCAAGGCACCCGTGCCTGGACCCTGGGCAAGGCGAAAAACAGCGAAACCTATAACGGCTTCCACCGGGCTTACATGCCCGATGTACTGAAAGATCAGGAGTAAGCCCCTAATGCCGGTTATCCAGTCAGAAATCGACGTGCATGGCGAGGACTTCGCCAAAAACCGCGAAGCCATGCTCAAAGCCGTGGCCAGCTTTCGCGAAATCGAGCAGAACTGCCTGAACAAGGCCGCTGCGGCCAAAGAGAAATTCGACAAGCGCGGCCAATTGCTGCCGCGCGAACGCCTCAACCTGCTGCTCGACCCCGGCGCGCCGTTTTTGGAATTGTCGTCGCTGGCCGGTTACAAGCTGCACGATGACAAGGACGGCACCCAGGCCGGTGGCGGCATTATCTCCGGCATCGGCTATATCGCCGGGGTGCGTTGCCTGATCACCGCCAGCAACAGCGCGATCAAGGGCGGCACCATCTCCCCCACCGGGCTGAAGAAAACCCTGCGCCTGCAGCAGATCGCCGTCGAAAACAAACTGCCGGTGGTGACCCTGGCCGAGAGCGGCGGCGCCAACCTCAATTACGCGGCCGACATCTTCGTCGAAGGCGCACGCGGCTTTGCCAACCAGGCGCGTATGTCGGCCATGGGCCTGCCGCAGATCACCGTGGTACATGGTTCCAGCACCGCCGGCGGGGCTTACCAGCCGGGGCTGTCGGATTACGTGGTGGTGGTGCGCGGCAAGGCCAAAATGTTCCTCGCCGGCCCACCGCTGCTGAAAGCCGCCACCGGCGAAATCGCCACTGACGAGCAACTGGGCGGCGCCGAAATGCACGCTCAGGTCGCCGGCACCGCCGAATACCTGGCCGAGAACGACGCCGACGCCGTGCGCACCGCGCGGGAAATTGTCGCCATGCTGCCGTGGAATGCCCAACTGCCCACCCGCCCGGCTACAAGCTACCGCGAGCCGCTGTACCCGGCCGAAGAGCTGCTGGGTCTGGTCCCAGCCGACGCGAAAAAGCCCTATGACGTGCGCGAGATCATCGCCCGTATCGCCGACGGCTCGGCCTTTCTCGACTTCAAGAACGAGTTCGACAACCAGACCGTTTGCGGCCACTTGCAGATCGAAGGCCAGCCCTGCGGCTTTATCGGCAACAACGGCCCGATCACCCCGCAAGGCGCGGCCAAGGCCGCGCAATTTATCCAACTGTGCGAGCAGAGCAATACGCCGATTCTGTTCTTCCATAACACCACCGGCTTTATGGTCGGCACCGAATCCGAGCAACAGGGCGTGATCAAGCACGGCTCGAAGATGATCCAGGCCGTGGCCAATTGCACAGTGCCCAAACTGACCATCGTCGTCGGCGGCTCGTATGGGGCCGGCAACTACGCCATGTGCGGCCGAGGTCTGGACCCGCGCTTTATCTTCGCCTGGCCCAACAGCAAAACTGCGGTCATGGGCGGTGCTCAAGCCGGCAAGGTGCTGCGCATCGTCACCGAAGATAAACACCTCAAGGAAGGCAAAGAGGCCGACCCGAAGATGCTCGACATGCTGGAAACCGTTACCGCGCAGAAACTCGACAGCCAGTCTACTGCGCTGTACGGCACCGCCAGCCTATGGGACGACGGCCTGATCGACCCACGCGATACACGCAAGCTGCTCGGCTACCTGCTGGATATCTGCGCAGAAGCCGCTGTGCGCCCGCTCAAAACCACCACTTTCGGCGTAGCCCGCCTATGAAAACTGTTTTGAAAGTGTCGCGAGCAGGCGCAGCTACAAGGCGCACGGAGCGCAACAACGAGACAGTACAAGTAGTACGGCGAGGCAGTGAGCACCGCGCAACGCAGCAGATGCGTCGCGCAGTAACTTTCAAACAGTTTTGAGGAGAATAAGAAAATGATCTTTACCCAAGAACACGAAGAGCTGCGCCGTACGGTCCGTAACTTTGTCGACAAGGAAATCAACCCGCACGTCGAACAGTGGGAAAAAGACGGCCGTTTCCCGATTCACGAGATTTTCAAGAAGGCCGGTGAGCTCGGCTTGCTCGGTATCTCCAAGCCGGAGAAATTCGGCGGCATGGGTCTGGATTACAGCTACTCGATCGTTGCGGCTGAAGAGTTCGGCACCATCGCTTGCGGCGGTATCCCGATGTCCATCGGCGTGCAGACCGACATGTGCACCCCGGCCCTGGCGCGTTTCGGTTCAGATGAGCTGCGCGAGGAGTTCCTCAAACCGGCCATCACGGGCGAGATGGTCGGCTGCATCGGCGTCTCCGAAGTCGGTGCCGGCTCGGATGTGGCCGGGCTGAAAACCACCGCCAAGAAAGACGGCGACGACTACGTGATCAACGGCAGCAAGATGTGGATCACCAACTCGCCATCGGCCGACTTTATGTGCCTGCTGGCCAACACCAGCGACGACAAGCCCCACGTCAACAAATCGCTGATCGTGGTGCCGATGAATACCCCCGGCATCAGCGTCAGCCCGCACTTGGACAAGCTCGGCATGCGCAGCTCGGAGACCGCCCAGGTGTTCCTCGACAACGTGCGCGTGCCGCAGCGCTATCGCATCGGCCATGAAGGCGCCGGTTTTATGATGCAAATGCTGCAATTCCAGGAAGAGCGTCTGTTCGGCGCGGCCAACATGATCAAGGGCCTGGAGCACTGCATCAACGCCACCATCGACTACTGCAAGGAGCGCAAAACCTTCGGCAATGCGCTGATCGACAACCAGGTCATCCACTTCCGCATGGCCGAGTTGCAAACCGAAGTCGAGTGCCTGCGCGCGCTGGTCTATCAGGCCACCGAGCAGTATGTGCGTGGCCGCGACGTGACCAATTTGGCCTCGATGGCCAAGCTCAAGGCCGGCCGCCTCGGCCGTGAAGTCACCGACAGTTGCCTGCAGTACTGGGGCGGCATGGGCTTTATGTGGGACAACCCGGTGTCGCGCGCCTACCGCGACGTGCGCCTGGTATCGATTGGCGGCGGTGCCGACGAAATCATGCTGGGGATTATCTGCAAGCTGATGGGCATTCTGCCGGGGAAAAAGAAAGGCTGATCAGACTCACGCCGTAGGATGGGTGGAGACGTGTAGCGTCGATACCCATCGCCACCGCTCCGATGGGTATCGCTGCGCTCAACCCATCCTACGATCACCCTGCATCGGGACTCAGACATGCCATTACCGAACACCGATACCCTGCTGCTTAACCTCGACGCCGGCGTGCTGCACGTCACCCTCAATCGCCCGGACAACCGCAACGCCATGAGCCTGGCCATGGTCAGCGAGCTGCGCGGGGTGCTGGAGAGCCTGCGTAATGATCCAAGTGTGCGCGCCATTGTGCTGCGCGGCGCCGGTGGGCACTTCTGCGCCGGTGGCGATATCAAGGACATGGCCGGCGCACGCGCCAAGGGCGGTGACGCCTACCGCGAGCTGAACCGCGCCTTCGGCAGCCTGCTGGAAGAAGCGCAGAACACCCCGCAAGTGCTGATTGCGGTGCTCGAAGGTGCGGTGCTCGGCGGCGGTTTCGGCCTGGCCTGCGTATCGGACATTGCCATCTGCCAGCAAGACGCCAAGTTCGGCCTGCCAGAAACCACCCTGGGCATTCTGCCGGCGCAGATCGCGCCCTTCGTGGTCAAGCGTATTGGCCTGACGCAAGCCCGTCGCCTGGCGCTGACCGCCGCCCGTTTTAACGGTTGCGAAGCTGAGCGCCTGGGCTTGGTGCACTTCAGCGAAACCTGCAGCGAATCGGTCGAGGCCCGCCTGCAGCAGTGCCTGAGCCAGGTACGCAGTTGTGCACCGCAGGCCAACGCGCAAACCAAGGCCCTGCTGCTCGCCGCCGAACACGAAGCGCTCGGCCCGCTGCTCGACCGCGCCGCCGAACAATTCGCCGCAGCCGTCACCGGCGCCGAAGGCATCGAGGGCACCATGGCCTTTGTGCAGAAACGCGCGCCGAAATGGGCCTCTGAATAAATCCGTGGGAGGTTTTTTAGCCGCGCCAGGTATCGCTGACTTGCGGCTAAAGCCCCTCCCACACAACCTGACCACCACGCTTACAAACAGACCGCAGGATGGGTTAAGCGCAGCGTTACCCATCAAATTGCCCAAGAGCCACGAGCAGCAGGAGCACCCAGATGCCCGCCTTTAACAAGATTCTGATCGCCAACCGTGGCGAGATTGCCTGCCGGGTGATGCGCACTGCCCAGGACCTCGGCTACCGCAGTGTGGCCGTCTACTCCGAGGCAGACGCCGATGCGCGCCATGTTCAGTTGGCCGATGAGGCCGTGTGCATCGGCCCGGCGCAGGTCAATCAGTCCTATCTGCTGATCGACAACATCATTGCTGCGGCGCAGAAAACCGGCGCCGATGCGATTCACCCCGGCTACGGTTTTCTCTCGGAGAACGCCGAGTTCGCCCGCGCCTGCGAGGCCGCCGGCATCGTGTTTATCGGCCCGACCGTGGAAGCCATCCACCTGATGGGCAGCAAGCGCCTGTCGAAGATTGCCATGCTCGAAGCCGGCGTGCCGTGCATTCCCGGCTATGAAGGCGCGGCGCAAGACGACGACATCCTCACCCGCGAAGCCGAGCGCATTGGCTACCCATTGATGATCAAGGCCAGCGCCGGCGGCGGTGGCCGTGGCATGCGCCTGGTGCATGAATCGAGTGAGCTGCTGGCGCAGATCCGCACCGCGCGCTCGGAGGCGCAGAATGCCTTTGGCTCCGGCGAGCTGATTCTCGAACGCGCGGTAATCCAGCCACGCCATGTGGAAATCCAGGTGTTCGGCGACCAGCACGGCAGCATCGTTTATCTGGGCGAGCGCGACTGCTCGGTGCAGCGCCGCCACCAGAAAGTGGTCGAAGAAGCGCCCTGCCCGGTGATGACGCCTGAACTGCGCCAAGCCATGGGCGAGGCGGCGGTGAAAGCCGCAGCGTCGGTGAGCTACGTCGGTGCCGGCACCGTGGAGTTCCTGCTCGATCAGAGCGGCGAGTTCTTCTTCCTGGAGATGAACACCCGCCTGCAGGTCGAACATCCCGTCACCGAACTGATCACCGGGCAAGACCTGGTGGCCTGGCAGATCCGCGTCGCCGAGGGTCAGGCGCTGCCGCTCAAACAAGAGGAAATCCGCCTGACTGGCCACGCCATGGAAGTGCGCCTGTACGCCGAAGACGCTACGCAGAATTTCCTACCGCAAACCGGCACCGCCCTGCGCTGGGAACCGGCGCTGCGCGAGGGCATCCGCATCGACCACGGCCTGCTTGAAGGTCAGGTCATCAGCCCGTTCTACGACCCCATGCTGGCCAAGGTCATTGCCTATGGCGCGACCCGCGAAGAAGCACGGCGCAAGCTGGTGCGTGCCGTGGAGGACTGCGTGTTGCTGGGGGTGAATGGCAACCAGCGCTTCCTCGCCAACCTGCTCAGCCACCCTGAATTTGCTGCCGGCAGCGCCACCACCGCGTTTATCGCCGAGCATTTCGCCAGCGACCCAAGCCTTAGCCCGCAGCCGCCCAAAGCCAGCGAACTGGCTGCTGCTGCCGCCCTGCTGTTTCAGCAATCGGCCAGTGCCCGCGCGCACCAGCCGGGCCTCTCCGGCTGGCGCAATGCGGGCAGTGCGCCGTGGCGTTTTCTGCTCAAGCAAGGCGAGCAACAGTTTGCCGTGGAACTGCAAGTGCTGGTCGATGGCCCCCAACCCAGCCTGCTGGCGAGCATGGGCGAGAAACAGGTCGGCCTCAAACTGCTGGCCAGCGACGGCCGCTGGGCCACCCTGGAGCTGGACGGTATTCGCCAGCGTCTGGCCTATCACCTGGAGGGCGACAACCTCTGGTTGTATGGCCATAACGGCAACCTGCACCTGAGCGACATCACCCACCTGCCGGTCAGCAGCGCTGCTGGCGCCGGCTCGGGCAGCGTCAAAGCGCCGATGGATGGGGCAATTGTCGAGGTACTGGTCGAAGAAGGCAGCAGCGTCAGCAAAGGCCAGCTGCTGGTGGTACTGGAGGCGATGAAGATGGAACACCCGCTCAAGGCCAGCATCGACGGCGTAGTACGCCGGATTGGCGTAAGCCGCGGCGATCAGGTGAAGAACCGTCAGCTATTAGTGGAAATCGAAGCCAGCGAGGGTTAAACGCACTCGTGGGAGGGGCTTTAGCCGCGACAAAATCGCGGCTAAAGCCCCTCCCACAAAACGCATAACAACAAATCACGGAGAACACCTATGTCACTGCAAGGCAAAACCCTGTTTATCACCGGCGCCAGCCGCGGCATTGGCCGTGAGATTGCCCTCAGGGCAGCGGCGGACGGTGCCAATATCGTGATCGCGGCAAAGAGCGCCGAAGCCCACGCCAAGCTGCCCGGCACCATTCACTCGGTAGCCGCCGAGGTCGAGGCCGCTGGCGGTCAGGCTCTGGCCTTGCAACTGGATGTGCGTGACGAAGAGGCGGTAAAAGCCGCCATGGCCCAAGCTGCCACGCACTTCGGTGGCATCGATGCGCTGATCAACAACGCCGGCGCCATCAAATTGGTGGGCGTCGAGCACCTGCCGCCCAAGCGTTATGACCTGATGTTCCAAATCAACACCCGCGCGGTGATGGTCTGCAGCCAGGCCGCGCTACCGTATTTGAAGCAGAGCCAAGGCCATATCCTCAGCCTGTCGCCCCCGATCAACCTCGATCCCAAATGGTTTGCCAATTACGGCCCCTACACCACCACCAAGTACGGCATGAGCATGCTCACCCTGGGCATGCACGAGGAATTCAAAAAATACGGTATCAGCGTCAACTCGCTATGGCCGAAAACCGTGATCGCCACCGCCGCCATCGAATTCGAGGCCGGTGGCCCGGCAGTGATGAAGGCGGCACGCCTGCCGGCGATCATGGCGGATGCGGCTTACGCCATCCTCTCAAGCAGCGAACGCAGCATCAGCGGCCGCCTGTTGATCGACGAAGAAATCCTCCGTGAACAGGGCCAGAGCGACTTCGAGCAGTACCGCTATGACCCGGCCGGCAAGCTGATGACCGACCTGTTTGTCGATTGAGCAGGCACTAGACGTCCGGCTTGAGTCGCCAGGGTGGGTTCAGGCGGTTTTCGCCGGCGTAATACAGGCACAGCGGATTACCGTCTGGATCTTGCAGGTAGGCTTCGCGCCACAACCAAGGCTGGTCGGTTGGCAGAAGGCTGAACTCGACACCCTCAGCCTGTAGGCGGGCGACCGTCTGGTCCAGTTCGGCGCATTCGAAATAGATCAGTGTCTGGCTGGGCGGAACCTGCGCCACCCGGCTCAGAGAGAAGCTGGCCTGCCCGCTCGGGCAGCAGAAACGTGCATAGTCCGGCAAGTCCTCGACAATCAGCTGCAGCCCTAAGCGCTGGTAGAAACGGATCGAACGCGCAACATCGGTTACCGCCACGGTCACTTGATTGAGGTTCATCGCTGCCTCCTGGTTACGCGCCTGATCGAACCGGCGCGCCGAATCAATGCCACAGAGCTGGGCCAACTGACAATACGCAGTTGCGCTGCGAGTTGCCGAACTGCCCTGCCAAGCCTGCGCCAGAGCCATGGCACAACTGCACTCGGGCAACTAGAGTTGGCCTTCGCCCCCGCATAACAACCCTACAGCGCGAGAGCCATGAGCCATACCGATCTGATTTCCCCGCTGCGTTTTCTCCGCCACTTGCCCCAGCACCTGCCCCGTGTACCGCGTCTGTTGCGCGGCTTGTATTACACCGGCATCCGCAACCGTGAAAAGAACCTGTCACTGGCCTGGGCGCTGGAGCGTGCGGTGCAGTTTCACCCCGAGCGCCCGGCCCTGCTGGATGAGTCGCGCAACCTCAGTTATGCCCAGTTCAATGCCTGGGCCAATCGCCTGGCCTGGGCGTTCAAGGCTGAAGGCGTACGCCATGGCAGCGTGGTGGCGGTGATGCTGGAAAACCGCCTGGAGCTGCTGGCAACCCTCGCGGCCCTGAGCAAACTTGGCGCGGTCGGGGCGCTGGTCAATACCACCCAGCGCGGCAAGGTGCTGGCGCACAGCCTTAACCTGGTAAAACCGGGGTTTATCCTGATTGGCGCCGAACTGCTGGAGGCGTTTAACGAGGTCGCCGAACACTTGGATAACCCGCACACACCACGCTACTGGGTGGCCGACCAGGACTGCCTGGCAGATGCAGGGCACGCCCCCGCTGGCTGGGGCAACCTGATGCAACTGGCGTGCGCTCAGGCCGAAGGCAACCCGCCCGACAGCGCCAAGGTGCAGATGAAGGACCCCTGCTTTCTGATCTACACCTCCGGCACCACCGGCTTGCCCAAGGCCTCGATCATGAGCCACGGCAAGTGGATCAAGGCTTACGGCGGCTTCGGCCATTCCGGCCTGACCCTGAGCAACCAGGACGTGCTCTACCTGACCCTGCCCTGCTACCACAACAACGCCATCACCGTGTGCTGGAGCGCCGCATTGGCTGGTGGTGCGGCCATCGCCCTGCGCCGCAAGTTTTCCGCCAGCGCCTTCTGGCCGGATGTACAACGCTATCAGGCGACCTGCTTCGGCTATATCGGTGAACTGTGCCGCTACCTGCTCAACCAGCCCGAATGCCCCGCCGAGAAGAACAACAGCCTGCGCAGCATGATCGGCAATGGTCTGCGGCCCTCAATCTGGGCCGAGTTCAAGAGCCGTTTCGGGGTCGAGCAGATCACCGAGTTCTATGCCTCCAGCGAAGGCAATATCGGCTTTACCAACGTATTCAACTTCGACAATACCGTAGGTTTCTCCCCCGCCACCTATGCCATCGTGCGCTATGACCTGGAAAACGACTGCGCCCTGCGCACCGCCAAGGGCTTCCTGCAAAAAGCCGACAAAGGTGAGCCCGGCCTGCTGATCAGCGAAATCAGCGCCAAGTGGCCCTTCGACGGCTACACCGACCCGGCCAAGAGCGAGGCGGCGATTCTGCGCAACGTGTTCAAGAAGGGCGATGCCTGGTTTAACACCGGCGACCTGATGCGCGATATCGGCTGCAAGCACGCGCAGTTCGTCGACCGCCTCGGCGACACCTTCCGCTGGAAAGGCGAGAACGTCTCCACCACCGAAGTGGAAAATGTGTTGGGCGCCTTCCCCGGGGTCGAAGATGCGGTGGTCTATGGCGTGGAAATACCCGGCACCAACGGCCGCTGCGGTATGGCTGCATTGCGCTTGAGCGAGGGTCAGACACTGGATGGCAATGCCCTGGCAACGCATCTGGATGCCGAATTACCGGCCTACGCCGCGCCGCTGTTTATCCGCCTGCTCGGCGAGGTGGAAACCACCGGCACCTTCAAATACAAGAAAGCCGATCTGAAACAGGCCGCCTATAACCCCGCCGCCGTGCAAGAAGCGCTGTGGGTGCGCCTGCCTGGCGACAAATGCTTTACCACACTGGATCAGGCGCTCTTCACTGCCATTGAGCAGCAGGTCTATCGTTTTTGATGACCATGGTGGCGGTTGAGCGCAACCGCCTATGGCTTGAACTCAAGCTGCAATTGCGCACCGTCTACCGAATGCAGGACATCGTCGCTGTCATTGGTAAGCAGTTTGCCATTGAGCTGATAGCGGCTTTCTGTTTCGGTCTTTTCGCCAAACAGGGGTGGTAACAGCGAGGTAGACGGGTCGGGCTCGGGTTCCAACACCTGCAAGGGATCAAACAGGTCGGCGTGCCAACTCAGGTCCAAGGGTTTTTCGGCTGCAGGTTCATGCTCCACGGCTGAGGCTTTTGGCTCAACCTGAGCCGCAGGAGGCTCGGTTTGTGTGCTGCTCTGCGGTGCCGCTCGGCTTTCCACCGGTGCAGGCTTGACCTGATCGGCTGCTGCTTCAGCGGTTGGTTTGTGCGGCTGCTCCTGCGCAGGCTGTGTCTTGGGCGGCTCGGGTGAGTGGCTGGCTGGTTCACAGGCAACCAATGACAAGAGGGCCAACAGCAGGACAAAGTTTTGCATACGGGTCATGACAGATACAAAGACAGAGGTACAAGCCACTATGCTCACCCTGCCTGGGCCCCCAGGCAAGTCGCAATCGATACGGCAAGTGACAGCGCATCTACCGCCGCGCTGTAGCCGGGCAAGCATCCATTGCGACAAGCCGCACGAATGCCTGGCACGACTTAGTCAGGTTGCTGCAGCTGCTGCAACTGCGCCTCGATATCCAGCTCGGGATACTCACGCATTAGACGCAGAAACAAGGCATCGGCCTCCTCCGTCCAACCATCACGGCGCAGTTTAAGCAGCTGTTGCAATTCACCGTGCAATTGCTTGTCCGCCCGACTTGCAGCGGTTTCAGCCGGCTTGCTTGTGGCGGGCTGCTCAGCCAGCCGTTGGCGAGCGACGCCTTCTGACAGCTTTTTCTCGGCCTTGCCAGCAGCATCGCTGTAGCCCTGGGCCGCACGCGGCTGCTGCGCTTCATCGGCCATCAGCGTGGACTCCGCCTGCAACGTTGCGGCTGGGGCCATCGGTGCAGCACTCGGAACAGCATCGAAGGCATCGGGCGCTTGCTCGAACGTGCGCCAGGTCAGGCTCACGCCAATTCCCAGGCAGGCGACTCCAGCCAAGGCCACCGACCAGCGTTGCCGACCGCCAGCGCCAAACAGCCAGTTGTGCAGGCGCGCGCTCAGGCCAGGTTTAGCTTCATTTACGGTGGCGCTGCGCACGGCGGCGCTGGCCGCCGCGAGAATTTGCGCATCCAGTTGCGCACTGGGCTCACCGCCGCTGTGCTGGCGGAAATGCTCAAGCATCTGCCTTTCCTGCTGGTCAGGCATGTGTTGATCGTGGTTCATACGGACAACTCCTCGGCGGCCGGGTCAGCCAGCAGCCGACGTAACTTTTGCATGGCATAGCGCAAACGGCTTTTCACTGTTTCAGCAGGTATCTGGGTCAATTCGGCGATCTCGGCCAGTTCCAGATCACCGTGGGTGCGCAGCAGGAATACTTCGCGCTGCTCGTCTGGCAAATCGGCCAGGGCGGCCTGCAAGCGCTGCTGATCGCGGCTCAGACTGAGCTGTTGCTCAGGACCTGGCTGCGGGTCGTGCGGGGCATGCTGCTGTTCATCGTACTCAGCATGCCCCGCCTGGTGCCGCCCCTGCTTGCGCCAGTGATCAATCAACCGGTTACGGCCGATCTGATACAGCCAGGTCTTGAACTGCACGGCTTCGCGCTGCTCGCTCTGGCTGCGGATCAGGCTCATCCAGGTGTCCTGAAACACCTCCTCGGCCAGGGCATGATCGCCACACAGGCCGAGCAGAAAGCGAAACAAGCCGAGCCGATGACGTTGGTACAACTCGGCGAAAGCCGCTGCATCACCGCGGCGGTAACGCCGCAACAAGGCGGCGTCGTCATCCGTGAGGGGTCGATTCACTGCTGTACTCGTGCGGTTGTGGTACGGGAATCCGCAGTTTGCAGGCTCTGCGCCAGTTCTACCAGTTGCACGAACTCGCCGCGCAGACCAAAACGGTCATCACCCTTTGCAGTACGCGCCAGTTCGGCGCTGTCGGCCAGGCTGAAACGCCCGGTGTATTTATCACCCTTGAGCTGTTGGGCAAAGGCCGCCACTGCGGCGGCAAAACGCAGGTCTTCACTGGCTTGGCTAACGGCACGTACATCGGCGACCTGAATCGGCTGCTCCAACAACTTGCTCACACTCTGTCCTGGCGCTTTGTAGCGAATGCGCAGCCAGGCCAGTTCGCCCGCCTGGCTGCCGGCCTTGGCCGCGTGCTGATAACGCAGCGGCTCCAGCCAGCCCTTGCCACCCACCGGCACCACTTCATAAAGCGCCGTCACCGTATGGCCGGCACCGATTTCACCGGCATCGACCTTGTCGTTGCTGAAATCCTCACGCTTCAGCGCACGGTTCTCATAACCCAGCAGGCGGTACTCGCTGACCTGGGCCGGGTTGAACTCGACCTGAATCTTCACATCGCTGGCGACCGTGGCCAGGGTCGAGCTGAGCTGATCCACCAGCACCTTGCGCGCCTCGCGCAGGTTGTCGATGTAGGCGTAGTTACCATCACCGGCATCGGCCAACTGCTCCATCAACTGCTCGTTGTAGTTATCGGTGCCGAAGCCCAGGGTGGTCAGGGAAACGCCTGTCTTGCGCTTGTCGGCGGCCAGCTGCTTGAGGGTTTCAAAATCGCTGATACCGACATTGAAGTCACCATCGGTGGCCAACAGAATGCGATTGATGCCGCCCTCGATAAAACCCTGTTGCGCCTGCTGGTAGGCCAGCTGGATGCCCGACTCACCGGCCGTGGAGCCGCCTGCCCTGAGCCGCTCAATCGCCGCACGAATCCTGGCTTTGTCGCTGCCCGCAGTCGGTTCCAGCACCACGCTGGATGAGCCGGCATAGACCACCAGCGACACCTTGTCCTGAGCGCGCAACTGCTCCACCAGCAACTTCAAGGTGCTCTGCACCAGCGGCAGCCCATCACGGCGGTCCATCGAGCCGGATACATCCACGAGAAACACCAGATTGGCCGGCGGCAGTTCATCTACCCGCAGGTCGGAGGCCTTGATGGCGATACGCAGCAGGCGGCTCTCGGGGTTCCACGGCGTGACGGCCAGCTCGGTATTGATGCCAAACGGCGCAGCACCGGTTGGCAACGGGTAGGCATAGGGAAAGTAGTTGACCAACTCCTCCAGGCGCACCGCCTCCTGCGGCGGCAACTGCCCGCCATTGAGGAAGCGCCGCACATTGGCGTAGCTGCCGGTATCGACGTCGATGCTGAAGGTCGACACCGGCGTCTCGGCCACGGCATGCACCGGGTTGTCGGCCAGTTTCTGGTACTGCTCGCGGTTCTCGTCGCGGTAACCGGGCGGCACTGCATCAGCCTGCACATACGGCATGGACATTGGCTGCGACGTATAAGCCACGCTGGGCATAACTGCCTTATCGGCCACTTCACGCTTGCGCTTGGCTTCGGCAGGCGCGGCCAGCTGCTCATGCAACATGGCACGCTCGCCGGCGCGGGTTTGATCGGCCGCTGCCGCACGACCCGCCACCTTGCTCGGCGCTTCGGGGTTGGCGGCGCTGCACGCGCCGAGACTGATCAGTACGCCTGCGGCAAAACCAGCAAGCAGAGGGCGGGCAAGTAATACGGGATAAGTGGACATGGGCGCAGCTCCTGAGCGATCGAAAAAACCATTCGCTCAGGTAGACGCAGCCCTGCTCCGATACGGGTTAAGCCGGCATCAGAAATTACTCGAACCCTCCTGACACAACTGCCCGGCCAACATGCCCAGTGTCATCAGGGCGCGCTCGGCTTCGCGATTCCACGGGATACCGCAGTTCAGGCGAATACAGTGGTTGAACTGCTCAGTGTTGCTGAAGATCAATCCCGGCGCGATGCTGATGCCCTGCTGCAGCGCACGTGCGTGCAGATCCTTGGTATTGACCCGGGCCGGCAGACTGACCCAGAGGATAAAGCCGCCCTTGGGTCGGCTCATCTGCGTGCCCTCGGGAAAATACTGCTGCACCGCCAGCTGGAAGGCACTGAGGTTCTTGCGGTATTCCTGCCGGATAAAACGCAGGTGACGGTCATAGCCGCCATTCTCCAGGTAGGCGGCCACGGCCATCTGCGTCACGCTGCAAGCCGAGTGGGTACTGAAGGTCTGTAATCGCTGGATTTCATCCTGGTACTTGCCGGCGACAATCCAGCCGATCCGCACACCGGGCGAGAGCGTCTTGGAAAAGCTGGAACAGTAGATCACCCGCCCTTCGCGATCATGGGACTTGAGCGCCTTGGTCGGGCCTTGCTCAAACATCAGTTCACCGTAGATATCGTCTTCGATGATCTGGATATCGTAATCACCGGCCAGGCGCAGCAACTGACGCTGACGTTCTTCAGGAATGGTGCCACCCAGCGGGTTGCTGAGCCGCGCCGTCAGCACCAGCGCCTTGATCGGCCATTGGTTGGCGGCCAATTGCAGGGCTTCCAGGCTGATGCCGGTGGTCGGGTCACTGGGAATCTCGATCACCTTCAAGCCAAGCAAGTCAGCCAGTTGCAGCAGGCCGTAATAGGTCGGCGACTCGGCGGCGATCAAATCGCCCGGCTTGGTCAGCACCCGCAGGCTCATCTGCAGGGCATCCACACAGCCGTGGGTGATCACCACTTCAGTCGGGTCAACCACCACACCGGCGTCGCGCATGCGGATCGCCACCTGGCGGCGTAATGGCTCGAAACCTGGGCTGAACATATAGCTAAAGGCCCGCGCACTATGAAAACGGGTGACCTTGGCCAACTGCTGGTGCAAGGCCCGCACCGGCAGGTAGTCCACATGCGGAACCGCTGCGCCCAGCGGAAACACCCCTTCACGACGCGACTCGGCCAGCACCTGATTAATGATGCTGCTACGGGTGACCAAGCCTGGCCGTTCAACCCGTGCAATATCTGGGGTCGGCGCGGTCAAGGCCGGCGTCTGGTGCACATAGAAGCCGGATTGCGGCCTGGCGCGAATCAATCCCTGATCTTCGAGGTTGGCATAGGCCTGCAGTACGGTGGCATGACTGACGCTGAGCTGCGCACTCATCTTGCGCACCGAAGGCACGCGCTCACCAGGTTGGTAAACGCCACGGCGGATATCCTCCGCCAGTTGCTGGGCAATGCGCTGATAAAGCAACAGATTGGTCATGACTGCGTTCCTGCTCGACTGAACCGTAACAGTAAACCGGCTCTTTGAAATTGCACCAGTACAGATCACTGAATTGTGGACGATACAGTCGCAACGCGCCAGAACTGTAACGGTTCAGTAGATCGTCAAGACAATTGTCACCTGCTTGGAAAAGCCATAAAAAAGCCCCGTAAACCGGGGCTTTTTCTGGCCTTGGGCAGCGCTAGCGCGACGTACCCAACTGGCCTTGCTCATCAGAAAAAACAATCTCTACACGACGGTTCTGCGCCCGACCTTTGGCCGATGCGTTTTCGGTGACCGGGAATGCCTCACCGTGGCCCTGCACCTCGATTCGCTTGGCGTCGATACCCAAATCGACCAACACATCGGCAACCGCCTGCGCGCGAGCGCGGGACAATTCGAGGTTTTCCTGGGCATCCCCACGGCTGTCGGTGTAACCCTCGATCCGCACGATGCGCCGTGGGTTGAGCTGAAGAAACTGCACCAGCTTCAACACCGTACGGTTGGCTGAGGCTTTCAGGTCACTGTGCCCAGCATCAAACAGCACGTCGCCCAGGGTCATCACCAAGCCACGCTCACTCTGGGTTGTGGCCAGACTGACCATCTGCTCTTCAAGCCAGCTACTTTGCTCCTGCACACTGAGCAACTTGGCCTCACGCAGCGCCAACTGCAAACGCTGGCGATCCAGTTCGAGCTTGGCCGCACGCTCCTGATTGAGGTTCAAGGCGCTTTTCTGCTCGGCAATCGCGCTGTACTGCTGGCTCAGGTAGGCATAGTGCGCCACATCAGCGGCGCTGCCCCAGTAACTCGATAAGCGGCCAGCCTTGGCCAACGACTCACCGGCACGGATCACATCCTTGGGCGCGCTGCGCAGCACATCAGCATCTTCCTTAACCTGTTGAAAGGCCAAGTACGCGCTCTCCAGGGCCTGATCACTGGATGTGTGTGACGACGCACAGCCCGTCAACAGCAAGGCGGTGAGCAGCGTACACAGGCTTAACCGGGAGTCGTTCATTGCAAGCCCCCCAGCTGTTTACGCAAACGATTGATGGCGTTGCTCAGCTCGTCCAGTTGCCGCTGACTCTTATCAGTCAGGTGCTCTGCTTCGGCCAGGCGTGCGTCCAGCTCAGCCTGTTCGGCGTACAGACGCGCCTGCTTGTAGTCCTCGTCTTGCATGGCCGTTTGCGCCAGGACAAGTTTTTCCTCGGCCAGACGCAGCGCGGGCGACTGTTCTGCAGAAATCCCCAGTGCCTTGGCCTGGCTGAGCGCCTGTTCGGTCAGGCGCAGTTGCTCATTGGGTGCAGGATCGGAGGCACAAGCACTGAGCATGAGCGGCAGCAAGGCCACACAAATACGTCGATAAATCACAGAAATTTCCTACTGTTCAGCATCACCGGTGGATGTGGACTGTTGTTCTTTCCAGCGTTGCAGATTGCGTTGCAACAAGGCTTCAGGCAAACCACTGGCCACAGCCTCGGTCATTTTCTTGGCCAGCATGCCACGCAGCCAGGCATCGTTGCAGGCCGAATTATGCGACAGAGTCAGAAACAGGCCCTCACTGGAAATCGGCGGATCGAGCACCAGCAGATCATCCTGAATGCCCAGGCTATCGGCCAAGGCCTGGCCCGGATAGCGTTCGTACAACACATAGTCAGTACGCCCGAGCAAAAGTTTCTGGAAAGCCTGGGTCAAGCTGGAAACGCCCTCCAGACTCAGATTGCTTTTGGCGAAGGCATCGAACTGTTGCCCAAAGCTGTTGTTGACCAGGCTGCCACCGGTGCGATTACGCAAATCTTCCCAGCCCGCGTAGGGAAACTCGGCACCGCGATGCACCCACACCACACTTGAGGTGTAGTAGAACGCCGGATGCACATAATCCATAACCCCCAGACGCGGCAACGTCAGGAATGCCCCTGCAATCAGATCAACACGACCGGTTCTGACTTCATCCTGCGCCCGCGACCAGGGACCGGTGTAGATGATATCCACCACCACTCCCAATTCCTTAGCCAGGTGCTGAAGCAGATCCGCATTGGCACCGATCAATTGTTGCGGGTTCTGCGGGTCACGCCAGAGATAAGGCGGATACTCCGGATTACCGGTCGCGATCAAACGCTCACATTTACCTGCAGCAACAGCTACAGCCGGCATTAGCAACAAGCCGCACAGCAATAAAAAGGACTGATATAAACCACGCTCACGCATTGGCGACTTCTCGACTTAACCTTGGATGGGCTTCTACGGACGCAGATCGGAAGAGATCTTGTTCATGCTAGCTTAGTACGCTCTCATAATAATTAGCGATAAAAAGCCACCATGAAAAAACTGACCGTTGGTCTGCTCTTCATACTTGCTATTAGCGCGGGCCTGCTCTACCTGTCGCCGGCCGCCCAGCTGACTGGCCTGCAGCTGATCGAGCGCCAGCGCGCAGGGCTGAACCTCAAGCAGATCAATGTGGGCGATCTTAACATTCATTACTACGAGGGCGGCCCAAGCAGCGCACAAACCATTCTGATGGTGCATGGTTTTGCCGCGAACAAAGATAACTGGCTGCGTTTTGCCCGCCACTTCACTCAGGACTATCGAGTCATTGCCCTCGATCTACCGGGCTTCGGTGCCAGCAGCAGGCCAACCGGCAGTTACGATGTCGGTACCCAGACAGAACGCCTGGCCAGCATTATCGATGCGCTGGGCATCCAGCAATTGCACCTGATCGGCAATTCCATGGGTGGGCATATCAGCGCACTGTATGCCGCCCGCTATCCACACAGAACACGTTCGCTGACATTACTCGACAACGCCGGCATCACCTCAACGCAGCCCAGTGAACTGCTGCTGCGGTTGCAACGTGGCGAACCCAACCCGCTGGTTGTCAGAAGCCGCGAAGATTTCCAGCACTTGCTGGACTTCATTTTCGTGCAACCGCCCTACCTGCCGGAGTCACTCAAAGGCTATTTCGCCGAACAGGCCATCGCGAACAGCGCGCACTACGATCAGGTGTTTACCCACTTGGTCGAGCGCTATATCCCGCTGGAGCCCGAACTACCCAAAATCCAGGCGCAGACGCTGGTTATCTGGGGTGCAGAAGACCGGGTACTGGACGTATCCAGTGTCGAGGTCATGCAACCACTGCTGCATCAACCTCGCATAACCATCCTGCCAGATACCGGCCACGCACCGATGATCGAACGCCCAGAGCTGAGCGCACAGCACTACCGGACCTTTCTCCAGGCACTGCCGGATTAGCGTCGCATAACGATTAGCCTTGGGACGCCGCCAGAGCCTGCCTGGCAGGCAATAAAAAACCCGCTCAGTGAGCGGGTTTTTTCTGGGTGGGGAAACGGGTTTAAACCAGCTTCTCCAGCTCAGGTACTGCTTCGAACAGATCCGCTACCAGGCCGTAATCGGCTACCTGGAAGATCGGCGCTTCTTCGTCCTTGTTGATCGCAACGATCACTTTGGAGTCTTTCATGCCGGCCAGGTGCTGAATCGCGCCGGAAATACCGACGGCGATGTACAGCTGTGGAGCAACGATCTTGCCGGTCTGACCGACCTGCATGTCGTTCGGTACGAAACCTGCGTCAACCGCGGCGCGCGAAGCGCCGACAGCAGCGCCGAGCTTGTCGGCCAGGGCGTACAGGTGCTTGAAGTTGTCACCGTTCTGCATGCCACGGCCGCCGGATACGACGATCTTGGCAGCGGTCAGCTCAGGACGATCAGACTTGGCCAGCTCTTCGCCGACGAAAGCCGACTTGCCCGCATCAGCTGCGCCGCCAACGGCTTCAACGGCAGCAGAGCCACCTTCAGCAGCAACCGGGTCAAAACCAGTGGCGCGCACGGTGATGACTTTAACGGCAGCGGAAGATTGCACGGTAGCAATGGCGTTACCGGCATAGATCGGACGCTTGAAGGTGTCAGCGCTTTCAACAGCGATGATTTCCGAGATCTGATCAACGTCCAGGGCAGCGGCAACGCGCGGCAGGATGTTCTTACCGTTGCTGGTAGCAGCAGCCAGGATGTGGCTGTAGCCCTTGCCCAGCTCGGCAACCAATGGCGCAACGTTTTCCGGCAGCTGGTGAGCAAAAGCAGCGTCGTCAGCAACCAGCACCTTGGCCACGCCAGCAATTTTGGCGGCAGCTTCGGCAGCAGCACCAGCGTTGGCGCCAGCAACCAGGACGTGGATGTCACCACCGATCTTCGCGGCAGCAGCCACGGTATTCAGGGTGGCGGCAGCCAGAGCGGAGTTGGTGTGTTCAGCGATAACCAGGATAGTCATTTAGATTACCTTCGCCTCGTTCTTCAGTTTCTCGACCAGTTCAGCCACGGACTTGACCTTGATGCCGGCGCTGCGGGTAGCAGGCGCTTCGACTTTCAGAGTCTTGACGGTGGAAGCGGTGGAAACACCCAGATCGCTCGGGGTTACGGTTTCCAGCGGCTTCTTCTTGGCCTTCATGATGTTCGGCAGCGACGCATAACGCGGCTCGTTCAGACGCAGGTCAGTGGTCACGATCGCCGGCAGGCTCAACGCAACAGTCTGCAGACCGCCGTCGATTTCGCGGGTCACATTGACCTTGTCGCCGGCCACTTCAACCTTGGAGGCGAAAGTGCCCTGACCAAAACCAGTCAGTGCGCCAAGCATCTGGCCAGTCTGGTTGTTGTCGCTATCGATGGCCTGCTTGCCCATGATGACCAGCTGCGGCTGCTCTTTATCAACAACGGCTTTCAGCAGTTTGGCCACAGCCAGGGAGTTCAGCTCGTCGGCCGACTCAACCAGAATGGCACGATCAGCACCCAGGGCCAGCGCGGTGCGCAGCTGCTCTTGAGCAGTGGCTGGGCCGATGGTTACGACAACGATCTCGCTCGCCACGCCTTTCTCTTTCAGGCGTACAGCTTCTTCCACGGCGATTTCGCAGAAAGGGTTCATCGACATCTTGACGTTGGCAAGATCAACGCCGCTGCTGTCCGCTTTGACGCGAACCTTGACGTTGTAGTCGACCACTCGTTTGACAGCTACAAGAACCTTCATGGATTCCTCGTTACTCTCCGGTGAATAAGAATGTCGCCAGAAGCGAACATGGCGGGAACTGCAGGCCGGCCGGAACCGGGAGTCGACCAATAACGGTTGACACAAAACCGCCCGTATCTTGACCGCACGACCTAAGCTGGTCAATACAACGAAGCGGCCAATCGTCAGCGATGTAGTGCCATTCTAACAGCCCTACAGAAAATTCAAACAAACGTTTGTATTGGACCATTCGAAGGCTGCGGATATAATGCGCCAGCATCGCTCACGGAACGAGCTCGATCGCCAAATAAAATTAGAGAGCCCTGAGTAGGAGATTGCCTGTGGAACGCGAATTTATGGAATTCGACGTCGTCATCGTCGGCGCCGGCCCTGCTGGTTTGTCCGCCGCCTGCCGACTGAAGCAGAAAGCCGCCGAAGCCGGCAAAGAAATCAGCGTCTGCGTGGTCGAAAAAGGCTCCGAAGTCGGCGCGCACATTCTTTCCGGTGCGGTGTTCGAGCCGCGCGCACTGAATGAACTGTTCCCGGACTGGAAAGAGCTCGGCGCACCGCTGAACACTCCGGTCAAACGCGATGACATCTACGTGCTGACTGGCGCGGAAAAATCCACTCGCGTTCCCGACCTGTTTGTCCCCAAGACCATGCACAACCATGGCAACTACATTATTTCCCTGGGCAACCTGTGCCGCTGGCTGGCGCAACAGGCAGAAAACCTCGGCGTAGAAATCTACCCAGGCTTTGCCGCTCAGGAAGCCCTGATCAACGAAGAAGGCGCGGTTTACGGCATTCTGACTGGCGATCTGGGTGTCGACCGCGAAGGCAACCCGAAAGAGGGTTATTACACCCCAGGCATGGAACTGCGCGCCAAGTACACCCTGTTCGCCGAAGGCTGCCGTGGCCATATCGGCAAGCAGCTGATCAAGAAATTCAACCTCGACTCCGAAGCCGACGCTCAGCATTACGGTATCGGCATCAAGGAAATCTGGGACATTGACCCAGCCAAGCATGAGCAGGGTCTGGTGGTACACACCGCCGGCTGGCCGCTGGATATCGTCGGCACCGAAAACACCGGCGGTTCTTTCCTCTACCACCTGGAAAACAACCAGGTAGTGGTCGGCCTGATCGTTGACCTGTCGTACAGCAACCCGCACCTGTCGCCGTTCGATGAGTTCCAGCGCTACAAGCATCACCCAGTCATCGCCCAGTACCTGGAAGGCGGCAAGCGCGTCGCTTATGGTGCTCGCGCCATCTGCAAAGGCGGCCTCAACTCGCTGCCGAAGATGGTCTTCAACGGCGGCGCCCTGATCGGTTGTGACCTCGGCACTCTGAACTTCGCCAAGATCAAGGGCAGCCATACCGCCATGAAGTCCGGCATGCTGGCCGCTGAAGCCGTGGCTGACGCACTGTTTGCCGGCAAGGAAGGTGGCGACCAGCTGACCGGCTACGTCGATGCATTCAAGGCCAGCTGGCTGTACGACGAGCTGTTGCGCAGCCGTAACTTCGGCCCGGCACTGCACAAGTTCGGCCCACTGGTCGGCGGCGGTTTCAACTGGCTCGACCAGAACATCTTCGGCGGCAAGATCCCCTTCACCCTGCATGACACCAAGCCGGATTACGCCTGCCTGAAGCCGGCAGCAGACGCGCAGAAGATCAGCTACCCGAAACCCGATGGCAAACTCAGCTTCGACAAGCTCAGCTCGGTATTCCTCTCCAACACCAACCACGAAGAGGAACAACCCTGCCACCTGAAGCTCGCCGACCCGAGCATTCCGCTGAGCAAAAACCTGCCGCTGTACGACGAACCGGCGCAGCGCTACTGCCCGGCCGGCGTGTACGAGATCGTCACCAAGGAAGACGGCGAGCAGAAGTTCCAGATCAACGCGCAGAACTGCGTGCACTGTAAAACCTGTGACATCAAGGACCCCGCCCAGAACATCAACTGGGTGGCCCCTGAAGGCACAGGCGGGCCTAACTACCCCAACATGTAAGACGCAAAAAGGCTCCCTCGGGAGCCTTTTTATTTGCGCGCTGAATACCCAGCCGACTAGTCCGGCTGTGGGCCGATCGGGAAGAACTCACCACAACTCCACACACCCAGCCAGGTTTTGCCTTCAATCTCTCGCACCACCGCCAACTCGACCAGTTGGTAAAACACATTGCGATGAACCAGTGCTTCAAGATTGCTGCGCACATGCACGTAAGGTGAAGGTTCCTCGGTCAGAGCATCCAGTTCGACTCGCAGCGGGTGCTCGGCACCGGCCACCACTTCGTCTTCAACATTGGTGATAAAACGCAGAATCTGCGCCTCCCCCTCGCCTTCCACCTGCAGACTGACCGCCACAAAAGGGGCGTCATCAACCTGGATGCCAACCATCTCCACTGGCGTTACCAGCACATACTTGTCGTCATCACGGCGAATAATGGTGGAGAACAGCTTGACCATCGGCTTGCGGCCGATCGGCGTCCCCATGTAATACCAGGTGCCGTCACGCGCGATGCGCATATCGATATCACCGCAGAACTCAGGGTTCCACAAATGCACCGGTGGCAGGCCCTTGCCCTCACCCTTGGGAATTTGCGCCAGCAAGTCGCCAGCCTTACCTGTATCAGTCATCAATCAACGCCCCAAGCCCAATAAACGCTGCGCGTAGTCCTGCAACGGCGGACCAATCAAGTCCTCTGGCTTGGCATCATAAAGCGTCAGGAAGCCTCCGCGGCTACGAATGCGGGCGGTATCGACCAAATAGTGCGTATTGGTTTCGATCAGCATCAACTGGATCACTCCACTGTCGATCCCCAGACGGTCCAGCGCCTCCTGATCCTCCCACTCCTCTACTGTGCCGATACGGTCATCGGCATAGGCAAAGCGGCTGTACAGCAGGTAATGCGCACCCGCTTCACGCGCTTGCACAAACGACTCATCCAGCCCCAGCGGAGTCTTGGCGCGGCGCACCAGGGGGAAATACTCGACAAAGCCCTTATAGGCTTCCTCGGCCACGACATTGGGCCGCGGGTAGGCACCACCTGGCGGCACGAAATGCCCCTGAGCGATGTAGATAAACGAATCGGGCTGCAAACGCCACGAGCTGGAGCGGCGCATCTGGCTATGGTCAAGCACACCGACATCGCTCAACTGGTAAAGCGTTTCATCGGCCAGATCACTGGCCTTCATGCAGCCAGCCAGCAGCAACACACTCACTATGAGCAAAAAATTACGCATCACGCTTCTCCCGCAGCCGGTGACAGAAAACCGGCGAATAGCCGCTAGATGCAGATTTCACGCCACCTGCTGCGGCTCAAAGACCGCGCTGCCACTCCTGACGCAAGTGCGCCTGCTGTGGCTGCTCAATGGCCTGACGCACGAGCGCCAGCAGACGCTGCTTGTCGGCACCCAGCGTCCCCTTGAGAACCAGATAGTTGGAGGCATGATCGCTGCGAAACACCGTGTCACGCAGCTCCAGCCCTTGTAGCAGGCGCTCGACCTCGACAAACAACTGCTGCTGGTTAAGGGGCTGATAATCACTGAAATGCTGACGAAAGCGCGCCTCACCCTGGGGAAAGCTCACCACCAGCGTCGACAGAAACTCCGGCTGTGATTCATTCATCAAGCGTGCCGAATTGTCCGCATGCTGCTCACTCAGGGCCGTACCACCCAGACCATTGAGGATCATCACCGAACGGGTGATCCCAGCCTGCCCGAGTTTTTCCAGTGCGCTCAGGCTCGACTCATATGTCTCACCCTTGTTGACCCGCGCCAGCACCTCATCATCGCCCGACTCGCAACCCACATAGGCCATACGCAGCCCTGCATCGGCCAACTCCTTGAGTTCAGCAACCGACTTCTTGCGCAAGTTACGCGGCAGGCAGTAGCTGGAAACCCGCTCAACCTCAGGCATGTGTTCGCGAATTGCCTGCAAAATAGTCAGCAGGCGTCGCGTGGGCATTACCAACGCGTCACCATCGGCAAGAAACACCCGCTGCACAATCATCTGCTCGCCAGTCAGGCGGATCTCTTCGAGCACCTGCGCCTCATCACGGGCGCGAAATTTCTTCTGTTCCTGAGTGTACATTTCACAAAACGTACAGTTGTTCCACGAGCAACCATTGGTCACCGGCAGAATCAGCGAATGGGCCTCGCTGGGTGGACGGAACACCGGCTCGATGTAGCTGATGGGGAAGTTTTGCATGTTCATGTCTCAACACAGGTGACGGTCTTAGCCGCCAATAATCTTCATCACGGTTGCACCACCGGAAAACGCCACGCCCTGCTTGTCGCCCAACGCCTTGACCAACAGGCCCTGCAAGGACGGTAATGCCTGGTGGCGCGGTTTATCGAGCAGGTCGCCAACATAGTGACGATTACTCGACGACAGGCAGCCATGCAGCCAGCCGGTCGAAGACAAACGCAGGCGCGAGCAGGTGCGGCAAAACGGTACGCTTTCATTGGCAATCACGCCGAAGTGCCCCACTCCAGGGATGACGTAGCGCAACGCAGTGGCGTCCAACGCCGCATCGGCCTGAGCATACGCATAGCGGCTGCCGATCAGCGCCAGCAGCTCGGGCATACCGACAAACTGGCCCTGGAATCCGTTGCCATCACAGGCCAGATGGCCCATGCGCATCAACTCGATAAAACGCAGTTCGAAACCATTGGCCAGGCAATAGTCGAGCAGTGGCAGCACCTGATCGAGGTTCTGCCCACGCAGCGGAACCATATTGACCTTGATCTGAATGCCCGCCGCCCGCGCCAGCTGCAGGCCGTCAAGGACTGTCGCCAGGTCGCCGCCACGGGCAATCCTGCGAAATGCCGCAGCATCGAGGGTATCCAGAGAAATATTCAAGCGGCGGATGCCGCACTCCAGTAACAGCGGCAGCTTGCGCGCCAGTAACTGGCCGTTGCTGGTCAGGCTGATGTCAGCCAAGCCAAGCTGACTGACACCGCGCAAGAAAGCCTCAAGCTTGGAGCTGATTAACGGCTCGCCGCCAGTGATGCGCAGCCGCTCAATCCCGGCGGCTTCAATCAGATAAGCCACACCACGCAGCATGGCATCGGCGGATAACTCGTCCTGCGCCGCTACCAGGCGCTTACCGTCGGGTACGCAGTAGGTACAGGCGTAGTTGCAGGCGGCGGTGAGGCTGACACGCAAATTGCGAAAGCGCCTGCCCTGACGGTCAACAATCATGCGCGGCTCCAGCAAAGATGAGCTGCGAGTATAGAGGCACCACTTGCCGGGCAGATTGCTTATCCACCCGCTGAATACCTCAGCTAGCCGGGGTGTCGCCCTCGCGCTTACGTTTGTTGCCCATACGCACGCCGATATCCATCAGAAACTGAAAGAAGCCTTCCTGATCTTCCAGCACATTGCTCCAGAACGGCGAGTGATACAGCGCCACAGCGCCGTGCACCAGTGCCCAGGCCGCGCAGTAATGGAAATAGGGTGGCACGTCTTCCAGCTTGCCTTCGGCGATGCGGCCCTTGATCAGCTGGGTCAGGCGCTCGAAGTTGGAGGCGCGAATCTTGTGCAGCTGCTCGACCATCTCTGGCACCTGGTTGCCCTTGACCACCTTCTCTTCCAGTCGGTCGAACAGGCGATAGCGCTGCGGGTCGCGCATGCGGAACTCGAAATAGGCGCGCGACAGCGCTTCCTTGTCACGGTCGACATCAGCCGAGTGCAACAGCTCGTTAAGGTCGCGCTCATAGTCGAGCATCAGGCGCAGGTAGATCTCCGCCTTGGACTTGAAGTGTTTGTAGATGGTGCCTTTGCCAATACCAACCGTGTCGGCAATCATCTCCACAGTCACGCTGTCTTCGCCCTGGTCGAGGAAGAGCTTCAGTGCTGTGTCGAGAATTTCCTGTTCGCGGCGGCGAAACTCACGGACCTTGCGGGGTTCTTTATGCATAAAAGGACTACGGGGTCAAAAAATCGAAGGCGCGTATTATGCCTAACTAACGGCAAATTGCACGGATCATCCGACCATGTACGCAGTTCATGACGAGTTTCCACAGCTTCCCGGCCTGCGCTATCTAAACCACGCAGCCGTTTCACCGTGGCCACAACGGGCAGTCGATGCGGTCAGCCGCTTTGCCATCGAGAATGCCCAGAGCGGTGCCCGTGGCTACCCCGCCTGGCTGCAGGTAGAGCGGCGCCTGCGTGAGCGCTTGCAACGCCTGCTCAACGCCCCCTCCCACAGCGATATCGCGCTGGTAAAGAACACCTCGGAAGCCCTCTCGTTTGTTGCCTTTGGCCTGGATTGGCGACCAGGCGATCAAGTCGTGATCAGTGATGAAGAGTTCCCCTCCAACCGAGTGGTCTGGGAAGCGCTTGCGCCCTATGGCGTCGAGGTGGTGCAGGTCAACCTGCAGAACGGCGATGCCGAAGCTGCGCTATTAGCCGCCTGCGGTCCACGCGCTCGGCTGATGGCGATCAGCGCCGTGCAATACGCCAGCGGCCTGCGCCTGGATCTGCCGCGTTTGGGCATGGCTTGTCAGGCTCGTGGCGTGTTGCTGTGCATCGATGCGATTCAGCAACTCGGCGCCCTGCCCTTCGACGTACAGGCCAGCCAATGCGCCTTCGCCATGGCCGATGGGCATAAGTGGCTGCTCGGCCCGGAAGGGCTCGGGGTTTTCTATTGCCGCAGCGACCTGCGCGCCCAACTCAAACTGCATGAATACGGCTGGCACATGCTCGAACATGCCGGCGATTACCAGCGCAGCGACTGGCAACCCGCCCACAGCGCCCGACGCTTTGAGTGCGGCAGCCCGAACATGCTCGGCGCCATGGCGCTGGAAGCCAGCCTGTCATTGCTGGAGGAAGTTGGCATGACCCAGGTCGAGAATGCACTGCAGGAACGCATGCAATATCTGCTTGAAGGGCTGCTTAGAACGCCCGGCGCACACCTGCACAGCGCCAAAGAGCGCCAGCAGCGCGCAGGAATTTTGACCTTCAGCCTGGATAACTGGGAAAACCAGACCCTGTTCGAGCAGCTGAAACAGCAACAAGTGATCTGCGCGCAACGTGGTGCCGGCATTCGCCTGTCACCGCACTTCTATACCGACTACCGGGTTATTGATGACACATTGGCACTGCTGCGCCAGCTGGCTACTGCTTGAGAACTCAGCAGCGCAATGCGTATTCCAAATCCGTTTAAGAATGCAGGCAAACGGCCTGGACGTTCGGTAATCTTCACCAATACTGAGGGTTACTGGTGTGCGGCGTATCCCCCAAGCGCCCCGCCAGGCAAAGTACCGTGGACCGCGTACTTTGATTTACTCCTAATGGTCTTAACCCGGTCTCATCCCCCAGAGACCGGGTTTTTTTTACCTTGAGTTTAGCGAGCCATTCGGCCCTAACTCACCCGGGCCAATGGAAACAGGCGCTTGAAGTTGGCGGTAGTCTGCTCGGCCAACTGCTCGTAGCTGACGCCACGCAGCAACGCCAGGTATTCGGCGACATCACGGACGTATTCGGGCAGATTGGGTTTGCCGCGATGCGGAATGGGCGCCAGATAAGGTGAGTCGGTTTCGACCAATAGACGGTCGGCCGGCACCTGCCGCGCCACTTCGCGCAATGCCTCGGCATTGCGGAAGGTGACGATACCGGACAACGAAATATAGAAGCCGATATCCAAGGCCGCCTTGGCCATTGCCCAGTCTTCGGTAAAGCAATGCAGCACACCGCCCTGCGGCAGCGCGGCTTCACGCAGCAACGCCAGGGTGTCGGCACGGGCCTCGCGGGTATGCACAATCACCGGCTTACCAGTAATCCGAGCCGCATCGAGGTGCAGACGGAAAGACGCTTGCTGCAGCGCAGCAGACTCCGGCTCGTAGTGATAATCCAGCCCCGTCTCACCAATGGCCACGACCTGCGGGTGGTTCAACTCATCGAGCAGCCAATCCAGCGCCGGTGCTGCGCCCGGTTCCAGGTCCAGCGGGTGCACGCCAACCGAGCAGTCGACATCGCTATAGCGCTCGGCCAAGCCCTTGACTGCGGCAGCGTTATCGGCGCTTACGCCAATGCATAAAAAATGACCAACACCGCGCGCACGCGCAGCACCCAGCGCCGCATCGAGCGAACCGCCATGGGCAGCCAAATCGAGGCGATCAAGGTGACAGTGGGAATCAACCAGCATGGGCAACAATCACTTGAGAGTCGGTGCCACAAGGCGGGCACCGTAATACGAAGGGAGAAGCCTTACATGGTGTGCGTCGGACGATCCGAGGTCAACGCACCCGCCAGGTAGGTTTCGATCTTGTTGCGCGCGGTGTTGTCGCCATCATTGAACTGCACGCCGACACCGGCGGCGCGGTTGCCCTGTGCACCCTTGGGGGTAATCCACACCACCTTGCCGGCAACCGGAATCTTTTCTGGCTCATCCATCAGGTTGAGCAGCATGAACACTTCATCACCGAGCTTGTAGCTCTTGTTGGTTGGAATAAACAGGCCGCCATTTTTGATAAAGGGCATATAAGCGGCATAGAGCACGGACTTGTCTTTGATGGTCAGCGACAAAATTCCGTTACGCGGGCCCAAGTTAGGAGGCAGACTCATGCGGCATTCCTGATTTTATTCACTTAATGGCCGATTCTAGCCCGGCCCGGGCAAGCTTGCCCACTGCACCAGCAAGGCTTCGAGAAGCAAGACACGGTTAAGGTTAGCCTTAGCGAGGACTTTCTGACGCTGCGCCAGCAACCAATCCTGCATATTCAGCACTTTCGCCTGCGGAGTTTTCTGCGCCAGGTACTGCACCACCTTACGCATATCGGCCTGACCCAAGCCGCCTTCATCGCGGGTCAATTGGTAGCGCAGCATCAACTGTGACCACTGGCAGAACCAATCAAACAGCAACTGCAGCGATACCGCATTCCAGCTTTCAGCCAACTGACTGGGCGCAATCTGCTGTTTAAGCAGCTTCTTCACCCCTTCAACCACCTGGGCGCGCTGGGCTATGACACCCTGTTCATGCATCTTCACCGCCGCCAGCGGCGAACCGGCAGCAAGGAACAGCAATTCGCGATGTTCTTCGCCGCTACAGCCAGGCAACGCCTGTTGCAGCCATGTCAGGCTCATCGCCTCGCTTGGCAGCGGACAGGCCTGTTGCACGCAGCGACTTTTTACCGTGGGCAGCAAACGACTGGGTTGATGGCTGATCAGTAGCAATACAGTATTGCCGGACGGCTCTTCCAGGCTTTTCAGCAAGGCGTTGGCGGCGTTGATGTTCATCGACTCGGTCGGCTCGACCAACACCACCTTGCGTCCGGCCAGCTGCGCGGTCTGCACGACAAAGCTGACCAATTCACGCACCTGATCGACCTTGATCGCCTTGTCGGCCTCCTCCGGCTCCAGAATGTAGTTATCCGGATGGGTACCTGCTGCCAGCAGGTGACAGGACTTGCACTGCCCACAGGCAGTCAGGCCTACGGGCTGCTGACACAACAGCAGAGCCATCAGGCGCTCAGCCAGGGCGCGTTTGCCGATGCCCGCGGGCCCGTGCAGCAGATAGGCGTGGGCATGCTGCGCACGCCCCGCCAGTTGCTGCCAAAGAGAATCCTGCCAGAGGTAAGCGTCAGCCACGCTGTAGCTCCAGCAGTTGCGGCAACAGCTTATCCAGTGCCAGCTGGACTTCGCTCAAGGGCTGCGCGGCATCCAGAATATGGTAGCGCTGCGGCTGCTCGGCCGCTCGGCGCAGGTAGGTATGCCGCACCGCATCGAAAAATTGCCGACCTTCCTGTTCAAAGCGATCCAGACGGCCGCGCGCCGCTGCGCGGGCCAGGCCCACTTCAACTGGCAAATCAAAAATCAGGGTCAAATCCGGGCGTAACGCCCCCTGCACAAACTCCTCAAGCAGCGCGATGCGCACCTCGCTCAGACCGCGACCGCCACCCTGATAGGCATAGGTTGCATCAGTAAAACGGTCACACAGCACTACAGCGCCTCGTTGCAATGCCGGGCGAATAACCTGCGCCAGGTGCTGGGCACGCGCCGCAAATACCAGCAACAACTCGGTATCAGCCGCCATCATTTCATCACTGGGTGCTAGCAGTAGCTCACGCACCCGCTCAGCCAAGGGCGTGCCGCCCGGTTCGCGAGTCAGCAACACATCGATACCTTGCTCGCGCAAGCGCTCGGCCAGGTAATCGCGATTGGTGCTCTTACCTGCGCCCTCGGGGCCTTCCAGGGTGATAAACAAACCGCTCACAGATTGTCCTTACTGATTATTGGAGGTGGCAGGCGCAGGACTCGAACGGTAATCCGTACGACGCTTGAGCTGGTATTCACGCACGGCCCGATTGTGCTGTTCCAGACTATTGGAGAACACATGACTGCCATCGCCGCGGGCAACAAAATACAGACTACTGCCAGCCACAGGATGTAGCGCCGCATGAATCGCTTCACGACCAACCAAGGCAATCGGCGTCGGCGGCATACCATCTATGGTGTAGGTATTGTAGGCCGTAGGTTCACGCAGATCCGCACGGGTAATGCGCCCGTTGTAGCGCTCCCCCATGCCGTAAATCACCGTCGGATCCGTCTGCAGGCGCATGCCGATGCGCAAACGCCGCACAAATACCCCGGCAATCTCACCACGCTCTTGCGGCACGCCGGTTTCCTTTTCAATCATCGAGGCCATGATCAGTGCTTCATAGGGCTCTTTGTACGGCAGATCCTTGGCCCGCTGCGCCCACTCTTCGGCCAACACTTGCTCCAGGCGTGCGTGCGCCTGTTTAAGCAGCTCCGCATCGCTCATGCCGCGCACAAAGCTATAGGTGTCGGGAAAGAAGCGCCCTTCCGGGTTCAAGCCGGACAAGCCGAGTTTCTTCATCAGCTGCGCATCACTCAGCTCGGTCAGAGTCAACTCAAGGCGTGTTTCACGTGCCAGCGCGGCGCGTACCTGACGAAAGTTCCAACCTTCTACCAGTGTCAGGTTGTATTGCAGCACTTCGCCGCGCCGCCACAAACCCAACATGTCGAGCGCCGTAAAACCGGGCGTCAGACGGTATTCGCCGCTGTGCAACGGCTGATTACGCAAATTGAAGCGCCAGTACAGGCGCAGCCAGAAGGCCTGCTCCAGAACACCATCGGCTTCAAGACGATTGAGCACACCACCCGGAGTCGCACCAGCGGGGACATCAACGAGATAGTCTTCAGTCACATTCAACGACTGATGCAACGCCGTATGCTGCTGCCAGGCGGCGACGGCCACCAGCAGACCAGCCAGCAGCACACCACCTTCCAATAGCAGCAAAAGTTTGCGTATCACAAATCAACAGTCCAGTAGGTCGCGGGCAATGGCCTGCAGTTTACGGGTGAGCGGACCGACCGGCCAGTCGTGCGTTTGCAGCGCACGTACCGGCCAGACGCCGTAGACACTGTTGCAAAGAAAGACTTCATCGGCGGCCAGCAGTTCGGGGTAACGGATATCCCGCACTACAGACTCAACCCCATGCGTGGCAGCCTGAGCCAGTAGTTCCGCACGCATCACCCCAGCCACGCCGCAACGCGTCAGATCAGCGGTAACCAGTTGCCCAGCGCTGACGATAAACAGGTTGCTGTAAACCCCCTCGATAACCCGCCCGGAGCCATCCAGCATCAAGCCCTCGGCACATTCGGCGTCCTGCCACTCGGCGCGCGCCAGCACCTGCTCGAGACGGTTGAGGTGTTTCAAGCCCGCCAACAGGGGTTGCTCGGCCAAACGCGTTGTACAAGGGAACAGACGCACGCCCCGCTCGGCATTTGCGGCGGGATACTGCGGTTTCGCCGCGCCTTGCACAATACGCCGCGGCTGCGCAACCGCAGGCGGCGCATAACCACGCAGTCCATCGCCACGAGTGATAATCAACTTGGCCACGCCATCACCGAGTTGCCGGCTGAACGCCAGCAACTCTGCCTTGAGCAAAGCCATGTCCAGCGGCATATGCAAACGCATACAGCCTTCGCCCAGCCGCGCCAGATGACGCTCCAGCAGCGTAGGCTGGCCCGCGGTTACGCTGATGGTCTCAAATACCCCGTCACCGTAAGCCAAGCCACGGTCCTTGACGGACAACAGCTCGGCCGGTCGACCATCAACCCAGCTGAGCATCAATCGGCGAACCGACGGAACACCAGCGAGCCGTTAGTACCGCCAAAACCGAAGGAGTTGGACAACACCACATCCAGCGCCATGGTTCTAGCCTGATGCGCAACGAAGTCGAGATCACAGCCTTCGTCCGGGTTATCCAGGTTGATGGTTGGCGGCGCCACCTGATCACGCAGCGCCAAGACGCTGAAGATCGCTTCCACCGCACCGGCTGCACCGAGCAGGTGGCCAGTCATGGACTTGGTCGAACTGACAGCCAGCTTGTAAGCGTGCTCACCGAATACCGACTTGATCGCTGCCACTTCAGCCTTGTCACCTGCTGAGGTCGAGGTGCCGTGAGCGTTGATGTAGCTCACCTGATCGGCGTTCACCCCCGCATCGCGCAGGGCATTGGCCATGCAACGTGCAGCCCCTGCGCCATCTTCAGGTGGCGAGGTCATGTGATAGGCATCGCCGCTCATGCCAAAGCCAATCAACTCGGCATGAATGGTCGCGCCACGGGCCTTGGCATGCTCCAACTCCTCCAGCACCAGCGCACCAGCACCATCAGAGAGTACAAAGCCATCACGCTCCTTGTCCCACGGGCGGCTGGCTTTGGCCGGCTCGTCATTGCGCGTCGACAGCGCACGGGCAGCACCAAAGCCCCCCATGCCCAGACCGCAGGCCGCCATCTCGGCACCACCAGCAACCATTACATCGGCTTCGCCATAGGCGATATTGCGCGCCGCCATGCCAATACAATGCGTACCGGTGGTACAGGCCGTGGCAATGGCGTAGTTAGGCCCCTGCAACCCCAGATGGATCGACAGAAAGCCGGAAATCATATTGATGATCGAGCCCGGCACGAAGAACGGCGAGATGCGCCGTGGCCCCTGCTCGTGCAACGACTTACAGTTGTTCTCGATATTGGTCAGGCCACCGATACCAGACCCCATGGCCACGCCAATACGCTCACGGTTGGCATCCGTGACTTCCAGGCCGGAGTTACGTACCGCCTGAAAACTGGCGGCCAAACCGTACTGAATAAATAGATCGAGCTTGCGCGCCTCTTTGGCAGACAAGTATTCCTCGACGTTGAAGCCCTTTACCGCACCACCAAAACGGGTGGAAAAAGCGGAAAGGTCCATATGCTCAAGTAGGCCAATGCCACTGCGGCCAGCCAAAATGCCCTGCCAGCTACTCGGCACATCGTTACCCAATGGCGACAGCATGCCCATACCGGTAACCACGACGCGTCTACGCGACACAGCAATCTCCTTTTCTAGTTTTCAACGCCTGGAATGCGCTTAAAGAAAAGCCGCACGCCTGATGAAAGGAGTGCGGCTTTTCCGAGTCGGGATCCGACGATTACGTTTTACGCGTGAGCGGTAACGTAGTCGATCGCTTCCTGAACAGTGGTGATCTTCTCGGCTTGTTCGTCCGGAATTTCGGTCTCGAATTCTTCTTCGAGAGCCATCACCAGCTCAACGGTGTCAAGAGAGTCGGCACCCAGGTCTTCAACGAAGGAAGCGCTGTTGGTTACTTCCTCTTCTTTAACACCCAGTTGCTCGGCAACGATTTTCTTGACGCGTTCTTCGATGGTGCTCATACGTTGTTCTCACTCCTAATGGGACAAATCTTGGCCACTGTTCTGCAGCCAAGTGTATAGAAAGGGTTTTTAGCATTTCAAGCTGAATGCCGGGGTGCCCCATAAACACTTCAACGATCTGCCTATAAACCTGTTGCAGCTTTATAACGGATTTTAGACAGCACCTATGACAGTTTTCTGAAGCCATCCGTCACATTCAGCTCATGTACATCCCGCCGTTCACAGGGATAGTAGCCCCTGTGACGTAAGCCGCGCCATCAGAAGCGAGGAAAGCGACCACTTTTGCGATCTCTTCGGCCTGCCCCAAACGGCCCAGCGGAATCTGGGCCAGCATTGCATCACGCTGCGCTTCAGGCAGTTCACGGGTCATATCCGTGTCGATAAAGCCCGGCGCCACGGCGTTCACGGTGATTGCCCGCGAACCGACCTCACGCGCCAGCGCACGCCCAAAGCCCTCTAAACCGGCCTTGGCAGCCGCATAGTTGACCTGCCCACCGTTGCCCATAGCACCCACCACCGAACCGATGTTGATGATGCGACCATAACGCGCTTTGGTCATACCGCGCAGCACGGCTTTAGTCAGACGGTAGAGGCTGCTCAGGTTGGTGTTGATGACATCAAACCATTCGTCATCTTTCATCCGCAGCATCAGATTATCGCGGGTGATACCGGCGTTATTGACCAGAATCAATGGCTGGCCAAGGTGTTGCTGGATATGTTCCAGGGTGCTGGCAACCGACTCACTGTCGCTGACGTCCAGCACCAGGCCTGCGCCCTCGATACCGTTCGCCTTGAGCGTTTCGGCAATACGCTCGGCACCTGAGGCCGATGTCGCAGTACCGATCACCACCGCACCCTGACGACCCAATTCCAGGGCAATTGCCTGGCCAATACCACGGCTCGCGCCAGTGACCAATGCGACTTTACCTTGCAGGCTCATAACGTTTCTCCTTAATCAGACCAGGGCCGTATTCGCTGCAGCGAAGGCGTCCGGGGTGTCCAGGTTATGGGTGTTGATGCCTTTCACACAGCGCTTGTTCAGACCAGACAAGACCTTGCCGGGTCCGCACTCGACCAGATCAGTCACGCCTTGCGCTGACAACGCAACAATCGATTCAACCCAACGAACCGGGCTGTAAAGCTGGGCCAGCAAATCACGCTTGAGCGCATCCAGATCAGTCACCACAGCCGCACTAACGTTCTGTACCAAAGCAGTTTGCGGGGCCTGCCAGTCAATAGACCCCACCGCTTCGGCAAAGCGCTCAGCCGCCGGGCGCATCAGCGCGCAATGCGATGGAACAGAAACCGGCAAAGGCATCGCGCGCTTGGCACCACGCGCCTTGCACACCTCGATGGCGCGCTCAACCGCCGCTGCGCCACCGGCGATTACCACCTGACCTGGCGCATTGAAATTCACCGCACTGACTACTTCACCCTGCGCGGCTTCAGCACAAGCAGCCAGCACATCGGCATCTTCCAGGCCCAGAATAGCGGCCATACCGCCCTGCCCAGCCGGAACTGCCTGCTGCATCAATTGGCCGCGATGCTCCACCAGCTTGACCGCTGCCGCCAGGGACAGGCTGCCAGCAGCCACCAGCGCCGAGTATTCCCCCAGACTATGGCCGGCAACAAACGCCGGGCGCACGGCACTCTCGACCAGCCAGGCGCGCCACAACGCGACAGAGGCAGTAAGAATCGCCGGCTGGGTTTTATCGGTTTGATTGAGCTGCTCTTCAGGGCCCTGCTGAGTCAGTGCCCAGAGGTCGTAGCCAAGCGCTTCGGAAGCCTCTAAGAAGGTGTCGAGGATCAGCGGCCTTTGTGCACCATGCTCGGCGAGCATGGTCAGCGACTGGGAACCCTGACCCGGAAAGACGAATGCGAGAGATGCAGACATGGAAACCTGTTCCTAATGATCGTGATCGTCGGAAATGTACACCTGGCCTAGCCAAGCGCAACAAACTGACAGTTGGATGACAGGCTACCCGCTGCGGTCACATTCTAAAGCAGGTGTTCACCCAGACGCCCATGCAAACGCTGCGGCAGATCTTCTTCAATCTCCCGCAAAGCTCGGCGAATAGCACTTTTAAAGCCATCAGGCCCGACAGCACCATGGCTTTTAACCACAATACCCTGTAACCCAACAAAACTCGCACCATTATGCTCAGCCGGGGCCAACTCCGCCTGCAAACGCCGCAACAGTGGCAACGCCAAGCCTCCCACCATTCGCGCAGTCAGACTGGACGCGAATAATGCTTCAATTCGGCCGGCAATCATCGCAGCCAAGCCCTCGCTAGACTTGAGCAGGATATTGCCGACAAAGCCGTCGCAGACCACCACATCGGCCTCACCGCGATACAGCCCATCACCCTCGACAAAACCGATGTAGTTCAAGCCATTCGCTTGCTGCAACAGACTGGACGCCAGCTTGACCTGCTGATTGCCCTTGATGTCCTCGGTACCGACGTTCAACAGCGCCACACGCGGGCGCACTACGCCGAGGACCTCGGCTGTCACCGAACCCATAACCGCGAACTGATAGAGATGCTCGGCGCTGCAATCAACATTCGCACCCAAGTCGAGCAAATGGCAAAAACCCACCTGCGTCGGAATAGCCGTCACCATCGCCGGACGATCAATACCGGGAAGGGTTTTCAGCACATAACGCGACAGCGCCATCAGCGCCCCGGTATTGCCTGCGCTGACGCACGCCTGCACCCCACCACTGCGCAGCAACTCAAGACTGACGCGCATCGAGGAGTCCGGTTTGCCGCGCATTGCCTGGGCAGGCCGCTCACTCATCGTGATGACTTCGCCAGCATGCTCAACGCGCAGGCGTGCACGATCAACGCCGGGATAACGGGCAATCAAGGATTCTAAGAGGGAAAATTGGCCGACGAGGACCAGGTGCAGCGAGGGGTATTCAGCCAGACAGGAAATGCAGGCTGGAACAATGGAATGGGGACCGAAGTCCCCACCCATTGCATCAATCGCGATGATCGGAGCGGACAAGATTTACTCGTCAGCGCCCTTGTCGATCACTTTACGACCACGGTAAACACCTTCTGGCGATACGTGGTGACGCAGGTGAACTTCACCGGTGGTTTTCTCGACCGACAAGGTGCTGGCGTCGAGCGCATCGTGGGAACGACGCATGTCACGGGCGGAACGGGATTTTTTGTTCTGCTGAACAGCCATAACTAATTAACTCCTAAACGTTTGGGTCACGCTTTAACTGTGCCAATACACTGAACGGGTTGGACCGCGTTACCTCGTCCTCGATCAACTCGGGCTCTTCGAGGCCGGTTGGTTGCTGGCAATCTTTAGGGTCATGAGCCGGGACAATGGGCAAGGCGAGCAACAGCTCTTCCTCAACCAGCGCCAGCAGATCCAATGGGTCTTCACCCAACTCAAGCACGTCATAGCCTTGCGGCACTGACTGGGTATTCGCACCCTCTTTCACTACAGCGTAATCACACGCGCTGTAAATCGGTAAAGTGACCAGCTCCAGACAACGCTGGCAAACCATCTTCACCTCCACCTCAAGCTCGCTGTGAAAAACCACAGCATGACGCTCGTCGCGCTCGAAGAAAAACTTCGTACGCACCATGCCTTGGTTATCGGCAAGCGGGCCGCAGAGTCGCTGCAGATCTGCCAGCTGCAGCTCACCTTCTAGGGTAGCGCTGCGATCGGCTAATTTGCGCGGATCAACGTGAGGAGGAATCGGGCCATTTGACATAGGCGGCGCATTTTAGGGATGCAACCTGCCACTGTCAAAGGAAATTCGGCCTATCCGCCACCTGACGCGACCGCTAGAATCGCCGACAGCCGCAAAACCCATAGAAGGAAATCGCCGTGCTGCCTCTGGTGCTCGCCTCCAGCTCACCTTATCGACGTGAACTGCTCACCCGCCTGCGCCTGCCGTTTACCTGCAGCGCCCCAGACATTGATGAATCGAGGCAACCCAACGAGGCCGCAGAAGCACTGGTGCGCCGCCTGTCACTAGAAAAAGCCCAAGCACTCAGCGCGAGCCACCCACAGCACTTGATCATCGGCTCAGACCAGGTCGCCGTGCTCGGCGCGCAGATTCTCGGCAAACCGCACACCCTGGAGCGCGCACGCGAGCAACTCTTGGCCGCCAGCGGCAGCAGCGTGACCTTCCTGACCGGTCTGACGCTACTCAACAGCGCTACCGGCCTACAGCAAACCGACTGCATACCCTTTACCGTACATTTTCGCTCATTAACTGAAGCGCAAATCACGCGCTATCTAACAGCCGAGCAACCCTTCGACTGCGCCGGTAGCTTTAAAGCAGAAGGACTGGGCATCAGCCTGTTTCGCAGCACTGAAGGCAGCGACAGCAACAGCCTTATCGGCCTACCCCTGATTCGCCTGGTGGACATGCTGCAAGCCAGCGGCGTTGATATCCCCTAAAAGCAAAAGCCCGGTCACTGACCGGGCCTCCTGGTAACAACCTCAGGTATCAGCGCAACGCCGGCCCCTGAAACCCCATCCACATGGCCAGGCGCTCAGCCATGCTTGCACCCAGGGTTTTAGCAAACTTATCGAAGGGCGACTCCTGCACAGTGAAGTCGACCAACTCCTTCTCACCAATCACCTCACGCGCCACATAACTGGTATTACCCAGCGCATCGACCAAGCCCAACTGTAAAGCCTGCTCGCCCGACCAGACCAGACCAGAGAACAACTCCGGATGCTCGGCATCCTTCAGGCGCTCACCCCGCCCCTGCTTGACACTGGCAATAAACTGACGATGCGTGGTTTCCAGCACGCCCTGCCAGAACTTGGTCTCTTCGGCCTTTTGCGGCTGGAACGGATCGAGAAACGCCTTGTGCTCGCCAGAGGTATAGACACGGCGATCAACACCCAGTTTCTCCATTACCCCGACAAAGCCAAAGGTGGCTGCAGTCACACCAATGGAGCCGACCAGACTGGCTTTATCGGCATAGATTTCATCGGCCGCACTGGCGATGTAGTAAGCACCTGAAGCCCCCAGGTCGGTAATCACCGCATACAGTTTGATCGCCGGGTATTCGACGCGCAGGCGGCGAATTTCGTCATAGATGTAACCCGACTGAACAGGACTACCGCCCGGACTGTTGATACGCAAGATCACGCCCTTGGTGTTGGCGTCCTCAAACGCCGCTCGCAGGCTGCCCACGATGTTGTCCGCACTGGCCGACTCCTTGTCGGCAATCATTCCACGGACCTCAATCACAGCGGTATGACTGCCCGTAGTCGCCCCCTTCTTCATCGCCAGCATCGGCGAGAACAATGCCAGCGCAGCAAAGATATAAATGAAAGTCAGCAACTTGAAGAAAATCCCCCACCGCCGAGCCCGACGCTGTTCTTGCACACCGGCTAGCAGGGTTTTCTCCAGCAGCTTCCAGCTTTTCCCTTCGCCATCAGCCGCTGCCGACGCCTTCCATTCATCTGCCATGCAACACCACCTCAATGGACTGATTAGGCGCACGCCGACCTAGCCAGGCGCGCAACTCGGTAAAACATTCTATTGCCAGCGTTGGCTGACACTCACGCAGCGCCTGCAACGGCTGCGCGCCGTAACCGACCGCGACACAATCCATACCCGCGCGCTGCGCCATTAATAGGTCAAAAGACGAGTCGCCCACCATCAGCGCCTGGTCGGCAGCCACGCCGCATTGCGCGAGGATTTCATGGAGCATCAAGGGGTCCGGCTTGCTTGCCGTTTCATCGGCGCAGCGGCTGTAGTCGAAATAATCCAGCCAACCACGACCAGCCAGCACCCGATCAAGCCCATGCCGCCCCTTACCGGTAGCCACCGCCAAGTGATAACCCTCGGCACGAAAAGCCGCCAACCCTTCAGCCACACCATGAAACAAAGGTGAAGGCTCAGACTCAAGTATCAAGTAGTTTTCGCCGTAGCTTTGGCGCAAGCGCTGCGCACGAGCCAGATCATGCATATCGGGATAAAGACAACGAATCGCCTCAGGCAAGCCCAAACCGATAATGCCGCGCACCTGCTCATCCGTGCAGCGCGGTAAATCGCAGGCATCCGAGGCCAGGTGCATGGCGGCGACAATCCGGCCAATAGAATCGACCAGCGTGCCATCCCAATCGAAAATCAGCAGCTGATAATCACGCACCCAAACGCTCCACGGTCCGCGCCCATATTTCGTCGACCGGCGCCTCAAGCTTGAGCTTTCCACCCTCAGGCAGCGGCACAATCAACTCATAGGCATGCAGGAACAAACGCTTACCGCCCAGCTCACGAATTTCCTTGGTGAAATCATCATCGCCGTACTTGCTATCACCGGCAATGCAATGCCCAGCATGCTGGGCATGCACACGAATCTGATGCGTACGACCGGTCACCGGCTTGGCCTCGACCAGCGTGGCGAACTCACCAAAGCGGCGCAGCACACGGAACACCGTCAAGGCCTCCTTGCCCTCGGAATTGACCTCGACCATGCGCTCACCAGAACGCAGATTACTCTTCAACAAAGGCGCATTGACCTGTTTTTTCGCCGTCGCCCAGTGGCCGCGCACCAGCGCCATATAGCGCTTGTCCACACCGTCGCCACGCAAGGCTTCGTGCAGATGACGCAACATGCTGCGCTTCTTGGCAATCATCAACAGGCCCGAAGTATCACGATCCAGGCGATGCACCAGCTCCAGATCCTTGGCGTCCGGGCGCAACTGACGGAAGGCCTCAATGACCCCGTAATTCAGACCACTACCACCATGCACGGCAATACCGGCAGGCTTATTCAGCACGATCAGCGCCTTGTCTTCATAGACAATCGCCGCTTCGAGGCGCTGCAAAAGCCCCTGAGCCAGTGGCTCGGGCTCGTCGCGCTCAGCCAAACGCAACGGTGGGACACGAATAATGTCACCAGCCTGCAATTTGTACTCAGGCTTGATCCGACCTTTGTTCACGCGCACTTCGCCTTTACGCAAAATCCGGTAAATCAAGGTTTTTGGCACACCTTTGAGCTGGGTGCGGAGAAAGTTATCGATGCGCTGGCCGGCAAGTTCCGGCGCAACCTCGAGCAGCTGGACGCCGGAGGTTGGAGGAGAAGGATTTGTCATCGCGCAATCATAACAATTTTTATGGAATTGAAGCACTTAATCATTGCTGCTATAGTCGGGGACGCCGCCAAAAGCGGCCTGGTTTGCGGATGATCGCCAAAACTGCCATCCCCAACCCATGCAACCCATTTGGGACGTGAGGCCGTCCGACGGGCTATTCAACGAAAGAAAAGCCTGCAAGGCTGTGAATAACTCGGAAATAAAGCCTTTAAGCCATGATGCGCAACCTGCCCCTTTGGACAGTTGCGGTAATAGTTAACCCGCTGCGGATTTTCGCGAGCGGCACCCGAGATTCAGCGATACGTGTAGGGTGGAGATGTACAACTGTTGGTCCGCGTAGCAGCTCGCTTTACCAAGACGCCTTATCTCGTCCGCTACCAACAGCTGATTCCTCCTCCTGACTTAGTGCTTTCTGTTATTCACAGCGAGCAGGAGACGTCCGTCGCGGCCCAGCACAACAGGCTGCCGCCGCTAGACACTGGAACGCTTTACGACCGTTCCTGACGCACCTGACACCGACCCTGAAGTCGTGTGTGCCGAACGCCGCTTCCGCCAGCACCGGAAACCGACGGTATTACATGAAAAGAATGCTGATTAACGCAACTCAACCTGAAGAGCTGCGTGTCGCCCTGGTAGATGGGCAAAAACTCTACGACCTGGACATCGAGTCCGGTGCCCGTGAGCAGAAAAAATCCAACATCTACAAAGGCAAAATCACCCGCGTAGAGCCTAGCCTCGAAGCCGCCTTCGTTGACTTCGGTTCTGAGCGCCACGGTTTTCTGCCACTGAAAGAAATTTCCCGCGAATACTTCAGCAAGGCCCCAGAAGGCCGCGTCAACATTAAAGACGTGCTCAAGGAAGGCCAGGAAGTCATCGTTCAGGTCGAGAAAGAAGAGCGTGGCAACAAGGGCGCGGCCCTGACCACCTTTATCAGCCTGGCCGGCCGTTACCTGGTCCTGATGCCGAACAACCCGCGCGCTGGTGGCATCTCGCGCCGCATTGAAGGCGAAGAGCGCAATGAGCTGCGTGAAGCACTGAATGGCCTGGTTGCTCCAAGTGACATGGGCCTGATCGTGCGCACTGCCGGCCTGGGCCGTTCGAGCGAAGAAATGCAGTGGGACCTCGACTACCTGCTGCAGCTCTGGACCGCCATCAAAGAAGCCTCGCTAGACCGCGCTGCGCCTTTCCTGATCTACCAGGAAAGCAACGTGATCATCCGTGCTATCCGCGATTACCTGCGCCAGGACATCGGTGAAGTGCTGGTCGACAGCATCGAAGCGCAGCAGGAAGCCCTGAGTTTCATCAACCAGGTGATGCCGCAGTACGCCAGCAAGATCAAGCTGTACGAAGACAGCGTACCGCTGTTCAACCGCTTCCAGATCGAAAGCCAGATTGAAACCGCCTTCCAACGCGAAGTGAAACTGCCATCCGGCGGCTCCATCGTGATCGACCCGACCGAAGCCCTGGTGTCCATCGACATCAACTCGGCACGCGCGACCAAAGGCAGCGACATCGAAGAAACCGCCCTGCAAACCAACCTGGAAGCGGCCGAAGAAATTGCCCGCCAGTTGCGTCTGCGTGATATCGGCGGCCTGATCGTGATCGACTTTATCGACATGACCCCGGCCAAGAACCAGCGCGCCGTGGAAGAGAAAGTCCGCGAGAGCCTGGAAGCCGACCGTGCCCGCGTTCAGGTCGGGCGCATCTCGCGCTTCGGTCTTTTGGAAATGTCGCGTCAGCGTCTGCGTCCATCGCTCGGCGAAAGCAGCGGTATCGTCTGCCCACGCTGCAACGGCCAAGGCATCATCCGTGACGTCGAGTCGTTGTCGCTGGCGATTCTGCGCCTGATCGAAGAAGAAGCCCTGAAAGACCGCACCGCCGAAGTTCGTGCACAAGTGCCGATCACCGTAGCGGCGTTCCTGCTCAACGAAAAACGCAATTCGATCACCAAGACCGAACTGCGCACCCGGGCGCGCATCGTGATCATACCGAACGATCACCTGGAAACCCCGCACTTCGAAGTCACACGCATCCGTGACGACAGCCCTGAAGCCCAGTCCACTCAGTCCAGCTATGAAATGGCGACCATTGAAGTGGAAGAAGAGAAGCAGGCCGCTGCAACGCGCACCCTGGTTCGCCAGGAAGCTGCGATCAAAACTGCACCGCAGCGCACAGCGCCAACTCCGGTTGAAGCCACTGCTGCACAACCTGCTGCCGCCGAGCCAAGCCTGTTCAAGGGCCTGGTCAAGTCACTGGTCAGCCTGTTTGCCGGCAAAGAAGAAGCACAGCCGGTGGTTATCGAGAAGAAAACCAGCGAACGCCCACAGCGCAGCGATGAGCGTCGTAACGGCCGCCAGCAGAACCGCAACCGTGGCGGACGTAACAACGAAGAGCGCAAACCGCGCGAAGACCGTGGCCCACGTGAAGAGCGCGCACCACGCGAGGAGCGTCAGCCCCGCGCAGCTCGCGAAGAGCGTGCGCCCCGTGAGGAGCGCGCACCGCGCGAAGAACGCAGCCCACGCGACGTCGTAGAAGTTCGCGAGCCACAGGAAGTGCGCCAGTCACGCCCGCCGCGTGAAGAGCGTCAGCCACGTGAGCGCAAGCCGCGTGAAGAGCGCCAGCCACGTGAACTGCGTGAGCCACTGGATGCCCCTCAAGGTGATAACGCAAGCGCAACTGAAGAAGTGCGTGCCGAACGCCCACAACGTGAGCCGCGTCAACCGCGTCAGCCACGTGAAGAGCGTCAGCCACGCGCCGAACAGGCTGCTGCCGCCGACGAAGTACTGAACGCTGAAGAAGCAGTGCAAGACGATGAGCAGGAAGGGAATGAAGGTGGTGATCGTCCACGTCGCCGCTCCCGTGGTCAGCGTCGTCGCAGCAATCGCCGCGAGCGCCAGAGCGACGCCAATGGCAACCCGATCGAAGGCAGCGAAGACACTGCAGAAGCGGCAACCGATACCGGCAATGCCGTCACCGCAGCCGCAGCAAGCGCCGCCGTTAGCACAACTCACGAAAGCGCCGAAACAGCCGTTGAAGCAGCGCCAGCAGCAGCCGAGCCGGAAACGCCACGCGAAGTTGCCACACCTGAAGCCGCGCAGCCTGTTGCTGAAACGCCTGCCGCAGAAGCTGCAAGCAACCCGGCCGCCGAAGTCAGCGAGGCGCCTGTTGAGGCGCCTGTTACTGAAGTGACTGAGGTCGCACCAGCTCCTGCTGTTGTCGAAACACCAGCTGCAGTCGCAGAGGTTGTTGCAGAACCTGCAGTGGTTGCCGCTCCTGCGCCGGCCGCTGAGGTCGTGGTAACGGAAGCACCAGCAGTCCGCAGCAGCGGTCGGGCACCGAACGATCCACGTGAAGTGCGTCGCCGTCAGCGCGAAGCAGAACGTTTGGCTCGCGAAGCCGCCGAAGCGCCAGTTGCTGCACCAGCAGAAGCTGCTGTACCTGCTGCCGAGCCTGCAGCCGAAGCCACAGCCGAACCTGTGACTGAAACTACAGCTGAAGCACCCGGCGAAGCACAAGCAGATGCCCAAGTAAAACAAGAGCCGCAAAGCTCGCTGTTTACTGAAGCAGACGCTGAAGAGCAGGATAAAGAAGCGGTCAAACCGCAGATCTAATCCGCTTCACGCAATAAAAAAGGGGATGCCATGGCATCCCCTTTTGCGTTCTGGCGTTTATTACGAGGCAAGCAAAGCTGCGCGCCACCTGCCGCCAAAGGTCTTACAACACGTTTGGCTCAATCTCCAACTCAACCGCAAAGCGCTGAGCGATATCCGCCTGAATACGTTGTGCCAGCCTCAACAACTGCGCGCCAGTGGCCGCCCCGTAATTGACCAGCACTAACGCCTGCAAGCGATGTACGCCCGCGTCCCCTTCACGAAAGCCCTTCCAACCCGCCCGCTCAATTAGCCATCCAGCGGCCAGCTTGACCTGCCCGTCCGCTTGCCCGTTCACCACATGGGGATAGGCCACCAAATCGGCATGCTCGACGCGCAAGCGCTGCGCCAACTCGGCCGACACCAGCGGATTTTTGAAGAAACTACCGGCATTGCCCAGCTCAGCAGGGTCCGGCAACTTTTCGCTGCGAATGGCGCAGACTACCTGGCTAACATCCAGCGCCGTCGGAGCATCAATACCCTGCTCCTCAAGACGCTGGCGCAGCGGACCATAATCCAGATGCAGCGCAGCCGCGCGGCTCAAGGCAAAACGGACTCGCAAAATGACCCAGCGCCCACTTTCGCGCTTGAACACACTATCGCGATAGGCAAAGGCGCAGTCCTGCAACGAAAACTCGCGCAGCTCGCCACTGTGCCGATCCAGGGCAGTCAAGCCAGCAAACAAGTCCTTCAGCTCAACACCGTAGGCACCGATATTCTGCACTGGAGCCGCACCCACCGTACCGGGAATCAGGCTGAGGTTTTCCAGGCCGGCAAAGCCCTGCGCCAACGTCCACTGCACAAACGGATGCCAGGGCTCCCCCGCTTCTGCCTCGACCACCACGCGCTCACCATCATCGCTGAGCAGGCGAATACCGCGACTGGCCATGCGCAAAACCAGCCCATCAACATCACTGGTCAACAACAGATTACTGCCACCTCCGAGCAACAACAGCGGCAACTGCTGCGCGCGTGCATAGCTCAGCGCCTTGCGCACCTGCTGATCGTCCTCGGCTTCGGCAAAATGGCTCGCCTGAGCCTCGACAGCAAAGCTGTTATGAGGCTTGAGCGATACCCGGGTCTGAACATGCAGGTTCATAGCCGCCCCTTGAGCTCAAGCACCAGGCCATCGCAGGCCAGCTCAATCAAATCCAGCACCTGGGCAAAGCCGGCCTCGCCACCGTAATAGGGGTCCGGCACCTCATCCAGCTCAAGCTGATAACGACGCAGAAACAGGTCCAGCTCGGCCGCAGCATGACTGGGGCGCAGCTTCTGCAGATCACTCAGGTTGCTGTAATCCATCGCCAGAACCAGGTCAAAGTCATGAAAGTCCGCCGCCTTGACCTGCCGGCCGCGCAACGCGGACAAATCATAACCACGCTGCTGCGCGGCCTGACGCGTGCGGATATCCGCCGGCTTGCCCACATGCCAGTCACCGGTGCCGGCCGAATCGACCTCAACACGCCCTTCCAGCCCGGCCTCGCGCAGCTTGTGACGCAGTACGCCTTCGGCCGTAGGCGAACGGCAAATATTGCCTAGGCAGACGAACAGAACGCGCATCAGGCCCCCAGCAGGCGACGGACCCGCTCCAGATCTTCCGGCGTGTCGACGCCGGCAGGTGGTGCTTCCAGGGCATCGGCGACATGGATGCGCACGCCATGCCAGAGCGCACGCAACTGCTCCAGACACTCGGTGTCTTCCAGCCAGCATGGGCCCCAGGCAACGAAATCATGCAGAAACTGGGTACGGTAGGCATAGATGCCAATGTGACGACGGTACGGCACACCGGCCGGCAGCTCGTCACGGCTCTTGGCAAAGGCATCGCGCGCCCAGGCCAGCGGCGCACGACTGAAGGTCAGGGCCAGGCCGCTCTTGTCGCTGACCACCTTGACCACATTGGGATTGAACAGCGCCTGCACATCCTCGATCGGCTCAGCCAGAGTCGCGATGGCCGCCTGAGGATTGGCCGCCAGGTTGGCCGCTACCTGATCGATAATCGCCGGTGGAATCAGCGGCTCGTCGCCCTGTACATTGACCACAATGGCATCCGCCGCCAAGCCAAGAGCTGTAGCCACCTCGGCCAAACGGTCGGTGCCGGAATTGTGGTCGACGCGGGTCAGCACCACCTGCGCACCAAAACTGCGGCACGCTTCCACAATCCGTGCATCGTCGGTGGCCACTACCACTTGCTGGGCGCTGCTTTGGCAGGCCTGTTCCCAGACATGCTGAATCATCGGTTTGCCGGCAATATCCTGCAGCGGCTTGCCCGGCAGGCGGCTGGAGGCGAAACGTGCAGGGATCACAACGGTAAAGACAGTGTTCATTTACTTGTCCAGACGCTCGTCAACATTGAGGGTACGGGCTTCGGTTTCCAGCATCACCGGAATACCGTCACGCACCGGGAAGGCCAGCGCATCGGCCTTGCAGATCAGCTCACGCTTGTCAGCCGCCAGCTTCAACGGGCCCTTGCACAGTGGGCAGGCGAGAATATCGAGTAGTTTCGGGTCCATGGGAGATCCTTGAGAAAGAGCGGCTACCAGGGCGATATGGGCTCGCCGAGTGTTTGAGGTGGTCAGGGACGTGGCAACAGCCGCTGTAATTGCTGATCAAACCAGGCGACAAACGCAGCTGAAGGCTCGGCATCCACCGCCAAATACCACCAATCATCAGACGCAAAGGCACGGCACTTGACCGCATCCTTTTCCGTCATCAGCACGGGCAGCGCCGGGCTGAAGTTCAGCAACTCGGCGCTGTACGGTGCATGGTCGGCAAAGGCATGCGCGACAGGCCGCCAGTGTAGCCCTTCAAGGGTGGCGAAGAAACGCTGCGGGTTGCCAATGCCGGCGACCGCATGCAGGGCCTGGCCAGGAGGGAAATGACTCAGCGGACGCTGTTCGCCACTGCGCAGATTGACCAAGGTGTGCGGCCGCAGGGTAAAGCCATAACCATCTGGAGCATCCGTGGCCGCGCCGTTGTAGAGCAACGCATCGACACTGTGCAGACGCTCGACCGGCTCACGCAACGGTCCGGCCGGCAGGCAATGGCGATTGCCCAACCCCCGGACCGCGTCAATCAGCACCAGCTCCAGGTCGCGGGCCAAACGATAGTGCTGCAGACCATCGTCACTGAGGACCAGATCCAGCGTCTCCGTCGCCAGCAAGGCCGCCACAGCGCGACCGCGATCCGGGTCAATCATCAGCGGCACGCCGCTACGCTGCACAATCAATAGCGGCTCATCGCCGGCCACACTGGCCGCCTGATCAGCCCGCACTCGCCAAGGCAGTTGCGGCGGCTGCGCGCCATAGCCGCGGCTGACCACGCCGACGCGCAGGCCCTGACGACGGCAATGCTCGATCAACCAGAGAATTATGGGGGTCTTGCCAGTGCCGCCGACGGTGATATTGCCAACTACCACCACCGGCACCGGTGCCCGATAGATCTCACCAGTGCCAGCCAGGAAGCGCGCTCGCTTGCGCTGCACCACCGCCCGGTAGAGCCACTCCAGCGGGCGCAGCAGACCCAGCGCCGGATGACCGGCGTACCAGGCAGCAGTTATGCGCTCCGACAGACTCATACGCGGGCAAACCTCAAGGCGCGGCTTGCGCCTCAACGGTGGTCATGCGCAGGTGGGCAAAACCCAGTTTACCGGCCGCATCCATGGCCGTAATCACCGCCTGATGCTGCGCCTTGGCGTCAGCACTGATGATCAGCGGCAGGCTGTTGTCACCTTCCGACTCTTTCTGCAGGGCAGCCATCAGGCTGGGCAGATCACTCTTCAGCAACTGCTTGGCATTCAGCGAATAGCTGCCATCGGCGGCAATCAGAATTTCCAGCTGCTTCAACTCGGTCTGTTCCGGCGGCGTGCCGCTGGCAGCTTCCGGCAGGTCGACCTTGAGTTGGGTCTCACGGGTAAAGGTTGTGGTGACCACAAAAAACAGCAGCAGGATAAATACCACGTCGATCAACGAGGCCAGGTTGATCTCGACGTTTTCCCGCAGTTTGCGCCGGAATTTCACGCCTTTTCCTCACCCAGATCAACGTCACGGTCGCCCTGCACCACTTCAACCAGGCGAATGGCTTCCTGCTCCATGCCCACGACCAACTCATCGACCCGGCGTTGCAGGTAGCGATGGAAGAACAGTGCAGGGATAGCCACCATCAGGCCTGCGGCCGTGGTAATCAGCGCCTTGGAAATACCGCCGGCCAGCAGCGCCGCGTTGGCCATACCGGAGCCCATAAAAGAGCTGAAGATCTCGATCATGCCCAGAACGGTGCCGAGCAGGCCGAGCAGCGGCGCGATACCGGCGATGGTGCCCAGGGCATTGAGGTAGCGCTCCAGATCGTGGATTACCCGCGCGGCGGCTTCCTGAATACACTCTTTCATGATCTCGCGACCATGCTTGGAGTTAGCCAGACCGGCGGCCAGAATCTGCCCCAGGGGGGAGTTGGCGCGCAGCTCTTTGAGTTTCTGATTATTGAGCTTTTTCTCTTTGATCCACTTCCACACCTGCCCCAGCAGATTGGGTGGGGTGATGCGGCTTGGCCGCAGCGTCCACAAGCGTTCGGCAATGATGCCGGCCGCAGCGATAGAACACAGAACGATCGGCAGCATCATCCAGCCGCCAGCTTTTACCAGTTCCCACACGGTGGCAGATCCCCTTCACAAAAGTGGCGCCACTCTAGCATAGGGTCACGGCCTCGCCGACCGCTGCCGTTCTCATTTTTCCCGCCAAAAGCGTGCGTGATCACGCAAACCCTGCGCCGGCTCGAATGCCCCCAGACGAATCCGCACCGCGCCCTGCTCTGCTGTGTCGTATAAGCGCACATCCAGCGCACGGTAGCGCGCAAGTACCTCAGGATGGGGATGACCAAACGCATTGTGAGCGCCACGGGATATCAGTGCAGCAGCAGGCCTGACCTGCGCCAACAGAGCGGCCGAAGATGAACTGCGACTGCCGTGGTGCGGCGCCAGCAGCCATTGCGCCGGCATCGGCAAGCCGCTGCCAAGCAATGCCTGCTCAGCCTGGCTATCGATATCGCCGGTGAGCCACAAGCGCTCGCCATTGGCCTCGACATGCAGCACGCAAGATGCCTGATTGCCATTCGCGGCGCCCGCCCAGCGCCAGGTAGTGAATTGCACGCCATCCCACTGCCAGCGCTGCCCGCTGACGCACGTTCGGGCCTTTAACACTGACGCCAACGTGTCGGGCTCGCCACTCAGCACCTGCTTGACGGGCAAGCCACGCTGAATAGCCGCCGCGCCGCCGGCATGATCGTTATCGGCATGACTGATCAGCAGCAGGTCGAGCCCCCGCACATCCAAGGCTCGCAGAGAAGGCCACACCACCCGTTCTCCAGTGTCGAACTCGCCAAAACGCGGTCCGGCGTCATACAACAACTCATGTTCCTGAGTACGCACCAATACAGACAACCCCTGCCCCACATCCAGCACCCACACCTCAGCCCGCCCATACTCCGGGCGCTGCTGCGGACCGAACAACAAAGGCAGCAACAGTAATGCGCCCAAACTGCGCACCGGCAAGGCGGCGGGCAATAACAGCAGCAATGCGCCGCACGCCACCAGCAGCCAGGCCCAGAATGGCAAGGCACTGGGCAACCAGGCAGGCAGCCACACCGCCAATTGCGCCAGCAAGATAAACAGCAGATCCAGCACCCATCCCGCAACGCCGAGCAGCACGAAGGCAATCTCTGGCAGCGGTAGCAATAGAGTGCCGAGCAAGGCCAAGGGCACGACCAGCAGGCTTACCACTGGCACCGCCACTAAGTTGGCCACAGGTCCGCTGGCACTCACCGGCAAGCCGAGTACCAGCAATAAAGGCAACAGACCGACAGCCATGGCCCACTGCGCACGCAATAGGGTGCTCCACCACGACCAAGCGCCCAGCCGGCCGCTAAAGATCAGAACCAGCAACATGACTGCGCCAAAAGACAACCAGAACCCAGGCTGCAAGCTGGCCAGTGGCTCACCCAACAACACCACAAGCAGCGCCACTGAAAAGGGCAGCCATACACCCAGGTGGCGAAAACGCCAACGCCAGAGCAGTGCCAGACCAACCATCATGCACGCACGCTGCACCGGCACCTCGAAGCCAGCCAACAAGCCATAAGCCAGCGCACCGCCAAACCCCAGCACACAGGCGCAAGGCAGCCAGGGCCAGTGACGCGGCCAAAGCCCCAGGCGCGCCAGGCCCGCAACCAGGCCATATAAAAGCGTCGCCAGCAGACCGATATGCTGCCCGGAGATGACCATCAGGTGTACCGTGCCGGTGTTCTGCAGCACCTGCCAATCCGCCGTCGACAATCCCGAATCATCGCCCAGCACCAAAGCCGCCAAGGCCCCTTCACGACCATGGGCAGACGTTGCCAACAGCTGCTGGCGCAAGCGATCACGCCAGGCCCCGGTGCCACTGGCAGGCGCAATCAACTCGCCACTTTTGACTGTGCCGGTAGCGCCAATGCGCTGCGCCAGCAACCAGGCTTCGTAATCGAATGCTTGAGGATTGACCAGGCCATGCGGGCGCTTGAGCCGCACGGCTAACCGCCACGTTTCGCCGGCGCGCACCACTGGGCCGTCATACCAGGACACGCGCAAACGCGCAGGCAACTTATCGCGGCGCGAGGTTGCCTGCTCCACCTGAAAACGTACTACCCCCTGAGCCACCTCCGGCAAGCCGACAACCTGCCCTTGCAACCATAAGGTACGCGCATCCAATTGTGGCGCCAGGCGGTCATCCAGCGCCCATTGCGCCGACACACAGGCCCAGCTGAAACCAAACAGCAACAAGGCGATGGGATAACTGCGATACGCTAACAACAAGCCTGCGACCGACAGTACAACCAGCAGCCAGAACGGCGGCAGCTCAGGCAGAAAACGCAGTAACAACAACCCAGCCAGCAGCGCCAAGACCCCTGTCCGCATAGACTCGCTCCTTGAGTCGGATACCGCATTCAACCTGTTGGCCCGCGTTTACATATTTGCTGTCACAAAGTGTGAAAGCAGGTCGTCAGCAAAGGGTGCATAATGTCGGCGCTTTTACCCGCCAGAGAGCCTTCATGCCGCGTCGTTTATTCAAGCGCTACATGCCCCACCCAGACCGTATCAAGGGCAATAAATCCCTGCGCTTTCTGGGTAGCCTGATTCACGACCCCAACCTCTGGCACCTCAACCGCCATTCAGTTTCACGGGCCATGGCCATCGGCCTGTTCTGGGCGATGATTCCCATCCCCATGCAAATGGCCGCAGCTGCCGTCACGGCCATACCGGCCCGGGGCAACCTGCCTATCTCGATTGGCCTGGTCTGGCTAACCAACCCGATCACCATGCCGCCGGTGTTCTACTGCAGTTATAAATTCGGCGCCTGGCTGACCAGCACACCGACCCTGCAAATGCCTGATCACATCACCCTGGGCTGGGTCGGTCAGGTGCTGCAAACTCATTGGCAACCCTTGTACCTCGGCTCGCTGGTGCTCGGCATCCTGTTTGCCCTGATCGGTTATTTCGGCACCAATGCCTATTGGCGCTGGTGGGTACGCCGCAGCTGGCACAAGCGTCAAGAAAATCGTAACCAGCGCAACAGCCAGAACTGAAACAAAAAAGCCGTTACTCAGTAACGGCTTTTTTGTTTCAGTCAGCTTAGCCTATTCGTAACGCAGCGCCTCGGCGGGCTGAATCTGCGCCGCCCGCCAGGAGGGGTAAACAGTCGCCATAAAGCTCAGCGTAAAGGCAGCACCGCAGATCAGCAGCACATCGGAGAGCAGCAACTGCGACGGCAGGTTGCTGATGAAGTAGACGTCCGAACTCATCACCTGCTGACCGCTCAAGCGCTCGACCCAGCCCACCAACTGGCTGACATTCAGCGCGGCAAGCACACCCAGCACAGCGCCAATCAAGGTGCCGATGACGCCAATCACCGTACCCTGCACCATAAAGATGCCCATGATCTGCCCTGGAGTCGCGCCCAGAGTACGCAGGATCGCAATATCCGCGCCCTTGTCTGCCACCACCATGATCAGCGTGGCAATGATGTTAAAGGCCGCCACCGCGACGATGAGCAGCAGCAACAGACCGATCATGGTCTTTTCCATTTTCATGGCACTGAACAGGCTGCCCTGAGTCAGGGTCCAGTCACTGGAACTGTAGCCTGCGCCCAGCCCGGCCACGATTTGCCCGGCCACCTGCGGCGCCTGGTACAGGTCCTTTAGTTTTAGCCGCACACTTTGCACCTGGCCCGGCTGCATGCGCTGGATATGCGCTGCATCGGCGACATGAATCAACGCCAATGAGCCGTCCAGCTCGGCACCCACCTTGAAGATACCCACCACATTCAAACGCTGCATGCGCGGGCTGATACCGCCCGGCACGCTGCTCAGCTCCGGCACAATCAGCGCCAGCTTATCGCCGACCCGCAGCTGGAAGCGACGTGCGGTGATCTCACCGAGTACCACACCAAACTCACCCTCGCGCAGATCGCTCAGGCGGCCCTGTTGCATATGTTGATCGATGATCGAGACCTGTGGCTCCAGCGCCGGATCGATGCCGTGCAACTGCACCGGCTGCATCGCCCCGCGCACCGAGAGCATGCCCTCAAGCTCGGCAAACGGCACTGCGGCCTGCACCTGCGGGTTCTGCTTGGCTGCGGCCGCCACAGACTGCCAATCATCCAGCGGTTTGGTGCCCGCGATACTGGCGTGCGGCACCATACCGAGAATGCGTGTACTCATTTCCTTCTGGAAACCGTTCATCACCGACAACACCACAATCATCGCCAGCACGCCGAGAGCCAGGCCGATCATCGAGGTCATCGAGATAAAGGAAATAAAGTGATTGCGCCGCTTGGCCCCGGTGTAGCGGATACCGATAAAGATACTCAGCGGACGAAACATCAGGCTGCCACCAACTTGCCGTCTTCCAGGCGCAGGATGCGGTCCATCTGCTGCGCCAGCGCCATGTCGTGGGTAACCACCAGAAAAGCCGTTTGCGATGAGCCGCTCAACTCCTTCATCAGGTCCTGAATACCCTGCGCGGTGTGGTGGTCAAGGTTGCCGGTGGGCTCATCGAGCAGCACCAGACCCGGCTGATTGACCAACGCCCGGGCAATGGCCACGCGCTGACGCTCGCCCCCGGACAATTCTGCCGGCTTGTGCGCCAAACGATGACCAAGACCGACGCGCTCCAGCAATGCAGTAGCCCGCTGGCGCGCTTCGTTGATCGGCGTGCGGCCAATCAGCAACGGCATGCAGACATTCTCCAGCGCGGTGAACTCCGCTAGCAGGTGATGAAACTGATACACAAAGCCCAGCGCCCGGTTACGCAGCAAGCCACGCTGTTTTTCATTCAGCGCCGACAACTCCTCGCCCGCCAGCCAAACGCTGCCGGTGCTCGGCGTATCCAGGCCACCGAGCATATTCAGCAAGGTGCTCTTGCCGGAACCGGAACTGCCGACAATCGCCACCCGCTCGCCAGGGTGCAGCTCAAGCTGCAGGTCCTGCAGCACAACCACCGATTGCGGGCCCTCGTCGTAGCTTTTACCGAGGTTGCGACAACTCAACACTGCACGATCTTGCATAACCGGATCACTCATAACGAAGCGCCTCCGCGGGCTGGGTACGTGCCGCCCGCCAAGCCGGATAAAGGGTGGCGAAAAAACTTAGAACCAGCGCCGCACCACATACCAGCAGCACGTCTGCCAGCATCAACTGCGAAGGCAGGTAGTCGATAAAATACACGTCGGCATTGAGGAACTTGATCCCCAGCAGCCCTTCCAGCGCAGCAATTGCGCTACTGATATTCAGCGCAGCGAGGCAACCCAGCACCGCGCCAATGGCCGTACCGAACACGCCGATCACCGTGCCCTGGACCATAAAGATCGCCATGATCTGCCGTGGCGTCGCGCCGAGGGTACGCAGAATGGCGATATCGCCCTTCTTGTCGGTGACCACCATGACCAGGGTGGAAATGATGTTGAAGGCGGCAACCGCGACGATCAGTAGCAGCAGCAGACCAATCATGGCTTTTTCCATGCGGATCGCCTGATACAGGTTGCCGTGGGTGCGGGTCCAGTCGCGCGCATAGTAATCGCCCTCGCCGAGGGTTTGCGCCAACGCCCAGGCCGTACGCGGCGCCTGGAACAGATCGGCAAACTTGAGACGAATACCTTGCACCTGCTCAGGTTGCCAGCGCTGCAAGCGCGCCAGGTCCTGCACATGGGTCAGGGCCATGTGGCCGTCGATCTCACCGGCCCCCACATGAAAGATGCCGACCACGGTAAAACGCTTGAGCCGGGGGAACATGCCTGCCGGAGTGACCGTCACTTCGGGGGCCACAAAGGTGACTTTGTCACCCACTGCCACGCCGAGTTTTGCGGCCGCCTTATCGCCCAGCACCATGCCGAACTCACCGGGCTGCAACGCATCCAGACGGCCCTGCTGGAAGAAATTGCCAATAATCGAGACCTTGGCTTCCTCAAGTGGATCGATCGCATTGATCAGCACTTTCTGCACCTGGCCGCTATTGGTCAGCAAACCCTGCATCTGACTGAACGGTGCAGCCGCCAGCACCTGTGGATTGGCCTGCGCGTACTCGGCCAGGCTGCGCCAATCCTTGATCGGCGTGGCACTTTCGACAGTGGCGTGCGGCACCATGCCAAGCACCCGGGTGCGCATTTCATGGTCGAAGCCATTCATTACTGACAACACCAGAATCATCACCAGCACACCCAGCGCCAGCCCGATCATCGAGGTCAGGGAAATAAAGGAAACGAAGTGGTTACGCCGTTTGGCCCGCGTATAACGCGTACCGATAAATACGAACAGAGGTCTGAACATGTGAGGGCTGATTCGAGGGAAAAAGAAACGTCCTTGTGGGGGCTTGGCGAGCAGCCTTACACTCTAAACACGGTAAAGTCTGCTGCGCGTCGGACCTGCTGCGTTGAAAACTGACTCGGAATGCTCATTTACATTCGTAAACTACGCTTCCTCACCATTTTTCGCCTTGCATACCGCTAGCTCGCAAGACTTTAAACAGGTTCTTCGACCACTACTGACCACTACTGCTGCCATGGGTTCGCCATGCCGACTCAAGATGAAGATGATCGCCGCGAATACTATCGTATAGACGATACGATCGCACTGGAATTCACCCTGCTCTCGGGCGCAGAAGCCTTGGCCAGTGATGAGCTTCACGACAACTCGCCACTGTTCAACTTGCTCAGCGACCTGCACCTGATGGACTTCGAGTCGCAGCATCTGCTGCGGCACATCAGCGAGCGCGATCGCACCCTGGCCAATTACCTCAAGGTCATGAACAAGCGTATCGACCTGCTCGGGCAGGCGGTCGCGCAAAGCCTGCTGCGCGACATCGGTACACCGCGTAGAGTCAGCCTGTCCGAAGGTGGCGTCAGCTTCAATAACGCCCAGCCAGTGGCCGAAGGCGCGCACCTGGCCCTGAAAATGGTATTGATGCCACAGGCTCTGGGGCTGCTGTTAAGAGCCAAAGTCGTGCACTGCCAACAGCTGCCATCACAGCAATTCGAGATTGGTGCAGAGTTCGAGGCCCTCAGCGATGCCCAGCGCCAGTTACTGGCTCGACATATCCTGCAACGCCAGGCTCTGGAACGCCGCCAGGCCCGCGAACAACCCACGCCACCCTGATAGCGAGTCCCCATGTCACGCCTGTTGCTGCTGATCACCCTGTGCATGCCCCTTGGCGCTTACGCCGAGACCCTGCAAATCCCCATTGGCCAACAAGGCGCCAATGAGTTGCACCTGCCCCAGTTTGGCGAATCGCAGCGCTCAGTCCTGGAGCGCTTTGGCCTGGCCGACGAAGAGCACCCCAGCGTCGGCAACCCACCGATCACTCGCTGGGATTACCGCGAGTTCAGCGTCTACTTCGAACACACCCACGTGATCAACAGCGTGCGCCATCACCAACCCGGCGCAGCCCTGTCAGACAAGGAGCAGCAGTGACAGTCATCTATGGACACCGTGGCGCCAAAGGCGAAGTCGCGGAAAATACCCTGGCCAGCTTTCAGCAATGCTTGCAGCATGGCGTGCGCCGTTGCGAACTGGATCTGCACCTGTCGCGCGACGGCGAGCTGATGGTGATTCACGACCCCACCCTCAAACGCACTACCGGCCGCCGTGGCAAGGTGGTCGAACATGATGCCGCCGAGCTGGCGAGCGTTGATGCGCGCAAAGGTGGGCCTGGCGCCGTGACGCCCTGCCCGATCCCGCGCCTGGAAGAGTTGTTCCAGCAATGCGATTTCGAGCATTGGCAACTGGAAGTCAAAAGCGCCTCAAGAGTTCGCTCGGCGCGCATGGTCAAGGCCATTGCCGAGCTGGCCGAACGCAACAAACTGAGCGACAAGGTCACCGTCACTTCCAGCTCACGTGAAGTGCTCAGCGCCCTGCGACGCCTGACCCCGCACCTGCAACGTGGCCTGGTCGCCGAATACGCCTGGCTTGATCCGATCAAGGTCGCCAAGCACTACGACTGCCACTTGCTCGCGCTGAACTGGACACTGTGCACCCCGGAACGCCTGCTCAAGGCGCAAAAAGCCGGCCTGCATGTCTCGGTGTGGACGGTCAATGAACCCGCACTGATGCGCCGACTGGCGGACTTTGGTGTCGACAGCATCATCACCGACTTCCCTGGCCTGGCCGTGACAACGCTGAACTAGCAACGCAGCAACCACCACCCGGGACATTCACGCGCTACAGAAACAACAAAACCGGCCACAAGGGCCGGTTTTGTTGTTAAGCCTGGTCAGAAACTCTCGCGGTTGGGCCAACGCCAGTCGCTGGAGTCACTGAGCGGGTTCTCCCCGGCCGGCTCAGGCCACCGGCCGGAGCCGCTCAAAAAAGCCGGTTGAGGCCGTCAAACGCCGCCACCCGATAGGCCTCCGCCATGGTCGGGTAGTTGAAGGTGGTGTTGACGAAGTACTTGATGCTATTGGCCTCACCCTTCTGGTTCATGATCGCCTGGCCGATATGCACGATCTCCGAGGCCTGGTAACCGAAGCAGTGAACACCCAGCACTTCCAGGGTTTCACGGTGGAAGAGGATCTTCAGCATGCCCACCGGCTCGTGGGAAATTTGCGCCCGTGCCATGCCCTTGAAAAATGCCTTACCGACTTCGTAGGGAATCTTCGCCTGGGTCAGTTCGCGCTCGGTTTTACCGATCGAGCTGATCTCGGGAATGGTGTAAATACCGGTCGGTACGTCATCCACAAAGCGCCAGCTGCCATTGTCGACGATACTGCCGGCCGCCGAACGCCCCTGGTCAGCGGCGGCACTGGCCAGGCTCGGCCAGCCAATCACATCACCAGCCGCATACACGTTCGGCACTTCGGTGCGATAGGACTGGTCAACCTCGACCTGGCCACGGCTATTGACCTTGATGCCGATGTTTTCCAGCCCCAGCTGATCGGTGTTGCCAGTACGGCCGTTGCACCAGAGAAAGGCGTCAGCCTTGATCTTCTTGCCGGATTTGAGGTGCAGAATCACGCCGTTCTCCACACCCTCGACGCGATCGTATTCTTCGTTGTGGCGAATCAGCACGTTGTTATTACGCAGGTGGTAACTCAGCGCATCGGAGATTTCCGCATCGAGGAAACTCAGCAACTGGTCACGGTTATCGATCAAATCGACCAATACCCCCAGGCCACTGAAGATCGACGCGTACTCGGAGCCGATTACTCCTGCCCCATAGATGATGATGCGCCGTGGCGTATGGCCGAGACTGAGGATGGTGTCGCTGTCGTAGACACGCGGGTGATTGAAGTCCACGTCCACCGGGCGGTATGGCCGCGAGCCGGTGGCAATGACGATCTGCTTGGCCACCAGTTTCTCCACCACGCCATTGGCGCAGACCACTTCGATGGTGTGCTCATCGGCAAAACTACCAGTGCCGAAAAACACATCGATGCGGTTACGGGCGTAGTAACCGGTGCGCGAGCTCACCTGCTTGGCAATCACCCGCTCAGCGCTTTTCAGCACATCGGGGAAAGAGAACCAGCGCGGCTCGCCAATCTGGCGAAACATCGGGTTGGTGTTGAACTGCATGATCTGCCGCACCGAGTGGCGCAGCGCCTTGGACGGGATAGTGCCCAAATGCGTGCAGTTACCGCCGACCTCACGGCGACTATCGACCACGGCCACCTTGCGCCCGGCCTTGGCCGCGTTCATTGCCGCGCCCTCACCCGCAGGACCAGAACCCAACACCACTACGTCGTAGTTGTAGACCGCCATGTTTACTCCTTCGGATCACACCGGAGTACTTGTACCGTACTCTCGGCCGGGTCAGCGCTGCTCGCACAGCCTGACAATCAATGCATCTGCTGCAAGCCTAGCCCTTGGGCGGCCGCAGAGCGATTAGCGCTTGGTCGCGTCGTAAGCCAGCGCTTCAGGCGCCGCCGGCGAATCCGCGTTGATCTCTTCGCATTTTTCTCGGCTACCACCGCAGATCGAGCATTCTTTCTCGATACCCAGGTTGGCAATCCCACCGCACGAACCAGCGATGGGTTTGCGCCCCATCATCACGCCTACAGCCATCATGCCCACTACCAGCAGCATGGTCAGAAACACCACTAAAAACGTCATTGCTCGTCTCCTGCAGCGAATAGCTGCTCGAAAGCCTGAGTTGTCTGTGTGACGAAAGCGTCACCTTCACGGGTCACGAAAAACGCCGCAATCCCCATGCGCTCAGCAAATACCACACCACGTTCAGTGCCCATCACCATAAGCACTGTAGACAAGCCATCGGCGCGTAAGGTCGATTTATCCAGCACAGTCACAGCGGCCAGCCTGTGGCTGATTGGGGCACCGGTCAACGGATCGAGAGTGTGTGAGTAACGCCGGCCGTTTTCCTCGAAGTAATTGCGGTAATCGCCCGAGGTGGACACCCCGTAGCCATCCAGCGCCAGCACACGCTGGGCAACACGCTCACCCTCTTGCGGCGCTTCCAGACCAATGCGCCACGGTTGACCATCAGGCTTTTTACCGGCGGCTTTGAGTTCGCCAGTTATTTCCACCAGGTATCGGGTTACACCCAACTCGGTCAGACGCTGCACCACTCGGTCCACGGCATAGCCTGCGGCAATGCTGTTGAAGTCCACCTGCACATCGGCGTCCTTGCACAGTTGCTCGCCCGTGCGCCGTAAATGCTGCATGCCTATGCGCATGCGCGCAGCGGCAAGTTGCTCCGGCGTCGGCACTTTCTCGACCCGCGCCTTGGGTCCGAAGCCCCAAAGGTTAAGCAGCGGCTCCAGGGTCAGATCAAAAGCACCCTGGCTTTGCTGATTAAACACGCGCCCTGCCTCGACCAATTCCAGCACGGCGCTCGGCATGGCCTGACAACTACCCACTGGTGCCTGGTTGAATTGCTCGATCACAGAGTCATCACGGTAAGTCGACATCTGTTGGTCGATCTCAGCCAGGATGGCGTCAACTTCGCGCTGGAGCAGCTCAGGGCTCGGTGACTGCTGATCAGCCACATATTTAATTGAGTACGTGCTGCCCATGGTTGGGCCACCAAACTCTTCTACCCGCTCTGAAAACCAGCAGCCCGTTAGAGCTGCCAGCAAGCTGGCGGCAATAACGGGCCGTAGTACCGCATAGATCATGAATTAGCCGCCGAAGTCGTCGAGCAGGATGTTCTCCTCCTCCACACCCAGGTCGACCAGCATCTTGATCACTGCAGCGTTCATCATGGGCGGACCGCACATGTAGAACTCGCACTCTTCCGGAGCCGGATGGTCCTTCAGGTAGTTTTCATACAGCACGTTATGGATAAAGCCCTTGAGGCCCGTCCAGTTGTCTTCCGGTTGCGGGTCAGACAGCGCCAGATGCCACTTGAAGTTCGGGTTCTCAGCCTGCAACTGATCGTACTCTTCGTTGTAGAAGGCCTCACGCATGGAGCGTGCGCCATACCAGAAGCTGATCTTGCGCGTGGACTTCAAACGCTTGAGCTGATCAAAGATGTGCGAACGCATCGGCGCCATACCGGCACCACCACCGATAAACACCATCTCGGCGTCGGTGTCTTTGGCGAAGAATTCACCGAACGGGCCGTACACATCAATCTTGTCGCCCGGCTTGAGGCTGAACACATAGGACGACATCTTGCCCGGCGGCAAATCGTCTTTGCCCGGGGGCGGCGAAGCAATACGGATATTGAACTTCACCAGGCCCACTTCTTCCGGGTAGTTGGCCATGGAGTAAGCACGGATGACCGTTTCTTCAACCTTGGACACGTACTTCCACTGGTTGAATTTATCCCAGTCACCGCGATATTCCGGCTGGATGTCGAAGTCCTTGTAATGCACTTCGTGTGGCGGGCACTCAAGCTGCACATAACCGCCAGCGCGGAAGTCGACGTTTTCGCCTTCCGGCAGTTTCAGCGTCAGTTCCTTGATGAAGGTGGCCACGTTGGGGTTGGACTCAACGGTGCATTCCCACTTCTTCACGCCGAAGACTTCTTCCGGCACTTCGATCTTCATGTCCTGCTTGACCGGAGTCTGGCAGGACAAACGCCAGCCAGCCTTGGCTTCGCGACGGGTGAAGGCAGCCTCTTCAGTCGGCAGCATTTCGCCACCGCCATGTTCGACCACGCACTTGCACTGGGCGCAGGTACCACCGCCGCCACACGCCGAAGACAGGAAGATATTGTTGGCCGCCAGGGTCTGCAGCAGCTTGCCGCCCGCCGGCACCACGATGGTTTTTTCGCCGTTGATCTCGATGCTCACGTCACCGCTGGAAACCAGCTTGGCGCGCGCCGCAAGAATGATCAGCACCAACGCCAGCACAATGCCGGTGAACATGCCGATGGCGATGAAAATTTCTAAATTGATCATCTATTCATCCCTTCCTTACAACTGCACGCCGGAGAAGGACATGAAGCCCAGAGACATCAAGCCGATGGTGATAAAGGTGATCCCCAACCCCTGCAGGCCTTCAGGTACATCGCTGTACTTGAGCTTCTCGCGGATGCCGGCCAACGCAGCAATCGCCAGGGCCCAGGAAACACCGGCACCAACACCGTACACAGTGCTCTCGGCCAGGTTGTAGTCACGCTCGACCATAAACAGCGAGCCACCCATGATGGCGCAGTTCACAGTGATCAACGGCAGGAACACACCGAGGGCGTTGTACAGCGAGGGCACATACTTATCCAGAGTCATCTCGAGGATCTGCACGATCGCCGCGATGACACCGATAAAGGTCAACAGGCTGAGGAAGCTCAGGTCGACCTGTGGGTAACCAGCCCAGGCCAGCGCACCGTCTTTGAGCAGATTGGTGTAGATCAGGTTATTCACCGGCATGGTGATGCCCAGCACCACCACTACGGCAATACCGAGACCAATGGCGGTTTCGACCTTTTTCGAGATGGCAATAAAGGTACACATGCCAAGGAAGAACGCCAGGGCCATGTTCTCAACGAACACCGCACGGACGAACAGGCTGATGTAGTGCTCCATTAGTAGGCCTCCTTATTGGATACCTGAGGTGCCATCTTGAAGCTCGGCTTCTCGATCTGGTCTTTTTTCCAGACGCGAATACCCCAGATAAACAAACCAATCAGGAAGAACGCCGAAGGCGGCAGCAACAACATGCCGTTAGGCTGGTACCAGCCACCGTCGTTGACCACCGGAATGATCTCGTAGCCCATCAACTTACCGGCGCCAAACAGCTCGCGAATGATGCCCAGTGCAATCAACATGGCGCTGTAGCCCAGACCGTTACCAATACCATCGAAGAACGACAGCACTGGCGGGTTCTGCATGGCAAAGGCTTCGGCGCGACCCATCACGATACAGTTGGTGATGATCAGTCCCACAAACACCGAGAGCTGTTTGGACAGGCTAAAGGCAAACGCCTTGAGCACCTGGTCCACCACGATCACCAGGGAGGCGATGATCACCATCTGCACGATCATGCGGATCGAGCCCGGAATCTGGCTACGGATCATCGAGATAAACAGGTTGGAGAACCCGGTTACCAGAGTCAGCGCGGCAGACATCACCAGCGCGGTTTTCAGGTTCGAGGTCACCGCCAGAGCGGAACAGATACCGAGAATCTGCAACCCAATCGGGTTGTTGTTGAAAATCGGGTTAAGCAGGACTTCTTTAATAGTCGGCTGCGACATGATCAAGCCTCCCCTGCGCGCAAGTTCGCAATAAACGGACCGAAGCCATTCTGGCCGAGCCAGAACTTCAGCAGGTTATCCACCCCATTACTGGTCAGGGTAGCGCCCGCCAGGCCATCCACCTGATGCACGGCCTTGGGGCTCTGTGCATCGACACCACCCTTGACGATTTGCACGGCCAGTTTGCCGTCCTCATCGAACAGGGTTTTGCCTGGCCATTGACCCTTCCACTTCGGATTGTCGACTTCACCACCCAGGCCCGGCGTTTCGCCGTGCTGGTAGAAGCCCATGCCAACCACAGTATTCAGGTCTCCCTTGACTGCGATAAAGCCATGCAGGGTCGACCACAGACCGTAGCCACGCACCGGCAGAATCAGGGTTTCAACCTGACCATCCTTCTCCACCACATACACGGTGCTGAAGCGTTCCTGGCGCTTGATCCCGGCAATGTCCTTGCTGCCCTCGAGCACCGTGGACATTTTCGGGTCCTTGGAGGCTTTCAACGGGTCGAAGGTGACCGGATCCTGGACATCAGAAAACTTGCCAGTTTCCAGGTTCACCAGCTTGGCGCTGATGGTGCCCTTGAACATCTCTTTAACCTGCGCGCTGGACATGCTGGCATCGCCCAGATCGGCAATTGCCAGAATGCTGCGCTGCTTGTCCAGCAGACGGTTGTCTACCTGGGTCGGCTTCAGTGCAATCGCCGCACCGGCCACAAACACCGAGCACACCAGGCACACCAGCAAGGCCACAACCAGGGTGCGGACCGTGGATTCTTTTTGATTAGACATTGCGCGTCAGCCTCCGCTTGATATTGGCTTGAACGACGAAGTGGTCGATCAGCGGTGCAAACAGGTTGGCGAACAAGATCGCCAGCATCATGCCTTCCGGGAACGCCGGGTTGACCACACGGATCAACACCACCATCACCCCGATCAGGGCACCGAAAATCCACTTGCCGGTATTGGTCATGGACGCCGACACAGGGTCGGTGGCCATAAAGAACATACCGAAAGCAAAGCCGCCGACCACCAAATGCCAATACCACGGCATGGCAAACATCGGATTGGTCGCCGAACCAAGGACATTGAACAGCAGGCTCAGGCCAACCATACCCAGCATCACGCCGGCGACGATGCGCCAGGCAGCAATCTTGGTGATCAGCAGTACACCGCCACCAATCATGATGGCCAGGGTGCTGGTTTCACCGAGCGAGCCATGAATGGTGCCGACGAAAGCATCCATCCAGGTCACGCCGTGGCTGATCACGTTCTCGATGCCCCCGGAAGCCGCCAGGCTCAGCGAAGTGGCGCCGGCAAAGCCGTCCACTGCAGTCCACACCGCATCACCGGACATCTGTGCCGGATAGGCGAAGAACAGGAAGGCACGACCCGTCAGTGCCGGGTTAAGGAAGTTCTTGCCGGTACCGCCAAACACTTCCTTGCCAATCACCACGCCGAAGCTGATGCCCAGCGCGACCTGCCACAGCGGAATGCTCGGCGGCAGGATCAGGGCGAACAGCACGGAAGTCACAAAGAAACCTTCGTTGACTTCATGCTTACGGATGGATGCAAACAGCACTTCCCAGAAGCCGCCGACGATAAAAGCGGTGGCATAAACCGGGAGGAAGTAGGCAGCGCCCTGGATAAAGTTATCCCACAGGCTGTTGGGGTCAAAACCGGCCAGTGCGCCGATCAGGGCAAAACGCCAGCCTTCCTGGGCTGCCAGCAGCTCAGGGCTGTTGGCGAAGATCAGGTTGGCCTGGTAGCCGGTGTTCCACATCCCGAAGAACATCATCGGGAAGGTGCACAGCCACACCGTAATCATCATGCGCTTGAGGTCAATGCCGTCACGCACGTGGGCGGTGGTTTTGGTTACGCTGGCGGGGCGGTAGAAGAACGTATCGACAGCCTCATAGAGGGCATACCAGTTCTCGTACTTGCCGCCTTTTTCAAAGTTGTGCTCGATTTTATCGAGGAATGCACGGATACCCATGACTTAACCTTCCTTCTCGATGCGCGCGAGGTTGTCGCGCAGGATCGGGCCGTATTCATACTTGCCAGCACACACGTAAGTGCACAGCGCCAGGTCTTCTTCGTCGAGTTCCAGGCAACCCAGCTTCTGGGCCATCTCGGTATCACCGACAATCAGGTAGCGCAGCAATTGCGTTGGCAGAATATCCAGCGGCATCACGGCTTCGTAGTTACCCACCGGTACCATGGCGCGCGGGCTGCCATTGGTGCTGGTGGAGAAGGCAAACTTCTTCGCGGCAGCCAGCTTGGAAACGAAGATGTTCATCACCGAATGCTTGTTCACCCCGGCACGCAGGTAGTGCATCAGCTCACGCTCGTTACCTTCGCTCAGGCAGGACACCTGCAGGTGATAACGACCGAGGAAGGCAAAAGCGCCTTGCGCCGTACGGCCACCCAGCACCGAACCGGAAACCACTCGATTGAAGCCAGGCTGCAGTTCACCCGCAGTCAACTCACTGAGGCTGGCGCCCAGACGGGTGCGCACCAGTCGTGGCTGCTCGACAACGGGGCCGGCCAGCGCAATAACACGCTCGGTCCAGAGTTGCCCGGTGGTGAACAATTTGCCGATGGCGATCACATCCTGATAGTTGATCGACCAAACGCTCTTGTTGGCGCTGACCGGGTCCAGGAAGTGAATATGGGTACCTGCCAAGCCCGCCGGATGCGGGCCAGCAAAGGCCTCAGTGTGCACCTTGCTCATTTGCTCGCCAGGCAGGCTCGCGCCCTCAGCCTTGCACAGGAACACCTTGGCCAGATTGCTCAGCACCTGCAGACCGTTGCCGAAGTCAGCGGCATGCTCGGCAATCACCACAGCCGGATCGGCTGCTAAGGGATGCGTATCAATGGCGGTAACGAAAATCGAGCTGGGCTGCGCATCGGCAGCCGGCACCTTGCTGAACGGACGAGCGCGCAGCGCAGTCCACAAACCCGACTGCAGCAGGACTTCACGCACTTTGGCGTCGCCTACGGTCGCTAGCTGGTCAACGGCAACCTGGTCAAAAGTGATTTGCTCATCGCCTTCAACATCGATTACTACCGATTGCAGTACACGCTTCTCGCCACGGTGGATCGCACTGATCACCCCAGCAGCAGGCGCGGTGTAGTGCACGCCTGGCGATTTCTTGTCCGAGAACAGCACCTGACCAAGCTTGACCCGATCACCGACCTGAACCTCCATTGAAGGTTTCATGCCGTGATAGTCGAAGCCTATAACGGCGACGCTACGCACTGGCCTTGCAGCCTCAATGCGTTGCGCCGGCGCGCCTGCTATGGGCAAATCAAGCCCATGTTTTATTTTGATCATAGGTTTGCCTAACCACTGATTTATAAGCTTTTTTAGAATACGGACGACACCAACGCAGAAAAATGCGGCGCAACGCCAGTCACTGGCTGGGCGTTGAGCGGGATGTCGGTCGCGGGAAAAAATCTGACCGATTATAGAGCGCACGCTCCGCCACTGGCCACCCAAGCGCTTGCTTTTATCCGGTTTAACGTAACAGAAGGCAACAGATGGCGCCTTGACTGCGCCGGCCCGGCGCGAGACATAAGACTAATTGACTAAGCGGAGCCCACGCATGCGCCTGTTACTTCTCACCGCCCTGCTAATGCTGAGCAGCCAGCTATGGGCCAATAACCACGAACGCCTGCAAGAAGCCAACTTCGCACCCAGCCATGCGCTTGGGAAAGAACGCCTGGAACGTAAAAACCAGAGTGTGTTGACCTACCTGTGGGCCGACGTCTATGCCGCAGCCTTTTACGCACCAGCCCAGAGCAGCGCCAAACAGGCCGCCGCCAAGTCGCTCACGCAACGCCTTGAGCTCTATTACTTCCGTAACATCGACAGCCAAGACGTGATTCAGGCGGCCTGGGTCACCCTCGAACGTCAGCATGACGCTGCCTCATTGCAACCTCTGCGCTCCGATATTGACGCCTTGCATGCAACCTTTCGCGACATTTGCCCCGGCGACCGCTACGCCTTGAGCCTCAACACCGCCGGCGAACTGACCCTGGAAGTGAATGGCAGCAGTGTCTACACCAACCAGAAACCGGCGCTGGCCAAGGCTTACCTGGGCATATGGCTAGCGCCCAACGGCCTCTCAGACACGCTGCGCACCAGCCTGCTGGCTGACTAAACCCATAAAATCCGCAGCCATAAAAAACGGGAGCCGAAGCTCCCGTTTTTTATGGCCTAGCGCTTAACGCGGGAAGGCTGGCGGGTTGACCCCAGCCATGTCTTCCATCACGCGCACCACCTGGCAGCTATAACCGAACTCGTTGTCGTACCACACGTACAGTACAACGCGGTTGTCATTGCAGATGGTGGCTTCAGCATCGACCACACCGGCATGACGCGAGCCAACGAAGTCAGTGGAGACCACTTCCTGCGACTGCACGAAGTCGATCTGCTTCTGCAGGTCCGAGTGCATGGCCATCTGGCGCAGGTACTCGTTGACTTCTTCACGGGTGGTGGCTTTCTCAAGGTTGAGGTTGAGGATGGCCATCGACACGTTCGGCGTCGGTACGCGAATGGCGTTGCCGGTCAGCTTGCCTTTCAGTACCGGCAGCGCCTTGGCCGCTGCAGTGGCTGCACCGGTTTCGGTGATCACCATGTTCAGCGGCGCACTGCGACCCCGGCGATCGCCCTTGTGGAAGTTGTCGATCAGGTTCTGGTCGTTGGTGTACGAGTGAACGGTTTCAACGTGACCATTGACGATGCCGTACTGATCATTGATCGCCTTCAGCACCGGCACGATGGCGTTGGTGGTGCAGGAAGCGGCCGAGATGATCTTGTCGTCAGCGGTGATTTCGCTGTGGTTGATGCCGTGCACGATGTTCTTCAGCGCGCCTTTGCCCGGCGCGGTCAGCACCACGCGGTCAACACCCGGGCAGGCCAGATGCTGGCCCAGGCCGTCGGCGTCACGCCATACACCGGTGTTGTCCACCAGCAGCGCGTTCTTGATGCCGTACTGGGTGTAGTCGACTTCAGTCGGCGACTTGGCGTAGATCACCTGGATCAGGTTGCCATTGGCCGTCAGGGTGCTGTTCTCTTCGTCGATGGTGATGGTGCCATCGAACTTGCCGTGCACCGAATCACGACGCAGCAGGCTGGCACGCTTGACCAGGTCATTGCTTGCGCCTTTGCGCACAACAATGGCGCGCAGACGCAGGCCATCGCCGCCACCGGTTTTCTCGATCAGGATGCGTGCCAGCAGGCGGCCGATACGACCAAAGCCGTAGAGCACCACATCAGTGCCTTCGCGGGCCTCACCATTCTGCTTGCCAGCGACTTCAATCAGTTCGTCTTTAACAAACTGCTCGACGCTGCGGCCCTGGCCTTCCGCTTTGAACTTGCTGGCCATCTTGCCCAGGTCCACCGAGGCGGCGCCCAGCTTGAGCTCACTCATGGCCTTGAGAATTGGGAAGGTATCGTGCACCGACAGCTCGCTGTCGTTTGCCAGACGGTGACGAGCAAAACGGTGGGCTTTGAGAATGTCGATCACCGAACGGTTGATCAGACCGCGGCCGTAGATCGAGGTGACCACGTTGTTGTTACGGTAGAGTTGGCCAATCATCGGAATCATCGCTTCCGCAAGGGCTTCTCGATCGATCCACTCACCGAGACACTGGTCGGGCTTCTGAGTCACGGGCAGTACCTTCCACATATGTAGGGGCTGAAAAAAGGGGCTACATTATGACGGCGCAAGCAAGCATGAGCAATGCACGACTGTCGTAACTGACACCAAGCATCAACGCCCGCTACAATCGGCGACCTTGTGCCTTGACCGTGAGCCGCCTGTGTCCGTACTGCGTCTACCGTCCCTGCCGGCCACCGCCGGCAAACAACACTGGGGCAACCTGCCCGGTGCCGCGCTGAGCCTGGCGATTGCCGAAGCAGCCAGCAATGCCAAACGTTTCACCCTGCTACTGACAGCCGACAGCCAGAGCGCCGAGCGCCTGCAGGAAGAACTGAGTTTCTTTGCGCCCGACCTGCCAGTGCTGCATTTTCCCGACTGGGAAACCCTGCCCTACGACCTGTTCTCGCCGCACCAGGACATCATTTCCCAGCGTATTGCCGCGCTGTATCGCCTGCCCGAGTTGAAACACGGCGTACTGGTCGTACCGATCACCACCGCCCTGCACCGCCTGGCCCCCAAGCGCTTTTTGCTCGGCAGCAGCCTGGTGTTGCAGGTGGGCCAGCAGCTTGATGTGAATCAGATGCGCGGCAACCTGGAGGCCGCCGGCTATCGCTGCGTCGACACCGTATACGAGCATGGCGAATTTGCCGTGCGCGGTGCGCTGATCGACCTGTTTCCGATGGGCAGCAGCCAGCCGTACCGCATTGATCTGTTTGATGACGAAATCGAAACCCTGCGCACCTTCGACCCCGAGACCCAGCGCTCCATCGACAAAGTCGAATCGATCAAACTGCTGCCCGCGCGCGAATTTCCGCTAGAAAAGAAAGCCGTTACCGATTTTCGCGGGCGCTTTCGCGAGCGTTTCGATGTGGATTTCCGCCGCTGCCCGATCTATCAGGATCTCAGCACAGGCATCACGCCGGCCGGTATCGAGTATTACCTGCCGCTGTTTTTCGAAGAAACCGCCACCCTTTTCGATTACTTGCCCAGCGACACCCAGGTGTTCTCCCTGCCCGGTATCGAAAAGGCCGCCGAACAATTCTGGAGCGACGCCCGTGGCCGCTATGACGAGCGCCGCGTGGACCCGGAGCGCCCACTGCTACCGCCCGCCGATATTTTCCTGCCGGTGGAAGACTGCTTCGCCCGCCTGAAGAACTGGCCGCGCGTGGTGGTCAGCCAGGACGACATCGAAACCGGCGTCGGCCGCACGCGCTTCGATGCCCAAGCGCTGCCGGACCTGGCCATTCAGGCCAAAGCCGGCGAACCGCTGGCCGCGCTGCGCCGCTTTATCGAGGAATACCCGGGCCGCGTACTGTTCTGTGCCGAGTCCGCCGGGCGCCGTGAGGTGCTGCTCGAGCTGCTGGCCCGGCTCAAGCTCAAGCCGAACGAATTCGACAGCTGGCCAGCCTTTACTGCCAGCAAGGAACGCCTGGGGATCTGCATCGCCCCGCTGGATGACGGCCTGCAACTCGACAACCTGGCGCTGGTGGCGGAAAGCCCGCTGTTTGGCCAGCGCGTCATGCAGCGTCGGCGCCGCGAGAAAACCCGTGATGGTGGTGACAACGTCATCAAAAACCTCACCGAACTGCGCGAAGGCGCGCCGGTGGTGCATATCGATCACGGCGTCGGCCGTTATCTGGGCCTGGTGACCATGGAGTTCGACGGCCAGGCTGCCGAGTTCCTCGCCCTGATGTACGCCGAAGAAGCCAAGCTCTACGTGCCGGTGGCCAGCCTGCACCTGATTGCCCGCTACACCGGCAGCGATGATGCCCTCGCCCCGCTGCATCGCCTCGGCTCGGAAATCTGGCAGAAGGCCAAGCGCAAGGCCGCCGAGCAGGTGCGCGATGTGGCCGCCGAACTGCTCGACATTTACGCCCGCCGCGCCGCCCGCGAAGGCTATGCCTTTGCCGACCCCAAAGCTGACTACAGCACCTTCAGCGCCGGCTTCCCGTTTGAGGAAACCCCGGACCAGCAAGCAGCCATCGAAGCGGTGTACAGCGACATGCTCTCGGCCAAGCCGATGGACCGCCTGGTGTGTGGCGATGTCGGCTTCGGCAAGACCGAAGTGGCCATGCGCGCCGCTTTTATCGCCGTACACGGCGGCAAACAGGTAGCCGTACTGGTACCCACCACCCTGCTCGCCCAGCAGCACTACAACAGCTTCCGCGACCGCTTCGCCGATTGGCCGGTCAAGGTCGAGGTGATGAGCCGCTTCAAGAGCGCCAAAGAAGTCAGCGACGCCATGCAGCAACTGGCCGAGGGCAAGGTCGACATCGTCATCGGCACCCACAAGCTGCTGCAGGACGACGTCAAATTCGACAACCTGGGCCTGGTGATCATCGACGAAGAACACCGCTTCGGCGTGCGCCAGAAAGAGCAGCTGAAAACCCTGCGCAGTGAGGTGGATATCCTCACCCTCACCGCCACGCCGATTCCGCGCACCCTGAACATGGCCGTGGCCGGCATGCGCGACCTGTCGATCATCGCCACGCCGCCGGCGCGCCGCCTGTCAGTACGCACCTTTGTGATGGAGCAGAACAACCCGACCATCAAGGAAGCCCTGCTGCGTGAACTGCTGCGCGGCGGCCAGGTGTACTACCTGCACAACGATGTGAAAACCATCGAAAAATGTGCCGCCGACCTCGCCGAACTGGTGCCGGAAGCGCGCATCGGCATCGGCCACGGGCAGATGCGCGAGCGCGAGCTGGAACAGGTGATGGGCGACTTCTACCACAAGCGCTTCAACGTACTGATCGCCTCGACCATCATCGAAACCGGCATCGACGTGCCGAGCGCCAACACCATCATCATCGAGCGTGCGGACAAGTTCGGCCTGGCGCAATTGCACCAATTGCGTGGGCGCGTCGGCCGCAGCCACCACCAGGCTTACGCTTACCTGCTGACCCCGCCGCGCAAGCAGATGACCGACGACGCGCAGAAGCGTCTAGAGGCCATCTCCGGCGCCCAAGATCTCGGCGCCGGCTTCACCCTGGCCACCCACGACCTGGAAATCCGCGGTGCGGGCGAGTTGCTCGGCGATGGCCAGAGCGGGCAGATTCAGGCAGTCGGCTTCACCCTGTACATGGAAATGCTCGAACGTGCGGTGAAATCGATCCGCAAGGGCGAGCAGCCCAACCTCGACCAACCCCTTGGCGGCGGCCCGGAAATCAACCTGCGCGTACCGGCTTTGATTCCCGACGACTACCTGCCGGACGTGCACGCACGCCTGATCATGTACAAGCGCATCGCCAATGCCGCCGACGAAGACAGTCTGAAAGAGCTACAAGTGGAGATGATCGACCGCTTTGGCTTGCTGCCCGAGCCCAGCAAGAGCCTGGTGCGCATCACCCTGCTCAAGCTGCAGGCGGAAAAGCTCGGCATCAAGAAAATCGACGCCGGCCCACAAGGCGGACGCATCGAGTTTGCCGCCGACACCTGCGTCGACCCACTGACCCTGATCAAACTGATCCAGAGCGCGCCGAACCGCTACAAGTTCGAAGGCGCAACGCTGTTTAAATTCCAGGTGCCCATGGAGCGCCCGGAAGAACGATTCAATACCCTGGAAGCGCTGTTCGAGCGCCTGACTCCCTCTACCTAAAGGACTGACCCATGCGCGCACTCCGCACCCTGGCCCTGCTACCGCTTATCCTGCTGAGCCTGTTCAGCAGCACGACCGCTCTGGCGCAAAGCCTCTACCAGGTTGAAGTTATCGTGTTTCGCCAGGCGGGCGAGCCGATCTCTGCCGGCCAACTACCACCCGATAACTGGGCGCAAAATGCACTGCCGGTGGATGGCAGCAACAGCCGCAACACTGCACTGAACGCCGAAGCGGACAAACTCAGTCCATCCAGTGGTTATCAAGTGCTGCTGCACCAGGCCTGGTCCCAGAGCCTGGGCGACTCGAGCAGCCGCGTGGCCATCAGCACTGGCAACCAACAGTTTGGTCACTACCCCGTCGAAGGCACCATCAGCCTCAGGGCTGGCCGCCTGATCGAACTGGACAGCGATGTCTGGATCAACCAGCTCGATGACAGCGGCACCATCAGTGACAGCGAGCGCATCAAGCAAAGTAGCCGACTGAAAAGTGGCGAACTGACCTTTGTCGACAACGGCAGCACTGGGCTACTGATTCGCGTCAGCCCGCTGTAAGCACACCCGATATCAAAAAGGGCCGCACTATGCGGCCCTTTTTATTGCACCTCAGCCAGCATCAGCTGGCCAGCACCCGCGCCAACACGGATTTGACCGTCCCCATGCCCTCATCCAGAGCGCGCTCGATCTCCGCCATGGTAATCAGCGCACGGGACTTGCCGGCAGCCGGATTCACCACCAGCGCCAAGCAGGCATAAGGCAACGCCAGCTCACGGGCCAAAACAGCTTCTGGCATACCGGTCATGCCGACGATATCGCAGCCATCACGCTCCATCCGCGCGATCTCCGCCACGGTCTCCAGACGCGGGCCCTGGGTACAGCCATACAACCCATGGTTACTGAATGCACAGTGCTCGGCAGTCAGGGCGCTGGCCAGCTTGTTGCGCAGCCCTGCGTCGTAAGGATGGCTGAAATCCACATGGGTGACATGCTCCAGCTCACCCTCGAAATAGGTGTGCTCGCGGCCGTAGGTGTAATCGATGATCTGATGGGGCAAACAGAAATGCCCGGTGCCCATCGCCGCATGAATACCGCCTACCGCATTCACTGCAATAACAGCCTTGGCCCCCGCCTCGCGCAGCGCCCAGAGATTGGCCCGGTAGTTCACCTGATGCGGCGGGATGCGGTGTGGATGACCATGACGGGCCAGAAACAACACTTCACGGCCAGCATAATCCCCCTTGAGCACCGCCGCAGACGGCGCGCCATAGGGTGTATCAATATGCAGCGCGGCCTTGATGGTCAGCCCGTCCAGCTTGGTCAGACCTGTACCGCCGATAATCGCGTAAACCGCCATCCCTTGCCCCTTAGTCGATTAATTGCGCAGCACGCAGGCTAGCCAGCGCAGCCAGCCAACGCGGATCCTGTCGATACTCGACACCTGGATAAGCCTGCCGCCGCATGCGCGCCAGGCCCTTGGGCGGCAGCACCTCAAGCCGCTGCAGTGCGCTCAAGGCCAGCTCCGCCGCTGCCCGGTCATTGCAGACCAAGCCCATGTCACAACCCGCCGACAGCGCGGCCTCAATACGACTGGCCGCATCGCCCACCACATGAGCACCGGCCATGGACAAATCGTCACTGAAGATCACACCCTCAAACCCCAGCTCGCCGCGCAAGATGTCCTGCAACCAGCGGCGCGAAAAGCCCGCCGGGCCAGCATCTACCTGCGGATAAATGACATGGGCTGGCATCACCGCAGCCAACTGCCGGCTCAACTGACGAAACGGCAGCAGATCCGTTGCCCGAATATCCTCCAGGCTGCGCTCATCGACCGGAATGGCAACGTGGGAATCTGCCTCAGCCCAGCCATGGCCAGGAAAATGCTTGCCGCAGGCGGCCATGCCCGCCGCATTCATGCCGCGAATAAAAGCCCCGGCCAGTAAGGACGCGCGCTGCGCATCTGACTCAAAGGCACGACTACCTACAACCGCACTGCGCTGATGATCGAGATCCAGCACCGGGGCGAAACTCAAATCCAGCCCCACCGCCAGTACCTCGGTGGCCATGATCCAGCCGCACTGCTCGGCCAGCATCTCGGCATTGGGGTTATCGGCCAGCGCTCGCATGGCCGGCAAACGCACAAAGCCCTGACGCAAACGCTGCACCCGACCACCTTCCTGATCCACCGCCAATAGCAGATCAGGGCGTACCGCGCGAATGGCCGCAGACAACTCACGCACCTGGCGTGGATCTTCGATATTGCGCGAAAACAGAATCAAACCACCGACCTGCGGCTGACGCAGAAGCTGCCGGTCTTCTGCTGTCAGCCAAGTGCCAGCGATATCCAGCATCAATGAACCGTGCATGGGTGAACTCACAATCAATCCTTAATAAAGAGGCGCAGTAGCCCAGAGCGGGCAAGCCGCCTCATCAATCTGCACCGCACAGTGAATCGGTACCCGCGCAAATAGCGGCAACAGATCGCTGTTGCGCATGCGCACACAGCCGTGTGACAGCGCTACGCCCATAGGCTCAACGTCTGGCGTACCGTGGATGTAGATGTAGCGACGGAAGGTGTCGACATTGCCCAGACGATTGCGCCCAGGCTCGCAGCCACTCAACCAGAGAATGCGGCTCAGAATCCAGTCTCGCCCGGGAAATTGCGCATGCAGCTCAGGCGACCAGACCTCGCCGGTCCAGCGCCGCCCGCGCAGCACCGCTGCGCTGGGTATGCCATCACCAATTTTGGCGCGCACCTGATGCAAGCCTCTGGGCGTACAACCGGAACCATTTTGTTCACCCGGGCCATTCAGCCCGGTGGAAACCGGCAGACGCACCTGCAGCTGCCCACTGGCAAAGCCATACAGGCACTGATCGGCGAGGGAAATATGCAGAAAATCGAGAGCAACCATGGGCGGCTAGCTTAGCGGATCAAACCCACCAAGCCCACCCGCCGGGGTCAAACTTTGCTGGGTGCTGCGGGAGTCTTGGTACGCGGCTTGAGCTGAGCGCTGGCCAGGGCTTCATCGGTCAGGCCGGTTTCCGAACGCATGCCAGCCGCCAAAAATGGCACCATCAGGCGCATCACCTGCTCAATCGAGGTGTTGACCCCAAAATCGGTTTCCGACATGGCCCGCAGGGCCTTGATTCCGGACATGCTGAACGCCGCTGCGCCCAACATAAAGTGCACGCGCCAGAACAGTTCCAGCGGCGGGATGCGTGGAGCAGCTTCGTGTACCAGTTGCATGTAACGGCGGAATACTTTGCCGTAAACCTCTTCCAGATATTTGCGCAGGTGTCCCTGACTTTGGCTGAACGCCAAACCCAGCAAACGCATGAATATTGAAAGGTCATTGCCACTGCGTGGCTTCACGGCCAGAGCCTGCTCAACCAGCAACTCCAGCAACTCTTCAAGGCTGACCTTGGTGTCGGGCTTGGCTTGACGACGATCCAGCTCACGCTCCAGGCTTACGCAGAAAGGCCCGAGAAAGCGTGAGAACACTGCTTGAATCAAGGCCTTCTTCGAGCCGAAGTGATAATTCACCGCAGCCAGGTTCACTCCAGCCTTGCTGGTGATCAAACGCAGAGAGGTTTCTGCGAAACCTTTTTCCGCAAAAAGCTGTTCTGCCGCATCGAGAATGCGTTCAACGGTTTCCGACTGGGCCATGACTTTTTTCATCTGAACAAACACTTGTTTGAAACATACGTTTCAGTCGCCCGCCTTGTCAAGCCGGACAAACCATCTTGTGGCCGACTGGTCACACGCATCCTGCAAGCACACCTTACTCAAGCTAGACGAACTGCGCGCAGCCCAAGTAACAATGCTGCGCAGCCACTGTGTTGAGGTGCATTGAGTAGAGATCAGAACACAAGGATTGCCAATCGCCGATCACTGTATATAATCCCAGTCACTGTACAAAAAAACAGAGCCGACCATGCTAAAACTGACGCCGCGCCAAACTGAAATTCTCGCTTTTATCAAGCAGTGCCTTGAAGACAACGGCTACCCACCCACCCGCGCGGAAATTGCCCTGAAGCTGGGATTCAAGTCGCCCAACGCCGCGGAAGAACATCTCAAAGCCCTGGCCCGTAAAGGCGCCATCGAGATGACGCCTGGAGCCTCTCGCGGTATTCGCATTCCTGGCTTCGAACCCAACGCCGAAGAAGAAGGCCTTCCTGTGATTGGCCGCGTCGCTGCCGGCGCACCGATTCTGGCGCAGCAGCATGTCGAAGAGTCATGCAAGATCAATCCGGATTTTTTTCACCCCAAGGCCGACTACCTGCTGCGTGTACGCGGAATGAGCATGAAAGATATCGGCATCTTTGACGGTGACTTGCTAGCCGTGCACACCACCCGTGAAGCCCGTAACGGCCAGGTAGTCGTGGCGCGGATCGATGATGAAGTCACCGTAAAACGCTTCAAGCGCGAAGGCAACAAGGTCTGGCTGATAGCCGAAAACCCTGAGTTTTCGCCAATCGAAGTAAATCTGGAAGAACAGGACCTGATTATTGAAGGGTTAAGCGTGGGCGTTATTCGCCGCTAGCTTGGCTCTGACGCCGCAGGTGAGGCCTTTCTAACGCAATATCGACAATGCAGGCAGTATGCAAACACCTGCAGTGGAGGATCTATGCAGTTCCCACATTCACTGGACCGTACACAGCTACCGTTATTCGACGCGTTTCTGGCCTCAACGGTGCCTCCACTGCTTAACGACACCGATGAACTGCCATGGCAGGATGATGAGAACAATGCATTCAGTGAACTGTCGTTGCGTGGCGCTGCCGGGCACTGCCTAAACCTGCTTGCGCCCATTTTGCGTGAGCTCAGCGAAAACCACGACGAACGCTGGTTGGCATTGATCGCCCCGCCCTCGAGCCTGACCCAAACCTGGTTACGTGAAGCAGGCCTGAACCGCGAACGCATTCTGCTACTTCACCCGCGCGGCCAGCAGAGCGCATTGCAACTGGCGCAGCAAGCTTTGCAGCTGGGTCGCAGCCATACCGTGGTCAGCTGGCTGCAGCCGCTTGAGCGCCACGCCCGCCAACAGCTCGAACAAGCCGCCCGCCAGGGCAAGGCGCAGAGTCTGAATATCAGCTTGGGATGATTAGCCAGAGGTAACGCACAGGGAGTGCGCGTGCCAGCCGATAGAACCTGGGATTAGAAAAATCAAAAAGAGCAGAGCGCTCTAGGGCAGACCAAAAGAGCACTGCAATCAATGCAGAACCCGAGGGCCTTCTTCCTGCTGAAAGTTGTTTTCAGCCAAACGCCCGGCCATTTGCACGCCAACGTTCAGCATGGCCTTAGCCACTTCAACATGCTGACCTTGTAAAAACGCTTTGGCATCGGCAGAAAAGTCCAAGACCACCAGCGATTCTTCATCCTCTGCGCGACGCAAGGCAATGCGCCCGTCAGGCAATTCAACAATTTCCAAGAATGATGTAGGCATTGCGTTGGTCCTCTACGAAAGGCCGCTAGTGTACCAGCCGACCCTGGCTCACCCTAGCCCGCCGATCCAATCAACACCTCACCACTCGCTCAGTGTTTCACGAAAGCGCTGCGCTAGAGCCTTCAGCTGTTGGCGCCAAGCCTCCAGCTCCTGATGCGCCAACGGCTCAACCTCTTCATCCAGGCTTACAGCTGTAATCAGCGGCGTAGCTGGATCGACCTTGCTCTTCTTGCCCGCTTGCGGCGGCTGAAACAGCTCGGCATAGGCCTTGAGTAACTGCGCCAACCAACTTTCCGGGGACTGCACCAGCTCGACCAACTCACCCAACTCCTGACTTGGTGCTGTACTGAGAACCGCAGGGGTCAGAAAACTTTCCGCGCGCGCAGCAGTGCTGTCCGGCAAGCGGTAATAACCCGCGATTTCATGGCACAGGCCCAGCAGCGCGCCATAGAGATGAAATAGCGCAGCCTCACGCTCAGCCTGAATCAACGCCAGCGCATTCAGGCTCTGAGCCTGTTCAGCCTTGCGCCAAGACTCCAGCGCCAAGCCTGCGTAGAAGATTTTCTGATTGGTACGGGTATAGAGCTCATTGGCCATATTGGCACTCTCCAGCACAGCACGTGATCAGCATACGCGCGCCTGGCTACGCCGACGCGCGCAGCCAGATCAGTTGCTCTTGTCTTCGACCTTCCACTTGCCACCATCGTAGAACGCACGCCAGCCGGTCGGTTTACCATCGACTTCAGTCTGCACGTATTGCTCTTTGGTTTTGCGGCTGTAGCGAATCACCGCAGCGCGACCTTGCCCATCCTTCTTCGGCGCATCGCAGAGGAAGTGATACTTGGGGTCAATCTCATCGCGATGCGGAATCAACTCAAGCACCAGCGGCGCACGGGTTTCGCGGTTTTTCGGGAACTGGCTGGCCGCCAGGAACAGCCCTGAAGCGCCATCACGCAAGATGTACGTGTCGTTGACCTTCTCGCACTTGAGTTCCGGCATCTTCACCGGATCCATCTTCGGCGGCGCCGCTTCGCCGCTCTTCAGCAGCTTGCGGGTGTTCTTGCACTCGCTATTGGTGCAACCAAAGAACTTGCCGAAACGCCCGGTTTTCAGCTGCATCTGGCTGCCGCATTTATCGCAATCCAGGCTTGGGCCTTCATAGCCTTTGATGCGGTATTGACCCTGCTCCACTTCATAGCCCGCACAATCCGGGTTATTACCGCAGATATGCAGCTTGCGGGTTTCATCCAGCAGGTAGGCATCCATCGCGGTCGAGCAGATCGGGCAACGATGCTTGCCAAGCAGCACACGCGACTCGGACTCACCTTCGTCATCCGCAGCAATCTCATCACCAGGCACCAGATTAACGGTGGCTTTGCAACGCTCTTTCGGTGGTAACGCATAACCCGAGCAACCGAGGAACACCCCCGTGGATGCCGTACGAATGGTCATCGGCCGCGCACACTCGCGACAGGCAATGTCCGTCAACGTTGGCGTATTGGCGCGCATACCGCCATCACTCTCCCCCGCCACCTCAAGTTTCTTCTTGAAGTCACCGTAGAACTCGTCGAGCACATGCTTCCACTCACGCTCACCCTGGGCCACATCGTCCAGGTGTTCTTCCATACCGGCGGTAAAGCCGTAGTCCATCAGATTGGAGAAGCTCTCACCGAGGCGCTCGGTGACGATGTCGCCCATCTTCTCGGAATAGAAACGGCGATTGTGCAGGGCTACATAGCCGCGATCCTGAATGGTGCCGATGATCGCCGCATAGGTCGACGGACGACCAATACCACGCTTTTCCATCTCCTTGACCAGGCTCGCTTCCGAATAGCGGGCAGGCGGCTTGGTGAAGTGCTGGCTGGGATCGAGCTTGACCAGCTTCAACACTTCGCCCTGACTCATTTCTGGCAACACATCGTCATCGCCCGGTTTGCTCAGCTGCGGCAGTGCGCGGGTGTAACCATCAAATTTGAGGATACGGCCCTTGGCGCGCAACTCGAACTGGGCCGCCGTAACAGTAACGGTGGTCGACAGGTATTCAGCCGGCGGCATCTGGCAGGCCACAAACTGACGCCAGATCAGCTCATACAGACGCTCGGCATCACGCTCCATGCCCGACAATTGAGTCGGCTTGAGATTGACGTCGGAAGGACGGATCGCTTCGTGCGCTTCTTGTGCGCCTTCTTTGCTGCTGTAGGCAATCGGATTGGCGGGCAGGTACTTCTTGCCGAATTCGCCCTCGATAAAATCGCGCACCATGCTCACGGCATCAGCCGAGAGATTGGTCGAATCGGTACGCATATAGGTGATGTAACCGGCCTCATACAGACGCTGGGCCATCATCATGGTTTTCTTCACCCCAAAGCCCAGGCGGTTGCTGGCGGCCTGCTGCAGGGTGGAGGTAATAAATGGTGCCGACGGTTTGCTGCTGGTCGGTTTGTCTTCACGTTTGCTGATGCTGTAGCTGGACGCCTTGAGCGTCGCCAGGGCCGCCATGGCCTGGGCCTCGTTCAACGGCTTGAAGGCTACGCCGTTCTCACGGGCCACTTCAAAACGCACATTGGCGCCTTTAGCCGTGCCGAGATCAGCATGCACTTCCCAGTACTCTTCGGGGACAAACGCGCGGATCTCTTTCTCGCGCTCAACCACCAGCTTCACGGCCACCGACTGCACACGACCGGCCGACAAGCCTCGGGCAATCTTGGCCCACAGCAGCGGCGAGACCATATAGCCCACCACGCGATCGAGGAAACGTCGTGCCTGCTGAGCATTGACTCGGTTGATGTCCAACTCACCCGGCTTGGAAAACGCGTCCTGAATCGCCTTTTTGGTGATTTCGTTGAACACCACACGCTTAAAACGACTGTCATCACCACCGATGGACTCGCGCAGGTGCCAGGCAATGGCTTCCCCCTCGCGGTCCAAGTCGGTTGCGAGGTAGATGGTGTCAGCATCCTTGGCCAAACGGCGCAATTCCTCGACCACCTTCTCCTTGCCTGGAAGGATCTCGTACTTGGCCTTCCAGCCGTGCTCGGGATCAACCCCCATGCGCGCAAACAACTGACGCTTGGCCTTTTCCTTGGGCGACAAGGCAGGCGCTTCACCTGCAGCGGCTTTGCCACGCTTGACCGGCTCTTTGGCGGTGCTGGCCGAGCCACTGGTGGGCAGGTCACGGATGTGGCCGATGCTCGACTTCACCACGTACTCGTTGCCCAAGTACTTGTTGATGGTCTTGGCCTTGGCCGGGGATTCCACGATGACCAGCGATTTACCCATGGGTTGGAAAATTCCTGAAATTCGGTAAATAAATGCGGGAGGCGCTGTACTGCCTGCTAGCGCGGCACCGCTATATATAGTGGCGGTCCGGCCGAGGTCAAGCGCAGCAACGGCCCGATGTCAGCTCAAGGTCGAGTGAGCACTGTGCTTTCAGCCTGAATCAAAGCAAAGCGTGGAACGGTCTCACCGTCCACCTCAACGCTTTCGCAGAACATCTCCAGCGGTCGAACCCACAGGCCAAATTCGCCGTACAACGCCTGATAGACCACCATCTGCTGCTGCGTCTCGGAGTGCTGAGCCACACCAAACACACGGTATTCGGGTCCTTTGTAATGGCGATAAAGACCAGGCTGTAACTGCATGGATGAGTTCCTTAGGAAAAGTCCCTTGAAGATTTTCCACTGATAAAAAATTCGGGCGATTTGCTGCCTGTCGCATCGCGACAGCCCGAAGTGCGGCCGTCATAAATGACCAGCCAATAACAAAAAACCGGGGCGCCTGGCCCCGGTTTTCCATCTCTTACGCCCAGTAAAACTTAGAGGCGTTCGAAGACGGTGGTGATACCTTGGCCGAGACCTACGCACATGGTCGACACACCGAGGGTGCCGCCATTCTGCTTCATCACGTTCAGCAGGGTACCGGAGATACGCGCACCGGAACAACCGAACGGGTGACCCAGGGCGATTGCGCCGCCGTGCAGGTTGACCTTCTCTTCCATCTTGTCGAGCACTTTGAGGTCCTTCAGCACAGGCAGAGCCTGGGCAGCGAAGGCTTCGTTGAGTTCGAAGAAGTCGATGTCGTTGATGCTCAGGCCAGCACGCTTGAGGGCTTTCTGCGTCGACGGCACTGGGCCGTAACCCATGATCGCAGGATCAACACCGGCAACGGCCATGGCGCGAACTACGGCCATTGGCTGAATACCCAGATCCTGAGCGCGCTGAGCGCTCATGACGATCATGCAGGAAGCGCCGTCAGTGATCTGCGAGGATGTACCTGCAGTTACGGTGCCGCCTTTAGGGTTGAACGCAGGCTTCAGTGCAGCCAGGCTTGCCAGGGTGGTCTCCGGACGAATGGTTTCGTCGTAGTCGAAGACTTTCAGGAAGCCGCTCTCGTCATAGCCTTGCATCGGGATGATTTCATCCTTGAACTTGCCTTCGACGGTAGCTTTGTGAGCCAGACGGTGCGAACGCTCACCGAACGCATCTTGCTGCTCGCGGCTGATGCCATGCATCTTGCCGAGCATTTCAGCAGTCAGACCCATCATGCCCGAGGCCTTGGCTGCGTACAGCGACAGGTGCGGGTTTGGATCAACGCCGTGCATCATGCCAACGTGGCCCATGTGCTCCACACCGCCGATGACGAAAACGTCACCGTTGCCGGTCTGGATTGCCTGCACAGCAGTGTGCAGCGCGCTCATGGAGGAACCACACAGGCGGCTTACCGTCTGGCCGGCAGCGGTGTGCGGGATCTGGGTCATCAGCGACGCCATGCGCGCGATGTTCCAGCCCTGCTCCAGGGTCTGGTTAACGCAGCCCCAGATCACGTCTTCCACTTCAGCTGGATCCAGCTTGGTGTTACGTGCCAGCACGCCGCTGATCAGGTTGGCCGACATGGTCTCGGCACGGGTATTGCGATGCATGCCGCCCTTGGAACGACCCATCGGGGTACGACCGAAGTCGACGATGACTGCATCTCTAGGATTCAGACTCATAAATTCACTCTCGCTCTAGTCGTTGCGCGATTAACCGAAAAACTTCTGGCCGTTAGCGGCCATTTCGCGAAGTTTGGCAGTCGGGGTGTACAACGCGCCCAGCTCGGCATACTTGTCGGCCAGGGCAACGAACTCGGCCACACCGACAGTATCGATGTAACGCAGTGCACCACCGCGGAACGGCGGGAAGCCAATGCCGTAGATCAGACCCATATCGGCCTCAGCTGCGGTATCAACAATGCCGTCTTCCAGACAACGAACGGTTTCCATGCACAGAGGAATCATCATGAAGTTGATGATGTCTTCATCAGTCACTTCACGCTGCTCGCTGACGATGGACTTCAGCAGCTCGTAAGCAACTGGGTCGATAACCTTCTTCGGCTTACCGCGCTTGTCCATTTCGTAGGCGTAGAAGCCCTTGCCGTTCTTCTGGCCCAGACGATCCGCTTCGTACATCACGTCAACTGCAGTGCGACCTTCAACTGCCATGCGGTCCGGGAAGCCTTCAGCCATCACGTCACGGCCATGGTGGCCAGTGTCGATGCCGACCACGTCAGACAGGTACGCCGGACCCATCGGCCAGCCGAACTTCTCCATGACCTTGTCGATACGCACGAAGTCGACACCCAGCTCCAGCAGCTTGGAGAAGCCACCGAAATAGGGGAACAGCACGCGGTTGACCAGGAAGCCTGGGCAATCGTTGACCACTACCGGGGTCTTACCCATCTTCTTGGCGTAAGCAACAGTGGTAGCAACAGCTACATCACTGGACTTCTCACCACGGATGACTTCAACCAGCGGCATCATGTGCACGGGGTTGAAGAAGTGCATGCCGACGAAGTTTTCCGGACGCTTGAGGGCCTTGGCCAGCAAGTTGATGGAAATGGTCGAGGTGTTCGACGCCAGGATTGCGTCTTCTTTAACCACCCCTTCCACTTCGGCCAGCACGATCTGCTTGACCTTCGGGTTCTCGACCACAGCTTCGACAACGATGTCGACAGCGCCGAAATCACCGTAGGACATGGTCGGACGAATGGCGGTGAGGGCTTCGGCCATCTTCGCCGGAGTCATGCGACCTTTGGCAACGCGACCGCCAAGCAGCTTGGATGCCTCGGCCAAGCCCATCTGGATACCCTCTTCGCGGATATCCTTCATCAGGATTGGAGTGCCTTTGGACGCCGACTGATAAGCGATACCGCCACCCATGATGCCAGCGCCGAGTACGGCAGCCAGTTTCACGTCTTTAGCGATTTCATCGTGTTGCTTGGCTTTTTTCTTCAGGTCCTGATCGTTCAGGAACAGACCAATCAGGCTCGCTGCAACTGGGGTTTTAGCCAGTTTGACGAAGCCAGCAGCTTCCACTTCCAGCGCTTTGTCGCGACCGTGGTTAGCGGCTTTCTGGATGGTTTTGATCGCTTCAACCGGAGCCGGGTAGTTCGGGCCGGCCTGACCAGCAACGAAACCTTTGGCAGTTTCGAAGCACATCATCTGCTCGATAGCGTTGAGCTTGAGCTTTTCCAGCTTCGGCTGACGCTTGGCCTTGTAGTCCAGCTCGCCAGAGATGGCGCGCTTGATCAGGTCCAGAGCAGCGGCTTGCAGCTTGTCAGCGGCAACCACAGCATCCACTGCACCCATTTTCAGAGCGTCAGCGGCTTTGTTTTCTTTACCACCGGCAATCCACTCAACAGCGTTATCGGTACCGATAACACGCGGCAGACGCACAGTGCCGCCGAAGCCTGGGTAGATGCCCAGCTTGACTTCTGGCAGGCCAACTTTGGCGCTTTCGGCCATGACGCGGTAATCCGCAGCCAGGCACATCTCAAAACCACCGCCCAGGGCGATGCCATTGATCGCGACCACGGTTGGAACATTGAGGTCTTCAAAATCACTGAAGATCTTGTTGGCTTCGAGGTTGCCAGCCACCAGCTCTTCATCCGGCAACTTGAAGTTGTCGACGAATTCGGTGATGTCGGCGCCGACGATAAATACGTCTTTGCCACTGGTGACAATCACGCCTTTGATCGAACCATCGGCCTTGATCGCATCAACGGATTGACGCAGTTCATTGAGGGTAAGACGGTTGAATTTGTTGACGGATTCACCCTTGAGGTCGAATTTCAATTCGACGATGCCACTCTCAAGAGCCTTAACCGTGATGGCTTTACCTTCGTAAATCATCAACTGATCTCCACGGTATGGAAGCTAATACAGTACACATCGGAGCCAACCAGTAAGCTACTCCACGGCTCAGCCGTCACAGAGTAGCCCCAATCAGCCTGGCACACCCACCGACGCGATAATCGGGCTGTAAAGGCGGCACCTTTGAAGGCAAACGCTCAATTCATACGCCCGTTTGATTTGGGTGCGCACACCTTCAAGGAAAAGCCCCTACTTGTCAATTGGCCTGTAATGTCTGCAATGGCGTACAAAAAATTACGTTCCAACTGATATCGACGCACCGATGACTCTGTAGCGAACTGGCAGGCATTCGCGGCAAAAATCCAAGAATTCATCGAATTCGCAGATACAAATGTGATCCAGCGCATGCCTAGCAAAATGATTTAGCTACAGGTACAGTCGTCTCAATATCGCCGTTCTAGACCGGCCGTAATCAAAACAAAAACAATTAGAGCCCACTCAAGGGCGCACGGAGTTTCCCCTCATGTCGAGCCGCATGCTTGCCATTGTTTTGAGCACCCTGCTCGCTATCACCCTCCCCCTAGTCAGCACCGCAACCCAAGCCGCAGATACCGCCACCAGCCTGCTGAAGCTGCACCAACTGCGCCTCGCAGCACAAAAGTCGCTAGGTGACTTCTATATGTTCAATGGCATGGAAGGCGATCAACGCTATTCACGCATGATCAGCGAGTCATTGACTGAGGTGAATACCCATCTAGGCGCTTTGACGGAAATGCCTGGCGAAGGTTCGAAAGCTCTGCGCTCACAACTCGACCAGCAGTGGAAGGGTTATCAGATCGACCTCAACAATCTGGTCAACGCACTAAAAAGCCAGGGCTACACTGACTTGCAACCGGTGGCCGACCTGGCTGCACGTAACCAACAGCTGATGAACCTGAGCCAGGAGTTGTATAGCAAAATCCAGCAGGAAGGCGGCTACAGCGTCCCCGCACTGACCCAGCGTAGTCGCGAGCAGAGCCTGCTGATGCAAGGTATTGCAGTGGATTACGCCTCGCGCAGCGCCTCTGTAGGGGCCACCTTTATGGGCGGTGGTGATGTACGGCCAATTGAGGAACTGGTCAAAGAATTTTCCAGCAAGATGGCAACGCTTGAGCAGGAAGCGAAAAATACGCCGCAGCTCAAGCAGTCCTGGGAAGGGGTCGCTACCAAATGGCGCTATATTGAAAAGTCATTGATCAACTACAACGAAAACAGCGTGCCATTTCTGGTTAACAAATACTCCAATACCATCATTCAGGGCATTGAGCAGATTTCCAGCCAATACGCGACCGCCAACCTCTGATCACGCTCATCGCCATCCGCATTCGCTTTACCGGCCTGCCTGGCCGTACTCCAGCCCGGTGCTTGCACTGGGCTTTCTTTATATGGCCTGCCCCCAAAAACCAGCCTCCGGGCCATCGCCACACGCCGTTAAGCACGCGCAACAGACAGGCATCCGGTTCAGGCGTTGGCCTGAAGAAACTCGACAATACTCTCCAACGCCGCCTGGGCACCCCGCTCGCCCCAGCATACCGCCAGCATCTGCTCAGTTGCCTCAACCTTGAACACATCTGCCGGCAATGCCTGCAAGCGAGCCAACAGAGGCTGATCCGCACAGGGCTCACGCCATTTATTGACCCATTGCCCCGGCTCCAGCTGCCAGTAACACCAGCTGTCAGTTTGTCCGCGGCGCCGTACGCAATGATATTGCGGGCAGGTATCTGGCGGCTCACGCAACAACCAGTGTGGCCATTGTTGCGGCGCCAGCTGCATCGCCACCCCCATACGCCGAGCCTGCAAGCGCACATCCATTTGTCCGCGCTGACGCCGCGACGGCGCCAACCACGCCAAAGGACTCAACATTACGGCCAGGGCCAAAACCAATAACCAAAGATTCATATCGTTATCTCGCAGGCAAAAGCCTGTTATATGCACTCAAGAAGGCCATACTAAAACCATCGACCCACTTGTAAGGAGCCACCCATGCCCTATCTGCACATTCTGGTCGCTGTCGACCTTACCGAGGAATGCGACCCGGTTATGCATCGCGCACAGAAACTAGCCGCCAGCACCGGGGCCAAACTTTCCGTGGTGCACATCGTCGAGCCTATGGCCATGGCCTTTGGTGGCGACGTACCGATGGATCTGTCGATGCTGCAGCAGCAACAGTTCGACCAGGCCCGTGAGCGCCTGGACAGCTTTGCTGGAAAATACCCTGAGTTAAGCGCCGACCAGTGTCACCTGGCCTACGGCCAGCCGCGCCAGGAAATCCATCGACTGGCCGAAGAACAGCAGTGTGACCTGGTCGTAGTGGGTAGCCACGGCCGTCACGGTCTCGCACTGCTCCTGGGCTCAACCGCCAACGACGTACTGCACGGCGCGCCGTGCGACGTACTGGCAGTGCGCCTGAAAAAAGCCGAGTAGGCGGCTCTAGCAAGTGAATAACGCAGTGGCGTTATTCACTTGCTCCGCGAGCCCCCATGACCAGAGGACGAATTTTCTGCAGCTGGGTTTCCAGCGAGTAGGTCATGCTTGATGCCATGGAGAAAAACGTCAGAAACGCCTTGAGGTTGGAGTCGCCCTCACAGGTGGCGTGAATGCGCTGCCAAAATGCCTGATTAACCAGCTGCAATTGCTGGAACATGCGCACCAGCCCTTTCAACTCCCAATCAGCGGCACGCCCTTCGCGGAGTTCAAAGTACTGCTGCGTCAGGTACAACGACACCGTGCGCAGAATGAATTCCTGGCTATTGGCAAACGGCAGGTGGTGCTGCGCCATGGGCTTGAGTTTACCCAGCACCGGGCAGGCACTGGTCGCCATGATCACCCCGAGCAACGCCCGCAGCCCTTCCTCCAGGCCGACCTGCTTGTTGTACTCACGCTCAGGCGTGCGTACCCACACGGATACCTTCTTGAACGCCGGCAAGCCCTGAAAATCCTCGATCACCCGATGCAGATCAACCGCCGCCGGGCAATGACTGAAGTTGTCCTTACTCAGCGGACAATTGCTGCATTGCTGGTATTCAAGCCGGGTCCAGGCTGGCGCACTTTGCGCTGCCTGCGCTTCATACTCCCGATCCAGCTCAATCCTGTAGCTGAACTGGTGATTGTCGTCGAGAGTGATACGGTACTCGATGGCCATGACTGTCTCCGCCAGAAATCTCAAAATCCGTTTGAGCCTGTTACCTGCCTAGTGCATAAACCAAGCAGCTGTTTACGAGCTGAAGTGCAGGACTGTTGCGTTACAGCAGGCGCCTAGCCTTCCAGCTCAGCCCAGCGCTCAACCAATTGTTCCAACTCTTGTTGCACTGCCTGCAGTTTCGCCAGCACTTCGGCGGTCTTCTCCGCAGGTTGCTGATAGAAGTTCGGCGAGCCGATCTGCTCCTGCAAACTGGCAACCTGGGCCTCCAGCACATCGATCTGAGCCGGAATGGCTTCCAACTCGCGCTGCAGCTTGTAACTGAGCTTTTTCTTGCTTGACGCTGGCGCTTCAGGCGCGACTGCCTCGACAGCCTCAGGCGCAGCGACTACTGCTGAGGCTAGCTCAGGCTTACCCGCCTTGCTTTCACCGACGCCGAGCAAGCGCGGCGAACCACCCTGGCGCAGCCAGTCCTGATAGCCACCGACGTACTCACGCACCTTGCCCTCACCTTCAAAGACCAGGGTGCTGGTGACTACGTTGTCGAGAAAGGCGCGGTCGTGACTGACCATCAACACAGTGCCCGGGAAGGTCAACAGCACTTCCTCAAGCAACTCGAGGGTTTCCACATCGAGATCATTGGTCGGCTCATCCAGCACCAGCAGGTTGGCTGGCTTACTGAAGAGCTTGGCGAGCAAGAGGCGTGCCCGCTCACCACCTGACAATGCTTTAACCGGTGTACGTGCACGCTGCGGGCTGAACAGGAAGTCCCCCAGATAGCTGAGTACATGGCGGTTCTGCCCGTCGATTTCGATAAAGTCGCGACCTTCGGCAACGTTGTCGATCACGGTCTTTTCCAGATCGAGCTGGTGACGCAATTGGTCAAAATAAGCCACATCGATGCGCGTGCCCTCGGCCACTTCGCCGCTGGTAGGCTGCAACCCACCGAGCATCAGCTTGAGCAAGGTGGTCTTGCCCGTACCGTTGGCGCCGAGCAGACCAATACGGTCACCCCGCTGCAAGACCATGGAGAAATCCTTGATCAGGAACGGCCCGCCTGGATGGGCGAAACTGACGTTCTCCAGCACCATCACCTGCTTGCCGGATTTCTCCGCAGTTTCCAGTTGGATATTGGCCTTGCCCGTGCGCTCACGGCGCTCGCTACGCTCAACACGCAGGGCCTTGAGGGCGCGTACGCGACCTTCGTTACGGGTACGCCGCGCCTTGATGCCCTGGCGAATCCACACTTCTTCCTGGGCCAGTTTCTTGTCGAACAAGGCGTTAGCCGTTTCTTCGGCAGCCAGGGTGGCTTCTTTGTGCACCAGGAAGCTGGCGTAATCGCCATTCCAGTCAATCAGGCCGCCGCGATCCAGCTCAAGAATACGCGTGGCCAGGTTCTGCAAAAAGGAGCGGTCGTGGGTAATAAACAGTACCGCGCCCTGAAAATCGGCCAGCGCCTCTTCCAGCCAGGCAATCGCACCAATGTCCAAGTGGTTGGTAGGCTCATCGAGCAGCAGCAGATCCGGCTCGGACACCAGCGCCTGGGCCAGCAGCACGCGACGGCGCCAGCCGCCAGACAGCTCGGCCAGCGTTTTGTCGGCCGGTAGCTGCAAGCGGCTCAGGGTGCTGTCGACCAATTGCTGCAGACGCCAGCCATCACGGGCTTCGAGGTCCTGCTGCACATGCATCAGCTTGTCCAGGTCGGCTTCGGTGACACAGTTCTGCGCCAGGTGGTGGTATTGGGCGAGCAACTCACCTACACCGTCCAGGCCTTGGGCGACCACATCAAACACCGTGCGATCATCAGCAACCGGCAATTCTTGCGGCAGCTCGCCAATTTTCAGCCCTGGTGCGCGCCAAACGGTGCCGTCGTCGGCCTTCTGATCGCCCTTGACCAGTTTCATCATGCTCGACTTGCCGGTGCCGTTCCGGCCAATGATGCACACCCGCTCGCCACGGGCAATCTGCCAAGACACCTTGTCCAACAGCGGCATCGCGCCGTAAGCCAGGGAAATATCGGTGAACTTGAGCAGGGTCATGGCACGCCTCGACAAAAAACGACAGGGGAAACCGGTAGAACCGCGCTGAGCAACGGGATTCGTTGCAATCAATGCACAGCGTCCACCTGAAACACCGAGAAAATCATCTGCAGTTGCCGAGGCACCCGCAAAACAGGGCGCGCATTCTAACCGAGATGCGTGCAAGCCGAGCAGGCAATTTCGCTGGCCAGCACGCTAAATTCCGCCCTGAAGACCGAATAACCAAGCGGCAGGCGCTCTAACATGGTTATTGAGGTTGAGGCGGCGCTTAGCACCCACAATTGCTCATAGAAACGTATTGAGCCTTCACCCCCCCAGGGCAAACGACTAAGCTAGGCCCACACGCACTATTTGCTTGGAAGTGTCATGCGCGGTCCCCTGCTCAGTCTGCTGTCCTGTCTAGTTATTTCATCCTTGGGTTTCTCAACGGCGCAGGCCGCCACTCTGGCGCAACAACGCCAGTATTACGACCAGGCCAAAGCTGGTCTGGCCAAGGGCGACAAAGGCCCTTATCAGCGCTATGCCAGCGCCCTGCGCGATTATCCGCTGGAGCCTTACCTGGCGTATGACGAGCTGACTGCGCGCCTCAAATGGGCCAGTAACGACGAAATCGAAAAATTTATCGCAGAGCATGGCGACCTGCCGCAGATCAGCTGGATGAAGCTGCGCTGGTTGCGCTGGTTATCCGAGCGCGGCGAGTGGCAGACCTTTGCCAACTACTACGACCCCGCGCTGAACTTCACCGAGCTCGACTGCCTGTACGGCCAATACCAGCTAAGCCACGGCATGCGCGCCGAGGGCCACGCCACCGCAGAAAAACTCTGGCTGGTGGGTAAATCGCAACCCAATGCCTGTGACCCCTTATTCGAACGCTGGGCCGCAGAGGGCCAGCTCACCGAACAGAAACGCTGGCAACGGGCCAAACTGGCGGCCGAAGCACGCAATTATGGCCTGCTTACCCACCTGACCAAGGGCATGCCCACCCTGGGCAACCACGGCAAAACCTTGCTGCAGGTGGCGCAGAAGCCTGAGCTGCTGAAACAGACCTCACGCTTTACCCAAACCGACCCGGCCACGGCCGACATCGTCAGCCTCGGTCTACGCCGCCTGGCTCGCCAGGACCCGGAAAGCGCGCTAAAGCTGCTCGACCACTATGCCCAGCGCATGAAGTTTTCCAGCCAGGAGCAAGTCGCCATTGCCCGCGAGATCGGCCTGACGCTGGCCAAACGCTTCGACTCGCGGGCGCTTCCCGTCATGGCCAAGTACGACCCCGAGCTGCGTGACAATACCGTCAGTGAATGGCGCGCCCGCTTGCTGCTACGCCTGGGTCGCTGGGAAGAAGCTCATCAACTGACCAACAGAATGCCGGCTGAACTGAGTAACACCAGCCGCTGGCGTTACTGGCAGGCGCGCAGCCTGCAACTGGCACAACCCAATAGCCAGGAACCCAAGGCGCTGTATCAGACACTGGCCAAAGAGCGCGATTTCTACGGCTTTATGGCCGCCGATCAAGTCAAGGCGCCCTATCAACTCAACAACAAACCACTGGCTCTGAGCCCGCAAACCATTCAGAAAGTGCGTAACTCGGCGGCCATTAAACGGGCGCTGGAGTTTCACGCCCGCGGCCAGATCGCCGATGGCCGACGCGAGTGGTACAACGTCACTCGCCTGTTCAGCCGCGATGAAATGGTCGCCCAGGCACGCCTGGCCTACGAAATGGGCTGGTATTTCCCGGCCATCCGCACTATCAGCCAGGCGCAGTACTGGGATGACCTGGAAGTACGGTTCCCCATGGCCCACCGCGACCAACTGGTGCGCGAGGCAAGAAACCGCGACATCCACTCCAGTTGGGTATTCGCCATCACCCGCCAGGAAAGCGCCTTTATGTCGGATGCCAAGTCGGGCGTTGGCGCCATGGGCCTGATGCAGCTCATGCCAGCCACTGCCAAGGAAACCGCCAAGCGGTTCGGCATTCCGCTGTCATCACCGCAGCTGGCCTATCGCCCGGAAATCAATATCCAGCTGGGGACAGCCTACCTGAGCCAGATCTACGGCCAGTTCAACGGCAACCGCGTGCTCGCCTCCGCCGCTTATAACGCCGGGCCAGGTCGTGTACGGCAGTGGCTGCGCGGCGCAGACCATCTGTCGTATGACGTGTGGATCGAAAACATTCCGTTTGATGAAACCCGCCAGTATGTGCAGAACGTGCTGTCCTACTCGGTGATCTACGGCGACAAGCTCAACGCACCGCAGCCCCTGGTGGCCTGGCACGAGCGTTACTTCGATCAGTAACCCCTAGCGGCCCGCTCAACAGCAGTTGTTGAGCGGGCAGCCTGCCTTACGCCAGCACCTGCACCGGCATATCCAGGCTCAAGCGCCCCTCACCGCAGGCGATCAGGTTCTGCCCGAAATACACCTCGCCGTCACGCTCACGGTAGGTTTTCAAGGTGGCCAGCGGTTCACGGTCAGCACTGCGCTCGCCCGTCTGCGGGTCGAGGGTGGTCATGATGCAGCGCGAACAGCCCTTGACCACACGAAACTCCAGCTCACCGATGCGAATACGCGTCCAGCTGTCCTCGGCATAGGGCTGGCTGCCACTAACCACCAGGTTTGGCCGAAAGCGCAGCATCGGCAGGGCTCGCCCGACGCGCGCCGACAGATCATCCAGGGAGGCCTGGCCAATCAGCAGCAAGGGAAAGCCATCGGCAAACGCCACTTTTTCGCCCACTGTGGCATAGGCCGTGTCGACCTGCCGCGCACGCGGGTAAGACACCTGTACCAGTCGGCAAGCACGGCCCAGCAACTGGCTCAACCAGTGCGCGGCCTCATCACCGGCGTCCGGCACCTGCAGGCGGTCACGCCAGATCGTCACCTCACGCAGCGGCGCCTGCTCATCGGGTACCGCCACCTGTATATCCACCATGCCTGGCGCACTCAACTGCACATGCGTGCTATCCAACCAACGCGCACGCAGCTGGGTCATCTGCGCCAGCAAGCGCTGGGTAAGGAAGCGCCCGGTTTGCGCATCGACTACCATCCAGCGGCGATCCCCCTGCACGCCCAGGGCGTCCAGCGATGTTTCGCGCAAAGCCTCACCTGCCGCTGATTTCAGTGGATAACGGTATAACCCGGAGAGATACAACATGGGCCCAGCCTCCCTTTGGCAAACAGCACTTATACGAGCAACCCGGCATACTCACAAGCCTGCGTTAGGCCTGTCACTGCTGGTATTGCTGAGCGCCTGCAGCGGCAGCCCGCCGGATAACCTGGGCATTCACCAGGGTCGACTGACCGCCTGCCCGGACTCGCCAAACTGCGTGAACAGCCAGGCCAGCGATGCCCGGCACGCCATCGCGCCATTACCACTGCAGGGCTCTACCGAGCAAACCCAGGCACGCCTCAAGGCGCTGCTCGGCGAAGAGCCGCGGGTCACGCTGACAGCAGAGGCACCGGGTTACCTGCGCGCAGAGTTCAGCAGCGCGCTGCTGCGCTTTGTCGATGATGTGGAATTTATGATCGGCGAAAGTGCCGTGGATGTGCGCTCGGCGTCGCGATTGGGCTATGCGGATTTCGACGTCAACCGCGAACGTATCGAACAGTTGCGCCAACGCCTGAGCGAATAGCGCAAACCGCTGGACAGCCGGGTTAGCGCCCTGGCTAGTCCGAGGGGTGCAGCAACTCCAAGCGCTGGTGCACCACGTCCACCAGCTTGTCCGGCTGGAATTTGGACAGGAAGTTGTCGCACCCGACCTTTTTCACCATGGCTTCGTTGAAGCTGCCGGACAGCGAGGTGTGCAACACCACATACAAGTTCTTCAGGCGCGGGTCGTTGCGGATTTCCGTGGTCAGGCGGTAACCATCCATCTCCGGCATTTCCGCATCGGTAATCACCATCAGCAGCTTTTCATGCACATCGACACCTTCATCGGCCCAGCTTTTCAGCAGGTTCAGGGCCCGCAGACCGTCACTGGCGCTATGGCAGCGAATATCCAACTGCGCCATGGTGCCCTTAAGCTGACTCATGGCCACGTTGGAATCATCCACCAACAGCACCTCGCGGCCCTTGGCAAACTCCAGCAGCGGATCGGCGAGCTTCTCCGGCGACACCTTGGTGCTCATCGGGGTGATTTCCGCCAGCACCTTTTCCACGTCGATGACTTCGACGATCTGGTCTTCAACCTTGGTGATGGCTGTCAGGTAATGCTGGCGCCCCGCGCCGCCCGGTGGTGGCAGGATGGACTCCCAGTTGAGGTTGAGGATGCGCTCCACGCCCCCCACCAGAAACGCCTGCACCGAGCGGTTGTACTCGGTGACGATAATGGTGCTGCGCTCATCCGGCACAATCGGACGCATGCCGATGGCTTGCGACAAATCGATCACCGGCAGCGTCTGCCCACGCAGGTTGACCACCCCGCAGACAAACCGATGGCGTTGCGGCATCAGGGTCAATTTGGGCATCTGCAGGACTTCCTGCACCTTGAACACGTTGATCGCAAACAACTGCCGACCGACCAGACGGAACATCAGGATTTCCAGGCGGTTCTCGCCCACCAGCTGGGTGCGTTGGTTAACCGAGTCGAGAATGCCAGCCATCATGCGCTCCTGTTCACTTATTGATCTAGCCTAGCCCAAATAGCCATGACCTGATGTATCGGCCATATACCACGCATCTGAAGGCAGATAGCGCGGCGCCATCATGCGACAAGCGCAGCGCAGAGGCCAGCCGCCCGGGTTATTCCAGCAGCAATGGGGAGTTTTCCGGCAAATGCATACGCAGCGCCCCCGGCAAGGTGGCAAAGCGCACATGCCGGCTTTCCATCGGCTCGCCATCCAGGTTGAGATCCAGGCCTTGAGGGGCCTCAACCTCCAGCCAAGGCAGCCGTGCACTCAGCGCCACGCTATCCAGACCGTTGATGCCACCCGACAGCAAGGTACCCAGAGTTCCCACCACATCAAGCGCCGCCGGCACGATGCAAACGTCCAGCAGACCATCATTGACCCGTGCCTGCGGACACAGCACATGCCCGCCACCTGCCTGACGCCCATTACCAATGCCCAGAGCAAGGAACTCTCCCTCCCAGTGGAAATCCGGCCCGGTAAAGCGACCAAATGAGGACTGCACTTCGGCAAACCGGGTCAAGCCCGTCAGAAAGTAAGCCGCACCGCCGAGCACCCGCTTGAGTTCTTCCGAGGTATTGGCGGTAACGTTGGAGCCAAAACCGCCGGTGGCGATGTTGAGAAACACCTGGCCGTCAGCATCCCCCAAATCAATCGCCTGCGCCGGAGTATCCAGCAGTGCCAGTGCCGCCAGAGGCTCAAGCGGCACTCCCGCGGCACGGGCAAAATCATTGGCAGTGCCCAATGGCAACAACGCCAGGCTGGCCTTGCTCTTGGCCTGCGCCATCGCTTCGGCCACATCCCGCAGCGTGCCATCGCCACCACCGGCGATCAGCGTCGGGTAACCTGCCTGCAAGGCTTCCCCAACCAAACGCTGCGCATCGCCCGCCTCCCAGGTCAGGCGCACGTCGAGTTTCCAGCCCTCGTTACGCCGCACTTGCACGGCTTCTCGCACCTCGAGGTTGAGGGCCTGCTTGCCATGCAGAATCAATAGCGCCGTGCGTTCGTGGACTTTTTGCATCCCGTTCTCCAAGACCCGATGAGCCAAACACATGAGTACTAAAGACCCCGGCAAAGGTAATTTGGTTGCCGGGCGAGTACGCCCCGAACAATCATCTAATTATTAGATATTTAAGCCGGAAAAATACGCATTTTATATCGCAATAAATTGTTCGATCATCCTCACCACGATTACGGGCTAAGGCGTACCAGCCTTAGCCCACAGATGAGGATAAGCAGATGATCGAAGTACGCCCCTTCGCCGAACTCGGCGGCGCCAAGCATGGCTGGCTGCATGCCCGCCATCACTTTTCCTTCGCTGAATACTACGACCCACAGCGAATGAACTGGGGCTCGTTGCGGGTCTGGAACGATGATGAAATCGCTCCGCACAGCGGGTTTCCAACCCACCCGCACCGCGACATGGAGATCATCACCTATGTACGCCAAGGGGCCATCACGCACAAGGACAACCTGGGTAACCAGGGCCGCACCGAGGCCGGTGATGTGCAGGTGATGAGTGCCGGCAGCGGCATCGCCCACAGTGAATACAACCTGGAAGACACCCCTACCCAGATCTTCCAGATATGGATTCAGCCTAATCAGACCGGCCTGCCGCCTGCCTGGGGAGCCAAGCCGTTCCCCAAGGATGAGCGCGCCGGCGCTTTTGTCACCCTGGCCAGCGGCTATGCCGAAGATGCCGAAGCCTTGCCAATTCGCAGCGACGCGCGCATGGCAGCCGCCACCTTACAAGCGGGGCAAAGCACCGAATATCTGCTTGGTTCGCAGCGCAAGGCTTATCTGGTCGCCGCCAGCGGCAGCATCGAGGTCAACGGCGTAAGCGCCCAGGCCCGTGATGGCGTGGCCATAAGCGATATCGACGTGATCCGCGTAACGGCCATTGCAGACAGTGAAGTCATTCTGGTGGATGTGGCTTGATGGCAGCTGCGGTCGCAGGATGGGTTAGCCAACGGCGTAATCCATCGATCTGCCCGCTGGGTATCGCTACGCTCAACCCATCCTACGCCGGGTAACCGGTGATCTTGCGAATGGCCTGGTACAAGGGCTTGAGCTGTTTATACATGCGCTGATAAACCTGCGTGTACAGCTGTTGATAGGTGCGCTGCGCCTCGGGGTTGGGGGTAAACACCTGGCCTACCCGGGTCATGGCCTTGATCGCGGTCGGGTAGTCCGGGTGCAACCCCAGACCCACCGCACAGTTGATCGCCGCACCCAGGCCGCTGGTTTCATACAGATGCGGGCGTTCGGCGGGCAAGCCAAAGATATCGGCAGTCAGCTGCATCGCCGCATCACTCTGCGAACCGCCACCGGACACACGCAGGCGGGTGATGCGAGTACCCGAGCGCTTTTCGATCTTCTCCTTGCCCTGACGCAAGGCATACGCCAGGCCTTCGAGAATTGCCCGGTAGATATGCGCCCGGGTGTGTACATCACCAAAGCCGATGATCGAACCCTTGGCCTCCAGCCCTGGTTCACGGATCCCCGGTGACCAATACGGTTGCAGCATCAAGCCCATGGAGCCGGCCGGCACGCTATTGACCAGTTCATCGAACAGCGCCTCGGGCTCCACGCCCAGCTCTTTGGCACGCTGCATTTCGCGCAAGCCAAATTCCTGCTTGAACCAGCTGACCATCCAGAAGCCGCGATAAATCATCACTTCGGTGTTGAAGTGATCGGGAATCGCCGAGGGGTACGGCGGGATCAGCGGGATGGTTTCCAGGTAGTGGCTGCGGGTGGTGTTGATGGTCGCCGTGGTGCCGTAGGACAGGCAGGCCGTCTGCGGCTCCACACCACCAGCTCCGAGCACCTCGCAGGCCTTGTCGGCCCCGGCAGCGATCAGTGGCAGGCCTTGGGGAATCCCGGTATGCCGGCTAGCCGCCGCGCTGATATGGCCGAGCAGCTCACCGGGTTTGCGCAACCGCGGTAGCTGCTCACGGCGCACCGGGATGGCCTGCCATTTCCAATCGCTGTCCTTGGCCCACTGCAAACGTTTGTAATCGAATGGTAGATACGCCACGCAACAGCCCACCGAATCGACAAACTGGCCGCACAGGCGATGCGTCAGAAACCCCGACAGCAGCAATACCTTATGCGTCTTGGCCCAGATTTCCGGCTGATTCTGCGCGATCCAGTTAACCTCGGCCTGGGCGCGAAAGTGATCCACCGTGGTTTGCACCCCGGCCAGTTTGAACAACCAGCCCCACGGTCCCTTGATCGGCTCACGCACCTGCGCCTGCCGCTGGTCCAGCCACAACATCGCCGGGCGCAACGGTTGGCCCTGCTCGTCCACATTGATCAGCGTGCCACGCTGGGTGGTCAGCGACACGCCCTTGATCAGGCTGCGATCGATATCCACCTGCTGCCACAACTGTGCGCAGGCCTGACCCAGGCTGGCCCAGTAATATTCGGGGTCCTGCTCGGCCCAGCCAGGCTGCTTGGAGTAGTACGCCTCAAGTTCGACTTTGCCCTTGGCGAGCAGATTGCCCTGCAAGTCGAACAACAACGCCCGAATGCTCTGGGTGCCGTTATCGATAGCCAACAGGTAGTTTTTCTCGCTCAAGGCACAACCCTTCTGTAAAGACATAACGTAGCCCGGATGTAATCCGGGAGCGGTTTCCCCGGATTGCATCCGGGCTACGACGATTTATCAGTCGCCTGTCGGCAGGCTGTAGCAGCGCTGCCAAAGCGCCAGATAATCGCTTTGTTCCTGCTGCCAGCGCGCGTCATCCCAACCCAGGCGGGCCTGACACAACGCGCGGATACGCGGCAGTTCACCAACCCCGCCGCGCGCCAGCAGCAAGCCCAGCCGGGTACGGCGCAGCAGCAAATCATCCAGATGCAGCACCAGCTCCTGTTCGGCCGCCCAGGCCAGCTCGGCCCACAGCGTGTCCGTGCCGGCCACCTGCTCGACACCCAGCTCATCGACCAACGCCAGCGCCTGCGGCAGCGCCCGGCCATAACGACCAATCAGGCGTTTCTGCTGAGCAGGGCTTAGCTGCGGCATCGGCTGCTGGGGTACAACGGCAAAGGTCGCTGCGCCCTGATCATCCACACTGCGCCCGACCCTAGGTGCGCAGGCCTGCAACACTTCCAGTGCCAGCAGACGGAACGTGGTCAGCTTGCCGCCGGCCAGGGTCACGCAGCCGGGCTCGACCCACAGCGCGTGCTCGCGTTTCTCGTCTGAGGGTTTACGCCCGGCACTGCCCTCACTGCCATCGCTGACCACCGGACGCACCCCGGCCCAGGTCGACAGCACATCCGCAGTTTTGATCTCGGCAGCCGGAAACTGCTGAGCACAGGCAGCGAGCAAATAGTTGACCTCATCCGGGCTGATCTGCGCCTCGTCAACCAACGGCGCTGGATGGTCGAGATCGGTGGTGCCGATCACGGTCGCCCCCTCCCAGGGGAAGACAAACACCGGACGTTTGTCCGCGCTGTGCATAAAGCTGAACGCATGGGCCACTGGTAAACGCCAGGCCGGCAGTAGCAGGTGACTGCCGCGCAGCGGACGGATATGTTCCAGACCCTTCTTGCGCCGCAACTGATCGGCCCAGGCGCCGGTCGCCTGGGCCACGGCGCGGCTGCGAAAGGCATACCGCTGGCCGCTTTCGGCATCCTCGACAAGCAGACCTGTTACACGATCCTCTTCGCGCAACAACTCGATCACGCGCATGCCGTTGAGCGCCTCGCCCCCCTCGGCGCGGGCCTCGCCCAGCACCCGCAGCACCAGCCGCGCATCATCGGTCACCGCATCGAAAAACCGCGTACCACCCAGCAACCCCTCGCCCTTGAGCCCAGGCGCCAGGTAACGCAGCTGTTGTAGCGAGTAATAGAGGTGGTTGCGCTTGCCAGCCAGGGCGTCATACAACGTTAGAAGGCCGCCGAATACCTTCGGGCCGGGGAAGCCTCCCTGGTAATGGGCCATGATAAAGCTCAAGGGATCGACCAGCCCCGGCGCCTCCTGCAACAGCCGCTGACGTTCGCGCACCGAATCACGGGTCAGTGCCAGCTGGCCCTTGGCGATATAGCGCAGGCCGCCGTGCACCATCTTCGACGAACGACTGGAGGTGCCCCAGGCAAAATCACGCTGCTCCAGCAGCAGGCATTTCCAGCCGCGCCGCGCGGCCTCACGCAGAATACCGGCACCGCTGATGCCACCGCCGACCACGATCAGATCCCAGTCGCGCGCGGCCAGCTCAGGCAATGCCTGTTCGCGCCAGGCAGCATTCCAGTGAGTCATCATCAATCCTGCAACAACACGCCGGGTGCCAAGCGCTGTTCTGGGTCGAAGTGCCCCGCCAGGCTCTTGAGCGTGGCCATGCCCAGCTCGCCCTTTTCCACCGCCAGGTAGGGCGCGTGATCGCGGCCGACACCGTGTTGATGGCTGATGGTGCCGCGGTTCTCGGCGATGGTCAGGCAGGCGGCATGCTTGAGCTTCTGCCAGCGCGCCATGGCCTCGTCGTAGTCACTGCCGGGACGGAACACATAGGTGGTGTAGATACTCGAGCCTTCGTTATAAACATGCGACAGGTGAGTAAACACGTGCACCTGCTCGCCCTCTTCGCTCAGGCCATTGCGCAGGCTGGCTTCAAGCTTGTTCAGCAGGCTGTCGACATTGCTCCAGTCGGTGGCGGTTTCCAGGGTGTCCACCGCATAACCGGCGGCCCACAGACCGTGACGCAGGTAAGGAAAACGGAAGCGGTTTTCTGCCCACTTCTTGCCCAGCAAGGTGCCGGTGAAGATGCCGCCAAAACCCTTGAGCAGCTTCTTCGCCTGCTTCAGCGAAGCCGCATTCTGCGTGCGGCTGCCGGTGACACCAAAGGTCAGCATGCACTTGCCCTCGCGGGCGCCGCGCAGGGCCAGGTATTTCTCCAGCCAGGCAATCTGCTGCGGATGGCCGGCCAGGGCCAACTGGGTTTTGGTTTCGATGGCGTTGGACAAGCGCAGCATCGACAGCGGCACCCGCGCCTGGGCCAGGCTGCGAATGGCGTTCAGCGCCTGCTGCCAGTTGGGCAGGAACACCGCGTAGAAGTTTTCCTGCTCGGCCAGGCGGGTGATGCGTACCTTGACCTCGGAAATGATGCCGAAGCGCCCTTCCGAACCCATGAGGATTTCGCGCAGATCGGGACCGGCAGCAGACGCCGGGAAGGTTGGAATCTCCAGAGTGCCGGCGAAGGTTTCGACCTTGCCGCCGGCAAACAATTGCTCGATACGCCCGTAGCGCAGCGACTGCTGACCACTGGAGCGACTGGCCACCCAGCCACCGAGAGTCGACAGCTCCCAGGACTGCGGGAAGTGACCGAGGGTATAGCCCTGGGCGCGCAGCTGGCTTTCCACTTGCGGGCCATTGGCCCCGGGACCAAAGGTGGCGATCAGGCTGTCGTGGTCGATCTCGATCAGCTTGCTCATGCGCTCAAGCGACAACGTCAGCACCGGCTTGCTGCTGGCTTGCGGGTTGATATGGCCGGCCACCGAGGTACCACCGCCGTAGGGAATCACGAGCAGATCCTGTTGGCTGGCCCAGGCCAGCAACTCGCGAATCTGTGCAGCACTTTCCGGGTAGGCGACGCCATCGGGGAATACACCGAAATCGCCGGAACGCATGGCCAGCCAGTCCGGTAGGCTCTGACCACGGGCGTGACGCACACGGTCTTCGGCGTTCAGGCAAACCAGTGGATGAGCGGTCAGGCGCGAGGCCGGCACCTGCGCCAGCACCTGTGCAAGCGTGGCATCGGCAAGCACCTGACCAGGCCCGACCAATTCGCTCAAAAAAGCCTCGCCATGGGCTGGCAGTTCCACCACTGTTGCTTCATCACCCCAGCCGTTCCAACGTCGCATCTGTTTCTCCCGGATATTTCAGTCACCCTCGATGGCTGCCTATACTAGCTGGCCGCTCAAGTGCGTCACTGTCGTATCGAGCCAGGCGTTATCGCCAATCAAGACATTCAGAATAAGACCCTGCTTCGGATCTGCTGCGCTTCGGCGATACTGCGTTAAAAATGGCCTCGCTCTAACTCGCGCGATCCGAAACAGGCTCTGCGGAATCAGAATAAGAAAAAACCATGGAAAACCTCGGCTACACCTCAGTCCCTTCCCTGCTCAAGTACCTGCGCCATGCCGAACAGCTCGGCCTGGACATCGACCAGGCGTTGACGGCAGCCGGCATCAAAGCCGAGGACCTGACCGACAACGGCAAACGCATCCCCAGCGAGACTCACGAGCGCCTGCTCGGCCACTTGCTTGCGGTGTCCGCCGACCCATTGTTCGGCCTGCATTGCGCGCGTTTTGTGCAACCTGGCTCCTGGAGCGTGCTGGGCTATATCACCATGAACTGCGCGACCCTGGGTGAGGCCATGAGCCGCATCGTGCCCTATGAAAAACTGGTGGGCGATATGGGCGTCAGCCGGGTCGAGGCCGCCGACGACCACGTTCGCCTGATCTGGACCTGCCGCCATCAGGCCGAACCGATCCGCCGGCATATGGTGGAAAACGTGCTGGCCTCCTGGCTGCTGTATGCACGCTGGATCTCCGATTCGGACAGTTCGCCGCGGGAAGTGTGGTTCGAGCATGCCCTGCCTAAGGGTGTGGATATTGCCGAGTACCAGGCAATTTTCGACTGCCCCATTCTCTTTGCACAAAGCTGCAATGCGTTGATCGTGCCGCAGGAATACCTCATGGTGCCGCTGCGTCAGGCCGACGCCAACCTGCTGCGCACCCTGGAAGAACACGCGCTGACCCTGATGGCCGGGCTGGACGACAATGAACCGCTGCCGCAACGGGTGAAGAACGCTCTGCGCCTGCTGCTCAAGGATGGCTTGCCGCGCAAGGAACGGGTGGCGGAGAAATTCAACATGACGGTGCGCACCCTGCAGCGTCACCTCCAGCTGGCCGGCACCAGCTACCAGCAGATTCTCGATGAACTGCGTCAGGAACTGGCCGAGCACTATCTGCTGCGCAGCGACCTGGCGATTCAGGATATCGCCAGCTACCTGGGCTTTACCGAATCACGCTCGTTCCACCGCAGCTTCAAGACCTGGACCGGGCAGACCCCAGGCGAATTTCGCGAAAGCCGTAGGATGGGTTAGCCGCGCAGCGGCGTAACCCATCAATGCGTCTAGCCGAGTATCTCGCTCAAGGGAATAAAGCGCAGGCTGTCGCCTTCGGCCAGGGTTGTACCCTCCAGCACTTCGGCAAAACCCTCGGCCCAGGCGGCGCTGCGCAGCACCCCGGAGCTCTGGTTCGGGTATGGCACCACCCGGCCATTCTCCAAGCGCGCGCGCAGGTACTCGCGGCGCTTGCCGGCTTTATTCCAGGCGAAGCCGGCCGGCATCGCAAAGCCCAGCGGTTCGACCCGCTGCACGCCCAACCGGCGCAGCAGGTAAGGCCGGGCGAGCAGACCGAAGGTCACCAGGGTCGAGGCCGGATTACCCGGCAGACCAATCACCGGCACGCCACGGAACTGCCCGCAGGTCAGCGGCTTGCCCGGTTTGATCGCCAGCTTCCACAGCGCCAGTTCACCTTCCTCGCGCAGGGCCAGGCCGAGAAAATCCGCCTCGCCCACCGACACGCCACCGCTGGACAGAATCAGATCAACATCGCTCAGTGCAGCCAGCGCCGCACGGGTTAGCGCTAGGTCATCGGGCAAAATACCGCTATCCACCACGGCGCAGCCCAGGCGCTGCAGCCAGGCGATCAGCAGGCGGCGGTTGCTGTTGTAAATCTGCCCCGGCCCCAGTGGCTGACCCGGCTCGATCAACTCATCACCGGTAGACAACACCGCGACCCGTGGTCGGCGCCGCACCCGCAACTCAGCCGCACCGAGGGAGGCGGCCAAACCCAGTTCAATCGGTCCTAAACGCGTGCCCGCAGGCAATACGCTGTCGCCAATCCGGGTTTCCTGGCCTTGCCCCCGCACGTTCTGCCGCAGCCTCAAGGGCTCGCTAAAGACGACGCGGCCATCATCGCCGAGCACGGCGTTTTCCTGCATTTCCACCGTGTCGGCGCCGGCTGGCAGCGGCGCACCGGTGAAGATCCGCGCACAGGTTCCAGGTTGCAAAGGCGCGGGCGCACTGCCGGCCTGAATGCGCTGACTGATTAGCAGCGGCTCGCCCGTCCAGTCGGCCAAGCGCAAGGCATAACCGTCCATGGCGCTGTTGTCCCAGGGCGGCAGATCCAGCGTGGCAATCAGCGGTTCAGCCAACACACGGCCCGCAGCATCAGCCAGGCTGACGCGTTCGCTTTCAACAATTGCCGAGGCTTCAGCCAGCGCCAGCAGGCGCGCCAATGCAGCCTCTACAGGCAGCAGACCAGGCTGATCGCAGCTGCTCATCCACGGCTCTCGCAGGCGGCCACCGACTTGAGATGCGGGACGAAATTGCACGGGCGATGACGGGCGTCCAGTTGCTCAGCGAGGATGCCGTCCCAGGCAGTGCGGCAAGCATTGGTCGAACCGGGCAGGCAACACACCAGAGTGCCGTTCGACAGCCCAGCCAGCGCACGAGACTGGATGGTGGAGGTACCAATATCCGCCACGGAAATCTGCCGGAACAGCTCACCAAAACCGTCCACCTGCTTATCCAGCAAACAGCTCACCGCTTCCGGGGTGCTGTCACGCCCGGTAAATCCGGTACCGCCAGTAATCAACACCACCTGCACCTGCTCTTCAGCAATCCAGGTCGCAACCTGGGCGCGAATTTTGTACAGATCGTCCTTCAATAAAACCCGCGCGGCGAGCTGGTGACCGGCCGCTTGCAGGCGATCCACAAACAACTGACCAGAGGTGTCGGTTTCCAGGCTGCGGGTATCACTGACGGTCAAAACGGCGATATTCAGGGGCACGAAGGGTGCGTCGGCCTTGTGGCTCATGGCAGGCTTCCGATTAGGTGGGCAATAATGGCCATCGTTATATCACAGCCCTCGCGTTGGAGACTCCGCCATGCCCGCACCCAACACCCTGCCCACCTGCTCAGTGCTGCTGCTCGCTGGCGGTCGCGGGCAGCGCATGGGCGGTGCAGACAAGGGCTTGCTCGACTGGCAGGGACGTCCGCTGATTGCCTGGCTGCATGAACTGGTACGCCCGCTGACCGATGACCTGATCATCTCCTGCAACCGTAACGCCGAACTCTACGCCCCCTTCGCAGACCGCCTGATTAGCGATGACACGCCTGATTTCCAGGGCCCTCTGGCGGGCATACGCGCAGGCCTGCGCATCGCACGTCGGCCGCATCTGCTGATCCTGCCGTGCGATGCCCCGCAGCTCGACGCCGCACTGCTGCAAGCCCTGCTAAGCCAGGCCGCCAAGCGTGCGGTAGTGGTCCGCCAGGGCGAGTTTCTCGAACCACTCTTCAGCGTCATTCCCTGCACATTAAAGGCTGACCTGGAGCTGGCCTGGCAGGCGGGCGAACGCAGCCCGCAGCGCTGGCTACGCAGCCTGACACCACTGACCGTCGAGTGCCCGGCCAATGATCCGCGTCTGGCCAATTTAAATACGCCGCAGCTGCTCGCTGGCCGCTGATCGACGAAGATCAGGGAACTTGCTGGACCAAAGCCCGTCACAAGCAGGGTAAGAACTTTACTTAATCAAGGAGAACACCCATGACTCAGCGGATTATTCCAGCATTGCTGCTTACCTTGGGCCTGGTCGCGCTGACTGGTTGCGCATCCCCCTCGGTGATCACCCTCAATGATGGCCGCGAGATCCAGACTGTCGACCAGCCAGATTTTGACGAGGATTCGGGCTTCTACGAATTCGAGCAACTCGATGGCAAACGCGCCAAGGTCAACAAGGATCAGGTGCGTACCGTCAAAGAGCTGTAAGCCGCTACCGGCATACACAAGGCTCAACAAAAAGCCCGCTTAACCGCGGGCTTTTTGTTGAGCGCGGAGCACTATTGCAAGCTTTCGAACGCACGCACCAGGGACTTGCTCAGGTCCACCGTGGAGAACTTGGTCAGCACGTCATTCGCCCCGACGGCTCTGGCTTTTTCGGTGTTCATGGTGCTGTCGAGCGAGGTGTGCAGCAGCACATAAATCTGCCCGATATCGGGCTTCTTGCGCAGTGTTCGCACCAGGTCATAGCCGTCCATTTCTGGCATTTCGATATCCGACACCAGCACTTCAATCGGGAACCCGGCATCGTGCTGTTCCTGCAACAACTCAAGCGCGTCAGCGGCGCTGCGCACGGCCTGGCAATCAAGTTCGAGCTTGCGCAAGGTAAGCATGGTCTGCTGCAGCGCCACGTGGGAATCATCCACAACCAGCACACGACGCCCCTTGAGCAGCGCACGCTCGCTGCCGGACAGCAGCTGCTCGTCCAGCTCCTCGATAATCACTGGCGCCAGCTCGTGCAAGACCTTTTCGATATCAAGAATCTGCACAATCTTGCCGTCGATCTGCGTTACGCCGGTAATAAAGGCTTTGCTGCCAGAGCCGGCAGGTGGGGGGCGCACATCACTGGTGTAACACTGCACAATGCGTTCAACACTCTGCACATGCAGGCCCTGACGCGAACGGCTGAGTTCGGTGACGATCAGGCAGCCATCCTGGCTATCACTCACGCCACGCTCACCAATAGCGCGTGCCAGGTCAATCACGGTCAAGGTCGAGCCACGCAGATGGGCCACCCCACGCACATGGGGATGGCGACTAGGCAGTTTGGTCAAGGCGGGGCATGGAATGATTTCCTGAACCTTGAGCAGGTTGATCCCCAGCAAACGGCCGCTGTGTAAACGAAACAGCAGCAGCGACAAGGTGTCTCCAAGCACCAGGGTCATCAGTGGTATTCCTTCGGTCAATCATTTAACTGCGAGCAGCCCTGCAACCTCAGTCGCAGCGCAAGAATGCAACGATGTGCTCTGCGTCGAATGGCCAGTTCAGCTCAGCGCCGGTATCGCAGCGGCGCAGCACCGGGATACGCAGGCCGTAATCCTCGACCCAGCTTTCATCTTCGGCAATATCAATCAATTCAACCAGCAGGCCGTGTTCGACAAAAGGCATCAGCAGCGCCTCTGCCACCTCGCACAGGTGGCAGCCGAGCGTACCGAAGAGTTGGCATTCGGGGAGCATCTGCGCACCTCCATTGACTACTGGAGGTGCAGTTTAGCACCGCCCCAGGCTCAAGCGTCCGTGGCTGCGCTGCTATCCAGGGCCGGATTGAGCAGATGCTGCAGGCCATCAAGCAGACGACTGTTGAGCTGCTCGGCCTTGTCCAGGCGGCCGCTGTCGAAGCGCTCATCCAGCGAGAAACCGCCCTTGAGCATATCCAGCAGACTGGCATTGCCTGTGCCCTCTTCAACCACCTGGTTGGCGCTACGCAGCGCTTCAAGCAGGCTCTGGGCGTAGTCGATCAACGAGCTGTTGACCGCGCTGGCAGCCTGACCGCCGTCTTGCGCTACGGCACTGTAGGCATCAGTCGCCTGGCGTACAGTGGTTTGGGTCAGACGCAGGGACATGGATGCCAACTGCTCGCTATCCATGTCCAGCGCCATGGCGCGGTCGAAAGCGCCGGACAGATCACCGGCATAGAACTTGTTGGACAGGTCTTGCACCTGACCGAAGAGTTTTTCCAGCGCGGCACGCTCTTCATCATCCAGTTCGCCTTCGACGCTGACCTGCCAGGCACCAATCTGCAAGCTGCCGGATTGGCTACTGGCAAGCACCGAACTGCCGCTGCCATTGCTGCTGGCGAGCACACCACTCTGCGACCAGCTGGCCGAGGCCTGAGCGATGGAAATACGCAGGCGATCGCCATCGCGGGTGGTCACTTCCATATCGAAGGTTTCTGCCTGAGCGGCAAAGCGCTCGCGGTAGGCCGCAATACTGGTTGAGCCTTCAACCAGCGCTGCATCCGGATTAAAGCGCTTGTCCAGATCGCTAAAACCGTCCTGGATTTTCTGGTAGGTGTCGTCGATATCGCTCGCCACCTTGCCTTGCAACACGCCCATACCGTCGAGAATCTTGCGCGCTTCGGCAAAGCCCTTTTCCACGCCGCTACGGGCCTGCTCCAGCAGCCCTTGCAGTTTGCTCGGATCAGCTCCCGCAGCCTGTTCGCTTTGCAGGCGCTGCTCGATAAAACCGAGAATGCGCCCGGCGACTTTCTCCGGGGTGTAATCGTTGGCCTTACCGGCCAATGCGCCAGGCTCAAGCCCAAGGCGCTCGGCCAGGCGGTTGGCCAGGGTCGCCTGAGCATCAGCAGCATTGCGCACAACGGGCTGAGCAGTGGCGGAAGAAGAACGTGATGCGGAGGATAACGATGAGGCCAGGGGGTTCATGGCAAAGTACCTAGGCGGTGTATCTGCTTGGTTGACGGCCGCACAGAGTGAAACTTTAGCGCACTGATCGATTAAGCGATCAACGGCACAACCCGCCTGCTAGAGCGGTCAGCCACATTGGACAGGCGTTTGCACGAAAAGTAGGCAGACCAAAGTCTAAAGGTTAGACCTAGCCAGGCCATGATTAATTACGCCTCGCTGTAACAGATCGGCCACAAGTCGACCCGCACACACGAGGAGCTAACAATAATGATTCGATCTCCCCTCGCCCGCTCTGTGGCACTTGCCGCAGTGGGTACCTGCCTTTTCCTGCCATCCCTGGCCCAGGCAGAATTTATCAAGGACAGCAAAGCGACCCTTGAGCTGCGCAACTTTTATATGAACCGCGACTTACGCGAAACCACTTCGGCGCAGCAATCCAAGCGTGAAGAGTGGGCACAGGGCGTTCTCTTCAAAGCCGAATCGGGCTTTACCGAAGGCACCGTGGGCTTTGGTCTGGATACTTATGCCGGACTGGGCTTGAAACTCGATTCATCCGATGAGCGTGCCGGCACTAACCTGCTGCCCAACTCGTTTGGTGATGAAGGCCCAGGCGAATACTCCGAAGCCACTGCAGCGGCCAAAGTACGGTTGTCCAAGACGGTCGGCAAAGTCGGCGGCCTGATGCCCAAACTGCCTATCGTGTCTTCTGGCGACTCGCGCCTGCTGCCTCAAGTGTTCACCGGCGGCCTGGTCACCTCCCAGGAAATTGATGGCCTGAGCCTCAATGGCGGACAGCTGCGTGAAGTGAACTTCCGCAACTCCACCGACAGCCAGGACATCACTGCCAGCAACGTTGGCGGCGAGAGTGACCGCTACAACTTCGCCGGCGGTGATTACAAGTTCAACGAAGGTAACACCACTGTCGGCCTGTGGTACGGCGAGCTGGAAGACATCTACGACCAGAAGCTCTACAACCTGATCCACATACAACCGATCGGTGACTGGAAACTGGGCGGCAACCTGGCCTATTTCGATTCACAGGATAACGGCAGCCAACTCGGCGGCAAACTGGACAACGACCTGACCTCGGTCAATCTCTGGGCTGCGACCGGCGCGCACACCTTCCGCTTGGGTTACCAGGAAGTTGGCGGCGACAACGCCTTCCCGTTCCTGACCGAAACCGACCCCTATATCGTCAACTACCTGCAGATTCTCGACTTCACCCGCAAAGACGAAAAATCCTGGCAGGCACGTTACGACATCAACTTCGCCAGCTACGGCGTACCAGGCCTTGGCGCCTTCGTCCGCTACGTGAATGGTGATGGCTTCGACGGCACTCGCGGCCGTGACGGCAAAGAATGGGAACGCGACTTCGATGTCAGCTACACCATTCAGGAAGGCACCTTCAAGAACCTGGCACTGCGCTGGCGTAACGCGATGGTGCGCTCCAATGCCAGCATCGGCGACCTTGACGAGAACCGCCTGATCGTCAGTTACACCCTGCCGCTGTTCTGACCCCAGCTTAAGCGGTTGCAATAAAAAGGCCCGGACACTGTCCGGGCCTTTTGCATTAGCGCCTAGCCATCAATCCTGGCTGACGGCACCAATCTTGTGTACCGAGAGGTCGGCACCGTAGTACTCCTGCTCCTGACTCAGGCGAATGCCCACGGTGGATTTCAGCACACCGTACACCAGCACCCCGCCAAGCAAGGCCACCAGCACGCCCAGCGCGGTGCCGATAAACTGGCTGGCCAGGCTCACGCCGCCCAGACCGCCCAGCGCTTCTTGACCGAAGATGCCACAGGCAATCCCGCCCCACACACCGCACAGGCCATGCAGCGGCCATACGCCGAGCACGTCATCGATCTTCCATTTAACCTGGGTTGCGGTAAATGCCCAGACAAACAGCGCACCGGCAATGGCGCCCGTAACCAGCGCACCGACCGGGTGCATCAGATCAGAACCGGCGCACACCGCCACCAGACCAGCCAACGGGCCGTTGTGCAGAAAACCCGGGTCGTTGCGCCCAACCAGCAAGGCCGCCACCGTACCGCCGACCATCGCCATCAGCGTGTTGACTGCGACCAGGCCGCTGACGCTGCCCAGGGTTTGTGCACTCATTACGTTGAAGCCGAACCAGCCGATAATCAGAATCCACGACCCCAGGGCCAGGAATGGAATATTCGATGGTGCAAAAGCCACCAGGCGCCCATCGCGATAACGGCCATCACGCCGACCGAGCAGGATCACTGCACCGAACGCCAGCCAGCCGCCCATCGCGTGCACCACCACCGAGCCGGCAAAGTCGTGGAAGGCCGCACCAAACTGCGCCTCCAGCCAGCCCTGCACGCCATAGTTGCCGTTCCAGATCATGCCTTCGAAGAAGGGGTAGATAAATGCCACGATCAGCACCGTGGCACACAGTTGCGGACCAAACTTGGCACGTTCGGCAATGCCGCCAGAAATGATCGCCGGGATGGCCGCCGCAAAGGTCAGCAGGAAGAAGAACTTCACCAAGGCGTAACCGTTGCCCTCGGTCAGCACACTGGCCGGCTCAAGGAAGGTCACGCCATAGGCGACCCAATAGCCAACAAAGAAATACGCCAGGGCCGATACGGCGAAGTCGGAAATGATCTTCGACAAGGCATTGACCTGATTCTTCTGCCGCACCGTGCCCACTTCAAGAAAGGCAAAGCCGGCGTGCATCGCCAGCACCATGACGGCGCCGAGCAGGATAAACAGGGTATTGGAGCCGTGAATCAGGGTTTCCACAGCACTGTTGATGTTTTCCATCTGCGAAGAAAACTCCGTCGCGGGGAAAAAGCACCAAAGCAGAACACAAGCCAACAAATACGCACCATATAGCAGCACTTGTTGCAATCCACCTTGCCGAACCAGGCTCTGCGCAGCACCACAAAGGCGCAGCCCATGCTGGGTATCGAGGTACTAATTCCTTATTTATTAATAGGTTATTGATGCACCACGGCGTCCCGGCCAAAACTCTCGCAGCCCTACAAGAGGGCGATCAAACAAGAGCGTGCACCAGAGCAATGCAAGCGCTATACCAGCCACGGCCTCAATGTTCATGTGAAGAAAAAGGAACCCGCGCAGCGAACAGGACTCGAACCCCTTACACTGTTTTAACAAAGGAGAAACAGCATGGCTCGCAAGACCCCAACATCATCGAACTCGGATCAGTTACTCGACGAATTTCAGGCTCTGGTGCGCGACACCGAGAGTTTGCTGCAGCACTCCGCCAGCTTGGCTGGCGAACAGGCCGAGGAGCTGCGTGAGCAAATTCGCGGCAGCCTGGGACGCGCACGCAACACCCTGCACAGTGCCGAACATGCCCTGCAGCAGCGTGGCAAAGCGGCTATTGAAGCCACTGAAGGCTATGTGCAGACTCATCCGTGGCAAACGCTCGGCATTGCGGCTGCCATCGGCATGCTGCTGGGCATGCTGATTTCCCGACGCTAACGCGCTCGCTGGAAACCACCTGGCTAAAGAGAACATCAATGGATGCAACACCGCCCACCCCATCAAGTCGCGGCAACTCGCCCCGGCGATTTGCCAGCGCCTTGCTGGGCTTACTACAGGGCCACATCGCGCTATTCGGTGAGGAGCTCAAGGAGCAGCGAAGCCACACCCTGAGCCTGCTGGTACTCACCAGCCTGAGCCTACTGTTCGGTTTACTGCTGATCATCGGCCTGTCCGCAGCGCTATTGATTGCCTTCTGGGAAGACCACCGGCTGCTGGTTATCGGCGCGCTGTGCATGTTTTATGCGCTGGGCCTGCTGACCGCTCTGGTCACCTTGCTCCTGAGCGTACGCAATGCACCTGCCCCCTTCAGCGCCAGCCTTGAAGAACTGGCGCGCGACCGTGAGCAACTACTGCCATGACCACCCCTGAACTACCCGCCAAGGCCTCGCGTCGTGAGCTGCGCAAGACTTTGTTGCGCCTGCGCCTACAAATGCACCGCCAGGAACTGCGCCACGAAACCCTGGTGATGCTGCAACCACTGCGCAAGGCGCAGCACTGGCGCGAAGAGCTGAACAAGAGCAGTGCACCACTTTGGGTCGCAGGCGGCGCCTTGCTGCTGGCTACTGCGGGCATTCGTACTGGCAACTGGCGCCGCTGGCTGCGCATCGCCCTGATCGCCTTCCCACTGCTCAGACGCCAACCGGCACGACGTCCGCCGCCACCCGCACAGAGCAATAACGAGGCACCTGCGCAGGATTGATTCGGCCAGCATTTGCCGAATCACGACCAGGTCTGTTGCCATTTCACTCACGGCCATCCCCCGGGCCATAAAAGCCACGCCCAAGTCCTGACACAGTTCCCCCGCAAAACTGGTTTTCCGCCTGAAGATAGCGAACGGGCGATAGCTGCAGCCGCTTGCCTGGCCTGCCCGAGCGCGAGCGGCACGCCGGTACGCGACTTACCGGCGAACCATCGGCGTTTTAGCAGCAACAACCTGCGCGCCTTGCATCATTGGCCTAGAACCCCGAAGCTAACCGGCTATAGCCAGGTAACGGCGAGGACACACCTTGGATTGGCAAACCCTGCTCAACCGCGAACGACTCGGCAAGCCGACGCACAGCGTCGCTGAACTGGGCCGCACCCCGTTTCACAAAGACCATGACCGCATCATCTTCTCCGGGGCGTTCCGCCGCCTGGGACGCAAGACTCAGGTGCATCCGGTGTCCAGCAATGACCATATCCACACCCGCCTGACCCACTCATTGGAAGTCAGCTGTGTCGGCCGTTCGCTCGGTATGCGCGTGGGTGAAATGATTCGTGGCGCATTGCCGGACTGGTGCGAGCCCAGCGACCTGGGCATGGTCGTGCAGTCCGCCTGCCTGGCCCACGACATCGGCAATCCACCTTTTGGTCATTCCGGTGAAGACGCTATCCGCCACTGGTTCCAGCAGGCAGCCGGACGCGGCTGGCTGGACTCGATGAGCGCGGCCGAGCGCAGTGACTTTCTCAGCTTCGAAGGCAATGCCCAGGGCTTTCGTGTGCTCACCCAACTGGAATACCACCAGTTCGACGGCGGCACCCGCCTGACTTACGCGACGCTGGGCACCTACCTGAAATACCCCTGGACTGCCCGCCATGCCGAGGCTCTGGGCTACAAGAAGCACAAGTTCGGTTGCTACCAGAGCGAGCTGCCGCTGCTTGAGCAGATTGCTGGCAAGCTGGGGCTGCCGCAGTTGGAAGAACAGCGCTGGGCCCGTCATCCGCTGGTTTACCTGATGGAGGCCGCCGACGACATCTGCTACGGCCTGATTGACCTGGAAGATGGTCTGGAAATGGAGCTGCTTGAGTACAGCGAGGTCGAGGGGGTGCTGCTTGATCTGGTGGGCGACGACATTCCAGAAACCTATCGCCAACTTGGCCCCGACGATTCCAAACGGCGCAAGCTGGCGATCCTGCGCGGCAAAGCCATCGAACACCTGACCAACGCTGCCGCCGAAGCCTTTGTCGAGCAGCAGGACGCCCTGCTGGCCGGCACCCTGCAGGGTGATCTGGTCGAGCACATGCATGGCACCGCCAAGCGCTGCGTGCAGAGTGCCAAGGACATGGCCCGGCAGAAAATCTTCCAGGACAAACGCAAGACCCTGCATGAGATCGGCGCCTACACCACGCTGGAGATCTTGCTTAACGCCTTCTGTGGCGCCGCCCTGGAACAACACGGCGGACGTACACCGTCGTTCAAGAACCGGCGCATTCTCGACCTGCTCGGCAACAACGCGCCCGACCCAGACTGGCCGTTGTACCGCTCGTTTCTGCGCATGATCGACTTTATCGCTGGCATGACTGACAGCTACGCTACTGAAATGGCCCGTGAGATGACGGGCCGTTCAAGCCCGGTATAAAGCATGAGTAGCGTACTGCGACAGACATTCAGCTGGCATGCCGGCCCACCCGCCTGGGGCCCGGCAATGGTGGCCGGCTTCGGCTGCGCGCTGCCCCTCCTACTTGGCCTGTTCAGCGCTCATCCGGGTTTTCTCTGGGCCTCGGCGGGCGCCTTTCAGGCCGCCCAGGCCAACCCTCTGCATCGCCTTGGCATGCTGCGCATGTTGATGCTCTGTGGTTTGGGCGCCTGCAGCGCGGGTCTGGGTTTTTGGTCCGCCGAGCATCCCTACGCGAGCTTTTTCATCTTTGCTGCGTTCGGCTTTCTGCTGGCCTGGCTGCAACGCTTTGGTAGCGAAGCCGGCAAACTGGGTATTGGCCTGGCCATCTGCCTGTGCCTGGGTCAAGGTCAGCAGGGCCTCGGCAACCTGAACAACCCCTATGCCATTGCCATGCTGTTTATTCTCGGCGGCCTCTGGGTGATGCTCCTGGCCTTCGGTTTGCGCGGCATGCACGGCTTGCGCATGTGGCCGTACATGCCGCGCTTTATCAGCATCTTCAAGGTACTCAAACGCCACGCCAAACGCCTGCCCCAACAGAAATGGCGCTTGCATGCGCTGGGCTGCACCCTGGCATTCGCCCTCTCCGGACTGATCGTCAACCTGGCAGAGCTGCACCGGGGTTACTGGCTTACGCTCACCGTAGTCACGACCTTGCAGCTGAACTTTCAAGGCAGCCTGGTACGTGCCGTCCAGTCAATCCTGGCCAGCCTTGGTGCAGCCGGGCTGCTGATTCTACTCGGACACAGTTTGCAGAACCCGGCGCTGATGGTTGCGACCCTGCTGCCGCTGATCACCTTCAGCCGTGCCTTGCAGGCCAACCATTACGGGCTCTTTGTCCTGCAAACCTCGGTGTGTTTTGTGCTGCTGGCGGAAAGCCTGGCGCAAGATTGGCAACTGCCTCAGGTACGCCTGCTCAATAGCCTGATCGGCGTGGCGCTGGCCCTACTGATTGCCCTGTTGATCTATGGTTTTGAGCGATGGCTGGAACATCGCCAAAGCCTGCAGAAAAGTAAGCCCTGCTGATGACTGCACCTGCTTGAACAGCGCCGCGAGGCGCTGGAAAAACCTCGGCACCCGCCACGGCAAACTGCCTCAAGCTCCACTATGCTTTGCCACTGGACCGGCACACAAGAGCATGCGCGGATGCAGCAGACACAACGTACCAGGGAACGACGTTATCCTCTCCACATCCATATCAGCCTGCTTTTCAGCCTCTTGCTGCTGGGCTCTGGTTTGGTACTTGGGCTATTCAATTACCAGCAGACCAGCCAGATCATCCTCTCCAGCAGCGATCAGCTGTTTACCCAATTGCGCAAAAGCGTCAACGCAGACCTGAACTACACCTACCGCCCGATCCGCCTGACCATCAACCTGCTGGCCAACAACCAACAAATCAATGGCCGCAATCGCCATGAACGACTGGTGATGCTGCCGATCTTCGCCCAGGCATTACGTGATAACGCCAAGCTCGCCTCACTGTATGTCGGTTACCCTGATGGCGGATTCTTCATGGTCCGCTCGCTGCGCAACGAGAAACTGCGCGAGATCCTCTACGCCCCCGCGAATGCGCTTTACCAGGTCTGGAGCATCGACCGCATCAGCGAGCAACGGCTGGATTCCGAATCCACCTTTTACGATGCACAGCTGCAACCCATCAGCCGACGGCAGAACCTCAACGAAAGCTTCGACCCGCGCACACGCCCCTGGTATCAGGGCGCGTTAGAGAACCGTGAGAATTTCACCACCAAGCCCTACGTGTTTTTCTCCAGCAAAGAAGTCGGCACCACCATGGCCACTTCAAGCTCCGGCGGTTCGGTGGTAGCGGCCGACCTGACCCTCGACAATATTTCCGCCACCCTGGCCAACCACCGCCTGACTCCATCCACCGAGGTTGTGCTCTACAGCGCTGATGGCAGCGCCGTGGCGTATCCGGATACGGCTCGTTTGATTATTCCCGGGGAACAACTGCAACTGGCCAAGGTCGGCGCGTTAAGCCCCGCGCTGGCCAGTTTTCTCAAGCTCGACCTCAAGGATGAGTACCAGGGCGCAGTGGAGCTGAACAACCAGCGCTGGCAAATTGCCTACAGCAAGATGCCCACCGGCGGTGAGGAAGGGTTCCGTCTGGCGATGCTGACACCGGAACGCGAACTGCTCGCCGACGCCTACCGCATACGTTGGCAGGGCGCGATATTGACGCTGTGCATCCTGCTGCTGTGCATCCCGATTGGCTGGCTGCTGTCCAATATTCTGGTCAAACCGCTGCGCATGCTGGTCGGTGAAGCTGAAGCCATTCGCAGCTTCAACTTCAATTACCCGGCCAGCGGGCGCTCCTTCGTCAAGGAGGTCGACCAGCTCGCCGTGTCTATGGGCCGCATGAAGGAAACCATTTCCGGCTTCCTCGACATCACCGCCAGCCTATCCGCAGAAACCCGTTTCGATGCCCTGCTGCGCCGGGTATTGCGTGAAACCGTCGACCTCAGCGAGGCCAGCGGCGGGCTGCTCTATTTGCGCGACAGCAGCAGTGGCCGGCTGGAACCACACGGCCTGTTTATCGACCATCAACAACACAGCCTGGAAGAACATCACATCCCCAGTTATGACCAGGATGACAGCGCCATCCCTGCCTGGCTGGCGCACACAGCCCAGGGCGGCGCCAGCCAGGCCCTGTCACTTGGCTTCGAGGAGGCCGCCAGCCTGCAGAGCCTGCTGCATACCCTCGATAGTCCGCGCGTGCATTTGGTCAGCTGCGGTCTGCACAACCGCCAAGGGCAAACACTGGGGGTCTTGCTGTTATTGCATCGCGACACCGGCGAAGAGGCCGACCTAGCCATGCTGCGCCCGGAACGCATTGCCTATGTCGAGGCTGTATCCGGCGTTGCCGCCCTGTGCATCGAAAGCCAGCGCTTGCTCGATCAACAAAAGAAACTGCTGGACGCCTTTATCCAGCTAATCGCCGGCGCCATCGACGCCAAGAGCCCGTATACCGGCGGCCACTGCCAACGCGTCCCCGAGCTCACGCTGATGCTCGCCCAGGCTGCCGCGAACAGCGATGAAGCTGCCTTTGCCAGCTACCAACCCAACGAGGAAGAGTGGGAAGCCCTGCATATCGCCGCCTGGTTGCACGATTGCGGCAAAGTCACAGTGCCCGAATATGTGGTGGATAAAGCCACCAAACTGGAAACCATCTGCGACCGCATCCACGAGGTGCGTATGCGTTTCGAGGTCCTCAAGCGCGATGCCTGGATCAGCTACTGGGAAAGTCTCAGCCAAGGTGGCGACGCCACTGCCTTGGGCCAGTTACGCGATGAACTGCTCGCGACCCTGGATGATGAATTCGCCTTTATCGCCCGCTGTAATCTGGGCGGCGAAGCGATGGCCGAAGCCGACCTGGAGCGCTTGCACAGCATTGCCGCACGCACCTGGACACGCACCCTGGATGACCGCCTCGGCGTATCCTGGGAAGAGAATCTGCGCCAGTCACGCAGCCCGGCGCAAACCTTACCCGTGCAGGAAGCGCTGCTCAGCGACAAGCCCGAACACCTGATCGAACGTCCGGAAAGTGAGCTGATTGCCGCAGACAATCCCTGGGGTTTCAAGCTCGACGTGCCAACCTACAAACATAACCGCGGTGAGGTCTACAACCTGGGCATTGGCCGCGGCACCCTGACCAATGAAGAGCGCTACATCATTAACGGTCATATGGTGCAGACCATCCGCATGCTCAGCCATCTGCCCTTCCCTCCGCACCTGGCCAACGTCGCCGAAATTGCAGGCGGCCACCATGAAAAGATGGACGGCACCGGTTACCCGAAACGCCTGAAGCGTGAAGACATGAGCCTGCCGGCACGGATGATGGCGATTGCCGATATTTTCGAGGCGCTTACGGCGGTGGATCGCCCGTACAAAAAGGGCAAGCTGCTGTCCGAGTCGCTGAATATCATGGCCGGCATGTGCCGCGGGGCACACATCGACCCAGAGCTGTTCGGCCTCTTCGTACGCACACACATCTACCGCAGCTACGCCGAGCGCTTTTTACGCCCAGAACAGATTGATAACGTCGATGAGGATGCAGTGCTGAACAAGGCTGGCCTGAGCGGCTAGCGCGGTATTGCAGGAGGGAAACAACAACGGGGCATGCGTGCTGCAGGCCCCGCTTACAGCATCAGAAGCGCTTCACGATCTCGCCAGATAGAGTCTGGCAGCAGATCGTGGACGATTCTCAGGCCTGATTGATCTGATTGTCTGGGTACCAGACATCGATCAGTGGGCTGGCGGTGAAGTCCACCAGTTCGTCACGGCCTTTGAGCCAGGCTTCAACAGCCGCGCGCTGCTCTTCGTTGACCGAGCCACGCTTGGCCAGGCACACCAGACCGAAGTCATCGCCGCCGACATAGCCCAGGCCATTAGCGGTCATGGCGTCACGCAGGAACTGCTCAAGGAAGGTATCAATGGCTGCATCAGCCAGGTCTTCCTTGAAGTTCAGGTTCAGCTCAAAACCCAACTCCTGGAATTCATCCACGCAGAGTTTTTTGCGCAGACGGCGGGAACGGTTAGTAGCCATGAAACAATCCTCAAGAGTGATAACGCGCGGCACTCTAGCAGTTTCGCGCCCTGCGCGCCCGCCTCGAAGACGACAGGTCATTGGCGACATAGCAGAAAAGCACTTATCGGGGCATGTGCAGCCACTCAGAACCAACTATCTTCGGGCATAATTGCCAACATTCTCTCAACCGCGACGGGACCTCTTTCCATGCCTCGCGCCATCTTTATCCCTCAGCTGGAGGGTAACTGCCCATGATCAAATCCCTGCATCGCCTGGCTCTCTGCGGCCTGCTACTGCCTATCTGCCTGCCGCTGGCTGCGGCCAACGCGGCTTTATCGAACAAGGTTCAGCAATCGCTGAAGGCCAACAAGATCAGCAGCCAATCGCTGTCGGTCGCCACCGTGCCGCTCAATGGCCCGGGCAACAGCACCTTTTTCAATGCCGATATCTCCGTCAACCCGGCCTCAACCATGAAGCTGGTCACCACCTATGCGGCGCTGGAGCTGCTCGGCCCGACCCACCAATGGAAAACCGAGTTCTTCACCGACGGTCAGCTGAAAAATGGCGTGCTCAACGGCAACCTGTACCTCAAGGGTGGCGGCGACCCCAAGCTGAACATGGAAAAACTCTGGTTGATGATGCGCGACCTGCGTGCCAACGGGGTGTTGCAGGTTAATGGTGACCTGGTCCTCGACCGCAGCCATTTCGTGCAGCCGCAGCTGCCCAGCTTCAATGACGATGGCGGCGACAGCAACAAGCCCTTCCTGGTGACTCCAGACTCGCTACTGGTCAACCTCAAGGCCCTGCGTTTTATCGCTCGTACCGAAGGCGGCAAGGTGCACATCGCCGCCGAACCACCGATTGCCAATATCCGCATCGACAACCGCGTCAAAGCCCTGCCCGCCGCCAAATGCCCCGGCTGGCCGGACGTACGTTACAACCCGGTGACCGAGTTCGATGGCACCACGGTGATTGTCAGCGGCAAGCTCGCCGAAGGCTGCAGCTCGCAGACCTACCTGTCGCTGCTTGATCATCCGAGCTACGCCGCCGGCGTCATTCGCGCCATCTGGCAGGAGCTGGGCGGCAGCATCATGGGCAAAGACCGCCTCGCCCCGGTGCCGGCCAAAGCACGCTTGCTGGCGCGTGCCTACTCCCCGGACTTGACCGAGATCATTCGCGACATCAATAAATACAGTAACAACACCATGGCCCGGCAGCTGTTTCTCAGTATCGGCGCGCAGTTTCGCAACTCCGCCGACCAGGACGACAGCAAGGCCGCACAACGGGTGATTCGCAGCTGGCTGGCGCGCAAAGGCATCACTGCGCCCCATTTGGTGATGGAGAACGGCTCAGGGCTGTCACGCGCCGAGCGGGTCAGCGCACGAGAAATGGCAGCCCTGCTGCAAGCGGCCTGGAAAAGCCCTTATGCCGCCGAGTTCATGAGCTCACTGCCGCTGGTGGCAATGGACGGCACCATGCGCAAACGCCTGCACCGCACCCCCTTGGTGGGTGAGGCGCGAATCAAGACCGGCACCCTGAACAATGTTCGCGCGATTGCCGGCTTCAGCCGCGACAGCAACGGCAATAGCTGGGCCGTGGTGGCGATCCTCAACGACCCACGCCCTTGGGGCGCTTCGTCGATTCTCGATCAGGTGCTGCTGGACCTGTACAAACAGCCTAAACGCTGAGCCTGACAGCGCCGCGTCACACCCGCGCGGCAGTTCTACTCCATCTCTCCACACAGCTGCGCCGCACGCAACAGCGCTGCGGTCAGGCTGTGGCGCTCCCACTCATCCAGCCCGGCAAAACGCTCGACGAACTCGGGTGGCAATAAGCTGGGGGCCTGCTGCACCAGCGCCAAACCCGCCTCACTGAGCAGCAACCACTGTTTGCGGCGGTCCTGATCGTCACGCTGGCGCTGCAACAAACCGCGCTCCTCCAGACGATCAAGCATGCCCGACAAAGTCGCGGCCGTGAGGCTGACGCGACCACTCAGGTCGCTGGCCGTCAAACGTGTCTCACCTGCCAGCACCTGCAAGATCAGCAGGTGCATGGGCGTCAACCCACCAAACCGACTGACCCGCTTGGCATGCACCTCACCCGCTTGCTGCAGGCGCCTGAGCGCTTGAAAAAGCGGCAGTTCAAACGCAGAAACAGGTGACAAATCAATTTCAGCAGAAACCTTTTTAACTAGCATATATGCCTTTTTATTCGCCATTAAACTTTGACATCAAAGCATTTTTTTGTTCTTCTGTAAAAGGTTCGGTAGCCCCGAACCGCTCCCCAACGGCAATACCGGTAAGGAAAATTATGTGCGGAATAGCTGGAGAACTACGCTTTGATCAACGACCGGCCGACCTGGCTGCAGTCGAGCGGATCACCCATCACCTAGCACCGCGCGGTCCCGACGCGCATGGCTTCCACAGTCAAGGGCCGCTTGCCCTTGGCCATCGTCGGCTGAAGATCATGGATCTCGCCGAAGCCTCAGGCCAACCGATGATCGACAGCGATCTGGGCCTGTCCATGGTGTTCAACGGCGCCATCTACAACTACCCGGAACTGCGTGACGAACTGAAAGCGCTGGGTTACCGCTTCTTCTCTGGCGGTGACACCGAGGTGCTGCTCAAGGGCTACCACGCCTGGGGTAAAGACCTGCTGCCCAAGCTCAATGGCATGTTCGCCTTTGCCATCTGGGAGCGTGATACACAACAACTGTTTATTGCCCGCGACCGTCTTGGCGTTAAGCCGCTGTACCTGTCGCGCACCGGCCAGCGCCTGCGCTTTGCCTCCAGCCTGCCGGCCCTGATGGCCGGTGGTGATATCGGCAAAACCCTCGACCCGATCGCGCTTAACCACTACCTCAATTTCCATGCTGTGGTGCCTGCGCCGCGCACCCTGTTGGCCGGGGTAGAAAAACTGCCGCCCGCCACCTGGATGCGCATCGACGCCCAAGGCAACTGCGAGCAGCAAACCTGGTGGAGCCTGGAGTTCGGCCCGCAGCGTGATGAGATCAGCTTTGGTCTGGATGAATGGAAAGAGCGCGTACTCGACGGCATGCGTGAAGCGGTGTCGATCCGCCAACGTGCGGCGGTGGATGTCGGTGTGCTGCTGTCCGGCGGTGTCGACTCGAGCATGCTGGTGGGTCTGCTGCGCGAGGCCGGGGTGGAAAACCTCTCGACCTTCTCCATCGGCTTTCAGGATGCCGGTGGCGAGCGCGGCGACGAGTTCCAGTATTCCGACCTGATCGCCGAACGCTTCGCCACCCAGCATCACCAGTTGCGCATCGGCGAGCACGAGATCCTCGAACAACTGCCCGCCGCCTTCCGTGCCATGAGCGAACCGATGGTCAGCCATGACTGCATCGCCTTCTACCTGCTCTCGCGGGAAGTGGCCAAGCATTGCAAGGTGGTACAGAGCGGCCAGGGCGCCGATGAGCTGTTCGCCGGCTACCACTGGTATCCGCAGGTAGACGCCGCCGACGATGCCTTTGCCGCTTATCGCGCCGCGTTCTTCGACCGTGACTATGACGAATACGCCGCCTGCGTACAGCCCGCCTGGCTGACCGGCGACGCCGCCGGCGACTTCGTTCGCGAGCACTTCGCCCAGCCCGGAGCCGTTGCCGCCGTAGATAAAGCGCTGCGCCTGGACAGCACGGTGATGCTAGTCGATGACCCGGTTAAACGGGTCGACAACATGACCATGGCCTGGGGCCTGGAAGCGCGCACACCGTTCCTGGATTACCGCCTGGCCGAGCTTTCCGCACGCATTCCGGGCCGCTTCAAACTGCCCGACGGCGGCAAGCACGTGCTCAAGGAATCCGCGCGCCAGGTCATCCCCAGCGAGGTGATTGACCGCCCCAAAGGTTACTTCCCGGTACCGGGCCTCAAGCACCTGGAAGGCGCCACCCTGGGCTGGGTAAGTGACCTGCTGCTTGATCCCAGCCAGGATCGCGGCCTGTTCAACCCGGCCATGCTCGATCGCCTGTTGACCGACCCGCATGGCCAACTGACCCCGCTGCGTGGCTCCAAGCTGTGGCAGATGGCGGCGCTCAACCTATGGTTGAACGAACACGGCCTGTAACGACTCGCATGTGCAGGGTGAAGATAAATACCACCTCACCCTGCAGCGGTTTCTGCACAGTCGTAGCCCGGAGCCAATCCGTGCTGTCACGGCTCAACTCACGCCCCCCACAAACCGGGGCGTAGCGATAGAGGACGAGGGACACTCCCATGCGCGCCAACGCCATCAACCAACGCCTGCTACGCGGCCAAACGCCCTCTTACGAGCGGCTGCAAGCGCGCTTCGCCGAGGCACCCGGCAGCCAGCTGGGGCAACCCAAAGCCGTGCACTGCGGCTGGGGCCGCCTGCTGCTCGGCCATACCTATCCGGACCCCGCAGCCTTGGCCGGCGACCTGTTGACCGAGCAGGCTGGCGAGCGCGATATCGCCCTGTATGTGGCCGCACCGCATCAGGTGTTGGCCCAGGCCCCACAGCAGCTGTTTCTCGACCCTTCCGACACCCTGCGTCTGTGGTTCACCGATTACCGTCCGGCGCGCCGTGGTTTTCGTGGTTATCGCGTGCGCCGTGCGCAGAATGAGGCGGACTGGCAGGCCATCAACAACCTCTACCAGCTGCGCGGCATGTTGCCCATCGAGCCCGACAAACTCACCCCGCGTCATCTGGGCGGGCCGGTGTACTGGCTGGCCGAGGATGAGGACAGCGGTGCGGTGATTGGCAGCGTCATGGGCCTCAATCATCACAAGGCCTATCAAGACCCGGACCACGGCAGCAGCCTCTGGTGCCTGGCGGTCGACCCGCACTGCAGCAGGCCCGGCGTTGGCGAGGTGTTGGTACGTCACCTGATCGAACACTTTATGAGCCGTGGCCTCAGCCATCTGGACCTGTCCGTGCTGCACGACAATGATCAGGCCAAGGGGCTCTACGCCAAGTTGGGCTTTCGGGAACTGCAAACCTTCAGCATCAAACGCAAGAACGGCATCAATGAAGCACTGTTTATCGGCCCTGGTCCGCATACGCCGATGAACCCCTACGCCCGAATCATCGTTGATGAAGCCCTGCGCCGCGGTATCGAAGTGCAGGTCGACGACGCCGATGCCGGCCTGTTTACCCTCAACCATGGCGGCCGACGCATTCGTTGTCGCGAATCCTTGAGCGACCTGACCAGCGCAGTCAGCATGACCCTGTGCCAGGACAAACGCCTGACCCACCGCGCTCTGGCCCAGGCCGGCCTACGCCTGCCCGCTCAGCGCCTGGCCGGCAGCGCCGAAGAAAATGCTGCGTTTCTTGCCGAACACGGCAGCGTGGTGGTCAAACCGGTGGACGGCGAACAAGGTCAAGGCGTAGCCGTTGACCTGCGCACCTCGCTGGACGTGCAGGACGCCATCGAGCGCGCCAGCACCTTCGACAGCCGCGTACTACTGGAGAGCTTTCATCAGGGCGATGACTTGCGCATTCTGGTGATCGGCTTTGCCGTGGTCGCCGCCGCCATTCGCCGCCCCGCCGAAGTGCTTGGTGATGGCCAGCACAGCATCGGCGAGTTGATCGATGCACAGAGCCGCCGCCGGCAAGCCGCCACCGAAGGTGAAAGCCGTATCCCCAAAGACGCCGAGACCCTGCGCACCCTGCATGCCGCCGGGGTCGACTACAGCAGCGTGCTCCCCGCCGGGCAACGCCTGGCCGTACGCAAGACCGCTAACCTGCACACCGGCGGCAGCCTGGAAGACGTCACCGGAATTCTCCACCCCGTGCTTGCCGATGCCGCAGTCAAAGCCGCCCGCGCCCTGGATATTCCGGTGGTTGGCCTCGACCTGCTGGTGCCCGCGGCCGATCAACCCGACTACGTGTTTATCGAAGCCAACGAGCGCGCCGGCCTGGCCAACCACCAGCCACAACCCACCGCCGAACGCTTTATCGACCTGCTCTTTCCCCTGAGCCAGATACCGGGCTAATCACCTTCCACGCGCCATTGCGACAACGCAGTTGCGCGCCATCGATCTAGAGGAGACTCCATGCAACAACTCCCCGAACCCGACCTCGCCTATCTGCAAAAAGTGCTGCTGGAGATGCTCGCCATCCCCAGCCCTACCGGTTTTACCGACACCATCGTGCGCTACGTGGCCGAACGCCTGGAAGAGCTCGACATCCCCTTCGAAATGACTCGCCGCGGGACCATTCGCGGCACCCTCAAAGGCAAGCAGAGCAGCCCGGATCGCGCCGTATCGGCACACCTGGACACCATTGGCGCCATCGTCCGCGAACTGCAGGACAATGGCCGTCTGGGTCTGTCCGCTGTCGGCTGCTGGTCGAGCCGTTTTGCCGAAGGCAGCCGCGTCAGCGTGTTTACCGACCAGGGTGTGGTGCGCGGCAGCGTACTGCCGCTGATGGCCTCCGGGCACGCCTTCAACACCGCCGTGGATCAACTGCCGATCAGCTGGGACCACGTCGAGCTGCGCCTGGATGCTTATTGCAGCACCCGCGCCGACTGCGAGTCGCTGGGTATTTCGGTGGGTGACTTTGTCGCGTTTGACCCGCTGCCGGAGTTCACCGAAAGCGGCCATATCAGCTCTCGTCATCTGGATGACAAGGCTGGCGTCGCGGCCCTGCTCGCCGCGCTCAAGGCCATCAAGGAAAACAACCTTGAGCTGGAGATCGACTGTCACCCGCTGTTCACCATCACCGAAGAAGTCGGCTCCGGAGCCGCTGCCGCCCTGCCCTGGGATGTCAGCGAATTCGTCGGCATCGACATCGCCCCGGTTGCACCGGGCCAGCAATCCAGCGAGCACACCGTCAGCGTGGCCATGCAGGACTCCGGCGGCCCGTACGACTATCACCTGTCGCGCCAGCTGCTGCGCCTGGCCAGCGAACATGAAGTGCCGGTGCGCCGTGACCTGTTCCGCTACTACCACAGCGACGCGCAATCAGCCGTGACGGCCGGCCATGACATCCGCACGGCCTTGCTGGCCTTTGGTTGCGATGCCACCCACGGCTATGAGCGCACCCATATCGACAGCCTCAAGGCCCTTAGCCGCCTGCTCACCGCCTACATGCTCAGCCCGCCGGTATTTGCCAGCGATGCGCAACCGGCACAGGGCTCGCTAGAGCGTTTCAGCCATCAACTGGAGCACGATGCACAGATGGAAAGCGATACCCGCGTGCCCACAGTCGACAGCCTGTTGCGTCCGCGCGATCAGGACGCTTGAAGGGGCGTGCGCATCCGGGCAAAGTGACGCCATGATACGGAGCCCAACCAGGCCCCCGATAATAATAAAGAGGTTGGTGAATGCCTCGGATATGGCTCGCTTGGGTACTCTTCTGGCTGTGTGGATCGGCGTGGGCAGTGCTGCCTGCAACACTGGACAGCACCGACCTGCGCCTGTCACTCGGCCCGTCCATGAGCTATCTGCAAGACCCTCTGGGCAAGCTGACAGCCAGCGAGGTCAGTGCCCTGGCCGACGAACGCTTCACGCCGGTGCAGGACGAACACGCCAACCTCGGCAAAAATGACTCAATCTGGTGGTTCAAGGTCAGGCTGAACAACAGCCTAACGCAGGACCTGGCCGGCTACCTGGAAATCAACTACCCACTGCTCGACCATATTCAGGTCTTTCTCTCCACGGCAGATGGCCAGTGGCAGATGCAGGACAGTGGCGACCGCTACGCCTTTTCCCAGCGCCCGGTACAGGTGCGCAATTTCTGGTTCCCGCTCAACCTGGCCCCTGGCGAGAGCACGCTACTGGTTCGCGTGGACACCACCAGCACAATCTTTATGCCGCTGTTTTTCAGCACCTACCAGGCCAGCGCCGCCGCCCAGGAAAACCTGATGGGGATCAATGGCGCGTTCTACGGCGTGCTGTTCGCGATGTTCTGCTACAACCTGTTCCTGTTTCTCTCGCTGCGTGAATCGGCCTACTTCTGGTACCTGGTGTACAACCTGAACATCGGCCTGTTTACCGCCAGCTTCGACGGTATGCTGTTCAAACTGCTGCCCGAGCATGTCGGCCTACAATCGGTGAGCATCTATATCCTGATGTTTATTCACTGCCTGACAGCCACCCAGTTCAGTCGACACTTCCTGCACACCTACCAATATTTCCCACGCATGGACCTCGGCCTGCGCCTGTTTATGCTGCTGGTTGGCGGCTGCTTGCTCTCGGTGCCCCTGATTGGCTTACAGGCCTGGAATATCCTCGCCAGCCTGACCGTGCTGGCAGTGTCCTTCGTGCTGCTGCTCTGCGGTGCCTATGTGTGGCACAAGGGCCTGCGCTACGGTTCTTATTACATAATCGCCTGGGGCATTCTGCTGGCGTCGTTCATCATCGCCACATCGGGTTCGCTGGGCATCGAACTGTTCGGCCTGTACGGCGCGGCAGTGGTCAAGGTCGGGGTAACCGTCGAGCTGATTACCCTGTCGATTGGCCTCGCGGACCGAATCAATATCCTCAAGGAAGAAGGCTTCCAGTCACGTCGCGCCGCCGAGCAGGCGGAAATCGAAAACCAGGCCAAGAGCCGCTTCCTGGCCAAAATGAGCCACGAAATCCGCACCCCTCTCAACGGCGTGCTGGGCATGCTGCAACTGCTCAAGGAAACCACCCTGGATCGCAGCCAGCGCTTTTATGTCGATACCATTTCCAGCTCAGGCAGTTCGCTGATGGCAGTGATCAACGACATCCTCGATTACGCCCGCATTGAGTCGGGCAAGCTCAGCCTGGAACATATCGATTTCGACCTGGAAGAGCTAATTTCCGAGACGCTCAGCCTGTTCACCGGGCAAGCGCTGGACAAGCGCCTGCGTCTCTACATCAGCCTGGAGCCCCACGTCCCGCGGCGAATCAGCGGTGATCCAACCCGGCTCAAGCAGGTGCTGATGAACCTGCTCAGCAACGCCCTGAAGTTCACCGCAGAAGGTCACGTAGCGCTGAACGTATGCCAACGCAATGACTCTCAGGGCCAGCCGCATCTGGTGTTCGCCATCAGCGACAGCGGCATCGGCATCAGTGACAAGGCCCTGACTCAGCTGTTCGAATCCTTCGCCCAGGGCGACTCCAGCACCACCCGTCGCTATGGCGGCAGCGGCCTGGGCCTGGCAATCAGTAAAGAGTTGGTGGAGATGATGGGCGGGCGTATTGAAGTACAAAGCACACCTGGCCAAGGCACCCGCTTTGCCTTCGACATCCCGCTGACAGGTGAACCGCTGCCTGTCGATCCCCTGCATGAATTGCTCAAGGGCCGCACGGCGCTACTCACCTCTCTCGACGGCCTCGGCCTGGACGCTCTGAGCCGCCTGCTCGGGCGCTGGGGCATGCGCACCGAACGCTGCCAGAACCCCGAAAGCCTGCAGGGTTACCTGGACGACTTCGCCGCTCCGCCGTTGCTGGTACTCATGGCACCTTGGCCCGGCAGCATCCAGCATTGGCTGGACTCACTGCGCCCCAAACTACAGCCCGGCCAGCGCGTATTGCTTCTTTGCGCTCCAGAGCAGTGCCAGCAACTGCCCAACGCGTCCGGCTTACGCTTGCTGGGGCTGCCCCAGCCATTAGCCATCAATGCCCTGCGCAGCGCGCTGATGGAGCTCTATGAAGAGCCCCGCATGGCCGAGTTCAAAGCGCCAAGCCAACCCCGCAGCAACAGTACCCACGCACCATGCATCCTGGTGGCCGAGGACAACCCGGTGAATCAGTTGGTGGTGCAGGGCTTTCTGAAAAAGCGCGGTTACAACGTACGCCTGGTCACCAATGGCCTGGCCGCTCTGAATGAATACCAGCGCGATCCGAGCGCCACACAATTGATTTTGATGGATTGCGAGATGCCAGAGATGGACGGCTTCGAAGCCACCCGGCAGATCCGCCGTCTTGAGCGCGCGCACCACCTGCCAGCCGTGCCAATCATCGCACTCACCGCACACATCCTCGACGAACACCGTCAGCACGGCATCGAGTCCGGAATGAATGACTTTCTCGGCAAGCCGCTGGACAGCAGCACCCTGTACAGCATCCTGGAGACCTACCTGCCGCCAGCCACCCCGCCCGAGCAGTAAGCATTCAGCAAACATGGCCAGCCAACGCCGCGCGCGTTAGCATCGCAGCTGCGTTATGGAGAGTTAACTGTGCTGATCCCTTATCACCTGCTCGAAGCTGACACCCTCACTCGCCTGATTGAAGATTTCGTCACTCGCGACGGCACCGACAACGGTGATGAAACACCGCTCGATACCCGCATCGAACGGGTACGTCACGCGCTCAACAAAGGCCAGGCAGTAATTGTGTTCGATGCCGAAAGCCAGCAATGCCAGCTGGCGCTGAAGCGCGATGTGCCCAAAGAATGGTTGAGTGCGCTGCAGGAATCTGAAGATTAAATAACGTGCTAACCGCGCAGGCCGCCCTCGCGCTCCCAGGCACAGCGCACGCGCAGTTCACCTTCCTGCGGGCTGTGGGAACCACTGTCTGATTCCCAGCGGAAGGTATGCGTACCGTTCAACTCGGTCTCCAGGTGCACCACTGCACTGGCCCAGTACAGGCGTTTAAGCAGTGCTTCGAACTGTTTGATCCACAGACTCCACTCGTATTCCACCGTGCGGTAACTGGCCCCAAAGTGGATCACCTGAGTCTGATACAAGCCATCGCCCGGCTGCTCGCAGCAGGCAAACATTTCACGACCCAGAAAGCTCCAGGCATCACCTGCGGGGAGCTCATCAAGCACCTGCCGGTTAATTTCACGGCGCAAGCGGCTCTCCGCCGGACTCTCTGAGGGCCAATCACGGATACAACCATAAACGATGGATTCGGACTCCACGCAGGCACTCCAGCAAATCAAGGCTGCCTTCTATCACAGCCTCAGAGGCCAAGGAAGGAACTGCTGCTAAATAAGCGTCATCAACCTAACACCGCCGGGCTAAGCCACTCTTAGGCAGGAGCACGCTTAGGCCCATGGCGCATCACCCAGGCCAACAACGTCATCAACACCGCCAGGGCCGTAAGCACCATAAATGGAAGCTGATAGCTGCCGGACATATCCCGCACCAATCCCGTCAGCACAGGTGTCATACAGGCCAGGCTATAGCCGGTAAAAAGCATCATCGCCGTCCAACGGCTGACCGCCAGTGGCGAATCCGCCTCATACAGCGGCAATACCAATGACAACGCAAAAGAGCCGCCCAGCCCAAAACCGATAGTGACGGCCCACACCTCGGGCAGCACAGTGGGTTGAAAGGTAATCATCGCTAAGCTAATCGACGACAACAGCCCACAACCCAGCAGCCATAGGTAGCGATTCTTGAAATGCTGCGCCAACCAGGGCAATAAGAATGAACTGGGCAGGCCCATCAGCATCGACACACTGAACAGCGTGTTGCTGTGCATCAGGCTCAATCCGGCCTCGTGATAACGTGCCACCGCCCAGGTCGCCAGGGCGTAGAACAACCCGGCTTGAATGGCAAAAAACGCACTGATTAACCAGGCTCGAGGCTGCCGCCAAGGCAAGCCAGTTGCGGCCTCATTGTCGGTTTCGATGCGGTTCGGCAGAAACAGCCACAGCATCAACCCCAACAACGCCGGCAGCGCCCATACAGCCAGACCACGGGTCCACTCATCCCCCAGCCACTGTGTCGCGGGCACCGTCAGCACCGCACCACCGGCTCCGCCAATCGCCATGCCCAGCGAATACCAACCGACCACGCTGCCCATACGCCCGGCGAAATAACGCTTGATAAACCCGGATAACAGCGGCCCGGCGACCGCAATGGCCGCGCCCAACATGACCGCGCTACCAATCAGAACGGCGCTGCTATGCCCCACCACGCGCAACAATAAAGCCCCCGTAATCACCGCCAGGCATAAAGCGATCGTGCGCTCGAGCCCCAGGCGCAGCGCCAAACGTGGTGCAAAAGGCGCCAAGATGCCCATGCACAGCACAGGCAGCGCGGTGGTAAGGCTGATCAGACTACGGCTCAAGGCCAGCTCTGCAGCAATCCGCTCAATCAGCGGAGCCAGGGAGGTGATACCTGGCCGGAGGTTAATTGCAGCCAGGATCAGGGCCAGCAACAGCAAGGCCCGCGGTAAAGGTTTCACAGTAGATCCATCAGTTTCGCGGCCATGCCGACATGGCCGCAACCTTAATGGGCAAGTTCATTGCAAACAAGCCCGAACGACGATTAAGTTGACCTATAGATCAACAAATTCACTTCAGCAACACATGCTTATTTGACACGCGGCGCCCGCATTTTGTCGGCCATGCTGGTCATTTCGTTATACAGCAACTGCGGATTCTGTTTTTTCAACGCCCAGGCCATGCGGCCCTGTTCGTGGGGCAGAATCATAAACTCGCCCTTGTCGACCTCCTGGTAGATATAGTCAGCAATATCCGCTGCACTGATCGGCGAGCTCTCCAGCAGCTTGCCCACCTGGGCCTTCATCGCCGGCGTTGGGCCACGGAAGGAATCCAGCAAGTTAGTTTGAAAGAACGATGGGCACACCACATGCACACTCACTTCGTGCATCTTCAATTCGATCAGCAAGCTTTCCGACAACGCCACCACACCGGCCTTGGCCACGTTGTAGTTACTCATCGCCGGGCCTTGCATCAAAGCCGCCATCGAGGCCACGTTGATGATTCTGCCTTTGCTCTTTTCCAGCAGCGGCAGGAAAGCCTTACAGCCCTTGACCACCCCCATCAGGTTGATCGCAATCTGCCAATCCCAATCCTCTAACGACAGCTCGCCGAAGAAACCACCGGAAGCTACACCTGCGTTATTGACGATCACATCAATGCCGCCAAGTTTTTCTTCGCAGGCCTGGGCAAAAGCCGTGAGCTGGCTGTAATCGCGCACATCACAGCGCTGGATAAAACCATCACCGCCGGCTTCGCGGACCAGCTGCAGGGTTTCCGACAGGCCCGGCTCATTAACATCCGATAACGCCAACTGCCAGCCCTCACGCGCCCAACGCAGGGCAATCTCACGCCCCAAACCTGAACCTGCGCCGGTGATCATCATGCGATTTTGCATAGAAAGCTGCCTTTGCTGCTGTGATTGATGGAGCCAGTGTAGCCGGGGAAATTATCTAGCCCACATACCATCATCCATTTGAATAAGGCGGCCTAAGCTCAACTCACGGCCGTCGCCCGTGTTGCCAGGGTAATCCCCCCTGAAATCAGTACTCGTCAGAAGTAGAATTTTCTCCTAATCGGATCAAGGAAATTTTGCGTGAAGACATCGCGTTTTTCGGACAGCCAGATCATCGCCATCCTCAAGCAGGCCGAA